>Ga0172380_10002910_pt1 | contig 24905 bp, 22 predicted proteins | sample Leawe162metaG_FD_119747 | JGI IMG/M metagenome (GOLD analysis project Ga0172380, IMG submission 119747) | Leachate microbial communities from a municipal landfill in Southern Ontario, Canada - Leachate well 162 metaG | ecosystem: Engineered > Solid waste > Landfill > Unclassified | place...
AAAAGGAGCGCTTTGGTGAACCGGAAGAAAGCCAGGAGCAGGCCGGAATATTCCAAGAGCGGCCCGGCCATCAATTCGGTTTCGGCCTCGCTGATGTCAAAAGGAGGCAGGCCCAATTTTGCCTGCACGGAAAGAATAATGGCCAGAAAAGAAAGAAGCCCGGAAATGCTCCCGATAGCCATGCCGTTTAACCGCTGGAAGGCAAGCAATTCGTTCAGGCGGAGACTGGAACCGTTCTTAAAGATTATCGCGGCAATCGCCAGCAGGAAAGGCAATTCGTAGGAAAGAATCAGTTTCATTTCCCGGCTGGAACCGACCTGCGCCAGGATGTTTCCGGAGGCGAATCCGCCCAGCATCATCATTAAACTGGGGATGGTCAGAAGATAGATTACCACAATCAGGTCGCCGGTGAAACTGAAGTTTTCGGAAATGCTCATGCCCAGGATGGCGGCAACCAGCCCGGCGGCGGCCAGGCCGGCCATCGGAGCCAATACAAAAGTTGTCCGGTCGGCGGAACCCGGAATGGTAACTTCTTTGGTCAGGAGTTTTCCGATGTCATAAAAGGGCTGAAGGAAAGGAGGTCCCATCCGCCACTGCAGGCGGGCGGTAACCTTCCGGTCAACCCAGGTGGCGGTTAGTCCGACCAGTCCGGCGAAGACGAATCCGGGGAAAATCAGAAAGCGAAATATATCCATAAAATTTTTAGGACGCAGATGTACGCAGAAACTACCGGATAATGCTAAAGAATAATTTTAAAGTAATTCTTTAAATCTGTATCTGCGATTATCTGCGGTAATCCGCGTCCAATTCTTTTACTTCTTTTTCTCCACAATCTTTTGCCAGGAAGCGGCGATGCCGGCGATTATATCCGGATTTACCGTGGTCGCCTTATCTTTTTCGGTGACCGCGCGGTATTCAATGGCGCCGGAAGGACAACTCTGGACACAAAGAGGTGTTTCGCCTTCGGCTAGGCGGTTCTGACAGCAATCGCATCCGGTTGTCAGGTATGGAACCAATTCCGGAAAGATGGTTCCGAAGGGGCAGCCGATAGTGCATGATTTACAGGAGATACACAGGGTGTTGGAACGCTCAATCAGGCCGTCCGCTCTTTTATTCAGCGCTTCGGTCGGACAGGAAGCAACGCAGCCGGGCTGGTTGCAGCGTCGGCAAACCACCTGCCAGGCAATGATTTCGCGCAGAGTCAGCGAGCCGTCGTTTACCGGGTGGAACGGAAAGCTGCATTTGATGACGCAGTCCGTGCATTTCCGGCAAACTTCGAAATCAACAATCAATTTTTTTACGCCCATATCTCCGGTTCGTCCTTAATTTCCTGATAAGTAAATACCGGGCCGTCTTTGCAGACCAGGTATTTGCCGATGCCGCAGTGCTGGCAGTGACCCAGGCCGCAGACCATCATCCGTTCCATGGAAAGGTAAATATTTTCCGGCCGGTAACCTAATTCCAGAAGTTTGAAAGTGGTAAATTTCATCATAATCGGGGGCCCGCAGACCACCGCGACGCTATTTTTGATTTCCAAGTCAAGGTTGTCCAGTGTCTTTGTCACTACGCCTACCTGTCCTTTCCAGGAATTGTCATCGCAGCGGTCAACCGTAATCCGCATGCAGACCTTGGGGTCAATTTTAGGCCAGAGGTTAAAGAGGTGTTCTTTGTAAATAAAGTCCTGCGGGGTACGGGAACCGCAACAGAAGCGTATTTTGTTAAAACGCTGCAGTTCGTGAACCAAAGACAGGAAGAGAGAACGCAGCGGAGCCAGGCCGACGCCTCCGCCGACCAGCAGGATGTCTTTTCCCATGAATTTTTCCAGCGGGTAGTCCTTGCCGAACGGTCCCCTGAGGCCAAGAATCGTACCCGGTTTCAGGGAGTGAAGTGTTTCGGTAACGCCCCCGACTTTCGCGACGCTTACTTCAATGTAATTTGTTTCGTAGGGGGAAGAGGAAGGCGTAAACGGCGCCTCGCCCTTTCCCGGGACCGAGATTTCCACAAATTGCCCGGCCAGAAAATGGAAGTTTGGAGGAGCAGCCATGGTGAATGTTTTAATTAACGGGCTCTCCTCGGTTACCTTGAGAAGTTCCACCTGGTACGGCTGGTAAGGGTTGATTTTAGCCATTTATTTCTTTCTCCAGATCGGATAATACCTGGCGTTTGTCGATTCTGCCCAGGCAGCCTTCGATACAGCGGCCGCATCCGGTGCAGGCATCAAAACCGAGAATGGTATTAAGGTAATCAAATTTATGGTAGTAGTGGTATCGGAAACGTTCCCAGCGGGAGTGTCTGGGGGTGGCGCCGCTGGCCATACGGGCAAAACTGCCGGCCAGACAGGAATCCCAGCTCTTATAGCGTTTCATCCCGCTCTTTTCCGGAAGGTCCGAAAAGGAGAAACAATAACAGGTTGGGCAGCCGAGGTTGCAGGCGTGGCATTGAACGCACATTTCCTGGCCGTACTTTTTCCAGGCCGCCGCGTCGCCGCTTTTGCGTACGATTTCCGAGTAGGGTTTTTGGTGTTCAAAAGAGGCGTTGATTGTTTTCAGTTTTTCCAGGTATCCCCGGCGGTTTTTGTCGCGCAGATTCAGGTCGGTTTCGGTGACTTCGGCTAAATTCAGATTTAGTTCCGCCAGGAATTCCTCACCCCGCGGAGTGCCGGTTTCAATCATAACCTCTTTATTTAAAGGAGAGAGGTTTATGTCAAAGTATTCTTGGGGATAACAGTAGCGTCCGTGGAGATTACAGAAGCAGGTTGGGTTCGGCCGGGTGCAGTCACTGCCGATGAGCAAGGTGTTGTTGCGGCGGCTGTAGTAACGCGGTTCTACCGCGTCACCGAGCCGGTAAACAAAATCGGCTGTTTTGAGTGCTTCCAGGTCGCAGGCCTTAACGCCGAGCAGGACCCGTTTTTCTTCTTCCTGGAACGGTTTTTCCGGAAGGGCGGCCGTTAGTTCGGAAGGAAAATAGAAGAAAAGTTTGATCGGTTCGGTCGGCCGGGTTTCAAAGAGCACGACGTCGGTTTTTTCCCGGAGACGCTGGTAAACAAGTCCCTGACCGCTTCGTTTCAGGCCGTAGATTGCCTTTTCTTGCGCCTGCAGGAAGATTGCGTCCAGCCAGGCTTCTGTTTTTACCTTATAGTAAGCCATTTATTGTTTAATAACCCTTCACTTACACTTTTTTTCCAGGAAGATTATCGCTTCGTCCGTCCCGGCTTTTACCCGTTCGGAAAGACCTTCGCGGGTAGAAATTTCTTCCGGTTGAATGGCCAGCAGGAATATTTCGGCTTTAGTCTGCAGTTTCAAAAACTGGATAACCAGGGAGATGGAGATAGCGTGAGTTGAGAACCCCTGACTTTTAACCTGATTTGCCGGGAAGAGTTTGAATTCGCCTGCTTCTCCGTTGAAATCGGCGGCGTCGACCAGGTAAATGATTTCGGGTTTAAAAGCGATGATGGCCGCCAGGTGATTTTCCGGAGCGGTTCCGGTTTCGTAGGTCCTGACTTCGGAAAAATCGGCCAGCCGTTCTTTCAGGGCAGTTGCCATTACCATGCCGGCGCCGTCATCGGCCTTCATCAGGTTGCCAATTCCCACAATCGCGATCCGCGGCGGCATAATCAGGTTTGACGAAAATGGTTTTGTGATATTGTGAATATAGGAACAAACTACCAGAAAATTATAACCCGAATGGAATAATTATGTCAAATTGATTTGGCAACCAAAAGGATGTGGCCGGAAATTTTTTCCACGCGGACTTTTTCGCCCTTTTTAATCGTTGACCCGTCTGACGTCCGTCCGGTCCAGTATTCGCCGTGTACGTAGATGGTACCTTCCGGTGTCAAATCGGTGCGCGCGTCGCCTGTTTCGCCGATAAGACCTTCTTTACCGGTGGTGATTTTCCGCCGCATCGCGCGGTAGGCGAGTTTTACGATAATAAAAAGCAGGGCGGCGAAAACAAAAGCGGCTGACAGGGAAGAGATTCTGGAGGCAATTTTAAGATAAGAAAAGGGTTTGATTAGAAACAGGGAACCGAACGCAAGAGACACGATACCTCCCAAGCCTAAGAGGCCGAATGAATGAGAATGCGCTTCCAAGACGAAAAATCCGACTGCCAGGAAGACCAGAGCCACTCCGGCGATATTGACCGGCAAAGCGGAGAGTCCGTAAAAAGCCAGCAGGAGGCAGATTAAGCCGACGATGGCCGGAAATCCGATTCCCGGCGCGGAGAATTCGAAGATGATGCCCAGTATTCCCAAAAGCAGAAGGATGTAGGCGATGTTCGGGTCGCTTACCGATTGCAGAATCCTGTGCCGGAAATCCAGTTTTACTTCATTTATTCGCGCTGATTTTGTCCGGAGCGTGATTGATTTGGAACCGAGACGAATTCTCCGGCCGTCAATTTTAGCCAGCAGGTCGGTCAGGTTTTCAGCGGGCAGGTCCGCTACCTTAAGCGCGACCGCCTCTTTTTCGTTGACGGAAACCGACTTACGGACTGCTTTTTCCGCCCATTCGGCGTTCCGGTCCCACTGTAGGGCCAGGGCGGTAATCCAGGCGGCAGCGTCGTTGACCACCTTATTTTCCATTGTTTCATCCATCTTGCCGATGGGAGTTACCGGATGGGCGGCGCCGATATTGGTGCCGGGAGCCATTGCCAGGACCGGACAGGCGAGCGCGATGAAAGTTCCGGCGGAAGCGCATTGGGCTCCGGCCGGAGAGACATAGGCCACTACCGGTACCTTGCTGTTGAGGATGCCTTCCACAATCTCCCGGGTGGAGGTGAGAAGGCCGCCGGGCGTGTCCAGTTGGATGACAACCGCCGCGGCTCCATTCTGTTCAGCTTGTTGGAGTGCTTTTAACAACATCTCGGCCATCGCCGGGTTGATGGAACCCTTCATCGGCACGACCATTACCTCAGCGGCCCGGATTTTGTTGGTAAATCCCAAGGACGTTATCAGCAGCAGAAAGATAATTAGCAATACCCGGAATTTTTTCATATATAGTATTTTTTAATGTGTCATCCTGAGCCGCGCTTGCGAAGGATCTATATTCAATAACATTAAAACGAGATTCTTCGCTACGCTCGGAATGACAATAAAATTAGGATATTTATTTTATCAAAATATCAGGACGGATAATTTTAATTCCTTTATAGACTACTTTAATCATCGGCCAACCCGGCGTGGTTGAGATAATTTCCGGTTCTTTTTTACCGGTGATTAAGATTGTGTCCTCGGACTTGGTGCCGGTGATGGAAGGGTTCCAGGCAAAGGCGGAGCCGGCGTTCACTTTTCTTTCTTCGGTTGGAGTCGCTTTGAAATAGCGGCCGGCGTAGCCGGTTGGGCCTCCCTGGTGGTGTTGGCGCCATTCTTCGGGAAAACCGGAATCTTGGTAGGCTTTTACGCCGGCATTGAATATTTCCGCCATTTTTTTACCGGGTTCGGTTTCCAGGATGAAGGCGGCGTCAATGTATGCCACCGCTTTATGCTTTCGTTCCAATTCCGGAGAAATTTTTCCGAAAGATATCAGCCGGGTAGCGGAGACGATTAAGCCGCCCTGTCGTCCGCAAACGACCAGCATCACGTATTGTTTCAGTTGTTTTTTGGTCGGTATCGGGTGGCGGAACCGGGCAATTCTTTTGTCCGCGGCGACGAGCAGGACGGTCGGGCAGATACCTTGCGCCATCAGGATTTCGGCCATTATTCCCGCAATCTTATGTTCGGTGTCGTTGACCCGTATCTTTTTCGCGGCGGCAATAAAACTTTCACCGACCTTTTTTCCAAGATTTCGGTACCGGACAATTTCCGGTTCGGTCAGGGGGATGTGGAGTGGTGCAAGGTCAGCCGTTTTTCCGATTGAGCCGTTGTCCGAAAGAAATTGGTTTGGTTCGGCAATCTTGGAAATAAACTTCTTTTTTTTCTCGTCCTCATTCCAGGGAAAGACTAGCGGTTTAATGTCCAGGTCGGGAACTTCTTCTTCCATAATCCGGCCGCTTTCAATATTGCTGGCCACCAGGTAAGTTTTTTGAGCGGTAACCAGCAGTTCCGCGGCGCCGGAATCGCTGGCGGTAACAACCCGGTTTTCTCCACCGCAGGTGAGCCAGGCGAAATTATTCTGGCGGTTAATCAGGATTCCTTCTTTTTTCTTTTCCGCCAGGAAACGGCGCAGGCGGGAAAGCTTTGTGGCAAATTCCTCTTTTTTATTCATTGCTTGTGTTATTTTAGTAGTTGTCATTCACTATTCACCGTTAACCGTTCACTGTCTTAAAGGGCGGGAACCTTGTGGATTAGATTCAGCGCTTCGTTTCGGGTTTTGGCGTCTTTCAGAAAGATGCCGCGCATAACCGAGGTTATAGCCCGGCTGCCCGGTTTTTTAATTCCGCGCATCGTCATGCAGAGATGTTCCGCTTCCACCACTACCATGACGCCCCGGGGCTTCAGAGTTTTCATGATGGTGTCCGCGATCTGGGTGGTCAGCCTTTCCTGCAGCTGCAGCCGGCGGCTGAATATTTCCACTACCCGGGCCAGTTTGGAAAGTCCGGTAATGCGGTGCTTATCCGGGATGTAGGCGATGTGGGCCCTGCCCTGAAAAGGAAGCAGGTGGTGTTCGCACATGGAGTAGAACGGTATATCCCTGACCAAAATCAATTCATTGTATTCTTCAACGAAGACGACATCCATCTCTTCTTTGGGGTCTTTTTCCAATCCGGAAAAAAGTTCCGCGGCCATTTCGGATACCCGCCGCGGGGTATCTTTCAATTCTTTCCGGTCCGGGTCTTCGCCGACCCCTTCCAGGTAAAGCCTAACCGCCTGCTGAATCTTTTTCTTGTCCATTGTTTTTAGCATTTTCTTTTCCGGGTTCGACCGTTGTTCCCGAAATCAGTTCGTCAATCTCTTTTCCGGTAAGCGTCTCTTTTTCCAGAAGAGTGTTTGCGAGCCGTTCCAGGTTTTCTCTCTTTTCCTGAATGATGCGGAGCGCTTCTTTTTCAGATACTTCCAGCAGTTTTTTTACCTCTTCATCTATTTCCCGCGCCGTTGTTTCGCTGTATTCCCGGCTTTGCGACAAATCTCTTCCCAGGAAAACTTCCCCTTGGGTCCGGTTGTGATAACTGACCGGGCCCATCCGGGCGCTCATGCCCCATTCGCACACCATTTGCCGGGCAAGTTCGGTGGCGTGGTGAAGGTCGCTTTCCGCGCCGGTATAAACCTTGTTAAAAAATATTCTTTCGGCCGCCCGGCCGCCCAGGAGCGTAATCAGGGAATTACGGAAGTAACTGTCGCTTTCGATATGGATATCTTTTTCCGGAAGGATATGGGTAGCGCCCAGGGAACGGCCCCGCGGGATAATGGTAACTTTGTGAATGGGCTGTGATTCCGGTAGGTTGCGCTGGACCAGCGCGTGTCCGGACTCGTGGTAGGCGATAATTTTCTTTTCTTCCGGACTTAAGACCATGCTCTTGTGCTGCGCGCCCATCATCTCTTTGTCCATCGCTTCTTCGACATCGCTCATTTCAATTACCTGATGGTTTTTTCGGGAGGCCATCAAGGCCGCTTCGTTGCAGAGGTTCGCCAGGTCCGCGCCGGACATTCCCGGTGTACTTTTGGCGACGACTGAAAGGTCGACGTTATCGGCCAGCTTGGAGTTGCGGGTGTGAACCTTAAGGATGGCTTCTCTTTCCCGGACGTCCGGGAGGCTTAAGACGACCTGCCGGTCAAAACGGCCGGGCCGCACCAGCGCCGGGTCCAGGACGTCGGGCCGGTTGGTGGCAGCCATTAGGATGATGCCTTCTTCGGTGTGAAAACCATCCATTTCCACCAGTAATTGGTTTAAAGTTTGTTCCCGTTCGTCGTGGCCGCCGCCTAATCCGGCGAACCGCTGCCGGCCGACCGCGTCAATTTCGTCGATAAAGATGATGGCCGGCGCCATTTTTTTTGCCTGGCGGAAGAGGTCTCTCACCCGGGAAGCGCCGACGCCGACGAACATTTCCACGAATTCCGAACCGCTGATGGAAGTGAAGGAGACGTTGGCTTCTCCGGCCACCGCCTTTGCCAGGAGGGTTTTGCCGGTACCCGGCGGGCCGATAAGCAGCACTCCCTTGGGAATCCGGCCGCCCAGTTTTTGGAATTTCTGGGGGTCTTTTAAGAAATCGATAACTTCTTGAAGTTCTTCTTTGGCTTCCTCGTATCCGGCCACTTCGCCGAAGGTTGTTTTGGGCTTTGTGTCCGAAAGGGGCTGCGGCCGGATGCGGCCGAAGGACATGATTTGGTCTCCACCTCCTCCTCCGGCACGGCGGTAAATCATAAACCAGAAGAAACCGACGATAAGTAAAACCGGAATGACGCCGGCCAGAATTTGCGCCCAGACGGAACGGCCGGCTTCAGGCAAATCTTCAAATTGAATCTGATTCTCCTTTAACGCTTTGTAAATATCCGGGTCCTGGCTGAACGTCCGGAATTCGGTGCCGTCTATTTTTTTGCCTTTAACCTGTCCCTGTTGCAGGGTGATTTTGCCGGATATTTCATGGTTGGCGGCGTAGTTCAGAAAATCGCTGTAGGGGATTTTCTGAACCTTTTTTTCCGATAATTTTGAGGATGATGTATGGGCCATGTAAAAGATAAAGACGCCCAGGATTATCCAGAAGAGCAGACTCTTCCAGAAACTGGGCAGCTGGCCTTTGGGCATTTCCGGCATTCTCCTTTTTAAAGGAACCTTGTCTTTGTTTTCCATAGGTTTACGTTATAGAAATTTCCTTTGGGACGCAGATAAGCGCTGAAACTACGGGATAAAGATTTAAAGATAATTTTAAGGTACTTCTTTAAAAGCAATCTTTAATCTGTATCCGCGATTATCTGCGGTAATCTGCGTCCGATTAATTTTATTTTTTTATCATCTCCGAAAAACGCATCGCGCAAAATTCTCCGCACATGGAACAATAATCTTCTTCTTTTTCCTTTTTTACCGGGAATTTATCCGGATTCAGGGAAAGCCGCTTTTGTTCCGGCCAATTTCGTTTGTTACGCGCCGAGGAGAGAAGCCAGTCTTGGCGCCAGGCGCTCTTTTTTCCCCGGCAGAGGTCAACCGCGTGCGCGGCGATGCGCGAGGCATAAACGCCTTCTTCCACATCTTCCGGGGAAGGCAGCGAAAGGTGTTCCGCCGGGGTCACGTAGCACAGGAAGTCGGCGCCGGCCATTCCGGCGATGGAGCCTCCGATTGCGCCGACGATGTGGTCGTAACCGGGGGCAATGTCGGTTACCAGCGGACCCAGCAGATAGAGCGGCGCTCCGTCGCAGACGGTTTTGGCCAGCTTGACGTTCATTTCAATCTGGTGGAGCGGGATATGTCCCGGCCCCTCGATTATGACCGCTACGCCGGCTTTTCGCGCTTCTTCCGCCTGCCGGCCCAAAGTAAAGAGTTCTTCCAGTTGAAAACGGTCGGTGTTATCGGCGATGGTTCCGGGACGTAATCCGTCGCCCAGGCTCAGGCAGAGTTTATATTTTTGCGCCAGTTTCAGCAGGCGGTTGAAATCCGCCAGGAGCGGGTTTTCCTTTTTGTTCGCCAGTATCCAGCAGGCAAGGATGGAGCCGCCCCGGCTGACGATATTAATCAGGCGTTTTCCCTCTTGAAGCCCCCGGACAATCTTTTCGCTTACGCCGGTATGAACGGTTACGAAAGAAACGCCGCCGGCCGCTTCCTCCTCTATTTTTTCCCAGAGGGTTTCCGGGCTCATTTTGCGTACGTCATTATATTTTTCCGTTACTTCCACCGCGGCCGAGTAAACGGGCACGCTTCCGAGCGGCAGGTTGGTTGCCCTTAATATCTGGCGTCGTATTTCCTTAAGGTTTCCTCCGGTGGAAAGGTCCATAATGGTGTGGGCGCCGGCTTCCTCCGCTTTTTTCAATTTAGCCAATTCCGTTTTGATATCCGCCTGTTGGGGTGAAGTGCCGATATTGGCGTTAATTTTGACGAAACACCCCTGACCGATTGCGAGCGGTTTTTTCCCGCGGGGATTTTTTACCACTACAATCCGGTTGGTTTTGATTCCGTTTTCCAGGTCGGAAAGAGAAATTTCCTCTGATTTTGCCAGAGCCGTCAGTTCTTTTTTATTCATAAGTTGTTTCACCTTTTTGTTTTAACTAATGTTTTTAATATTTTTTCCGGTTGCCGGTTAATCAGCGCGGAGATGACCGCGACGTAATCCGCGCCGGATTCAAAAACGCGGCCGCTGTTTTCTGGGGTGATGCCGCCGATGGCCACCAACGGCGTACGGCCGGTTACTTTTTTCACTTCTTTTAGAGTTTTCAGTCCGACCACCGCTGCGTCTTCTTTGCTGGTGGTGGGAAAGACAGAGCCGACCGCAAGATAGTCAACGCGTTCGGCAATCGCCTTTTCCGCTTCCCGGACGGAGCGGACCGAGACACCGATTAATACGTCCGGGCAGATTTGCCGCGCGTTTACCGCGGCCAGGTCTGTTTGGCCCAGATGAAGGCCGTCCGCATCCGACAGGGCCGCGATGTCCGGCCGGTCGTTCACGATAAAAAAGGCGTCGAATTTTTCGGTTTCCCGGCGTATTTTTTGAGCCAGTTCCAGAAACAGCCGGTCGGGCATATTTTTTGCCCGCAGCTGGAAAATTTTCGCGCCGGCGCCCAGGAGCGGCTTAACTAAAGCCAACGGGTCGCCCGGAAGCAGCGCCGGGTCAATCACGACGTAGACCGGATGGTCCGGTAATTTTTTGCGGTAAAGGACCGACAACCCTTTTTCCAGGTCATAAAACGAAAATCTTAAATCCTGAAAAGAGACGGTTGCCTCGGGTTTCAAAAGCGCGGCCATTTCTTCCAGGACGCGCAGGGATTCGGAAACCCTGAAGCTGTTGGCGAGGACGAGGTCCTTTTTCCCGGTTCGTTTTTCCGGCCGGAAGTTTCGGCCGGGGTCTGTTTTACTGCAACGGTTGGCCAGAAGTTCGGGCCGAGGAAAAGAACGTTCCGTCAGGACCGAAATCTGATGTCGCAGTCCGCGCAGGGCTTTGACTGGGACAGGAGTCCGGTCGCTGAAACGCGCTAATTCCTCCAGGACGCGCAGGCCTTCCCGGGTACGGTTAAAATTGACGTCAACGATGCGGTATAACTTTTTCATTTCCGGATTAAGCGACTTGGGTCAATTTTAAAACCAGCCGGTCGGAAAGTTGATAAACGCGCCCGCTAATTCTTTGTTGTTGGGCTTTCTTTAAATAACGATTTTTCAACCGTTTCAATCAGGATGTGGGCTATGAGCATGTGGGCTTCCTGAATGCGGGCCGTGTTCTTTCCCGGCGCGACCAGCGCGATAGTAGCCAAACGTTTCAGAGGTCCGCCGTCCCGGCCGGTAAGGGCCACGATTTTCAGGCCTAATTCCTTTGCTTTTCGGGCCGCGAAAATGACATTTTCGGATTTGCCCGAGGTGGAGAAGATAAAGAGCAGGTCGTTTTTTTTCGCCAGCGCTTCCAGTTGTCGGCTGAAGACCGATTTGAAACCGTAGTCGTTTCCGATTGAGGTAAGGATGGAGGTGTCGGTGGTTAAACTAACGGCGGAAAGCCCCCGGCGTTTTAGTTGGAACCGGCCCACGAATTCCGCGGCAAGGTGCTGGCTGTCGGCGGCGCTTCCGCCGTTTCCGCAGAAGTAGATCCGTTGTCCGGCGCGAATGGTGTCAATTAATGCTTCGGCAATTTCCCGAATCGCGGCAGTATTTTTTTGATTGGAAAGAAGACGGAGTTCGGCGAGCGCTTCCTCAACCGATTTCCGTATCTTCAAGTTCTGATTCATTTTCTTCCTCTTTAGAGGTGGTTCCTTCTTCGGTGGTTGCGATGCGGTACACCAGGACCTTGATTTCACCCAGGCGTTCCACGCCGATGGTGTCCTGCAGCAGGCGTTTTACCATGTCTTGAATCTTTCCGGTGGTAGTCGGGATGTCATAACCGGCCCAGATGATAACCTGGTTGTAAACCTGCAGACCTTTGGGCGTGATGATGGTTGATACCCGGACGCGTTTGACCGCTTTAATGCGCTGGTGTATTTCATTGACCAGAAAATCTTCTATGGCGGAAAGATGGACCCGCACCAGGCCGCCGGGTCCGGAAAAACTTACGGAGCGGGTGCGGTAGTGATGTTCGATGGCGGAAACAAGCCAGACCGCGCCCAAAAACAAAAGACCGCCGCCGGCAAAGGCAAATTTATATGGTTGAGTTGCTTCGATTTTCCGGAAAAATTGGTTGGCGAATTCTTTATCAAGCCACACCAGAATAAAGAGCACTGAAACGTAAAGCGAGGCAAGACTGTAAATCCAGGCCACTAAACGGTTGAAGATTCGCATCCGCCCTCCCTATGTCAGTTTGCCTTCATTCATATAGCGGTGTTGTCTTTGCCTTGCTCTATTTTTGAACGCGAACTGACATATACATTTTACACTAATTACCGTACAATTTTCAACCGGTTCCTTGTTTTTCAAGGCAGGGTGAATCGTTTTCCGGATATTTCTTTTACCACACCTTCAAGTTCTAATTTGGTCAATAGGGAGCCAACTTCGGCGAGTGAGAGGCTGAGGTGGGCCGCGATTTCCTCAATGCTAACCGGGTTTCCGCTTAAGAGCAGCGTTTTCAGCTCCGGGTAATCTCCGGATAATACACGATGAGTTTGATTCTGTCCGTCGTGCCCGGTTTTTAATTGAGTTTCCTTTTCAACCGGAACCGTTTCCTTTTCCGGAAAAGGAAGAGTGGGCGCAAGGGCTATGAGGATATCTTCCGGTGCCGTGGCAATTTGCGCGCCTTCTTTTAAAAGATTATTAGTGCCCAGACTCATTTCCTGGTCTACCGGGCCCGGTAGGGCAAAGACTTCTCTCCCTTGTTCCAGCGCCAGGGAAGCGGTAATCAGGGCGCCGCTCCGGTTTCCGGCTTCCACGACCAGCACTGCCCGGGACAATCCGCTGATAATCCGGTTTCGTTTCGGAAAGTTCTGACGGTCCGGCCGCATCCTTAAAGGAAGTTCGGAAACGACTGCGCCGGAAGAGGCTATTTTTTCGGCCAGCTTGCGGTTTTCCACCGGGTAGATATCCAAAAGTCCGCTTCCCAGAACGGCGATGGTTCGTCCTTTTGCTCTTAGCGCGCCCTGATGGGCCGCGGTATCGATGCCTTTGGCCAGTCCACTGACTACCGTAAAGCCGGCCGAAACGATTCCGGCGGCAAAGCGGGCCGCCTGAATCAGTCCGTATGGACTGCAGAGCCGTGTTCCGACGATGGCGGCTGCCAGGAGATCAATTTCTTTGAAAGTACCCCAGACATAAAGTAATATCGGAGGGTCGGGAATTTGTTTTAGAAGTTCAGGATACCGGGAGTCATTTTGCGGGATGATTGCAAAACCGTGTTTTTCCGCGAGGCGTAATTCTTCTTCCGCTGTTTCTATCTTAAATTCCAGGATATTTTCGGTATCCTGAAAACTTAGTTTACCAGCTTTTATCAAATCGGATTTTCCGGCTTTAAAAATATCAGCCGGACGCGGAAAATAGTCCAGAAGCGCCTTTGCTTTTATGGACCCGATATTAGGCGTAAGGTTAAGCGCTACCCACCAGAGAAGGTCGTTGTTCATTCAGACTCGCGTGTATGGGTCGAATAACTTCTTGTGTTCCTGTTGGGCGAAATCGTCGGTCATTCCGGCAACGTAATCGCAGACTGCCTGGGCGGTTGTTTCGCCCTGTTCAATCTTGGCGTAAATGCCCGGGGGCATCTGCTTCGGCTGCTTCAGGTAGATTTTGAAAATCGCCTCGATAGTTCTCTTTGCTTTTTCCGACATGCGTACGACCCGGTAGTGATGATACATGTTTTCCAGCAGAAAGCCTTTCAGTTCTTTATGTCCTTTAGCTGTTCCGTCGCTGAATTTTACCAGAATCGGATTTTTTCTGACGTCGGCTAAATCCCGTATTTTAAATTCGGCGATCCGGCGCCGGGTTTCGTTGATTAAATCGGTTGCCAGAAGATCTATCAGGTTGCGCACCGTTTTATACCAGACCAGTTCCGGGTCGCGGCTGATTTCCTTTTCCGCTTTGGTGTAAAGTTTCTTCCATATTTCCACCCGCGAAAGTTCCGCGGCGGTAATCAATCCGGCCTTCAGGCCGTCGTCTACGTCGTGACTGCTGTAGGCGATTTCATCCGCCAGGTTTACGATTTGCGCTTCAAGGGTCGGCGATTCTTCCGGAAAGAATTTTTTCGCTTCCGGCGGAGTGTCATATTCGGAGATGTGTTTGATGATACCTTCGCGGACTTCGTAGGTAAGATTCAAGCCGTCAAAATCCGGGTATCTTTTTTCCAGTTTTTCCACAACCCGAAGACTCTGACGGTTGTGCTCGTATCCGCCGTAATCTTTCATCAAATCTTTTAGAGCCGTTTCGCCGGAGTGGCCGAAAGCGGTATGGCCTAAATCGTGCGCCAGACTTATCGCTTCGGTCAAGTCTTCGTTTAGTTTCAGGGCGCGGGCAATCGTCCGGGCGATTTGGGCTACTTCTATCGTGTGGGTCAGCCGGGTGCGGTAATAATCGCCCTCGTGGATGATGAAAACCTGAGTTTTGTATTCCAGGCGACGGAAAGCGGTGGAATGGATTACGCGGTCCCGGTCCCGCTGGTAGGGAGAACGAAAAGGATGTTCTGCTTCCCTGAACTCCCGTCCCCGGCTTAAGGACGGTTTCATCGCGTACGGCGCTAAAAATTTCTCCTCAACTCCGGTATAGTTCATTTTTTTAAATAATTAAGCGGATTTACCGGTTCGGTACCCTGTCTGATTTCGAAGAAAAGTTTTGGCTTTTCCCGGGTTGAAACCATTTTCCCGATTATACCGTTTTGGGATAGTACTTCTCCCTTGAGTACCGCAATTTCGATATCACCGCCGTAAACGGAATAAAATCCATCCAGATGGTCAACGATTAAAGTGGAAGAATACCCTTTTGTTTCACCGATGAAGAATACCTGGCCGGCCCGGCTCGTTGTTATTGTTTCATTCGGTTTTCCTTCAATGCTAACTTTTTTTTCACGTTCGGCTTCTTCGGCCGTGGAAAGAACTTTTCCGGAAAGCGGCCAGGAAAATACCGGTATTCCGACTGTTCGTTTTGGAACAGGCTTGATGATTAGTGCTGGTTTCGGCGGTCGTCCGGTTCGGGGAGCCGGAGACGGCGGAATATTCTTTATTTTTTTTGCGCGCGGAATCAGTAAACGCTGACCGACTTCAATCGCATCATTTTTCAGGTTGTTGGCGTTTCTGATTACCGATACGGAAGAATTATATGCCTGGCTTATGCGCCAGAGGGTTTCACCTTTTTTCACGGTGTGATAAATTCCGGACGATGTCGTTTCTACGGGATTGAGACTAAATTTAAAACTGCATCCGGAAACAAAGACGGCCAGGATGAAAACGACTATCCACAAACTTCTGATTGTTTTGAAGTTTTTCATCCAGAGCGGGAAAAGGGAGACCGGCCGAAGAGGAAAAAGGGAACCGGCGCCGCTCGGCTTTCACTGCGCCTCGGGCCACGCCTGCGCTAAAGCTTCGGCGGACGCAGTCGGCCATTCGCTGTGATCGTCGCAATCCCTTACTTCGCTCTCTTCGAATCCCTTTTCAGGAATGTTAATAGAGCGGGAAAAGGGATTCGAACCCTCGACTCCGACCTTGGCAAGGTCGTACTCTACCACTGAGTTATTCCCGCAAACTTACCGATTTGGAATAATTATACCCCAAACCTTAGCTTTTTTCAATTGACAAATAGGCGCAACGGAGTAAAATATAACAAGCAAGGCAGCTTATCAAAATAAACCCATTATAAATTATATTTCTAATGGGGTTAAAATGTAAACGCAAGGATTTCAAATTACAAAAGAGCAGGGCAGGCTGTTTATTAAGAAAATCAGGAAAATATGATTAAGAAAAAAAGCGAACGGTCATCTCAAAAATACTCTATCGTATCCGAAAGTTTGCGCCAACAATTTATCATGGCGTTTGCTTTAATGACGGTGATACCGATTTTATGCGTCGGTTATTTTTTGCTTGTATATTTAATACCGAATACTGTAACCAATGAAAACATATTCCTGGTTATATCCTTAAGCCTGTTCCTTTCGTTGTTAGGGTTTACTTTTCTGCATAAAACCGCGAAGGCGATTTCAAAATTACGGAAAATTTTTGAAGGCGTTGCAAAAGGCGACATAATGCAAACATGTGAAATGCACAGCGGGACCGAACTCGATGACATCGCGGAGTACGTAAATCTTATTCTTCAAAAGTTGAGACAATCTCAGCAAGACCTTAAGCAATTTTCCGGACAGTTAGAAGGAAAAGTTGAAGAAAGGACCGCGGAGCTAAAAAAAATACAAAGAGATTTGTTACAGTCCGAAAAACTGGCTGCCCTGGGAAGGTTTTCGTTAGGTATCACGCATGAAGTTAAAAATCCGTTGGGAATTGTTCTCGGGGGAATGGAGTTCCTGGAAATAAAATTATCCGGAGCCGACCAGGAAGTTAAGACAGCCATAGAAAAGATTAAAGAGGCAGTATTAAGGGCCGATACGATCATCGGTAACCTCCTGAAATTTGCCAGACCATCCGAACTTAAGACCGAAAAGGTAAAACTCGAAGATTTAATAAACGCAACCCTCTCTTTATTTAAATACCGGACATCTTCAAGCAACATCGAGATTATAACTGAATTTGCCGGAGAAGATATCTGCAGCGAGGTGGACAAAGGCCAGATGCAGCAGGTTTTTTTCAATATCCTGGCGAATGCCGTTGACGCGATGCCTAACGGCGGAAAAATCACGATTAAAATCCATAAAATAACGCCTTTAAAATTTTTCGTGGATAATCCCCGGGGCGTAATTGAAATTACGGATACGGGCGAAGGTATCTCAAAAGACGATTTACCAAAAATATTTGAGCCGTTTTTTACGACGAAGAGAGACAAGAAAGGAACCGGCTTGGGTTTAAGTATGACGAATATGATCATAAATAACCATAAAGGGAATTTGACGGTAGAAAGCGAATTGGGCAAAGGTACTACTTTCAAAATATTTTTACCGATTACGGGAGGAACCGATGAAAAAAATCTTAATTATTGATGACGAAGAAGACTTTTGCTATTTCACCAAGAAAAGCCTGGAAGCGACCGGGAATTTTGAAGTATCGGTATGCAATGACAGCCGAGAAGCTATGAATGAGGTTAGGAAGGTACGGCCTGATTTAGTTCTGCTCGACATACTGATGCCGCGAAAAGACGGCACCGCCATAGCCACAGAGCTTAAAGAGAGCAAGGACACAAAAGACATCCCATTTGTTTTTTTAACCGCCCTGGTCAGCGAACAGGAGACAGAAAAACATAAAAACGTTATTGGAGAGGCGCATTTTGTCAGCAAGCCGGTCAAATTGCAGGAACTAATAAGTATAATAAACAAACTGACTTAACAACTTAGTGAATGGTGAATCGTATCGTCGCAATCCCTGATTACTGCTTTAATAGGTTTCGGGCGGCTCACCTTCTCGCCGCCCCTGCCAGGCGAATGCTCCTTATTTGTCGCATCGGCAGTGCTCTCTTCAACTCCCTTACTTTTAGAAAGTAGTGCGAGGGGGGGGAGTTGGCGCCCTCGGCTTTCGATACGCCTCGGGTCGGCCCCCCGCTGGCAACGCTACCTATTCGTCGCGTTGCCTGACTTCGCTCCGTTCAACTCCCTTACTTTTAGAAAGTAGTGCGAGGGGGGGGAGTTGAACCCCCATGGAATTACCCACCAGATCCTAAGTCTGGCGCGTCTGCCAGTTCCGCCACCCTCGCGTTATCTGCCATCTATTATACCGCAAGGGCAGTTCACTTCACCACTACTAAATAAATATTTATTTTTAGGTGAAGTTTGCTGTTGTTTTTTCAAACGAGGTTTATTTTATCTTTTCCTGCGGTTTGCTTTTGTACTTTTTTAAGCGAGGATTGTCTCTTTTGCAACACTTCGCGGAGTGACAGTAACAAAACAAGCAGTACGGAGGCTGGAGTATCCGGGGCTCGCCTTGAATTGCAGGCGAGAACACGGAGAGGCTCAAGCCGGAGTTGCGTAGTTTTGTCTGACACGTAGGGTGTGTAGCAAAAGAGACATCTGAGCGCTGTACGCCGTGAAGGAGGAATCGGCGCCCTCGGCTTTCGATACGCCTCGGGTCGGCCCCCCGCTGGTATTGCTCCTTAATCGGTCACAATACCTTACTTCGCTCCTATCGATTCCTTCACTGTAGACTTACAGGTAGCAGTACGCCGTGAAGGAATCGAACCTTCAACCTGCTGATTAAGAGTCAGCTGCTCTGCCGATTGAGCTAACGGCGCGTGAACTATATTGGCTGTAATTTTATCCTAATTCCGTCTAAACGGTCAAATTTTAACCGTAACAAAAGTTAATTTGACCGGTTCGGTTTTTTCAGGTAAAATATTTTAAAAAATGGAAAAATTAGGCAAAAGACTTTCCCGGCCGGTTGAAAATAAAAGAATAATTCTTAATATTATCCGCGAGCACCCTATCAGCCGCGTCGGCTTGCGTAATATCACCGGGTTAAGGTTGGCTTCAATTACTTGCGCGGTTCGCCAGTTAATCAAAGAAAACTTAATATATGAGACCATAAAGGTTAAACAGAAACTCGGAAAGGCAGGCCGTAATCGGGTGTTACTCGAATTGAAACCAAAATCCCGGTATGCAATCGGTGTTGATCTGATGGATGAGTTCTTTGGATTTTTGGCTCTTGATTTAACCGGGAACCAAGTCGGGATAAAAAAGATACCGTGTAATACAAGCTTGGGCAAGGATGAAATTCTGAAAAAATTAGTTGAGGCAGCGTCACGATTTGTCCGCGAAAATTCCATTTCCTGGAAAGATGTTGTCGGTCTTAGTTTTGTCGATCCGGGAGTGGTTGACGTGAGAAACGGAATCTCTCTTTTTTCATCTCTTATTCCTGCCTGGAAAAATGTACCCACCCGTCAGTTTCTCGAAAAAGAAATTAAGGTTAAGGTGCATCTTATGGGAAGTTCCCAGGCAATGGGTTTGGCTGAAAGTATTAAAGGTGTCGGAAAAGGTTACAGCGATTTTTTGCGTGTAGAATACGGCGAAGGAATTGCCTGCGGAATTGTCAGCGGGGGTAAACTGATAAGAGGTTCTCTGGAGATGGCCGGAGAATTAGGCCACTTTCATTTTTTGAAAGACCAGACCCCTTGTCATTGTGGCGGCACAGGTTGCCTGGAGGCAATCTGTGCGCTTCCGGTTCTGGCGCGAAAGGCGAGAACGCTTCTTGAATCCGGCGCAAGTTCGTCTTTGTTGGAAAGGGCCGGCGGAAAACCGGAAAAGACAACCGGGTTAATGGTTTTAGACGGTTTTAAAGATAATGACCGTTTCTGTCAGCAAATTTTGGAAGAAGCCGTTCCATATTTGGCCGCAGCCATATCTAACGCCGTAAATATTTTTAATCCTCGGTTGGTTATTCTGGATAAGAATTTTGCCCGCGCCGGCGATCATTTTCTGGAACATCTGAAACGTATTATCAGGAGGAAAATTTTGCTAAGAGGGAAGTATCTGAAATTCGCGGTTTCGGAATTGGGAAAAGAGGCGGGTACGCTCGGCGGAGCTATTTTCGCGTTAGAACATTTTTTTGCTGATTATTCCGATAATTAAAGATATGCCGCGGAAGAGTACGAAGCGGGGAGGGAAAGAAAACTTAAAAAAAGTTAATAATCTTTAAGCAATTCTCCGCGCGTTCCGCGGTTAAATTTTGACAATATTTAAATAGGAGATTATGAGATGAAAGGGAAACCTTTATTGATGGAGGAGATGACGGTCAAAGAGGTCGGGGAGGCAATAAAAGCGAGGAAGGTGGTTTTGCTTCCGCTGGGTATCTGCGAACAGCATGGTTTTCACCTGCCGTTATCAACCGATAGCCACAACGCTTTTGAAATATGCCGCGGCGCTTCAATCTTAACCGGCGCGTTGGTGGCGCCGATTCTCAACTATGCCTTTTCCGGCGGAACCCTCCCGGGCACTATTAACATAAGTCCGCCGGTGGTGTCGCTGCTTGTTTCCGAAATCCTAACTTCTTTGAGCCAGCAAGGGTTCAAGAAGATAATTTTGGTGCCTGGTCACGCCGGAACGGAGAACGAGAGAGCGATTGAAGATGGTGTCGATACATTTTTAAGAAAGCGGCTTCCGGATAAGAGCATAGTTGTATCCCTGTTCCGTTTCTGGAAGGATTCCGATGTTTTTAAAAAGGCTTTTGCTGAAAAGGATTTTCACGCCGGTTACGTGGAAACTTCTTTGATGCTTTACTGGTATCCGGAATTGGTTAAAAAACCGGTTTTAGACAAACCGGAAATTGTAAAAATGATGAGCAGGGACCAGGATGCTTACCAGGTTAAAGAAAAACCGGTCGAGATAGAATCAGTCTTTCCTTACGTCAGTCAGCATCCGGAAATAAAGGTCGGGGTGATGGGTTTCCCGGAGCGAGCCAGCCGTAAATTAGGAGAAAAAGTTTGCAAAGAAGCGGTATTGATGCTGGCCGGCTTGATCAACCGTCTGTGATTTCTTCGTAATTCCGCGGTGGAGTTGACAGAAACAACAAAAATGCGGTTTAATTATATACAATATTATGTACGATTTCGTAAATAATTCTGATTAACGGAGGCGCATCATGTCGGAAAAAGAGAAAAAGGCTTTGTATACCGGAAGCGATACTGAAGGCGGCATAACTTCCGGTTACCAGATGAATGACGGCGTGCCCTTAAAAGTATCCTATTCGTTCTTCGGCTCAATCTATGATGAAGACGAACAACAGATGGTTCTTAAGGCGATGAAACAGGATTCCCTGACCATGGGACCGCAGGTGCAGTTATTCCAGAAAGAGTTTGCCGCGATTCATGGAGTTAAACACGCTTTTGCCGTAACCAATTGCACAACGGCGATGCACGTGGCAACTCAGGCGTTCGGTATCAAGGAAGGCGATGAGGTGATAGTTACGCCCAATACCTTCATTGCCACTTCGCTGGTTTTGCTCAAAGAGAAGGCAAGGCCGGTGTACGCGGACATCGATCCGCGTACTTTCAACATTGATCCGGTCCAGATTGCAAAAAAGATTACTTCTCGCACCAAGGCAATCTATGTGGTTCATTACGGCGGTCAGATGTGCGATATGGACCCGATTATGGAGATTGCCCGAAAACACAAACTCTACGTTTTGGAGGACTGCGCCCACACGGTCGGCGCGGATTATAAAGGCAGGAAAGCCGGTTCCGTCGGAGACATCGGCGCCTTCAGTTTCCATTCGTTGAAGAACATTACTACTTTGGGCGAAGGCGGCATGATTACCACAAACCGGGATGATATGGCGGATGCTATCGGTAAATTGCGTTGTATGTCCATCAGCCATTGGCCGCCCCAACAGACGGTTTTTACCTTCGGAGATACCACGCTTACCAAGACCGGAATCACCGATTATTGGATTCCTTCTCACTTTGACGTGGATGATACCAACGGTAATTTCGGTAATAACTACCGGATGAACGAACCTCAAGCCGCCTGCGGAAGGGCCCAGTTACGAAAACTTAAAATGCTCAGCGAAAAGCGCCGGGAAAACGGACGCTATCTGAACGAGGGTTTGAAGGGCATCAAGGGAATTACCCCGGTTTACGAAGACCCCAATTGTTATCACGTCTATCACCTATACACGCTTTGCGTGGAAGAAAAAGAACTGGGCGCCGGCCGCGATGAATTTATGCGGATTCTCTACAAAGAAGAAGGAATTCAGGGGATACTCCATTATCAGCCGACTTATGATTTTACGGCTTTAAAGAAACTCGGTTACGGAAAAGAACGTTGTCTAAACGCCGACAAGTTTTTTTACCGTCGGGAATTGAACCTGCCGATGCATCCGCGGCTGACCAAGAGTGATCTTGACGCGGTAATCGCGGGTGTCAGGAACGCAGCCGGGAAGGTTTGCCGATAGCCTGATTTAGAATTACCCCTTCTTCCCCCTTTTGGCTAAGGGGACGGGAGGGGTAATTTTTTTGGGTTTACTTTGACAATTTACTTGACAAATTGTCAAACAAAATGTAAGATTATTAGTATGAGCATGGAAGACCTGTTTCTCTCTTTTGAGAAACGAAAGAAACTGAATCAGGAAAACAAACGGGGGATCGCCCGGAAAGTTTTGGAGTTAATTTCAACCGGAGATGAAATATTTCTCGGAGCCGGCACTTCGGTGGCTTGCCTCGGAGAGGAGTTGGCGAAACCGGGTAAGCAGTTTATGCTTAAAATTTGGACCAACAACCTTTTTATCGTCAACCTGTGGTTGAAGGAACACAATCAGATATTTTCCGAAAATTTTGTGGGTATTACCGCCGGGGAGATTTCACGTAAAAATCTTTCGGTGGTTAACGTGGTGGCGCCGTTTTCGCAGATTGAAAAAGCAATTATCGGAACGCCGGGAATTTCGGCCCGGGGTTTGAGCGCCGACGATATGGACACCGTCCAGCAGATCGAATTCTTGATTAAACGCGTCAGCCGAGTGATTATTCTGGCGGATAGTTCTAAAATCGGTCGGGAATGTACTTATCCTACCAGAAGCATGCGCATGATAAAACTGGATATTAAAAAAGGAAAGAAGTACATCCTGGTTACGGACCGGAATAACGATGTCAAGCCCGGAGTGACCGATACTATTTCCAAACTTCAGGATTTCGGTTTTCAGGTTATCAGGGAGGGATAGCATGTGCGGAATTTTTGGTTACATCGGTTCGAAAAAAGCGCTGCCTTTTATTCTTAAAGGATTGTCCGATTTGGAATATCGGGGGTATGATTCCGCCGGCGTGGCTTTGATTAACGAAAAAGGCCTTCTGGTCGAAAAATGCAAGGGTAAGGTTGCCGACCTGGCGCGCAGTGTAAAGGAAAATGACGCGTCCGTGGGCATCGGTCACACCCGGTGGGCCACCCACGGTTCGCCGAGTTATGTCAACAGCCATCCCCACCTGGATTGCCGCGGTCGGATTGCCGTGGTGCACAACGGCACGATTGATAATTTTCGGCAGCTACGGGAAGACCTGGAGGCCCGCGGTCACCGTTTCTGTTCCGAGACTGATACTGAAGTCTTACCGCACCTGCTGGAGGAAACGGTCAGGGATTTTGGTTTTACGGCGGAGGCGTTGCGCCGGGCCCTGAAATCCGTCAGGGGCAGTTACGGAATGGCGGTTCTTTCGGTCGACCATCCGGACCGGATACTGGTGGCCCGGCACGGCAGCCCGCTCATTATCGGTTCTTCGGAAGAAGGTTATTTTCTATCTTCCGACATTCCGGCGCTTATTTCCCACACCCGTTCGGTAACTATTCTGCAGGACGGCCAGGCCGGTTTTTTACGGCGGGACGGATTTAAACTTTTCACTATTAAGACGGGCCGTTCCTGTCCCGTCGAAGTTCACAAGGTGAATTGGCAGGCCGCGGCTTCGGAAAAAGGAAAGTTCGGCCATTACATGCTCAAGGAAATTTACGAACAGCCGCTTGTCTTGAGGAACCTTTTCCGGTATTACGTTGACTCCGAACGTGATATTCAGTTTCCGGAACTAAATTTTTCGGACCGGAATTTGAAAAAAGTAAAGCGAATCGTTATCGTCGCCTGCGGAACTTCCTGGCATGCCGGATTGGTTGCCAAGTATTTTCTGGAAGAATATGCTTCGGTGCCGGTTGAAATTGAAAACGCGGCGGAATTTCGGTATCGGAAAACAGTCCTTACGTCAGACGACATTCTTTTGGTTATCAGCCAATCCGGGGAAACGGCTGATACGCTGGGCGCCCTCAAAAAAGCCCGGGACGAAAAGATAAAAACCTTCGCGGTTTGTAATGTGCCGGATAGTTCGATTTGCCGGCAGAGTGAAGGTGTGATTATGACTGAGGCGGGTCCGGAAATTGGCGTTGCTTCAACCAAAGCTTTTACCAGTCAGTTAGCCGTTCTTTATCTTTTGGGGTTGAAGATAGCGCGTTTGAAAGGGGAAATAACCGAAAAACAGTGCCGTCAGTTTTTAACCCAACTTTTCCAGATTCCGGAGAAGATGGAAGTGATTATGAAAGAGGCAAGCCAGGTTGAGGAAAGCGCCGACCGGTATTTTCGCACGGCTAACGCGCTCTACCTGGGCCGCGGCTATAATTATCCGATTGCTTTGGAGGGCGCGTTAAAGTTGAAGGAGATTTCGTATATCCACGCGGAAGGATTGCCGGCCGCCGAGATGAAGCACGGCCCGATTGCCCTGATTGATTGGAATATGCCGGCGGTAGTTATCGCGCCCGACGACCGGACTTATTCCCGGGTACTGCTTAACGTTGAAGAAGTTAAGGCGCGCGGGGGTGAAGTTATCGCGGTAGTTACCACCGGAGATTGTCAGATGAAGGAAAAGGCCGACAGCCTGATTTATATTCCCCGCACGATAGACCCGCTCAATCCGTTTCTAACCGTTCTGCCCCTGCAGCTTCTGGCTTATTACATTGCGGTGCTACGGGGATGCAATGTGGACCAGCCCCGCAATTTGGCCAAGAGCGTTACGGTAGAGTAATACCGGTTCGAATTCAATCAAATAGCATCGTTGTCTGCGGCGTCATCTTCGTCGGCGTACGTTTCTGTACGCCTCCTTCGGCTCGCCGAAGCCTTTGGCGAAGGGGCGGCCTGGCCTCATCCTTGGATGTCTTGCCGTAGGTAAGCCTCCGGCTTGCTCTCTGACTGTGAATTCAAACCGGTATACGCATCCCTACTACGGTTTTTCTCCCGCCGCTTGCTCATCTGCTTCGACCTTGGCTGCTTTACTCAGCTTGATTTTTTGGATAGCGGCATTTTGTTCGGAACTGGTGCGGGAAAAAATGTGAGT
>Ga0172380_10002911_pt1 | contig 24904 bp, 20 predicted proteins | sample Leawe162metaG_FD_119747 | JGI IMG/M metagenome (GOLD analysis project Ga0172380, IMG submission 119747) | Leachate microbial communities from a municipal landfill in Southern Ontario, Canada - Leachate well 162 metaG | ecosystem: Engineered > Solid waste > Landfill > Unclassified | place...
GAGAGCTAATACAACGAATAAATAAACTTTGATATATTTCATAATTAACCTGTATAAATAACTTTTCTAATTATGACAGTAACCGCAGAAACCAATATTTCTATTTCCACCCGGTCTGGCATTTGCGTCTGTATGACAATTATAACATACCGAACCTTGGTCAGTATGCCAATCCCCATGTTCACTTCTCATATAACTAAGAGCATGTGTTTTTGGATTAGTACCTCTAATTCCATCATTATCTGCATGGCAGACAATACAGCTAGGATCAGAGCCTTGAAGGTCGTGGCAAGAAGCGCATCTTTCGATATCTCTCTTAGCCAATATTGAATGTTCTCCGCCGCCCGAACCAACACCGAGCATAACGAATCCAGGCTTGCTATGTGATGAAGGAGTCATTCCTCCTAATGCAAAATCGCCTCCTTCTGAATCATGACATTCTGCACAGAAGGTTTCAATTTGATGACATGTTTGGCATTCGGTAGTTTTGCCTTTCAAGTCAATTCCATGTGTAAATCGATAATTCAAGTCATGCACTCTTGTAAGCTGCTGTTTCTTAGTATTATCTAAAAACTTATGAGGTGAATAAGGGGAATAAAAATCGCCCGATGAATTTTTTTCAGTTAATGCAGTTGTTCCAACGTGGCAAGTACCGCAGAATTCATCATCATGACACATCTGGCAATTGGCGTCAGATGAACCGGCGGCAAATTTATGATTTCTATTGAAAGCAACCTGTTTGTGATCTTGAGGAAGTAAGTCAACAGTGGATATATGGCATGATTCGCATTCATTCGAGGCAACAGTAACTCCATTATGGCACTGATAACAGTTTGACATAGGTGGATTTACCAATGCTGATTTAAAGCTATAATCAACTTCCGTCAATCCTTTATGGCAAGATTCGCAATCTTGTTTCTGTTCTGTAACATGGTATTTATGATTGAACATTAGATCAGATTTTTTCTGAATTAATGGTTCTAATACATCTTCATAATGACACATATTGCAATTATCAGTATCTTCTACGTCATGACATTCAGCGCATTTTGCTTTCTCCGGCAATAATCTATCAGTGATTTTTTCACTTCCGGCTACGTTCGTATGGCAATCCGCACATGTACTAATTTCAGCGTGAACAGCATGAGAGAATTTAATCACATCTTTATTGCTCTTCTCGCCATCGCCTGCTTTATCTTCACTTATAGCGGCAATCCCTAAAAAGGCAATTGTGATTATTAGTATTATTGAATAAAAGTGTTTTGATTTCATAGTTTTCTAAAAGTTAGTATTGAACCAATAATTTATTTTCACTAACACACGGAAATCGTTAGTGTATATTTTGTTGTTGAAAAATTGTCCCTGTAAATCAAATGATAATTTATTCCAAGGACGTACATTCAATCCTGCTAAAATCGATGTGATATTATTCTTTTCTGAATCTTTTGATAATTTGTATGTAGTAAATGCAACACCAAGAGATGGAGTAAGAGTACCTTCTAAGAATGAGTGAGCTGTATAAACAGAGATATTATCTAATTCACCAGCATATCCCATTGTTTTACGATAACTAACACTTCCGTAATTAGAATTTAATCCAACCGAAACTCTCTGTGAGTTTTCATCTTCATATTCTACTTGACCGAATTTACCTGTAACTGTAAAAAATTCATTGATCTTATAATCAAGCCCTCCTTCAATTTCTTGAGAATTGCCATAATTAAAAACAGCAAAGATAGAATTATATCTTATCATCGGCTCTCTCAAATTAAAATAAGCATTAGCTCCTAATTCATCAGTAATTTGAACTCTACCCGTTGCTTCAATCTTGGAAGTTTCATTGAAGTTAAGATCGTAATCATATTTCGTATCGATGCTGAATACACCTTTCATTTCGTAAGATGCTTCACCTGATAAGAATTTATATTGATTAGATTTTTGTTCAATTAAAATTTGAACCGGATCTAGATTTTCAGAAAGGCGCATTGCTGTATAATTAAGTGGTTTGAAATTCTTATCCACATAACTTACAGCGAATCTAAACCCTTCGAGAGCAGTAACTTCAAAAGTACCACCGAGAAGATAGTCGTTTTCGATATCATTTGTAAATTCAAGTTTTTGATAAGCAGGGACATTACCGCCATAATAGCCGCTTAATGCGAAACCATTATATCTTAATTTAAGATTTGCTCCATCAAATAAACCGCCTGTAATAGAATTATAGATTGGTTGTCTGCCCAATTTAAGTGTAGCTACATCAAAAAGATCGCGTGCTTCGAGATAAAGATTATAGAAACGTAATCTTGAAGTACTGCTATCAATAGCGTTCCATAAATTTGTTTCTGCACTTGTTCTTGTTTTGATTGAGAACTTTCCATAGTTGAAATTAAGATTTAAAGATTGGAAAGTCCGAATATAAGTGTCAGATTCGCTTAAAGAGTTGAATCTCTCGAAGGTGTAAAATGACGAAGAAAATCTGCCGTTAAGGTTCTGAGCAGAAACCAGTAACGGCATTGAAAATAAAAACAAAAAGAATATTTTTTTCATTGTTTGCCCGCAGCAGTTAATTAGCTTTTTGGTACGTTATGTTTAATTTTTGGATACATTGTTTTGAAATCAAATGCCTTGTAAGTCGGGCTTTTTTCGTTATGGCAAGTCTTACAATTTGCTTCTATTGCAGCTTCATCTGCCCATACAATCAAACCGGCAGCTACTGAAGCGGCTTTATCTTTCATAATTTTCAATGGCTTATAGTCTGAACCAGCACCATGGCAAGTTTCACACTGAACGCCATCTTCCATTTTAAATTTAGCACCTAATAATGCTTTATCAACATCATGACCAGAAGCGTGGCATTCTAAACATTCTTTAGATTCGGCTGCTTTACCAGCTAAACCTTTTTCTTTGGCAATTTTATCTGCTTCTTCAGATTGAAGAGTCTTGAAAGCATTGGCATGACCGCTTTCCTGCCAAATTTTTAATTGTTGACCTTGTTTCTCAGTTTTATGGCATACACCGCAAACAGTTGTTCCTTCAAAACTATGTTTTTTATCTTGTGCATTATTTGCATTTGGAACTAAATACACAACAGCTGCAAAAAGCACAGCAAATGCTATTTTTTTTAACATTTTCTCCTCCGATTAGTTATAGAGTTCTATAATTTATTAATAATATAAAAGCTAGGTTTATCTCTTTTTAATATATAGACAATATCATTAAGAGGCAACATTGTCTGATTATTTATACGTTGTCTAAACTATGATTATTCCTTTGTTTCATCTTTTTTCTCGGTTTTGGTTTCAGGTAAAACTTGCGATTCAAGCCATTCTCTTAATTCATAATCATTATCTAATTCCTTATTCAATACTTCATCTGGATCGCAATTATTTTCTTTCATAGTTTTGATAAATAATTTTGCTGAATTACTTAATAATTTCTCACTTCTTTTACCTGTCTTAAATTCGTACCATTCCAAAATAATTTTTCTGAAATGTTTATCATGATGATGTCTGTAATGTTTTAATGTCATTTTCCCGTCAATCCAAACTAGCGACATTGGATATTCACTTGGTTGGAAGATAACAAAGAACCAATGCCATACTAAGATTGCAAGAGAAGCAAGAATGGCTTCATAGAAGTGAATCATTTCGCTTACTTTGATAAACCAGATCGGTGCCCAAGCATTTACTAGAGTTGGGAACCATAAGAATAGACCTGTAACGCCCATAACTAAAGTGCCCCAGATTAATGCCCAGTACTCAGCTTTCTCAGTATAATCATATTTGTCGTATTTAGGTTTTTCGCTCTTAATATTCAAGTAATAGAGTATCGAGTCACGTGCTTCAATCACATCACTCCATTTGGGAAGAAGATTCTTTAGTATGTCGCGTCCTCTAGCTGTAAAGAGTAAATAGGCAATATGATATAAACCAAGAACCATCATTATTACAGCAGCAACTCTATGAGTTATTTGTCGGTTTGCTTCTGTCATTCCTAAATCAAGTAATAAATTTGACCACCAGCTATGGCTATATTTCAGAGCGAAACCTGTTATCACTAATACAATAAATGATGTGAATAAAAATATATGCTGAACCACTTCATTTTTCGTAAAGCGCGGAATCGTAACTTCACCTTTCTGACGTTTCTTTTTTCTTCTAATTGCATGAATTACAATCAATGTATTATGAAGGAACATTCCTCCAATTACAACAACGATAAACCAGAAATAGATATTTGATACAGTATTTTCTACATTCTGTGCTTCTAATGATTGAGTAACATGAGAATAACTTTTTGCAAATGTCGGGTTAGAACCCTTATGACATTTAGCACAAGTCTGCGTTACTTTAGTATCATTAACCGTTGATTGAGGATGTGACTTAGGTAATATTTTATGAACTGAATGGCAGTCCACGCACATTGCTGCATCTGGATCGCCTCTCATAACTGCTAATCCATGGTAACTATCCTGATATAATGTAGCAATGCCTGATTGTGTACCGAAGCGTTCTGTATAAGTAATGCTTTCATGACAAACAACACATGTCTTCTGTTGTAATTTTCTTGCTTCTATTTTTGCAATTTTTGGGTCTTTAGATGTAATTGGATTAATACCATGTTCATTATGGCAATCATTACAAACAGGTGCTTCTCTAACGCCTTTCTTTGCTCTGATCCAGTGAATTGATTGAATATAGTCATCTGATTCCTTAGGATGGCAAGTGCCGCATAAGGTAGGAATGTTTGTTGTCGCTATTCGAGAACCTTCCTGCATTTTGTTTTTTATATCATGTACTCCATGACAAATAGAGCATGTAGCACCATCGAACTTCCCTTGTTTTAATAATTTACCGTGAACTGAATTTGTAAATAAAGTTGCAGGAGTTTTTATCGATAAATTATATTTTCTTACTAGTTCTGGATTATCATGACAAGTACCGCATGTCTTTGCTAAATTTTTTGGATGTACCGGACTTGATTCTGATTTAACGTTAATAATATCATGACCGCCGTGGCAATCCCAACATTTTGCTGCTTCATCCACTCCTTCTTTTAATGCAATACCATGAATGCTTTCAGAATGCTCTTTTGCTATTTCGCTGTGGCATGTAGAGCAATCGGCTACTTGTCCAGCTTTAGTTTCTTTTTGATGTGATACAAGATTTTGAGCGGCAAATTTATGGCAATCTGCACATGATAAATTCGCATGAAGGGAAGTCGGAAGTACGTGATCTTTTTCTTTTTCATGACATGAGGTGCAGGAACTATTTGAAACTGCTTTCGTATGATAAACTGGTGGTACTTGAACCGGTGTCTTATGACATGTGCCGCAAATATCTTTGCTTTTATTTTTAATCAAAGAAGGGGATTTTACTTCATGAGTGCCATGGCATATTTTACAAGTAGGAGAATTTTTAACTTTAAGGCGATTATGAATATCGCCTTTCATCGTCTCATAATAATCCTCATGACACGATTCGCATTTAACTTTTTTTGCACCTTTATCTATATGCTCTTCATTTTTAACGTCCTCATGACAGCTCGCACAATCAATGATTTCATTATGAACCGATTTCTCAATTACATTCTCATGGCAATCCAAGCAATTAAAACTCTGCCCAAGAGAATTGGTATTAAAGAAAGCAAAAAGGAGTAAAAGATAAAAAAGTACTATATTTATTCGAGCTGCTGATTTTATCATGAGTTACCATATACTATTTTTGTAAATATAACTAATTCATTTATTTATTAAAAAATTCACCTGATAGATGATTCCAAATCTTCTCATCCATCTTTCCCATGTGTCCTGCGAAAAGAGCTTCTTCAAACATACTATCTTTTGGTTGAATTAATTCTTTAACTGTATCGGTATATCTATCAATTTCTTCTTGATAAAATATAACAGCTTCTTTTCCAATCTTTAAATCTTTTAATTCAGTATCAAGTTTATCAGCTTTTATCTTGCAGAAAAAGTTTTTTGCATAAACAGAATGATCTAATGTTAATAAGTTTTCAAGCAAGTCGTGATTAATCTCGGTAATAGTTCCTGAAAGTGGGGATAGGAATGAAAGTACTTTTTCTTTCTGTTTTAAAGTGAATATTTTTTCACCTTTAGCAATCTTTTCTCCTACGACTGGTAACTCTATATCATCAATATCACCAAGTAATTTTTTGCTAAAATCATCCATACCGATACTTGCAGTTCCATCTATGGATACTGATACCCAAGTATGACCCGGAGCAATAAAAACGCCGCCCGGTATAGCAAATTCACCCTGACTTAATTTAGTTGATTCTGAAACGTGTGCAATATGTACTCTTGGTTTTAATTCTCTTTTAATTCTATCATTTCGTTTTATTAAGCATTTCTTAACAAATTCTAAAAGTTCATCTTCTGTGAATGGTTTCTGAACGTAATCCATAGCACCGACTTTCATTGTTTCCACTGCGGTTTCCACAGTCGCATAACCCGTAATAATAACAACATCCATATCGGGACGGAGATATTTTACTGATTTACATACTTCCACGCCATCCATAGTTGGCATTTTAAGGTCAGTAAAACAGAAATCATAATCATTTGATTTTACTAAACCGAGTGCTTCTTCGCCTGAATTAACAGTATCAACCGAATACCCGTCAAGCACTAATATTTTTCTAAAGCTATCGAGAATAACATTCTCATCATCAACGCAAATTATGCGAGCTTTAGGATTTGGTACTTCAGCTCTTTTTAATGATACAGCTTCCGTACTAAAATCTATATTCATAGTTTCATTTAATACAGATTCTCTCTCTTTCTTAAGTTTCTTATCATTTATTACCTTAAGAATATATCTGATCAAAATATCTGCTGATATAAAGATTATTAATGCAACAACAAAAATTGCCATTTTATGTTTCTCCTTATAAATAAAATCTAATTTCTATCCGAACTGCAAGGAATTAAATGCTTAGTTTCATACTCAAATTCATTTGGAATAATTCTATATAACCACCCCCCAAAATATGGGTCTTTTTCAATTAATGACGGCTCTTCTAAAAGCCGCTCATTTCTTTGTATAATTCTTCCGCTTAAGGGAGATAAAATACTATGCATTAAGTCATCGTCTGTATTTATTTTAACGCAAACGTTTCCTTGTAATAGTTCTTCATCAACATTTAAAAGCTCAATTGAAGTAGTGTTCTCTGTTGTCTTAATCAGATGGTCAGTCAACCCGATTAATGCTGAACCATCATCCTCCGGTAGTACCCATGAATTATAACCTAATCTTAAATATTTACCGGGGCATGGAACATAAACTATCTTATTAGTACTGAATGCTTCAAGCCGAGATATTTTAGCAAATTTAATTGAACGATGAATTAAACTTTCCATCTCATCAATCGTAAATGGTTTCGGAATAAAGCCGATTGCTCCTTGATATAAAGATTGAACTGCATTCTCAACGGTTGAATATCCTGTCGTCATAATAACAGGAATTCTAATTCCTTTTTCTTCAAGTTTTTGTAAGAATGCAAAACCATCTAAATCGGGCATCATTATATCACTAATAATGATAAGAAATTTTTCCTCTTCAAGAAGTTTAAGCGCGTCTTGAACGTTTGTTACCCCAATAGCTGTAAAGTCATCCATCTTCGATATTTTTATTATCGAATCGATTATTACTTGTTCATCATCTACTATTAATATATCGCTCATATTTTCTATTAGCTACTTATAGGAATACGAATTGTAAAAGCAGTACCTTTTTCGAGTTCGCTTTCCACTGTTATCGTTCCATTATGATTATCTATTATTCCCCATATAACCGAAAGACCTAAACCTGTTCCTTTCTGTCCTTTCGTTGAGAAGAATGGTTCAAAAATTTTCGATAGATGCTCAGAGGAAATTCCACTTCCATTATCAGCTACTTTAATTTCAATAAATTTCTGTGGACCTTCTAAATCAATATGTTCCCACTTTTGGTAATCATCATTAAACTTAGCACATCCGCATATATGTCCTGCATTCGCAACATTAAATTTATAAAGCGGCTCGCCACATTTCGGGCATTTACCTGATTTATCAATTAATGAAATTTCGCATTCAGGGCAGTGAAGCGATATTGGTTTAGATTTATCGATCTCTAATCCAAAGCTATGACGCTGTTTTCCATATACCGGGTCTAAATGAATAATGCCTGATGAATCACCTGATTTAATTTTCATTTTTATCGAAGGGTGTCCTTCAATTTTAAAATCAGGATCAAGCAGACTATGATTCTTATCGCACATTGCTGATTTGATTACTACAATACCTTTAGGAGGGAGACTTGTTAATTTTGTCTCAACTATTAACTTCCCATTTTTTTTACTTGAAGCATCAATACCATTAACAAAAAGATTGATAAATACTTGTTGAATCTGATTTGCATCCGCAGTCAATTTCGGCAGGTTTTCATCAAACTTTCTTTCGAGTACTACACCGCTAATTTTTAATTGATTTGCTACTACTGTTGCCGCACGATCTATTATTTCATTAATGCTTATTAAACTTTTTTTAGGAGTAGATTGACGTGCAAAATCTAAAAGTCCCTTTACTATTTCACGGCTGCGAAGAGTCTCGCGGACAATTACATTTAAGTCCTCCTGCATCTCCGGATTATCTTTTGTCCTTTTAAGAAGGAAACTACTATATGTAAGAACTCCCGTAAGTGGATTATTTATTTCATGAGCAACTCCGGCGGCTAATTGTCCTAATGATGCCATCTTCTCGGATTGGAAAAGTTGCATTCTTACTTCTTTTATTCCTTGAGTCATCTTATTAAATGAATTGGCAAGTTTACCCAGTTCATCTTTACTTAGTTCAGTTATTTTATAGTCAAGGTTCCCTTGACCAATTTCTTCAGTTGCTTTTACTAATTCTTTTACAGGTTTATCAACATATCGTTTTACGAAAATCCCGACAATAAACGCTATTCCTATAAAAGAAATAATACTAAAAATAATACCTCTTATTTCGTTATCTACAATTTTATTATCGATTTCATTTAAGTAAAATGTAACATCTAATACGCCCAGAATTTTTGATTCTTTTGAATGTACATGGCAGTCTGATGTGTAACACGATTTTTCATTGTAGATTGGATTAATTATTCCGAGTACTCGAGATGAATCGCTGTTAGTCTTAAATATTCTTTTTCTTTCAGCTACTGAAATTTTTTCAAGTGTTACATTTTCATTATGGCAGACATTACAACTCTTTTGAGATTTATCTACTAAAACTCCAACTTCTGAATGATTCGTAGAATATACAATTTCACCTGATTTATTATATATCTTAATAGCATGAATCTGATGATCGCTGCCGATTGTTTTTATAATTTCGTTTATATGATCTCGTTGATTGAGCAGCATGCCATACTTAGTAGAGCTTTTTACAGTCTCACTTAATTGTAGTGCATGCCGCTCAACTTCATCGAGCATAACTTCAGAATGATAAGAGATACTCAAATAGGCATAAATACCTAATATTATCAGTGTTGTTACACCGATAACTAAAATTAGCTTTGTGCCTATTTTTCTATATATCTTCATAATTATCTAACTAATTTTCCCGGTTTATCTTTTGGATATGATTTATCATCATGACAATCGGAGCAGTCAGGTTTATTATATACAGCATCTTTATGACAGCTTTCACATTCAAATTCTGCATGTGTTTCATCAAACTTTAATCCTGCTTTTGAGTGATTGAAATTTGTTTGATCCCAAGCACCGTGGCAAGATGAACATTTGGAGTTTTTCCCTGTAAACTTACCTTTTGTTGTATGGCATCTTACACATGTTAATTTACTATGGAATTTAGATAAATCAAATCCTGTTCTTGCTTTATGATTAAAGCCAACTTCTTTTACTTCGTTTGCATGGCACATGGTACATTTAGAAGTATTATTGGTGTCATGACAAGCTAAGCAATTTTTATGCTTCTGAGTAAATGTTGCAGGTTTTGCTTTTGATTTATCTCTTTGGTCATGGCACTTGATACAAGTTTCATCTTTGTGACAACTTTGGCAATCTAATCCAAATGTATTTATATGCTGTGAATGAGCAAAATTAACCAGCTTACCTTTATTTGCTTTTGGAGTTTCATACTTGATTGTTTCAGGAGTTTTAATAACAGGATGACCTTTGGATTTATTAGATGATACTATCGGCTGTTTTGTATTTCCTGTATTTTTTGCGTTTAGAGTATGGCATGCATTACAATCGTTCTTGCCGCTCCATCCTCTATGGCAGTCGTTACACAATCTATGAAAAGCACCTTGTAAATCGGGCTTAGAAATGTCGTCTCTTTTTCTTGTTTCTGAATGGCAATTAGAGCAGGGAATTACTTCTCCCGGTGGATTATAATGATGACATGATACACAACCCCCCGACATTTCAGCCATTTCTGAATGAGCAAGGTGTGTGAATTTAGCCGGGGAATATAAATCCTTTCCATTTCTTACTTTGTTAATAATAATTTCCGCAGGTGCATCTTTTGGCTTCTGATAAATTGTTACCATTAAGTCGCGCGGACAATTTATTAAACATGGATTCTCTTTAGTGGGTATATCGCAGGCATGGCATGTCTTACATGTTAATCCTTTAACCTGAGCGTGATCTACCGGCACTTTTTTGTTCTGTCCGAATACTATAGCCGAACTAAATAATAAAAACGATATAATTAATAGATTTTTTTTCATCATACACCTTTTGCAGAATATTTTGATACGGAAGCAGCCGGTTTCGGCTGACTAATTACAGGGAAGAACATTACAGCCGCTCGATATATTAATACTTCTAATGCAACAAATCCTAAAGTAACTAATATTTCTCCGACAGATGGTACATAAGCACTTGTTGCATAAGGAGGAGTATATGCTACTACAAAATTATTTAGCCTATTTAATAGTACTCCAAGTATTACTAAGGATGAGGCAATAAATAATCCGGGAATTGATTTGGTCAATGTACGCGAGAAAAACATTCTCAATGGAATTATAATACCTACAACCAATTCAATAGTATATAGGATACTTACAGTATTTACTTCCATTAAATAAACGAATGATTTACGGATTACCATATCACCAATTTTGAAAGCAAGATAAATTGCTAATAAAGGTCCGATAATATCAGCTAAACCTCTTAAGATATCTGTTTCAGGTTTCAACTTAAACGAACGAGAAGAAATAATTGATTCGAAAATTACCATCGGGAATCCAACCGAAATTGCAGAGAGAAGGAATAAGAGAGGGAGTACCGGAGTCTGCCAGAGTGGATGCATCTTCTGCCCCGAAATTATCATTAACGTTCCGAGTGATGACTGGTGAAGGCATGATAATACCACACCTGCAATAATAAAAATAAACATAGTCTTATCTAATACTCTGTCTAAGAAACGGAGGAATCTATCGACAGAATTATTAAATGCGGAGAGAAATCCGGGTAGGTTTACTTTCCCAATAAATCTTTCGGCAACGATCGGCAAAAATTCTATATATAATACAGTCAAATAAATCATAACGCAGATACCGACTTCAAAAAGTGCAGAGTTGCCATTCCACATAATTAATGGATGCCAAATGTAATACCAGCGTCCAAGATCGGTCATTACGCTTACAGCAACGAAAGTATAGCCAAGAGCCGCAGTTAATAATGCCGGGCGAACGATAGCGTGATACTTATCTTTATGTAGAATATGACCAAGAGCGGCAGTAGTAAATCCCCCTGCAGCTAGAGCTACTCCAAGAGCAACATCAAGTCCAATCCATATCCCCCATGGGTATTGGTTGCTTAAATTAGTAATAGCACCTATACCCAATATATATCTAAGTAATAAGGCGGTCATTCCAAATGCTGCGATAATTATCAAAGCCCATACACCCGGAGTAAGAAATTTCTGTTTAATCGGCATCGGTTTCAAATGTTCTTCCATCTATTCCTCCGTCTCAGAATTTTTACGATTTTTATTGATCCACATTACTCCGCCTAAGACTGCATACAGTGCGAGTGGAGGAACGAAATATGCAAATAAACCATGTTGAATCGATTCCGAAACGCCCGGAGCAGTTGCCCTTGGTAGATCAGGCATTCCTAATTCAGGCATCTTTTTACCTGCTAGATACAACCATGATGTTCCACCTACTTCAAATTCACCGTAAACGTGATTTTCGTATTTATCCGGGTCTATTTCAATTCTATTATGTGCAATATTTATTAAGTCTTCTCGTTTACCATAAGTAAGAACTTCATTTGGGCATATTTCTACACATGCTGGTAACATTCCGATTTTTGTTCTTTCAAAACAGAAATCACATTTTTTAATATCTGGCTCAATTGCTTTATCAAATTCAAATGCCGGTATCTGGAATGGGCATGCAACCATACAATAACGACAACCGATGCATTTGCTTCCATCCCAGGTTACAGTTCCATTCGGATGTTTATGGAATGCTTTCACAATACATGCAGAAACACAAGCAGGTGTGTTACAATGCATACATTGATATTTAACATCTATTGGAAATCGATCTAATTCTTTTCCTGGGAATTCATTGATTACAGTAAGTGCTGTATGATCAGGTCTTCTCATTTCATTAAAGACCGTTCTATTATCATAAGATTCTAAAGGAGCGGTTGGCATATCATGAGCAACTTTACAAGCCCATTCGCATTTTCTACACCCAATACAAACCGTAGTGTCTATTAAAACACCCATTGCTTTATCGGGAATATAGTCTTTCGACTCTGCTTTTATTTTAGTTGAGGTAACTCCGGCAGTTACTGCAGTTAATGCAGCACTTATCTTGAAGAAGTCCCGTCTTGACTGTTTGGGCATCATATCCTCCTTACTGATGCAAATTGATAATAATAGTAATGGATTGTTTTATCCGTTTCTAAAATAGTTTAATAATACTTTTTTGTCAATTTATTTTCTCCCCTTATTTTCATCGTTTTTTTTCTGTAAATTTACTAATTCATTAATTATTAGTAGAACAAGTCCGATTATGGCAAAATCAAATAAAAACCAACTCGATAAATTCCGAAATGGAATAAATAAAATTGATAGTGAAATATTAAAATTACTTTCTACTAGACGTGATTATAGTAAAGAAGTTATTAAAGTAAAAGAATCACATAAAAGTCCAATTCGTGATTTTAAAAGAGAAGAAGAACTCCTAAGACGTTTGATTAAAGAGGGAAAGAAATTTAATCTCGATTCTCATTATATATCTAAACTCTATTATGAAATTTTAGAAGATTCAGTAAGGATGCAGCAGAATTATGTTCTCGGTTTTGTAAATGAGAAAAAATCCAAAAAAAGTATTAAGGTTTCCATTCAAGGTATTGAAGGCTCTTATAGTTATATGGCGGCTACTAAGTTTTTCTCTAACTCTGGTTATAAAGTCAATTTTAATTTCTTTACGAAATTTGAAGATGTTGTTAAATCGACAGAGAATGGAGAAAGTGATTTTTCTGTTTTACCAATTGAGAATACTACTTCGGGCGGAATCAATGAAGTTTATGATCTTCTCTTACATACTACCTTATCTATAATTGGCGAAGAAAAATTTGAAGTAAAACATTGCTTAGTTTCAGGTAATGATATTAATATAAATTCCATCAAAAAAGTTTATGCTCATTATCAAGCGGCGGCTCAATGCAGTAAATTCTTAGATACTCTAAAAGATGTATCGGTTGAATACTTCGCTGATACTGCAATGTCAGTCCAAAAAATAAAAATGGAAAATAATTCTGAATATGCTGCTATTGCAAGTGAAGAAGCTGCAAAACTTTTTGGAGTAAAAATTCTTAAGAAAGATATAGCAAATCAATCCGAAAATTTTACACGATTTTTAATTGGAGCAAGAAAGCCACTTAATGTGGATGATAGAATTCCATGCAAGACATCTGTTGTTCTTGCAACTTCTCATACACCGGGCTCTCTAGTTGATGCACTTAATATTTTTAGAAAGTATCAGGTTAATTTAACAAAATTGGAATCCCGACCCATAATCGGTAACCCATGGGAAGAGATGTTCTATCTTGATTTTGAGGGGAGTCATCTAAACGAGAATATTAAAAAGATGATTGATGATCTTGGTCATTATACTCGTTTTATAAAAATACTTGGTAGCTATCCATCTCAACAGTTAGTAAAAGCAAAATTAGAGTATTCACTATTATTGGACGAGAAGGGAGCACCAAAGGCGGACCTAACTCCTAAAGCAAGTGCTAAGGTATCTTCTCCAAAATCTAAGAGTTATAAATTAGCAAGCCGCGAATACAAGCAAGAAGATACAATTATAAAAGTAAAAGATGTTCTGATTGGCGGAGATAGTTTTATTGTCATGGCTGGTCCTTGCTCTGTCGAGTCTGAAAGTCAAATTATGCAATGTGCATTGGAAGCAAAAACCAATGGTGCGCAAATTTTAAGAGGCGGCTGTTATAAACCAAGAACTTCACCATATAGTTTTCAGGGGCTTGGTATTGAAGGTGTTGAAATTCTTGTAAATGCAGGTAAGTCTTATGATATGCCTGTGATAACAGAAGTTATGGATAGCGAACATGTAAAAGAAGTAGCCAAGTTCGCAGATATTCTTCAGATTGGTGCAAGAAATATGCAGAACTTTACTCTTCTTAAAGAAGTCGGTAAAACCCATCGTCCCGTTATGTTGAAACGTGGATTAATGTCATCTATTGATGAATTATTAAATGCCGCAGAATATATTTTAGCTCAAGGCAATCGACAAGTAATTCTTTGTGAAAGAGGAATCAGAACCTTTGAGAACGCTACGAGAAATACATTGGATTTAAGTGCTGTACTGGTATTAAAGGAGCTTTCACATCTACCGATTATTGTCGATCCATCACATGCAGTTGGGCAGAGGAATAAAGTTATCCCATTAGCGAAGGCGGCAAAGGTCGTGGGTGCTCATGGTGTGATGGTGGAATTCCATCCTGAACCGGAAAAAGCGTGGAGTGATGGAGAACAATCACTCTATTTTAGTCAATTCGAAGAGATGATGAGGGAGCTTTACGCACTTCAAAAATAAATATTTTGTCAAGTGAAAAAGTAGTTTCAGTAATTTAATTAGGTGAATGAAATGGAAAGTGCAGAATTAGTATTAAACAAATCAGAAATAAAACTGAGTTTGTACCATATAGATAAGATAGCTTGCAGAAGTATTTGTAACTGTGGAAGCAAAATCGATACCTCCGCTAATTCTAAGATTCTCGTTCAATCTAAAACCCGCAGCGAGATGAGCCTTGGCTCCAATATCCCATGTTACTCTGTCATTAAAAATCCTATCATTGATAGCAATTAATCCAACACCCTCTTCAAGAAAGAAAGTCTCATTAAAGAATTGTGAAATATTTGCCGATAAGTAATATCCTTTAATGAATGGATAGAATTTTCCAGTTCTATTTTCAGGAATTAAATTCTCAATTTTTTGTGCGTAAAAAAATCCTGTCCTAAATTCTATATCTGCCGAAAACCAAGCATAGAAGCCAATATATCCACTTAGCGAATAACTTGAAAGTGAAGGAGAATTACCTTTTACTTCACCAATTCCTGCATACCCACCAATGCTCGGATTCATAAATTGAGCATTTAACATGAAAGGTATAAATAAAAATATAATTGCAATTTTTCTCACAGAGAAACCTAATAATTGATTAATAGGATTGTTAATTCCTTTGATTCTTTTACGCTATTTATTGCTTCGGAAACTTCCAATGGATTAATAGGATCGGAAAGATTAATTATATTTTTTTCGTAACCGGCTAAAATCTTTTGTATTAATTTTTTATTTATTGGTTGACCGCCGGTAGCTGCGGCAGCTTTATTATAAAAGAGAACAATCTTTAATGGGATTTCCCTATTAACTGCCTCTAAAAGTCCATAATGCCCGGCGGCAATAAATCCAAAATCACCTGTAAGACACCAGATATCTTTGAACCCTGCATAATAAGCACCGATACCGAGTGGAATACTACCACCCATATATGTAACTGCATCTATGCACGAGTATGGAGGGAAAGCAAATGAACTTGATGCACTCGTATCGCCCGTTACAATTTCCTTTTCGATATTCTTAAATATATCAAAAAACGTTAAATATTTTTCAGCTCCCGCTTTTACGCTGGGCGATAAACTTTCGGGCACTATTGGCAAAGCAGGTCTATTAATTGATGAATAATTACCATCTAATTTTTTCGCGATATAAACTTTATACTGATAATCAGAAAGTAGAGGATGGATAATATGCGAATAGACATCCTTCTCATAAGTAAAATCGATCATTAAATCTTCTTGTCTGTGTAATTGCTCTTGCTCACCAACTATATATGAATCGATCAATACGACCACAGGTTGATTTCTTCTTTCCGAATCGGTCATGGCATTTGTAATATCGGAATAGATTGATGCTTGATCAGCTTTGTGATACTTAATTCCCAACCCCTTAATTAATTCTTCGGTTTCGAGAATGTTATCCGAATGCTTGCCGGTTTTATCATCAAAAACAAAAATCAAACATCCTGCAGTTATATCAGTATATAATGAATCGGTTACACTATTGGCGGCTTTCATCAAACCATGTGTCTTAATAAAACATGCTGATCGCTGCCCAAAGATGCTCATACTATGACAGATAGTAAAAGCAACTTCTTCGTGATATGAATAAGTGGAAATTTTATTATTGAGTTCATTGAATGCGGAGAAAGTTTGACTTGCACCATATCCCGGTACGCAGGTGGTCGTTTCAACTCCTAAATCAATGAGAGCATAAGCGATTGCTTTATCAATTGTTGTTATCACAATTTATTTCCTATTAATCTAAAATCATTACCCGTTGGGTTCTGAAAAATTCTTAAATCGAATGATGGTATTACTGCTAAAACATGATCGAATATATCAGCTTGGATCGATTCATAATCATCCCATTTAGTTGTATTTGCGAATACATAAATCTCAATCGGAAGTCCTTCTGCACCGGGAGCTAATTGACGTACTAAAAACGTCATCTCTTTATCTAAGTCATCTCTCTGCCTTAGATAGTTTATAAGATAAGCGCGAAATGTACCAATATTAGTAAGTCTTCTTCCATTTACTATTTCAGAATTATCTATATTGTTTTTTTCGTTATATTTTTTTACATCATCCTGTTTCTGATGTAGATAATCTGTAATTACAGAGATGTTTTTTAATCGTGTCAGTAATTCATCATCGGCAAATTTAATGCTGCTTTGGTCAATAAATACAGAGCGTTTTATTCTTCTTCCGCCGGAGAGAGTCATCCCTCGCCAATTCTTAAACGAATCTTCTATTAATTTATAGGTAGGAATTACGGTTATCGTTTTATCAAAATTTTGGATTTTTACAATATTAAGAGAGATATCAATTACATCACCATCTGCACCATATTTAGGGACTTCGATCCAATCACCAACTTTCACTAAATCGTAATTAGATATCTGAATACTTGCAACAAATGAAAGAATGGTATCGCGGAAGAGTAGAAGAAGGACAGCCGTAAGAGCACCTAATCCACCGATTAATGCCCAAGGAGATTGTTCTAATAATATTCCTATTATTACAATTGCTCCAAAGACCCAAACTATTATTTTAACAACTTGAAGGTATCCTTTAATCGGTTTATCGTGTGTTTTACTTGTTCGTTCGTAATATTCATATATCCCAGTTAGAATGCCATTTGCCAGAGCTACGAATAAATAAACAATAACAGAATTAATTATTTTATGAATTAAACCGGTTAATTCCGGAAGTAGATAAGCGAATGAATTTATAATTATAAGGGATATTACAAAAGCAATGCGTTTTAAGAACTTTTCCTGGAATAAAACATCGTCTAATTTAGTGGGTGTTCTCTTAATTATTTTTTCGGCGATTTTTATTATTACGTTTTTTGAAATAAAATAAAAAAGAACTGAAATAATTATTATCGATAGGAAGCGGAGGTTATCATCGAACCATCCGATCTGGTCTAACCAAAGTGAGAATTTTTTGATAAAGGAACTATTTTTGTAAATGAATGCGAGCATAGAATATTTTTTTGTTATTTTATCACACCAATTTATGATTTTTTTCAATTAAATGAATGCCATTAACCAATGACCGAGCAAAAGAATTTAAAAGCATACGCTGCATGGATAACAATTTGTATAATATGGGGCACGACTTATCTAGCAATAAAGATAGGTGTAGAGGATTTCCCCCCTGTACTATTTGCGGGAATTAGATGGTTAGTTGCAGGACCAATTTTAATAGCCATTATGTGGATGCGAGGATATAAATTCCCAGAAAGAGGCGACTTAATTCATCTTGGAATAGTTGGTATTCTATTACTTGGATTTGGCAATGTGCTCGTTGTTGTTGCAGAACAGTATATTTCAAGTGGACTTACATCATTAATAATTACTACAACTCCCTTCTGGATGGTGCTTTTTGAAAAGTTTATGTATAAAAAAGGGAGGATAAATAAATTTGTTATCGGTGGATTATTACTTGGATTAGCCGGTGTAGTATTAATTTTTTCCCATGATATGGATACCGTTTTCAAAGGTTCATTTTTTATCGGTGCAGCCGCTTTATTAGTTGCGGTTATAGGATGGGCTAATGGAACTTTGTATTCTAAATACAAAAAAGTTTCTGTTGATCCATTAATGGGTGCGGCTTTTCAAATGTTTATTGCAGGTGTGATACTCACTTTATTAGGATTATCGATTGGTGAATACTCTTACATAAAGGCAACTGATGCGGGATTGTATTCATTGTTATATTTAATAGTATTTGGTTCACTGATAGGATATACATCTTATATCTATGCAGTGGCTCATTTGCCGATATCATTAGTTTCAACTTATGCATATATTAATCCGGTAATTGCAGTTTTTCTCGGCTGGTTAGTTCTTTCGGAACCGCTCAATATTCAATTGGTGCTGGGTGGTATTGTGATTCTATTAGGCGTTTGGATGGTAAAAAAAGGAGCGCATTAGATCGCTCCTCTTAAATTTATATTTTATATCTAATTAACTTCTTGAAGCAAATAACCTTTATCTGTTTTAAGAAATAAAAAAGTTGCAGGAAGTTTTTGTGAGCCATTTACAAAACTAAGATTCACTTTATATTCTGTATTTGAGATTTTTTCTACTTTACCAATCTCATAAGTTTCTGCAATCGCTTTCATAGCTCCAATCTTTGAGCATACTTTTTTTGCATATTTCAGTTCATTAACATTTTTAGGGTCTAAACTAACTTTGTTATTTCTTTCTTTATCATCGCCTTGATATACAATTAATACAGCCGCTTTATCATAGCTTTTTGAACCGCTCAAATCGATTATCGATTTGGATGCACTTTCTATCTCTTTATTTTGAGCATTAACATTAATTAAAAAAGCAAAAAACAAGAACGTTATAGCGAAAAATGTTTTCTTCATTGCAGTTTCCTATCATCTAGTTACATATTTAACAATCAATGTACATAAATGTTTCATAATATAGTACAAATTTTAATAAACGAAGTGTTTGATTTGTTCTCCTTTTTTGCCTATTTCTGTCATAGCTTCAATACCTATTTGAAGATGCATATCTACGAATTGGCTGCTTACTTTTTTATCTGATTCTTCTGTTTTAATCCCTTCAGGAATCATAGGAAGATCAGAAACAAGTAATAAAGCACCACGACTGATATTATTTGCATAGCCTACAATAAATATCGTAGCAGTTTCCATATCAATACCGATAGTACCAAGACCTCTAAGATATTTTTTAAATTGATTATCCCATTCCCAAAGTCTTCTATTTGTAGTATAGATTACACCGGTTCTATATTCTAGCTTTCGTGCAACTATTTTATCTGATACAAACTTATGAAGTTTGAATGAGGGGAGTGCCGGAACTTCGGGAGGCAGATAATCATTGCTTGTACCATCTCCTCTGATTGCAGCAGTAGGTAAAATAAAATGTCCTAATTCCGTGGATCTTTTTAATCCGCCGCATTTGCCAAGGAATAAAACACCTTTCGGTTTACGTGCTATCAAGAGATCCATTATTGTAGCTGCATTTGCCGAACCGATACCGAAATTAATAATCGTTAGACCTGAAGTGTTAGTCGCAGTCTGCATCGGTTTCCCGATTCCCTGGACATCGCAATTAAATATATCTGCAAATTTTGTAACGTAATTATGGAAATTAGTAAGTAGTAAATAATCGCCGAAATCATCAATGTTTGTCCCTGTATAACGAGGAAGCCAGTTTTTTGCAATCTCTAATTTTGTTTTCATTTTTCTGCCTTAGGAGTAAATTTCTTATTTGTAAATTTATCAATTTCTAATACTAGTAACGAAAAAATATAACCAACAACCAAACCAATTAACATACCACCAAGTATATCTGAGGGATAATGGACTCCCACATAAGGTCTGCTTAAGGAAACAATCGATGCTGTAATGAATAAGGGTATTTTTATTTTGGGGAATAATTTCCCAAAGTACATTGCCGCTGAAAAATTATTAACCGCATGTGAAGAAGGAAATGAATAAGAACCTGTGCAATGAACTAAAACATTTAGATCGCCAAATACATTGCATGGACGCACTCTCTCAAATAAATTTTTCAAAAAAAAACTGCTAAATTGATCGCTTGCCAAAATTAAGAAGGGGAGTAATAATACAGCAATTTTCCCTTTTCTTCCACCATACTTAAAACTAATGCTCAAAAGGAGGAAATAAGCCAAATACCAGTTCTTCACATCGGTTATATAAGGCAGAAATTTATCAAAAAGTGGGTTTGATAAGCTTTTGTTGATAAAGTATAATAAAAAAACATCGATACTATATAGTATATCTATCATAATATGTTTTGCATAAATTGTTTATTTTAGTTAGTTAATATAGTTAACATTTTGGAAAATATAATTAAGTAGATGAATTTTTGATTATTTACAATTATTGGGAAGAATAAATAGAATTGGATAATAACAACGCATTACGGTCTACATCGGAATTAAGGAAGATCAATCACTTCAAAGATGAGAGCAAAAAATCTTTGATTGCTCCTTTTCAGTCTTTGGCAAAGTTTACTGCTGTTGCAGGAATAATTGCATTAGTTTTTGAAGTCCGCTACTTCAGCGAGTTTTCTTACTTGGTTTATATATCTCGTGTTACTTCTATTCTACTAGCATTTTCATTACTAATAATTTCTTATACCAAAACAGGTAAAAAGCACCCTGTCGTTTTAATTCATACACTTCTTATTTCTATTATCTCCTCATTTGGAGTAATAATATATTTATACCCTAAAACGCTTACCTTTAATTCGCACATAATCGGACTCATAATTTTTACTGCTGCACTTTTTCTGAGCTGGGATGTAAAGAATCAAATTATCGCAGCGATCTATTATATAGCAGTCTTTGCGGCTTCTATTATTCTCAATGAACAAGCAATGTCTATGCTCCTTACGGGAATCGAATCAGTTGTTCTTGTTGTCATTATAAGTATAATGGCGATAATTGCAAGCTATATAAATTATAAATTAAGAGAAAATGCCGTCTTAAGTTCATATGAAACAACTGTTTCCGAAAAGAAATTTAGAAATTTATTCGAGAATGCGGCCGAAGGAATTTTTCAGATAAATAAAGATGGAATTATTTTTACAATTAATCCTGCATTTGTAAGGATGCTTGGTTATACAAATGAAGAGGAATTAAAAAAGGTAAATGCAGTTGAAAGTATTTTTAAGGTGCAGTCAGATTTTGATCTTCTTAAAAAATTATTGGAGAAACAAGGTAAAGTAAGAAACTACCGGGTACAATTAAAAAAGAAAGATGGTCATGAGATTACAGTTAGAATGAATGTTCGTCTGAATGATGAAGAATTAATTCAGACAAATATTTATGAAGGTAGTCTTCAAGATATTACTCAGCAAGTGATTGCAGAATCTGAACGACAAAAAGCAAATGAAGCATTGAAATCGGAAAAGAACAAAGCTGATATTGCAGCAAAAAAAGCACAGCAAGAGAGCAAGTTCAAAACTAAGTTCTTAGCTAGTATGAGCCATGAAGTAAGGACACCGATGAATTCTGTAATGGGATTTTTAACTCTCGTTGAAAATGATTTATTTGAAAGCAAAGAAGAACTAAAACAATTTAGTAAAGATGCAAAGCTTGCCGCAGAATCACTTTTGGATATAATTAATAATATTCTTGATATATCTAAGATTGAAGCCGGCAAGATGGAATTAGATGAAGAAGAATTTGAAATCACTAGCGAGATAAATAAGGCAGTTTCCATATTAAAACAAACTGCTAAAAATAAAGGACTAGAATTAGAACTGAATATTGATGAGAATATTCCTCATGTAATGTTTGGCGATCCTACACGTTACAGACAGATTGCGGTGAACTTAATCGCAAATGCTGTAAAATATACAGAAGTGGGAAGTGTTAGAGTTAATCTAAATCTGATCAATATTGAGGATAATATAATTGAGATTGGTACTGAGATAATAGATACAGGTAGGGGAATCGCACCTGAACAGATACCACAATTATTTGAAGCATATTCACAAATCAAAAATAAAAATTCTACAAAAGAAGGAACTGGTCTTGGACTAGTCATAAGTAAAGAATTTGTCAAACTTATGGGCGGCGAGATTAAAGTTGAAAGTCGAGTAGGATTCGGAAGCAAATTTAGTTTTACTGTGAAATTCAAAGAGTCATTAAAGGCTTCGTCGAAGCCGCTTAATCCGGTCGCTTCCGTTGAAGAATTGCAGTTCAAGATGAATGATTTTGAATTAGCTGAAAATGGTGTGAATGAATCTGACGCGAAACCTAATAGAAAAAAGAAGCTACTTCTTGTGGAAGATAATCCGATAAGCCAAAACTTGGAGTTGAAAATTCTTAAAGAAGTTGGATATGACGTTGAAGCAGTTGGTTCGGGTGCAGATGCTATTGAAGCAGTTCATTCAGAACGATTTGATCTTGTCCTTATGGATGTTGAGATGCAAGGGATGGACGGATTAACTGCTACTAAACGAATTAGAGAATCGGGAAGAAGAAGTGCTAAAGTTCCAATTATTGCTGTAACTGCACATTCGAGCATGAAAGATAGAGAAGTATGCCTCGCAGCCGGAATGAATGATTATATTGCTAAACCAATTAATATTCATTTCCTAAAGATCACAATTGATCAATGGCTCACCTCCGAGCGTCAATAAAATGAAGATGTTATAAAGCATTTTTCAAAAATGAAAATAATTATCGTGGAATTTTCATACTTAATGTTGTAACTACTTGAAGCAGGTAATTATCGTACAGTAAAAAAGATGATCTTACTAAAATAAAATTATGCCTACAAACTAAAGATGTATACGCTTTTATAATAGCTCCCTTGAAGAGGGAGCTATTTATTCAGCAATTTGATCTTTAAAAAATGGACTAGCCAAGCCGCAAATCTGGCATTTGTTATATTCCATTTATCAATTTATTTTGATGAGAGATTAGAAAATGTTTTTTAACTCAAATCACCATTTATACAAATTATTTTATAGACTCTTCTACTAGTCCATACTCAAAACTTCTGCAATACTCTTCATAGCCCAATCGATCTCATCTTTTGTAATAACGAGCGGAGGAGCGAAACGAATTATATTATCATGTGTCTCTTTGCAAAGAATTCCTTTTTTCATTAATGCTTCGCAGAATCTTCTTGCACCTTTTGCTTCAGGATTAAGTTCTACTCCAATGAATAATCCTTTGCCTCTAATTACTTTTACATGTTTGCTATTAACTTTTCTTAATTGATCTCTAAAATATTCACCAAGCTCAAAAGATTTTTCGATTAATTTTTCTTCGATTAATACTTTCAATGATTCACGAGCGATAGCAACACCAAGTGGATTGCCGCCGAAAGTAGATCCATGATCGCCCGGATTGAATACACCGAGAACTTCTTTATCAGAAAGAACCGCCGATACAGGATAACAGCCGCCTGATAATGCTTTACCAATAATTACCATATCCGGTCTTACGTCTTCATATTGATATGCGAATAATTTTCCGCTTCTTCCTAAGCCCGATTGAATTTCATCTGCAATAAAAAGAACATTATTTTTTTTACAAATATCAGCACATGCTTTTAGATAACCGTCAGGTGGAACAACTACTCCGCCTTCACCTTGAATCGGTTCTACTAAAAACGCTACTGTATTAGGTGTAATTGCTTCTTCAAGTTCTTTCGCGTTTCCATATTCAACATTCTTAAATCCGGGTGTGAATGGTCCGAAACCATCTTTATACTGTTCTTCGGTTGAGAAACTGATAATAGAAATTGTTCTTCCTGAAAAGTTATTTGTACAAGTGATAATTTCGGCTTTGTTTTCTTCTACACCTTTAATTTTGTGTCCCCATTTACGAGCTGCTTTTAGAGCTGTTTCTACTGCTTCTGCTCCCGAATTCATTGGTAGAGACATTTCATATCCGGTCAATTCACTTAATTCTTTGTAAAGAAATGGAAGTTGATTATTGCGGAATGCTCTTGATGTTAATGTTACCTTATCCGCTTGATCTTTCATCGCCTTAATAATGCGTGGATGGCAATGACCTTGATTAACTGCCGAATAAGCTGCTAAACAATCCAAATACTTATTTCCTTCAACATCATAAACCCATACACCTAAAGCTTTTTCGATTACAACATCTAACGGATGATAATTGTGTGCGCCATACTTCTCTTCTAATTCGATATAATCTTTGGAAAGCATAAAGAAATCCTGATTTTTATTATTAAATTTGTCGTTGTAATTTAGGAAATATAATCAATAAGAAAAAAGTAAAATCGAC
>Ga0172380_10002912_pt1 | contig 24897 bp, 29 predicted proteins | sample Leawe162metaG_FD_119747 | JGI IMG/M metagenome (GOLD analysis project Ga0172380, IMG submission 119747) | Leachate microbial communities from a municipal landfill in Southern Ontario, Canada - Leachate well 162 metaG | ecosystem: Engineered > Solid waste > Landfill > Unclassified | place...
TCCGTCGCGCTGGCCGCCCGCGGGCACGCAGCGGTACTTCAGGTCGGTCATCACCATCGTCGGCTCGTTTGTCCCGCACGTGGCCGCCTTGCCCTTCTCGACCGACTCGGCGATGGCGTCGACGTCGGTTGGCGAGGACACCTTTAATGTGTAGCATGCGCCAGCTCCCCCCGGCAGCTTGTGCGCGGCCCCCGACAGATTGTGCACGGCCACCGAACCCGTGGCCACCGCGGTGTCGGACGGGTATACGCAGCGCGGCATCGCGGCGGCGGCGCTGTAGCCGGAGCCCACCCACCGGACGCCGCCGCGCCGCTGGGCGCTCATGCGAAACGCGACAACAACAACGATGACGACGGCGAGGAAGACAAGGACGCCCCACAGAGAGTACCCGCGCTCTGATCCCATACTGCCACTATACGCGGCGAACGTATTATGGCTCGATGTTTGCGACCCGGAGACACGTCTGCATGCCGAGTATAACCAGATGGCTTCATCGGCGTCCCTGAAAACGGCCGCAGCGACCGGCACGGTGTCGCAGGTCGAGGCGGCGCTGGGCGAGCTCCGGCGCGCGGCAATGATCGCCGCGGCAAAGGAAGCCCTGCCGATCGCAATGGAGGCCGAACGTTGGGATAATCTCGCATATTTGGCCGACTTTCTGCACGACGTTGACACAGGGTCGTCGCTGCCCCTCCTGGAACTACAATCCCCCCGAGAATCGGATGACGAAGGCGGCCTGCTGAGCTTTATCGTGCGGATTGAGTAGTGTCGCGTTGTTATAAGTCCGGAGACCTCGGTAACATAACATAAACATGCGCGACACCGACATAGCGACCGTTCTGGGCCTGACCGTGTTGCTCATAATCATTATGCTCTGCTTCTGGCCCGGTTTCTTTCGAGTGCGCGGGGCGACGCTGGCGGGATACTGGCGTGACGAAGGCGGTTCGCTGCACCGAATTGTCGCGACGGCGGCTGACGGGCGTTCTTTCACAGTAACCACCCAGGGCGTCGAAAGTACCCATGTTCGATCCGTTTCCGGTTCAGCGACGAGAATTCGAGGTGTTTCAATCCCCGCGGACAGAAAAACAGGCTCACTTGAGATTGGTGGCCGCCGTCTGTTCTGGAACGATGGCAGCGAGTGGGTCCGACAGGGTGTCTACGCCCGCGACCGAATGTCGCCGGCCCGCATGACGTGACCTCACTCGACGTCGAGCGCGACCCCAAGGCGATGAGTGGCGCTGCCGACGACTCGCAACTGTTTTCCGATCGTGCTGAGCGTGTTGCCCGCGTTGGCCGTCTCGCCGGCCGTGGGATAGTCGCCGTTGTTCCGAAGCGCGATGGCCTGCGACGTGTCGAATCCCGCCTTGATGAAGGCATCAGACGCGGAGAGGAGCTCGCGGTCGGACCCCGCGAGGCCGCGATAGATGGCGAGGTAGTTGACGTAGGTCGGCGGCGAGTCGACGAGCTGCTTCTGCACGACGTCGAGGCCGGCCAGGAGATGGGTCACGCCGACACGCGACGCGGCGAACTCGGGCCGGTCGGCGGCCGCGGCACAGAAGCTGCGACCCAGATCGCCAAGGTTTTTGAGGACGGCGAAGAGATCACCGGCCGCCTCGCGCACACGCGGGGTCGCGGGTGTGGCAATGGAGAACCGATCGGTATGTCCTCGCCACCGCTTCACGCCGAAGTAGGCAACGATGATCAGGACCAGGGCGACTATGGCCGCGTAGTAGATGTGGGTGGACGACATGGGCTGTCCAGAAGTCCGAATAACTATACCATCGCTTACAGTGTCCCCTCGGGGAAATAAATGGAAGGGCGAAGTATCAAACCTCCTTTTCTCGCGAGCTCAAACTACAGCAAACCATGGGTACGAAGTACCATTAGTTTGAGGCTTTTGTCAGTTCTAAAATTGAAGAAGGCCTGTGGTTAGTGTCGAACCCTCCCAAGAACTAATGTCGGAATCAATCGAGCAAACGCCACCCCCCAACACACGGGTGTTGTCCCCGTTGCCCCCGCTTACATCTACTCTGAAGGAGTTTCGGCCGCTGGCGCCAACGCAGCCACTGGTGCCCATGCAGCCGTTGGCCCCCGAGGATCTTCAGTGGGTAAGCGGATTGTTGCCGCAGCCACTGCCGATGGATTGCCGATGGATGTTCGAGCGGTTCCCGTTCGAGACAGCGCTGACATCCACAGAACATCAGCTGATGACCGAGTTCTCGCAGCAGGCGGCCACGCCGACGCAGTGGCACACTCCGGTTGAGTTCTCAGGCGCCGCGAAGAAAATCTTCGACAACCCCGATCTGGTTGTGTCTCTGTGTGACTTCTGCCGCTGTCTATCAAACCTCAAGGTAGTCGGCGGACAAATCACCAGCATCTTCTGCAGCAGCTGTCGCTGCATGCTGAGCCATCAGCCGGGCAATGAATGCCACGGCGGTTCGAAATTGTGCGATCGTTGGCGATTCGTCAACGAGTTCGGAGAGACATCACGCCTTTGCCACGGTTGTCATCAGGCAAACGCAAAACGCGGGGGTAAAAAGAAAGTCCCAAAGAGCAAAAAAGTCTCGTCTCGTCGCTAATGGTCGACGTGTTCATATTTTTGGTATCGATTGACTATCGCAAACTATTGGCACATATAATTTGCAAAGACTTAGCCTGTTTGGAATTGATCGCCCGTAACAAACCATTGGTACGACGTACCCATAGTTTGCAAAGGCTAATCCGGTTTAGAATTAATCGCCCGTAGCAAACCATTGGTACGACGTACCAATAGTTTGCAAAGGCTTAGCTGGTTTTAGTGTTGTTCAACTATTTCAGTTAACGAAGGCGGCACGTTCTCAAACTATAGGTACGACGTACCAATGGTTTGCGGCTCGACATAATACCAGAAATATGCATGTTCTAAAATTGAAGATTAACGCCATCGGTAATATCAGCCATCATGGGAGCTCGTCGTGACATTGACGACACGCCGGTAATCCCCCCAAATGCCGTGCAAAAAATCACATTCCATCACTTTGCGGCAAACATGAACCATTTCATCCGACAAAGGTCGAGGGCCATTTACAGGTTGACCGTACATGGAGCCACCGTTACCAACTTGGGCAGCGCATCCGTGTCGGCCCCGGCAACATCAGCGTGGGACCTGGCAACATGGCCATCGGACTCCCGGGAGTGCGCGCGGTCGGTCCTCAACATGCCGGGTAGCGGCCAAGGTACCGGCCAAGGTTGCGGGCTGTTCATCATCGTAGAGGTCGTCGTTGACGGCGCCAAACACTGCACCCTCATATCGGTGCCCGACGACAGACCCGGCGACGATCCAATCGAGTGACGTGCCCGGCGCGTCATTTTTGTGGCCCGCAATTAGTGTCTCGGGGCGGGTGTGATACGACGAGAAGGATGTCATCGAAAAAATCAACCAAGGCCGCCGCGCGCTCGAGCAAAGGCTCGGCTCCCCAGGTCAGCACCGTCGCGGGCTACCCAGTGCTCTTCGGCGCGATCAAGAGCTTCCTCGCCGAAAATTCTGTCATCGAATCGTCCCAGGCGATCGATGCTGCGTCGGCCAAGATCGGCGAGTGCACCGATTTGCAGGCCGCGTTCGTCACCCCCATCCAGGCGAAGCTGTTCTCGATGGACACCGCCCTTCACTGGCTCCTGTTCATGGACCTCGCCACCGTTCGCGCCTCCGATCACGGCGAGGAGCTCAAACGTCTGAGCGACTTCGACTCGGCGGCCGCCCTGAACACCATCGCGAGCGTCTACGACCTGGCCGTCGAGGGGATAGTCGACGAACACTGGGAGCCGGAGGATGGCAGCGATGAAGAGGCCGAGGACGGAGATGACGATTAGTCTCATCGCATGGGTTAGTCCCATCGCACGTGTTAGTCCCATCGCACGTGTTAGTCTCATCGCACGGGTTAGTCCTCGTTCAAGTAACGTCGGCGTCGACCCTGGGCGGGAAGTAGTCGTGGGGGCGCACCATTTTTGGCCTGCGCAGTCGACGATGGGCAGCCGCGTCGGGGCGAACGAAGTCCTCAATGGGCAGGTCTCGCCACGGATTGTATTCGTACACTCGGAATGGGCGAATAGTTGCTCTGAATCGGTCGAAATCACGCAGTCTGTCCTCCGATAAGGCCGCACATTTCCATTTTGCCGCCAGCAACGCCATGTAGAAGTCGTCTCGACCCCCGGCACTATGTTCGGCGGCGGAATCGATAATTTGTTTGCTGACCGCGGGAGGGTCGCGATAACGCTCGACGACGTACACGTAAACCCCGTTGCGAACCGACGCGGCCTTGTACATCTCGCGCGCCGCATCGTCATTGAACATCGAGTCCCGATCCTTCACCACATACATCACGCGGCCGGGGTGTCGTTTTTTCAGGGGGGCGGCCGTGCGGTCGATGCAGCGAATGATGCTTTCCGGGGATGTCGCGGGCTCGAACCAGCGAGTCAGGTTGAGGGTGTCGACGACGATGTTGGGGGACAGCTCGGGGGCCGCCGTCCTTCGTCGCGTCGCCGCGCCACCCAGGACACCGCCGGCAGCCCCGGACAGCACCAGAGCCGCCAGCACGAGGCATAGCAGCAGTAGGAATAACACCACTGCGCGGCTCAGCATTGTCTATATTTTTTCGCAAACAAGCGCGACCCAACCGGCAAAATTGACAAACAAGCACAGTTGGCAAAATTGAAAGTCTGCATCGCGATGAATAACCGCATTTCCGTGTGCCGTAGAAAACACATCGATGTGCATCAAACTGGGCAAATTTCGTCCGTGTGGATCGTGCCCATCGCTGAACGAACAATCAATCGATTATTGGCTCAAAATTGTGTCCGCTCATGGCCGCGCCCTCGAATACGTTAACCCCCGATTTCGCAGCGTGGACGTGTGTTTCGCCGCCGTGAGCAACAATGGCCTCGCTCTGGTATTTGTACCACCCAACATGCGCGGCTACAAGATTTGTCTTCAGGCCGTGAGCACGACGCCTGAGGCGTTGCAATTCGTGCCAAACGTCAAAAACTCCATCATGCACTCTTCGGAACACTATGAGGTGCATGCCGCAGCTATTTCACTCGATGGGCTCATGTTGCATTATTCGGGCTACGATTGCGAGGATCTGAACATCATGGCCATTCTCGAAAATCCACAGGCGTTGAAATACGTCAAACAACCAACTCTCGAGATTTATGCAATCGCATTGTCGAAAGATCCAACAACTCTCAAACTGATGCCCCCACAAGATCGACGTCGCCCGGAGAGTCGTCATCTGTGCGTGATCGCATTGTCCGAACATCCAACGTTGCTGCGCTACATCGATGACCAGACAAAGACCGAGATTATGGTGGCAGTACAGGCTGATGGGTTGGCGCTGCAATATGCCGAATTTCAAACCGAATTCATCTGCAAAATCGCTGTCATGGACGATGGTCGCGCATTGCAATACGTGGTCAACCAGACCGAAGAAATTTGTGAATTGGCCGTCAGCCAAAACGCAGAGGCCCTCGGATACGTTCACCAACAAACCGAAAAAATCCGTCTCGCCGCAATGCGCGAAGACCCCGTCGCGGCATTTCCATATGTGCACGGAGTTCCCTCTCCAGCTGTTCTTGCGTTGATGCCGAAGCCGACCGAGACGAAGCCGGTCGAGTCGAAGCCTGTCGAACCGAAAGCGGTCGAACCGAAGCCGGCCGAGACGAAGCCGGTCGAGTCAAAGCCGGCCGAACTGAAGCCGGCCGAGTCAAAGCCAGTCGAGCCAAAGCCGGTCGAAACAAAGCCGATCGAGTCAAAGCCGGTCGAACCGAAACCTGTCAAACTGAAGGCGGTCGAGCCGAAACCTGTCGAGTCGACGCCGGCCGAGTCAATTTCGGATCTTGTTCGAACGTGTCCTTCGTGTCACACAAACGAGATCGTAGGTCTGCATCACGCTACAACCGATTTCAATGGCATCTCGAAGTTGGGGGTGCGTTGCAAAACATGTGGATTCTATTTCGTCGTCAATCATCAATCAAAACCGATCGAGCCGCAACCTGCCGAGCCGAATCTGGTTCGAACATGTCCTTCGTGTCGAACAATAGACGTTGTGGTTGTGCGCTACGCTGCTGCCAATTGGGGTGGAGTCGAACACTGGGGGGTGCGTTGCAAGTCATGTGGGTACTGTTTCGTTACCACGCTGGCGAAAGGCATCGAACCCGACACACCTAAGTTGAAACATGAGTGTCCGTTCTGCCACTCAGACGCCGTCGTGGTTCCGCGTGACGCCGAAATGTTATCGCAATGCATCGATTGTACGCATTGCTTTCACATCGCGCCATCGGAACCAGTCGACGCGGACGTCACAGAGACCCCGGAAAGCGAGCCGGAGGAAAAAACGATACGTGTCGTCCGCCCAGTGCGAGAGATCGCCGCTACCAAAAAACCACCAACATCGAAAGCGCAACTGTCCAAGCTTCAAGCCGTGATGAATGCTCGCAAGGAAATGGATTCCGTCATGGTTGATGGAATCAATCTCAAGTACGTGATGATCAAGACACCGAGCATTTGCCTGGCGGCTGTCAAACAATCGTGGGAGGCGGTACAATTCGTACCGCGGAATATGCTGACGAATGAAATGTGTCAGATAGCGGTTACGCAATCGGACAAGGCGCTGAACTTCATTCCGCCATCGATGTTGTCAGACAAACTGATTGAGATCGTGAACAGTCAAGAGCGCGAATTCTGAGCGGTTGCAGAAATGCGCAATTTTTACGACTAAGACATTATATCAATAATATGTCGCAAACAACTGAATAATGATGTTTCATAAATGAATAAAGTATCGATTGAATACTCCCAGCTCATAAAATCAATGTCAGAATTGTTAAATCCCGACGAGCACATAAACATACTCAGCGAGACTGCGAAGAATGACGACCGACTGGTGACAGCCGCGCTCGCGGCCAATCCGCATGGTAGCGCATCTGCAGCCGGAGAATCGTACAACATGGTGATAGGTGTCGAGGATCATCATGAAAAGGTCATCGAGTTCGTGCAACATTACGTAGTGAATGACCTGCCCGAAGAGATTCCGTCAAACGAGGGCTGGGGGCCACCTAAACTCAACAACTTTGAAATGCGCTACATTGAGAGTTTGATTTCGACAGACGAAGATGGAAAAGTGAAACTTGACCTATACTGGAACGTGCTGAGAACGTCTGTGATCGTTGGTATTCCTCGGCTCACCAGGATAATGATGGAATACACAGACACATTGGAAAAATTCATGCAAATCTTGCCAGAATAGAATTATTAGGCGTAGAACAGCCATTAGCTGGATTAGCAAAATTTTGTTCCACAACATTTTCACTAATGAACATATTTAAGTAAATCACTCACAAATCCTGAACAGTCGCAGATTTTTACTGTTAAGTTACAGACAATATAAGGACAATATATGTCACAAACAACCGAATAATGATGATTCATAATTGATTAAAGTATCGATTAGGTACTCTCAGCTCATATAGTCAATGACAGAATCGTCAAGCCCCGCTGCTCATTTGGATGAGGAGGTCGCAAACAACGACTTGGAAATTCTCAGCGAGACCTCGCGGAATGACGAGCTACTAGCTGCCGCTCCGCAAGTAGATGTTTTGAGCGGACGGGTCATTAAGCAATTCGGTATCGAGGCTCATGAAAAAGTCATGGAGTACGCGCAACATTACGTTGCGAACCTCTTGCCCGAAGAGAATTCGTCAAACGTAAGCTGGGAGTCGATCAAACTCAACGACTTTGATTATCGCTTCGTTGAAAGTCTGATCTCGACAAACAATGGAAAGTTGTATATTGGTAAATACTTGAAAGTGCTAAAAGCATCTGAGCATGTTGGTAATCCGCGCCTCACTAAGATAATGATGAAATACATGAATTCAATGATGAATCTCTTTCAAATTCTATCAGAATAGAAATGTTGGATGCAATAAATTGAACAACTATTGAATTGGCGAATTTTTGTTCAACAAGATTATCCACCAATATGAACTCATCTTAAATAAAACGATAAGAGCTGCGAAAACACCCCCAATACAGCTGAATATCGTCATTCTATTTTTGAAATCAAAACCGATTGGTATAACAGCACCGACGAGACGCAGCATATGACTGAAACCACACCCCAATGGACTACCACATTCCCCTCCGGATGGGAGAAAGATATTAACGACCCCGATGTCGAAGTGTTGCTCATGCAAACGCTGCGGCACATGGGCGTCGCCGACACTTCGCCACAATACACGATGCGCCCAAGCGAGGAGACAGTTCCCCCAGTATCGTACATTCCATTCAACGCAGACGATAATGTGATCCAGATTTCATTCAATGGCCTGACCGGACACTTCATCCCGTCGCCGGATCACAACCCTGCTCAGATTGTGCGACTTGACAATCACTCCATGGCGCAATGTTCCAATGCAATCCATTCGAGCGGAATGTCGTACATTCCGTTTGACGCGAAAGTCAATGCCATCCGGTTCATGCGAAACGGTGAGCTGATCGGTTACTTCATCCCGCCGCCGATTAGCCCGCTCGCGGTGGATCCCGTTTCTGTCTAGCACGCAATAACACACTGTTTTTGTTAAACAAGCTAAGCCGTTGCAAACTATACGGCGCTTGTCGAAAAGTACCAATGGTTTGCACTGGTGAACCAACTCTAAAATTGAACGAACAACATTTCACTGTATTCGACGATAATCGGCATAAATGTCTCAAGTTGGTATGATCTCTCCCGAAGAATGTCTCAAAATTGCAAAAACCTGTTATGAATCTCGTGATCTCTTGGGTATCCCAACGACCATGTTCACTCGCGAATTAGCGTTGATCGCCGTCGGTCGACTCGAATATGCATTGGCTTTCGTGCCAATCGAGGTGAAAGATTTCGATGTCTGCTTGGCAGCCGTGAAATTTCACAAACCATCCGTGAAATACGTCAACAAGGAACTTGCCAAAGTGGAAATGATCTATGAATACGTGTTGGAAAACGACGGAACAGCGATTCGCTACATCCCCCAAACCATGGTGCGTATTCAGCATTCTTTGTGGGACAAAGATGCTATTCGCTACATCATACATCCGACACCCGAGTTGTACGCTCTCGCGGTATTCAACAATCCTGCCGCGCTGGCTCATGTCCCAAAAGAATATCAGACGTTGGGGATGTGTGCCCGCGCAATGATGGAAGACTCGGAAAACACCATGAAGCATATCAAAATGCGCAACACATGCGATCTGGAAACCCTCCTGAGCATCAATGGATTGTTGCTCGAACAACTGGAACCAGAGTATATCTCGTTCAACTTGTGCAACGCCGCCATCAAACAATGCGCGAGCGCGGTCGCGTATGTTCCTTCGAAGTCTTCTTTGAGTAAGGAGCAGCGTGAGATCTTGTTTGAGATCGCCATCAAAATTGATCCGTGGGTGCTCCAGTACGTTCGTGACCAGTGTCCAAAACTGTGTCTTCTGGCGGTACGATTGGACGGCCGAGCCCTGCAGTTTGTTCAACTCCAGACCGAAGACATTTGCAACGCGGCGGTGGCTCAGTGCGCCGAAGCCGCAAAGATGATCCGTCCGGGTGTGATACTTCCGCTCGTTTGCCCAGTGCCCGTCGCGGCCCCCAAGATTGAGTCCGCGCCAGAAGAGCGCGCCCTTGCGCTCGCACCCGCCCTTGCGCTCGCGTCAGTGTCCGCGAACAGCAATTTCCCCCAGGTCACGTACGGGGGTCGGTCAGGCTACTTCATCCCGCACTTCAGCGAGAATGATTCGAACTAGAATGGCCCGCCGTGGGTGAGGCCATCATTTTTCTATCTCTAGTCTGCGAGACTTACCAGCTCCTAAATTCAGCTCAACATTAGCTCATGGTATTGCCAAATTTGAATGATTAAAAATGTAATATACCGGAGCATAATCATGCCCCAAATTGGTATGATATCTCTCGAGGAGTGTCTCCAGATCGTGAATTCCTGTTCTAATTCACAGGAACTCCTGGGAATTCCACCAAGCATGTTTACCAAAGAAATGGCATTGACGGCCGTTACCCGTTTCGGAAATGCGTTAGAATACTTGCCGATCGACCTGAAAGATTTCGATGTCTGCGAAACATCCGTAACCTATCACATTTCTTCGGTGAAGTTCGTTCCCTCGGATCTGAACAAAGTTGCCAAGATCTATAAAATTGCATTGCAAGCCGATGGAACGACGATTCGTTACATTCCTCAAACCGCGAGAAACGTTCAACTGGCTCTGGAAGATTGGAAAGCTCTACCACATATCAAGAATCCGACACCCGAGTTGTACGCTCTCGCGGTCTTCAACGACTCTCGCGCACTGGCCTATGTGCCAAAAAAACAGCAGACGCTGATGATGTGTGCTCGTGTGCTGTTGGACAATGCGAAAATTGCGAACGACCCAAAAATCATGGAACATATCAAATTGCGTGGTGAATCTGATTTGGAGACTTTGTTGGCCATTCGTGGAATGTTTCTTGGATATTTGGAAACCAAATACCGAACATTTCAAATATGTTCAATCGCCGTCGCAGAAAACCCGCACGCAGTCGAATATGTTCCAGAATTCATGGATTGTTCGTACCAGAAACGTGATGGGTTGTACATGACGGCTATCAATGCAAATCCTTGGGTGCTCAAATGCATTCGCCATCAGAACTTGGAGATGTGCATGGCGGCCGTGAAAAAAGACGGTCTGACTCTTGTGCATGTTCACCGCCAAACCGAGGGGATCTGCAAAGCGGCGGTAGCTCAGAGCCCTGCGGCCGCAGCGTTGATCCGTCCGGGCGTGATGCCAGTGCCGGCGCCGAAGACAGTGGCACTGGAGCCGGTTGCTGAGACCGCGGCGGCATCGGAGCCAGTTGTTATCGCGTCAGAGTCGATTGTCGCCGCATTCGAGCCAGTTGTTATCTCGCCAGAGTCGATTGTCGCCGCATTCGAGCCAGTTGTTATCTCGCCAGAGTCGATTGTCGCCGCATTCGAGCCAGTTGTTATCTCGCCAGAGTCGATTGTCGTCGCATTCGAACCAGTGGCCGAGACCGCGGCGACATCGAAGACAGTTGCCGAGACCGGTATCATCCGAATCTGCCACGAAGGCCGGCCCGGATACTTCGTTCCGGTGTTCCCGGCAGTCCACCATCCAGATACCTTGCTCCAGTGATCTGCGGTGATGACTCATTTTTTAACCAACTATTCATGGTATTAGGCTCTTTAAAGCATCAAAATACCACTATAGTGGCTGATTATAGCCATTCTAAATTTGAAACCAGTAATGCTTAGAGTACTATTCTGGTTCAATGACTGAAGGAATTCAAAGTCAACACGCTCCAAGTGTCATTCCATATCCGTCGGTGTCGGGATATTACCGAACCGACTCATGGGGACACGCCGTTTGGGTGGATACATTCCCATACATATGGGAGACCGAGATGAATGACACTATATGTGTGGCACCGATACGTCGCAACGACATCGATCTTTGCTATGTGGACGAGCTGACCGGAGAGGCGATCTCCGACGAGGAATACGAAAAACGTCGATGGTGCGGCGCTTACAAGAACATCGAAGTTGCCGCGGAGATCGCGTCATCGTTAGTCTTCGGGCATCCGAAGACACCCTGTCACCAAATCAAGAGTCGACCAGAGCCAAAGCTGGTCGCGACGTCGCAAAAGCTCCGATACACGGAACCAAAACGGTTGCGCTTCATTCGCGGTCTGAACCCATACAAAATATCGCAGTCGTATCAAATGAATCAGATCGCACAAACGATCCCAAATTACTAAATAATCCAGCTGCGCGACGCGTCGAGGTCGTGTCCTGCTAGTATAAATTAGCAAACACGACCGCTACTACGGTTGTACTCGCAACAATGGCAATTGCGGTACACATTTTTTTTTATCAAAGATTAGCTATAATAGACGATTCTATATTTGAATCGTGTAGAACTTAAAGAACACGTCACTTCAATAACGATGTCTAATACTACTCAAAACTTACAAAGAATCCGATTGGTTTCAATCGATTGCGCCGAAAATCTCTTTGAGATAGAGCATTCGAACCCTGAGGGCCCTCCCACGTGGATTCGCAAGTCAAAGGCCGGGGCGTTGCCTCTCGCTGACGTGGATTTCGACACGTTGGAGGCGGTGATTGTCGAAGTCGACGAATCAACCATTCGAGTTTGCAAATCGCTCAACAAGATGCTCACCGATCTTGGTGATGATTCCGTGGGGCGATCCCCTCTGACGTACTACGCGCACTTCGGCGTCGAAGCCGCCGAGAAGGCCATTGAGTTTGCGCGACACTGTCAGCCACCCGAGGAAGACGACGAGCCAACCAACCCCGAACGGCCGGCGGCAATCGAGATCACTGACTTCGAGAACGGCTTCATCGAGAGTCTGATCTCGAAAAATGCATCCGGGGAACAAAAGTTCTCTCTGTACTGGAACGTGTTCAAAACCTCCAATCATCTCGGTATCACCCGTCTCATCAAGGTGATGGCATTACACGTTCATAATACCATCAAAAATAAAACACCAAAGCAAATTTGCAAATTCTTTGGTGTTTCGGACTCGCTCACTCGTGAACAAAAGAATGAACTGCGTGAGGATCTTGAAAATTCATTGAAATAAGACCTTGACGCAACACAACGATTAAGAGGCTCGCAGACCTCGGTATCATAATGACTATTGTCCTCGAGCGGCGGCAACAATGGCATTCGTGATACCCATCATTTTTATCAACGTGATCGGATCGGTGAGCGTTTCCTTCAGAATCTTTTTCATGCCGTTGCACACCTCTGTTGGCATTGGTACGCCCATGAATTCTCCGGGGACATTTGTTCCTGGCGAATATTCCAATGTGATGTTCTTGATCATATAAATCATATCAAACATGGTGATGTCTAGTTCCATTCCGATCGTCGCGAGAAATGTTGCCGGCAGATTCAGCGCCGCCAATGCCGCGAGCTTTTCGGCGATAAAGATCTTCTGAACAATTTTTCCCAACCCCGCGCGACAATGGACAATAGCAGATGCGTTTTTGCGCACTGCCATCATGCACAAGGGCAGCGTGTGTTTCTTATCGGACACAAACCGTAACGCGATTCCAGTCTGTGAAATCGCCGCGTGAATGATGTCCGACGTTTGCATTTCATCCGGGAGCACCGATAATATGTCGCCATCATTGGCTGCGGCCGTCAAACGAATACGATGTCTTGATCTGAATGTCCCTTCGGATTTCAAGTATCGAACCAATTTACCTCGCCGCGATACGGCTTCAAGCCATAATTCTTCGGTGCGATTTTCCGAAGGCACACTGCGTATCAACTCAGGATTCGAGAGAACCGCCGCCCGATTTATCGCGGGCGTAATTCGAACTCTATGAATGTACTCATATATCCGCCAGTTTTTTTCTAAAGCAGTTACGAAGAATTGTTCGTCCAGAAATTTTGTTGGAAACGACGATTGTCTCGTTATCAACAACGATGCGTCACCAACGATCGCCGCCATGCAAATGTCGCTACTGATAAGATGAGGCGATACGAACTGTATCGCCAGAGCATCGTTTTTAATAGCGGCCATGCAGATGCGGCTCGTTTGTAAACTGGGGTGAACCGCGCGCAACTGCGTGCCGCTTTTCGATACGGCCTCGATTATGGCTTTTTCTGTCGCCGGGTCCGCCATGTTTGCTGTAGTCAGCAGGGTTCAATTTTACGGGCGCCGCCTATGTCTACGCGAGCGCCATTATTGAACGCCGAACTACCGGCGGTATATTGGCAGCTATGGACGACAACGCCGAGCTTGACGCCATTCTGGCCGAGTACGCGGACCCCGAGACCGGGCCCGCGCCAGTGGAGACCGAACCCGCGCTCGCCGAGACCGAACCAGTGGAGCCCGAGGTGCGCGCCCCAATCGAACCGACCGTGGGCCGCGCCATCGCCGCCGAGTCCGCGGCAGTCGATGCGAGGGTGGTGGAGTCGCGCGCGTTGGGGGCGTTCTTCGGCCAGGCCATCGCCGACGCGGCCGCGCTGCAGGTCGAGGACTGCGCGACCTCGACGATCGAGGACCGCCACCCCACCGGGGTCAACTACCCGTCCCGCGGCGCCTACAAGGGTTACGCACCCAACGACTGGACGGATGCGACGGACACGACCATCCTCACGGCCAGATCGCTCACCGACTATTTCTTGTCGAAAACAGAAGATCCTGTGCAGAACATGGCGCAGAAACTACATCACTGGACCAAGAACGGCTTCTCTGAACATGGTGACACGGGTGGCCTAACCCCCGAAGGCATCGTTCTGAAGGCGACGCTGGTGCCGGGCTTCACACACGACCCCGTCAGTGCCGCGCGCAGCATCAGAGGTCCCAAGGCCGACAACGGCTCTCTGATCCGTTCCATGCCTTGCGCGTTCACGGCCGCGCCCTCCGATTGGGCCACGCTCTATAGCGACGTTACTCACGCGGACGATCGCGCCCGAGCCGCATCTGTAGCGTACGTCGGACTCTTGTCAATTCTGTTGAACCTGAAACCCGGCGAATCGCCAAAAGGTTCTGATGCCACCGCGGCAATTAAGGAGGGGTGCGCATGCATCGAGGAGGAACATCCGCACAGCCCAACGTCGTACACCCGTCGCCGCGACTACCTATCGCGCCTCACACAGTCAACCAAAGTGGCCTCACTGATGCTCGACGAACGCGACCACCGATCGTACACGCTCAAAACATTGGCGTGCGCGATGTGGGCATACCGCCAGCTGGTGCGCACGCCGCGAGCCGACTGGACCGCCGAATTCTTCAAAACAACAGTGCGCGCCATCGCGGCCCGGGGTGGTGATGCCACGGCCAATTGCGCCGTTGTGGGTGCTATTCTGGGGGCCGCCATGGGAATCGAGGCTCTTCCGGGTGACTGGGTCGACGGCTTGCCCCACGGAGCCTGGTTGCGTAACGAAGTCATGAACTTTCTGTCCGCGGCGAAAATCACATGGGGCGACGCGCCGAAATGACTGTGAACTAAGCCACGTCAACAAAAATGAAATACACTGCGTCGCGAATCTTTTTACGATGTTCACAATGCGGCGGGTTGCGGATCTTTTTACGACGTTCAATGCGGCGGGATGACCGGACCGGGGCCCGGGGAAACTCCTCCGCACGCCGGGAGGGACTTGCCAACCTGGATCGCCCAGGGCACGAGCGGTTTGGCGGCAGTCGCGACGGCCAGCGCAGAGTTGTAGCCGGAGACGATCTCGCCCTCGGGAATCATGCCCGCAAGAGCCGCCATCTCAGCGGGGAGGCATGCGCCCGACACGCCAGCGATCAGCTTGGGATTGACGCGCGCGACGGAATTGGCGCAGGCCGAGAGGTCTCGCTCGCTGAAACCGGCAAGGGCGTCGACGGCGGCGCTGGGGCTGGTCGCACCGGCCAGGCGGCTCGCGATCGGCAGACAGTGCGAGGCCGCGTTGAGGCACGCGGGATCGCCCTTGCAGGCCGCGCTGACGGACTGACACATGATGGCCGCGTCACCCGTCAGCTTCGAGCAGTCGGGCTTCGAGTGGTAGCGGCGGCGCCACATGATGAACGCCGCGACAATGACGAGCACGACGAGGACAGCGACGACGAGGTAGAGCGACGTGCAGCCGCGCATCTCGGCGCCACCGCGCTTGACGCCGGTCGCGGCCGGCGCATCCGAGACACCGGCGCCGATGTCGGCCAGGGGGACAATGTGGTCCTTGAGGTTCAGAGTGGTCGAGTCCATGTTTTCCACGCGTATACTTGCGGTAAGGAATGCGGGCGGACCGCGAGAAAATTGAACAGCGGGTCGTTGCCGGATAGTACACCGTGTTCGTAATCGCGGCAAGAAAGACAATGAGCGAGAGTATCGCCACCACAGCAAGCGTGGTAGCAAGCGTGAGAGGCAAGCTGTGTGGCCACGTCATCAAGGGCGAGTGCAACTTCGGGGACGTCTGTCCCAACTACCACCCGGTGGACGCACAGCAGGCGCGCGCCATCTACGCGGCGGCCGACGTGAAGACATTCGATCTCTGCGCGGGCCGAACAGAGTGCGTGACGCCGGGCTGCGCGCTCCTCCACGTCGGCGTCGTGTCGAAGGGCTCGCCGCCGTTGCCGCGCGCGAAGAAGGGGGCCGCCGCCACCGCAGCCGTCGCCGCGCCACGAGTCGCGCACGTCATCGCGGGCCGCATCCCGCCAACAGGAATCGTGCCGGCGCGCCCCGCCGTCGCCCGCACCAACGCAACGGGGCGAGGCGCGCAGCAGGCGCCGACGCGGCACCAAGCGCGGGTCAACAACGCCCGCCCCATCTCCGACCTGATGCGTGCCCTGCGACGAATTCGTGGAAAGATCTTCGCGATCGAGCGCGCATCCGACGCATTTCAAACATTGACATCCACGGTGGGTTCGGCAGACGCAGCGCAGAAGGTGGCGGACGCGAAGCGCATGAAGTCACACATGATGGACGCCCTAGAGATGTTCAGCAGATCTCTCGACGAATACATTCATGATTTGGGCGCCAGTGAGGCCGATCATGATGATTCGTCAGACAGCGAATGACGCGGCGACCTTCGTTTTTCTGGTTCGGGACGCCGGGCAAAATTGAAGAGATTATAGCCGGTATATACACGCACCATGGAGAACGAAGAGCGACATACATTTCTCGAAAACAAAATCAAGGAACTTACCGAGCGCGATAAGAAATCCAAGCTAATCATCGACATTCTCGCGAATATTATCGTGATAGCGTTCTTGATTGTCATAATCGTTCATTTCCTGAATTTCCTGCATAGCGAGTAACAAAACGTCTTTCCTCTTGTTGTCGCAGCGGGCAAAATTGAAGAACGCACACAGCAACATAACGGCCACCATGTTTCACGAAGAACTCTTCATCAGCATCGAAATCGAAACAGGCGGACACTCACCCAAACTGCATCCTCTGCTCGCCATCGGCGCTGTTATTGCCGAGTTCGGTAAAGAAAAGGGACAAATTGAAATTCTCGAGCGCGCCAGCTGGTCTCTCATGCCGTTTCCCGACCAAACTCTGGAAGAACAGTATGTTGTTAAAATCAAAGCTGACGCGGTCGAACCAACCGCGGCCCTCATCTCATTCTCATCGTGGCTCAACAATATCGTGACGAGATTCCCCGACAGATACATTTCATTTGTGTCAGTTAGCCCACTAACTACCATGGGGTTTTTGGACAACGTGTTGATCAATCGCGGCATTCGAACCAATTCAATTTGCTATCTCAACGAGCGGCGATGCGCAGTCTACGATCCGACGAAAATGCAGTCGATTCCTGGCAACTGGTTGTCGGACATGCACGCTGCCATGGTTGAGGCCCGAGATTCTCCCGTGGAAGGTGCAGAATTTAACATGGAGATGTATTCCAATGTTCTGAGCGGTGGCGAATTATTTCTGGAAGATGTTCGGCGCACGAAAGACGAAAATCGCCTTCTTGTGAGAGAAAATGACAAACTGTCCGATCGCAACAAAATTCTCGAACAACACAGCAACGTTGTCACGAGCGTGCTTGTTGCCGTGATTGCGGGTGTGGTGTTTCGATATATGTTCTCCACCACGAAGTGAACTCAGTTCAACATTTTTTATTGCGGAGTGTCACGGCGACAAAATTGAAGAACACATGATTGCTGCATATCGGCCACCATGATTGAAGAAATCTTCATCAGCATCGACATCGAAACCGGTGGACAATCACCCAAACTCCACCCATTGCTCGCCATCGGCGCCGTGGTCGCCAAACCGGGCAAGTACTACGCAGGCCAGGTTGAAATTCTCGAACGTGCCTACTGGTGTCTCGAGCCGTTCCCCGAACAAACCATGGAAGAACGTTGTGTCCAAGAGTTTTGGTCGAATTACGCCGACGTGCTCAACAGAATCAAAGCCAACGCGGTGGAGCCAATCGGAGCCCTCAAATCTTTCTCAAAGTGGCTCGACGGCATCTTGGAACAATACCCCAGCAAGAAAGTTTCGTTTGTGTCGGACAATCCTCTGTTCGATTTGGGTTTCCTTGACACCGTGCTGATCGATCGCGGCATCCGCACCAGTTCGATTCGCAACCTTGGTGGGGTCTATCGTTTCGTCTGCGACCCATCGGAAATGCAGTCGGGCCTCGGCGACTGGACAGCCGACGCACTCGCGAGACAGGAGGTGGAGCATGATCACTGGCCCGTGAACGATGCAGAATTCATCATGCGATCATACTTCCATGCTTTGTGTATCCGCGACATTACAAAACAGAAAATTCGTGTTCTTGAGACGGATGTTATGCGGCTTGAAAAGAATGACAATCAACTCTCCATCTATTCGCATAAACTCGAATTTGCACTGGCAATTCTCATCGGCGTGACAGTCTCGGCAGTTGGCATCAGTATTCGGGGAGCTCTGTCCGCAGCTAAGTGATGTTGTACTACATTTTTTTATTGTGGCATCTCATTATACTGCGCCGTCCAACAAAATTGAAGATCGTACCACCAACACATAACCATCATGAATAATTTGAAAGAATCCAGACTCTTCATCAGCATTGACATCAAAACAGAAGGCCTCTCGCCTCAGCACCACCCATTACTCGCCATCGGAGTCGTGTTGGCCGAGTCCGGCAAGAGCGATGGCGAAGTTGTAATTCTCGATCGCGACTGTTGGTGTCTCAAGCCATTTCCCGGACAAATCGCGGATGCAGAAAGTGCCAAGGAATTTCGAACAAAGCATGCTGTCATATTCGACGAAATCAAAACCGATCCAACAGAGGCTCTCGTCTCTTTCTCATCGTGGCTCAACAACATCACGAAAAGATTCCCCGACAAAACAATTGCGTTTGTTGCGGTCAATCCTCTCTTCTCCATGGGTTTCTTGGACATCGTACTGATTGGTCGCGGTATTCGCACCAGTTCAATCCGACAACTTGACGATGGCGCGGATCGCCCCATTTACGATCCAGCGGGAATGCAATTGGGGCTCGGTGATTGGACCGCCGGCAAACTCGCAATGGAGGAAGTGAAACAAGATCACTGGCCAGTAAACGATGCGGAAACTGCGATGAGAGCATATTTCCATTCACGGCAGGCGCGTCTGCGTATGCGATACACAATTCAACTACATGTGGTTGCCGTCAAGAATCTCATCGAGCACTCGAAAAAACTCGAGCGATACATTGCTATGCTCGCTGGATCATTGGCGGTCACAATCGCATTTGCATGCGCCCTGTTCCTATTGGCGAAAGAGTGATGAATCTTTCGAGTTTCTTTTTATGGTTGTCAATAACGACGTGATAAAAATGAAGAGTCGGATATAACGTAATATTCGAAACTAACCGGCGAGAACTGCCCAGCAAGAACTGCCCAGCAAGAACTACCCATCATGGATCGCACGCAATTCGCCGAAAAAGAAGATCCGATCGCTGCACTCAATCGTATCTGCCAGAGTCTCGAGCAGTACGGAGAATACCGCCGGCTGACAGAGCAAAAGCGAGAGAATTTACAAATCATCCAGCTCGAGATTGACAACAAGACCGCCATGGCCCGTATCAAATCACTCGAACATGCCACCCACAATCTCTCGCTCATTATTGCCTTCACGTTCGTGAGTGGAATCATCTGTTTCTTTATCGCGTTGTTCGCGTAATGGAATTGTCGCAGTATTTTCACACTCCTCCTATATCGAATGACTGATTGCTTATTAAGAATACCAGAAGCCGAAATGTCGCACACCATGTAAAGTACCCTCGAAAATTGAAGAGGCCACCCCCGAAAGATTAATCATGAACGAAGATCCAATTCGTGTCGCGATAGCCATCATGCCGGCCGGCCCAGATCCGGAGAAACACGTCCTGCCCGTGATCGGCATCTACGTCATGGACCCCATCGGGCCGGGCCACTACCGGACCGTCCACCGCGACACGCACTACATCAGCGGCGGCTGTTCGCCCGTCGACAACGAAGGAATCGATCTGACGTACATCAAGCAGACATGGCCGAGCGGCCTACATCTACCGGCCGTGCTGAAAAAGTGCAGCGAATCGTCGATGTCGGCGTGGATGTTTGTGCACGCGTTGGACAAACACCTCGCCAAGATGCAGCCAAACCGCCCCGTTGAGTTCATTCTGCACAACGCGGAGAGCGATCTCAAATTCTTGAGTGCGCATTGCGTTTCAGCCAGCGAACACCTACGACATATCGTGAATGGTTGTGCATCACCGTTTGACGGCCGTCGCATATTCGATTTGGCCACGGACTACGATATGGAAGTCGCTTTGCGGCGCCGCTTCTCCGGATGGGGAACAGGAGGCCCGTACCTGATGGGTGGAGCGCCGGTTCAAATCGCCGAATGCATGGCCCTGCTTCGCCAGACCGCCGTGGAGGCCCAACGGCCGCGCTCGGACGTTCAAACAAGCGCATGGAAAAACTCCATTGCGTATGTCATGATTCCTCTGACCATATTCGGCATCGCCCTCGTCATTCTTCTCAAACTCATCAAAACTGTTTAGACTGAGTCCGCTAGCCGTGAGCAATGTACGGGCCCACGAACTATATATCCTTTTTCGACAAGCATTTCAGATACCAGTGGCAACTAATTCTCACAAAACATAAAATTGAATCGCAATCTACTTAGTGATCTGTACCATGACAACCGAACCGCTCATTGTCGGTCTGGTCGCCATCGTCGGAGGCCCAACACCTTCGAAACACCCATTCTACGCGATTGGCATGTGTGTGATCGATCGGCTTGACGTTCGCACAACATCGGTCGTGTTCAAACAGGCATGGAGGTTGCAAGCCCCTTCCGAGAAACACGGCGTTCATGATGAAGAATATCTGGTCAACAGACAAGAAAATGAATTGGTTCATGTGTTTCACAGAATTCGCGGTTATGTGTCAAAGATAGATGACTTCGGCCTGGCCCTTCGTAAACTAAAGAGTGCGTACCCGTCTCGCAAACTTCTATTCGCGTCCACGGACATGGATCGGGTGGTAAGATTTGTTGAGCAAGCCGTCATCGATGACGGCTGCGTCGCAATCCCATTTGATGGCATTCACTGCGACGTTGGTTACAAAATGTGTTCGATCATTAATTGTGCTTTCGTCTATGAAATGGAGACGATGGTGAAAGTAGCCGAATACAACGCGAGAGAGTGTCAGCATCGCATACAGACGGCAAAAAATGGTGCTATCTTTCTGGGGCTCAGTCGATGCTACCAATTTGGTTTCTCGATCAATCCAATGTTCACCAAAACGCTGCAATTCATCGCCGCGGCAACCATATTGATTGGAATCAGCGTGGGTCTCGGCAAGATCATCGCCTTACTTGACCACCGGTTCCGATACTAATTAGTTCTCTGATATCGGTATTATAAACGGTAAACCATTGGTACTTCGTACATATAGTTTGCGAAGGTTGGATCGGTCAGATATTTCGGCTTATTTTTCATGTTAAAACTGAATATATTTTCATTTAGTGTAACGTTACCGGGCCATTCCTAAATCAACAAAATAATGGCCAACGCCTGCATAGATTTCAAAAACGCATATCCCTATCGCGCGCCCATATTCTATCTGACTAAGCCGCCGACAAAACCATTGACGGAAATCGGGGTAGAGCAGTTTCTAGAGGGATTTCCGGCTCTGAGGTTGATGCATTGGCCCCTCGCATCCCATTCAGACATCTATGCAACTATGGCACACTTCCCCTACTATTCACCGTACCAAGTCGTGCATGAGCCTGATGGGGGTTCGCATCACGCGTACATCAACCGCGAGGCTACGACCCTGCTCAACGCCATCGCACTCGCGCGGATGTACATCTGGGGCTTGCTCATCGACAAGTTTCACCTCACAATCGAGCAGGCAATGCATGTGTGCATTCAGGTGGAGGAAAGCCACCTGGACTGGCCGAGACTGGGCATGAACCTGCGAGCCGCGGATGGCGTCGTGTTCAGGATCGGAGTGCTTCTGGACTCGGGAGGGCAGTATCTCCTCAACCTTTGCGAGGGACAGACGCGATTCGACATCGACGCCATGGATTGCCCGCAACAGATCAGCGAGCTCGGCGGCACATCCGTTTGCCGTGAGCCCTCTAGCCGTGAATCGGCGGATAACATTGGTAGCTAAGAGAACAAAACGCAACAAATCCGGTTTCGATACGGGTTGCCAACCCGGCAGAAACAAATGGGTTGCGATCGGTTGCGGCTAGTCGGCCATTTTTTCACGGCGCGCTTGTCTCACGCGCTGATATGTTGCCGAGGTCTCCGAGCCTCTTAACTGATATGGCGAGGCGTGCGGTAGCGGACAACGGGGTGTCCTACATAACCAGCGTGGGTGAACTCAACGAAGACCGCCCGGTGTTGCTGTGTCTCCATGGCGCCTCAACAAACTCGAGCGTGTTCACCGAGCTAGCAACATTGGCGGCCAATGACGGCCGGCAGTTGATCGCACCGGACTATCTGAGGCGAGGGGCCACATTGGCCGATACACTCTGCCTGATAGCCGAGACGGTGGCGGACCTGACGGGGGGCGGAGCGTCCGTGCACGCATTCGGCCACGGGCTGGGCGGGCACATACTCTCAACGTTGTCGCCGGGCGGAGGAGATGCACCGTTATCCGTAAAGGGAGTCGCCCTGTGCGGCGCTCCTCCACTCTCAAGCATGGCGGACATCATTCCGGCGTACCAACCGCGGACCAGTGCCGCGGCGGCCGCCAACCTCTTCGGCCTAAGCTACGCCGGACAGCCCCTGACACGAGACGAGGCCGACATACTCATGAGAGGCCTCGGCTGCGTGAGTCCGTACACCGTTCCCATGACACGTGGAGCCCAGCGAGGAGACAAGACGGCAAGAAGACTACTATTCGAGATCGCATCAACCGCGGACGCCAGAGCAAATATCGAATCATCCGACGCGAATGTTGTGCTGTTTCATGGAAGCAAAGACAACCTGGTGGGCACCAAGTACATGCGTGACATTCGAACCGAGTTTGCCTGGAAGGGCCGCGTCATAGAACTTGAGGGCGGGCACCTACTACCTCTGACTCGTGCGACAACGATTTGGGACCATCTGGTCTCTGCATTCGATTTATGAATATGAAGAACGTTCGAAATGGCTATTTTCCCGAACATTGATTAAAAACTGATTTGATAGATTAATCTACCACTACACTCGATGTACACATTATTACTAGCATTGCCTACCCTGGCCTTGGGCCAGATGATGGCCACAATCGCAACTCTCGTCCTACCGCCCAATCAGGCCACATACCTCGGCTGCGGCACACGGCTCCCCTACTATCTGGAAGTAACCCCGGAGCACCGCATCGAGGGAGGCAACGCCACGTTCAAGCTGACCCCCGCGCCCCGACGCGACGCAGTACTGCATGGTCTGCGGCTCAACATCACCAAATCCTGCATCAACAGCGCGGGCGTGACGGAGGGGCTAGACTACGAAATCTACTTCGAGACGCCATCGGGTTTCCGCTCGAGAAACCTCGCAAATCTCACGGAGCTATGGCCCAAGACAGTGAAAGAATTCATCTACGGTGGCGCATCGGACCGATTGGGCCTCGATGCTAGTGACTGGATGGACGCTACTTGGCATTTCGTGGTATTCGCGCGTACCATCATCCCATCACACCTAAACTTCTGCACGATCGGTATCGGTTGCGGCACCTTAACTGTGTACTGGACACAGGGAGTTATTCCGCTGGAATCAACAATGACGACAACCGTAGCAACGACTACCGTAACGTCGACAACCGAAGCAACGACTATTGTGCCGTCGACAACCGAAGCAACGAGTATTGTAACGTCAACCGAAGCAACGACGACAATCAGTACAGCGGCCGCTCCGACAACAGAGATGATCGACATCGGTTCCACGACAAACACCATAGCATCGGCCCAAACTTCAGGGTCGGGGTCGACAGAGTCATCCTTAATGATAATGTTATTGGCTAGCAATCAGCACATGGACAACACAACATCGGCAATTGATCTAGGCATTGTCGAATTCATGATCAGTGATGAGTCGACTTCGTACATAATAATAGGTTGTGTCCTCGGAACAATCGGCATAATATCTATGTTAGCCGCATTGGCGTACTACTGCGTGGCCCTTCGCAGAAAAGAAACCAAATTATCAGACAATCAACTAGTACAACAAAGTAACATCTACGATAAAGTCCCCCCATTGAGTCCAATAATTTACGACGAACTGTTGCCGCAACCAGGTAACCAAACTCAATATGTAACCAGTGAACCGCCAAATACCATCGTATATGATCGATTTGTTCCGTCATGATATCAATATAGTTATGTTTTTGTTATCTGAAAAAAAAACAATAGCATCATCTTTCTATTTATTGGTAGATATGCGTCTCAAGACTTCATTCGAAATGACATAGTGAGTCATGATGCCCTGGTTGACCTCAACCAGAAGGCTACGCACTCTGCGACGACCATGTTCTATTTCTATCAGATGGTACAATCGCGCGTAGTTTTGACCAAGAACAATTTCCATTTCACGCACTCTTTTTCTAGCCTCTACGTATCGTTCGAACATCTCTTTGCCAATTTGTGTCTCGGCAAGTTGTTTGTATTCTGCATACAGTCCACAAAGTGTATTTTCGATGAAAGCTATCTCGGTCTTGAGCATCTCCGTCTGTTCCGAGGTTTGGTCGGCTGCGGACACCATAGACATTGGCGGCCGGCCGGGTGGCGGATCGGGTACCGACTCTCGGGCCACCGACTCTCGGGCCACCGACTCTCGGGCCACCGACTCTCGGGCCACCGACTCTCGGGCCACCGACTCTCGGGCCACCGACTCTCGGGCCACCGACTCTCGAGACACCA
>Ga0172380_10002913_pt1 | contig 24891 bp, 24 predicted proteins | sample Leawe162metaG_FD_119747 | JGI IMG/M metagenome (GOLD analysis project Ga0172380, IMG submission 119747) | Leachate microbial communities from a municipal landfill in Southern Ontario, Canada - Leachate well 162 metaG | ecosystem: Engineered > Solid waste > Landfill > Unclassified | place...
CTTCGCGTGAGAAATTCTTCTCACATGAACGCAAAATGCATGACAAAGCTGTTTAAAACCACCATGTTATACATCATGACAAGCGGTCAACTGAGCTTTTATCAAAAACCTACCCTTGTAAGCAACCCCTCACGCCCTCTCCTATAGCTCGAACAGGATATTGCTGGCGCTGGGTGTGCCCGTTGGTGCGGCAGTCTTCAGGGATTGAGCGGTTGGCGGTGGTTTTCATTGCGCACCCGCCATTTCTTCGGCATGAGCGGCGTATACGGTGGCATCGACTATGGCCTTCGCCATTTCAATCAGATAGGCAGCGCCATAAACCACCGCCGGGGTTACGTCTTCGGCGATGCCGGCGATGGCTTGCGCCGATTCCAGAAACAAAGACGCCTGTTCGAGAGCGCCCTCCTGCGGGATGCCCTCGCGCACAGAAAACAGCTTGTCTTTTTGGGGACTGCATGAGAAGAACGGATAGTCTGCGGTCTGGTGTTTCGGCGTGGCCGTGGCTGGGCTGGGCGTGCCGGTGAGTGGATCGCCGGTCGGCGTTGCCGCTTCCAACGCAGTTCGCATGAATACCCGTGCCGCGCCCGCTGACAGCCGGGCGGAGTCGGCGGTATTGTCGGTTTCAGGGAGGCGCGAAAGCGTGTCTATCGTGCGGTTCAGTTCGTTGAGTGCGGAATTGATTGCGGTGGTGCAGGGGGTGCTCATGGTGGTGGTGCTCCTTGACTGGCGGATTGAGTTTCGCGCCACCCGCTTCGAAACGGGTGGGCGCGACCTTGCGGGTTCGAAGACCGGGTCAAGGAGCCGGCGCAGCCGAAGCTGCCCCACAAGGCGCGCCCATTAAGGGATTGCACCATGGTTGTAGACGTAAAAAAAACCGCTTGGCGGCGGTTGTACGCCTTGACTCCGGGCTTCGAAACCCGCCTGCCGTTTTTGCGGCATTGGGCGTAATGATGCGCCGGGTTTGGGGTGGAGTCAACATCGGGACGCGGAGCGTCCCTGGCTGCATTCCCACGCCGGAGCGTGGGAACGATCAAATAAGTTGCGATTCCAGGTGAAGGTCGCAATTTCTGAATTAAGAATTTTTCACGCGAAGACGCGAAGGCGCGAAGAAGTGGGGGCAGGTAAGAATGGGCGGTCTCATTCCCAACTCGCAAAAAAAGTTACGGGTTCGATTCTCTTCGCGCCTTCGCGTCTAAAGCGTGAGTCGGCTTGGCTGTTCGCCAAAAGCCTAGCCGGTGGGCACGTTTTTTGTACCCACGCGGTCAGAGGCGAATGCTTCCCACCGGGTTGGGGTTCCAATGACCGCTAAAACAGCCTTTGCCGCAACCCGAAATATGTCCTCAAAGCCAAAGGGGTGGGCGCATTTTTGGCGCCACCGGGCTATGCCTTGCTTTCATCGGCCACCACCCCGCACCAATCCGGCAGGTCGGCGGCGAGCCACTGGGTGGGGGCGATAGCCACTTCGTCCGGGTCGTAATAGGTCAGCGCTTGCAGTCCTCCGCCCGCACAGACCGCTTTGCCGTCCGGCGTCAGGCTGATCCAGCCGTCCTGGGTGGGGAACAGGATGCGCAGGCATTCCCCGCTTGCCGCATCCCACAGCCGCGCCGTTTTATCATCTGATCCGGTCAGCAGGGTGCTTGCGTCTTCCAGCGGTGTTTGGATCGGTCAGTCAAGTAGGGGACAATATTGCAAAGCGCATTGCACCGGGTGGTGAGGGAGCGGCAATGCCGGATACGCCGCGCTATTCGCCATACTGCGCCGGCTGTGATTTCTCCGCGCCTCTGCGTCTCTGCGGTGACAGCATTTTAGCCGGAGAACCGCACCAGTGCTTGATCTACGACAAATAGCTACGGCGACGTGAAAAAAGCCAGGTCTGCCGGGTCGCCGGCGCCGTAGCTGCGTCCTGCGGCGAAGGGTTGGAAACGGGCGTAGTATATTTCCCCTTTGGGCTGGTCGCGGAAACGCCCGATCAGCTCCGGCGGCTGGGTCAGCAGTTCCGCAACCAGCGCGCGTCCGGCTTCCCGCGCTTCGGCGCGCATGCCGCAAAGGTGGTAAATGTCGTTGATGAGATCGAAATGCTTATCATGACTTTCCAGCGCGGCCCATGCGCGCTCCCGCCACAGCGCCAATTTCCCTGCGTCATGATCGACCAACGCATCCAGCAGCATGGCCCATGCATATGGCTTCTCTTCGCCGGCGGCGATGCGATGTTCCACTTTTTCCCGTTGCCGTGCCACAGCCTCTGCGTCGTTTAATTCCAGTGCCAGGAGCAACCCATAACCGGATAGGTGTTCCTTGTCGGCGCATCCTTCCAATGTCAGCCGCAGATAAGGCAATGCCCGGTCACGCTTGCCCCGCAACAGGTAAAAATGTCCCAGGTTGGTTGCCAGGTAGGGCGTGGTATCCGGGTCTTTCAGTTCGAGTCCCGTCAAGTAGGCTTGCTCCGCTTCGTCGTGGCGCGCCAGATAGTTTGTCAGCAGGTTGCCCAGTCCGTTCCAGTGGCGGGCATCCTTGGCGTCCAGCGCGATGGCTAGTCGGTAAGCCTGTTCCGCTTCCTCATAGCGCCCAAGATGGCTTTTCAACAGGATGCCCAGGTTGTACCAGTAGCGGGCATTCTTGGCGTCCAGCGCGATGGCTTGGCGGTAAGCCTGTTCCGCTTCCTCATAGCGCTCAAGATGGTTCTCCAACAGGATGCCCAGGTTGCCCCAGTAGCGGGCATTCTTGGCATCCAGCGCGATGGCTTGGCGGTAGGCCTGTTCCGCTTCCTCGAAGCGCTCAAGATGGTATTGCAGCAGGTTGCCCAGACTATGCCAATAAGGCGCTTTGCCTGGGCTGATTGCTACGGCGCGACGCAATGCGGCTTCCGTTTCGCGCCCTTGGGTGGGCAGTTCATCCAGCACCAGAGCCGCCAATCGGTAACATTGCTCGGGGTCTTGCGGGGGGTGTTGCAGCAACGGCAGCAAGGCTGGTTCGGCAGCCTTGCTATTTTTAGGCGTGCTCAGCAGCCAATATCGGGCGGCATGAAACTGCAACCAGGGGTCGGCGTCGAAAACCGTCTGGGCCAATGACATGGCCGCATTCCAACGGTTGGCTGGCGTAGTTTTTGGATCGAAATTGTCCAGGAATGCATCCAGCATCAGTGCCGGAGATTTTGCATGAACGATGCCTTGCGCCAGGGACAGGCGGGCTTCTTCCGCCATCCCGTCATTCAACAGTTCGCGAGCGAGGAAACCCCAGGTATCCGGGATAGGCAACCAATTGGGCAAGGGGCTGTCTTTCCTCGATAGTGCGTCATACAGGCTTGCGATGGCCAGCCGGTTGTCTTTCAACAAGACATTCGCCCAAGCGCGGGCATGTTGTAATTGCAGGACAACTAACTCCTTGTAATGCATTGAACTCACTTGCAGAAATTTTGTTCGCTCACCGACAAAGATATTTTCCAGTTCGTTTACCTGGTGCTGGCTGAGCATGGGCAAGGAAGCCATAATCTGCTGCTTTTCTTCGCCGGAAAGGGATATGCTCCAGGCCAGTTTATCCAGGAATTCTTCCTTATCCAACTCCACGCCGGGTGCAGCACTCAATCCGGCAAGCAGTTTTCCTTTGAGTTGCGCCGCGTTATCAGCATCGTAGGGCCAGTGCCAAGCGGGCAAATCCGCCATCGGGTTGGGGAGGTCGGTCTGTATTTTCGGAAGCGGGGAAACCGTTCCGGTTGTGTCGGTTATATCCAGTGCCTGTTTCTTGGTGGCTTGCGCCAGTTCCGATTGGCTGGTTTTGCCGTTTAGGTTCTCTTCCAGCGCCTTGGCCAGGGCAATTACTTCCTGGCTGTAGTTGCCTTGAGGATAATCCAGCATCGGCGGGCGGTCGCTGGTGGCGAGCAGCGCGGTGTAGTGCAACTGATATTGGAGGGGCGCCAGTTCCTTGCGCCCGCTGCTGGCCAGACGCAGGCTGTCGGCTATCGCGCGCTTGCCGTTGGTCAGCGCGTGGATCACGGATTCGTCTTCCGCCGGAACCGGGGAGAAAACCACGGAAACGTTAATCGGGAATTCGTCCAGGGGGACGCGGCGATGCTGCAACGCATTCAGGGTAAGCTCCAGGCCGCGCAGGTTCTGGTGGTTCAGCCCCGAGACCAGCACCATGTGATCTGCGAGGTAGCCCAGGCTTAAATCGCGCAGTTCGCTGAATCCGGTGCGGGCATCGACCAGCAGGTAGTCGATGGCGCGACCGGGATTTGGGCCGTCCGGCGGGGCGCGCCACGCTTCCAGGTCGCTACGCAGAGATTCCGCCAGGCTGCGAAAGGCGTTTTGCTCCGGCGTTTCATCGGTCGGGTTGCGGCTGGGTATCGGGTCGTCATTCTCGCTCGGACGGTTGACGGGCTGGCCGAGCGGGAATGCACCGGCGGTTATCGCCAGCAGTCTACCGTTAGTTACTCTGCCTGCCGGCAAGACCATCTCGCGCATCAGGTAATGAGGTGGAATGAATGAGATTTCGTCCTGTTGATCGGCTGCATTGGAACGAAAAACCTTGAATAAATCCGCCATGCCCAGGCCGCGCCCCTGGGGGTTCAAATAATCTCCCAGCAATGGGGAGTAGCTCAGGCCGGGGGCGGCCAGGTCCAGGTCCATCAGAACCACCACTTTGCCTTGAGTCGCCCAATACACGCCCAGATTGGTCAGCAACGCGGTGCGTCCGACGCCGCCTTTGAAGGAATAGAAAGTGATGGTTTTCATATAATCGATCTTTGTTGGCTGTTCGGCGTGGTGGGGTCGTTAGCCAAGGATAATTTCTTTCTGCGAGACTCAAGGGAAATAATATTTGCATTGGCGGCAACCCCTTGGCTATCGTCTTTAAAGCCCAGACGATCCAGGGACGCCCAATACAATTCATGGCCTTTGGAGTGGGGAACGGGGTCTTGCTCCAGCCCTTGCTGGAATGCCGTTTTCAATTGCGCGGCGTGGGGCTGGTTCAGGCTATGCCCCAGTTCCCAGCACAGACCCAGCCAGCGGCGGCGAAATTGATGCCTGGTTCCCTGCGCCAATTCAACCCGTTGCGCCATTTCAAAAATGCCGGTTTTTCCGGCAGTGTTCGGGTTGGTCAGCAGCAGGGCGCGGAAAAGCAGCAGCAGAAGTCCGATGCGCTCGTCGTTGATGTTGTTGAATTGTTCCTGGGCATGTTCAAACAAGGCGCGTATTTGCGTGCGCACGCGCTCGTTCAGCGCGTCGCATCCCGGCGGCGTTACCGCCAGCCACAGGTCCAGCGTGTTGGCGGCGCGGAGCAGGTCGTTGCCTTCCAATTGCATCATGTCTTCCATGGGTTTGGGAAGATGGTCGCGCAGGTATCCCCATAGCCCCAAGCGCAGGCCGCAGGCGATGCTTTCGTGTTGGGCGACCTGAAAAAAACCGATCAGGCAACCCAGCGCATTGGCGAGCGTCAGGTCGAAAGCGGACGGGTTCAGGTTTTCCAGATAAAGGCTCACTGCCGCACGGCGCAGGTATTGGCGCGCCGCTTCGCAATCGCTCAAGCGCTGGTAAAGGTCGTAAAACACCAGGTTGGCGTCAGGCTCATGGCGTCCCAGTGGTGGGGAAACCAGCCCTTCGATGACGGCATTGCTGCCCCGCAGGCGCGCCAGGATAAGCTGTTCCAGAGGGTCGCTACGCCCCAGCCGGGCAATGTCCTCCAGGCCGCTCAGGTAGTCCGACGGCGATGTGTCAGGGATTTCGTTCATGTCGAAGAGGAGGGGGCTTGAATAAAGGGGAGTGCGGTCAAGACGATTTTGCTGTTGTCATCGCCGATTCCCGTATAGGCGATGGAACGGCAGATGAGTTCCGGGCGGCTATTGAGTTCTGATCGTGCCGGAGCGGTTCGCCCGTGGAATGCCGCGCTATGGTCGGGACGAAACTGGGTGTTCTCATGAAATGCATCCACTGCCGACGGTTTGTAGAAATTTTGATGAAAATCCGTGGCGGCGATCATGATTTCGACGGCCATGCCGTCTTTTTCGGCGCGTTCGATTTCTTCGGGCGACAGCGCCAGTTCTTCCATGCAAGTTCGCGCATCCGCTGTTTCGGGGCGATTGTCGCCTTCCTTGAACGACCACCAACTGGGCGCGCCGTCCCGCCCGGTGGCGCCGCTCATGATTTCGATCCGTTGCGTTTGGGATGAACCGGCTTGAAACAGGGTATTCATGCGGCTTTGCGCATTTGCCGTGCTGGATGGGGATTTGCCGTCTCCCAAATGATAGGTGAATATCGTGATACGGGAGAAAATCAGGCGCAGGTGATTATCCGGCTTCATGGTCGGCTCGCGATGCCTGCCGTTTCGCTCTCCGCCGATTTGGTATTGATGGACAGTGGTTTTGATCTGCGCGGTTTCATGATCTGGAATTTCCCGGCAAGCGGTTTCCAGTTCATTTGCCAACGCCGCCGGTATATTTCCATGGGGGCTGGAAGGTGAGCGTATATCCCCCAACAGATTGTCGACGGCTTGTGACATTGCGGGTCGAAGCTGCTCAAGTTTTTTGAGTTTATTTTTAAGTATCAACATGTTGTTTGCTTATCTTAATAAACCGCTTCTCAATAATAACTATAGTTTGCGCACATAATTATGCCATATTTCGGTTACGGTCAGCATCTGCGCTAAGGGAAGGTGTGTACTACGCCGTATCTTCCGCTCGCCAGCATTTCCGCTTCGTTGCGTCCGTACCCGACGATGACGCTGCCGCCGCCGATCAGGCTGGTGGTGTCGAAGCCGGAGATGACGCGGATGGTGCGGTCGGTCAGCGTGCCGTGGTAGTACACGGGTAATGCGCCTCCGTTCCAGGGCGTCCATCCCGTGCCGTTGTTGACCAGCCAGTAAGTGTCGCCATGGAAGGCGAGGTAGATGTTGCCGGTGGCGTTCAGGTCGGTGGAGGCGATGGTGATTTGCGCATCCAGCGTTAATGCTTTTGCCGCGCCGCCGGCGGTGGCGCTGAATGCGTATGGCGTTGTCGCGGGCGGCGTGGCGGCTGCGCCATAGAGCGCCACGCAGCCGGCGGCGTCGTCGTCGCGCAGGGTGAGTTGGTAGTCGTAGGTATGGTAGGGGTTGGCGAACATGGTCGATTCGTTCTGGTCCGAATGGTCCAGTCCGACGGCATGTCCCAACTCGTGGGTGAGTATGGCTTCGATGTAGGTTGGGTTGGTGAGCCGGCTGGGGTCGAGGCGTATGTCCACGTCGGTGAATTTGTAGTTGCTGTACCAGTATTGCGTGTAGCCGTCGTAACCTTTGGCGGAAGCCCAGCCGATGACGTTAAGTCCGTCGTGCGACGTTGGCGCGGCAGTGGTCGTGCCCTGGTACTGGAAGTGGATGCCGCAGACTTTTTCCCATTTCGCCATATCGGCGTTGATGATCGCCAGCATGGTGTCGGTGGTCACCGTGGCGGGCTGGCCGGACGGGTTGTAGCGCCACGGCATGACCGCGCCGTCCCATTTGGGGGCGTTTGGCCATAGGATGTAATCGAAGATGTTGGCTTGGGCTGCGGGGACGCCCGCCAAAGTCAGCGCCAGTAATGCGCTCGCGTAGCCGTGGCGCTGGGAATTTGCCTTTCCGGTTGGGTGGCGTGGTGGGTGTTGAGTCTGGCTGGCAGGCATAGGTGTTTTTCTGTTGTGAACATATCAAGCAAAAAATTCTTGATTGTGTCGGAAGGCGCAGCCGGCGCCCACGCACAGCGGCTGCCGGGAGTGTATGGGTTAGCGGCTGGCCGACACCAGACGGCGGATTTCCTTGTCCATCGGCAGCGCGTAGTCGTAGGCGGCGAGGATCAGGCTGTTCGTCGGGTTGACGACTTTCAGGCTGACGTAAACGAAATCGCTGGCTTCGGCGTAGGTGCCGACGACGATGGCTTGCGCCTTGTGGGCGGTGGCGACTTCCTTGATTTCGCGGGTGAGCAGGAATTCGCCTTCGTTGCGTTTCATGAATACGCTGTTGCGGACTTTCAGTTCGACGACGTTATGCCCGAGTTGCGTGATTCTGGATGCCAGTTGCTCGGAAATCAGGCGTCCGAAGGTGGAGGATTGTTCGAGCTTGTCGATGTTGACCAGGGTGGCGACGATGAAGGGCGCTGCGGTGGCTTCGCCGAAGTTGTTCGCGGAAGCCGACGGACCCTGGTAGCGTTTCATGAGTTCCATGGCAGCGGCGTAGTTGACCGAGGTGAGGGTGTTGCCGGTCGCCTGTTCGTAGGTCGGGTCAGGCGTCTTGCCGTTGCGCGGCAACGCGCCGCAGCCGGCCAGCAATACGGAAGCCAGCACGCCGGCCAACAGGGCGGAGATATGTCGTTTCATTAATTATTCTCCTTTTACATTGACGTTGACGGATGGGTTATTGCCGGATTTTTTCCAATACAGGGCGGCGTCTTCGTCTGCCGAGTAGTAGAGGTTGGTGCGGCGCGCGATGATTTTGCCTTCGTCCGTGACCATGGCGGTCAGGATGATTTCCGATGTGGGCACGGGGCCGCTGGTGGCGCGGGCGTCCTGGCGGCCTTCGTTCTTCATCCAGGCGAAGCCTTCCAGCATGGCGGCTGCGGACAAGGCTTTCGCGCCCACCACCATGCCGTTGATGTCGGCGATGCCGCTGACCGCCCAGAGACCGGCCACGAGCATGGACGCGTCGCCGTAATGGTAAAGCTGGCTGGCGCGGTCGGGGCGGAAGCGATAAACCGAGTAGCGAATGTCCACCGGCAGCGCATCCTTGGGTTGCAGGCGCATGTCCCAGCCTTGCGCCAGCATTGCGGTGATCAGCAGTTCCCGGAAGCCTTCGACGAAGGGGTAGTCGCTGTTTGCCGATACGATATACAGGGGTTGTTTTACTTTCTTGCTTTTAAGGTCGTTGCTCAATTGCTCCGCCATGTGCTCGGCGATGATGTGCCAATGTTCGGCGGCCTGGAGCTTGTATTGGTTGGTGACATTGAAGCGGGTCGAATTGGGATTGTCGGAAAATTTCGACGTGGCGCATCCGCCCAACAGGAAAACCATTGAGGCGAGCGCACAACAGGTGACAAGACGCTTCATTAAACACTCCCTAATTTTTTGTGACGTTTCAAGATGGTGATGATGGTGATATGCGGTGCTCGCCCTTCTTCGTTAATTTCCGGCTGGAGCCGGGCAGGCGCTTGCGTGTTGCCCGAATTGCGCCGTCCTCAAAGAATACGGGTTCAAACAAATCAGAGACATGGTAACAACTCGCCGCCGTTCATTCAACTAGTGTGTTGCTAAAAAGTGTTGCAAGCGCTGTGTTACGCTTCCCATTCCCGCATTTCCTCGGCAATGAAGCGGGCGAAAGGTTTGATGTCGCCGCCGACGCTGGCGCTTTCCAGCGCTGCCAGGTAGGTGTCGCGCCGTTTCACCCGCACCACCGTCCAGGGATAGCCGCCGGAGGCGAGCATGGCATTCATCAGGAGTCGCCCGAGCCGTCCGTTGCCGTCGAAATAGGGGTGGATGAATACGAAAAGATGATGGCCGAGCACCGCCCTGACCGCAGGCTGCGGTTCTTGCGCGATCAGGTTGAACAGCGCCTCCATTGCGTCGGCCAGCGCGTTCCGTGGCAAAGGGGTGTGCATCGAGTTGCGGATATAAATCGGACCGCTGCGGTAGCCCGCGAGTTGGTGCGGTTCGAGGATCCCGGCGGTGACGGCGGGGGCGAACAGTTCGCCGTACCAGCGGTGATGCGCGCTCCTGACCGTCTCGCCGGGATTTTCGCCGGAGAGGATAGCCGCGAGGCTGGTTTTCACGGCCTGGAACGCCAGGTAGTAGCCGCGCGCCGCCAGCGTATCGCGGTCTTTTTTGTCCTGCTCGTCCGTTTCCGGATTCCAGCCTTGTTTTGCCACCCGTTCGATCAGCGCGTCGCTGACTTGATAGCCTTCGATGGAAAGGGAATTGTAGGCGTCCACCCCATAACGGTCGTCCAGCCTGCCCAGATAGTCCCCGGCGGATTGCGCGAAGCCGGGCGGCGGCGGAAATTCGGCCAGGACATCTGCGCGCCATCCCGCCCACAGGGATTGCAGGCGCATGACGTAGGGCGACCGTTCGCGGCTGTAGCCCAAGGTCGGCGCGGCAATGGCGTAGGGATTGCTTGCGCGGATGTCGTATTTGCTTAGTTTCATGGTGTGCGCAATGCGCTGTGCCTCATCAATGCGCCCGGCGAAGCGCAACGCCCCCGCCAGCCGCCCGGCTGCGGCCACCATGCCGTCTCCCGCAAGCAAAACGGTCAACAGCTCGCCAGGGTCGCGGATCATGTTAAGGGCGATTTCGGCCTCGCGCGGATGGTTCCTGAAGGATTGCGGGCCGAGCTTGCACAGGGTGTCCGGCAACGGGAACACTTGCAGGCCGTTGACTTCCACGCGGTTGCGCGGCACGTTTTTTTCGCCGGTGTAGATCAGCAGGGAAGTGTCGTGAGGCAGATCAAGCACGGAGGCGCCGCCTTCCTTGGCGATTACCGTGATTTGCCGGGGAATGACGGTGCTGCGGGTGTGGAGCAGAAGCGACGCCTCAACGTTCAGGCAGTAGCGTTTGCCGAAACGCTTGCCCAGATAGCCGGACAAAAACGACCAGAAACTGGCGTACCAGGCGGTGGAATCTCCTTCCCTGTCGCGCGGATTGGCGCAGACGTACCAGCCCTTCATGATCTGACGCAGGAATCCTTCCTCCACCAGGATCGCCCGATGGGCTTCCTTGAGGTCGCGCGATTCGATCACGCCGTTGTGTTTATCCTGCAAACGTTTCAGCGCTCTCAAGGCTCCGGCAAGCTTTTCGTTCGGTTTCACCAGCTGTGCTCCAACTATGTTATTGCCCTGTAAGAAAACTTTGTTTTCGCCGTTATTATAACTTTGTTATTGGGCTGTTTACCAACTATGTTATCGGCAAAAATCAGGGCCGGTTTGCGTGATATTGAAGCGTGAATTGAAATTTGCCTCTTGTGTAACAGGAGGATCGCTGCCATATTCCGCTAAACGATCTTCATCAGGAGAAAACCATGCGTAAATTATTCGGAATGTTGTTTCTGGCCTTGTTGTTGAGCGGCTGCGGCTACAACTCCCTGCAATCCACCGACGAGCAGATCAAGGCGGGGTGGGCGGAAGTGCTCAACCAGTACCAGCGCCGCGCCGATCTGGTGCCCAATCTGGTCAACGTAGTCAAGGGCTATGCCGGCCACGAGAAGGATGTGTTGACCCAGGTGACGAATGCGCGCGCCAAGGTGGGGTCTATCCAGGCTTCGCCGGAATTGATCAACGACGAGCAGGCTTTCGCCAAGTTCCAGGCGGCGCAGGGCGAGTTGAAATCTTCCTTGTCGCGCCTTCTGGTCGTCGCGGAAAATTACCCGCAACTGAAAGCGGACGGCGTATTCCGCGACCTCCAGGCGCAACTGGAAGGCACCGAGAACCGCATTGCCGTTGCGCGCAACCGCTACATCAAGGCGGTGCAGGAATACAACGTCACGGTGCGTTCCTTCCCCTCCAACCTGACGGCGATGGCGTTCGGCTATAAGACCAAGCCGAGTTTCAGCGTGGAGAACGAGAAGGAAATCTCCACCGCGCCCAAGGTCGATTTTGGCAAATAGCTCGGCAAATAACGGGGTTTACGGGTGAATATGCCTTTCGCGCGGTTTGCGTTGTGGTTGTGGCTAGTCTGTTGGGCAACCGCCGTGGGAGCGGAGGTTGCCGTTCCCCCGCTGCAAGCCCGCGTCACCGATCTCACCGCAACCCTGAACGCCGACCAGCACACCACGCTGGAGCAAAGTCTGGCCGCCTTCGAAGCGAAAACAGGCAGCCAGATCGCCATCCTGCTGGTGCCCACCACCCAGCCCGAAGCCATCGAACAATATTCCCTGCGCGTGGTGGAAGCCTGGAAGCTCGGGCGCAAAGGCATAGGCGACGGCATCCTGGTGCTGGTGGCGAAAAACGACCGCAAGCTGCGCATCGAGGTCGGCTATGGGTTGGAGGGCGTGATTCCCGACGCGATCGCGAAGCGTATCGTTGCCGACACCATCGCGCCGCAATTCAAGCAGGGAAAATATTACGAAGGCTTGCAGGCCGGCGTGGCGCGCATCGTCGCAACACTCGAAGGCGAACCGTTGCCGCCGCCGAAAGCCGGGAAAAAGCCGGCGGATGACGCAAGCAACTGGTGGGGGTTGGTTGCCGTCGCAGCACTGGTCGGCGGCGGCTTGTTGCGCGCGATATTTGGCGCATTGTTCGGCGCGCTGCTCGCCGGCGGCATTGCCGGCGGCGTCGCATGGCTGCTGGTGGGGTCGGTGGTGCTGGGTGGGGTCGCCGCGCTGGTCGTGTTCGTGGTTACGCTGTTTGGCATAGGCAGCGGATTAGGCGGCGGCTGGTCCAGTGGCGGTAGCTCCGGCGGAGGTGGTTTCAGCGGTGGGGGCGGCGATTTCGGCGGCGGCGGCGCGTCGGGAGATTGGTAAGTCGGGGGATCGGTGGCATGAATTGGAAGCGCGTCTTCAGACATTTGGTTTTTCCGCCGACCCGCGTCGGGCGGGTTTTCCCGGCGCGCGCGCTGGACGCCATCGAACAGGCGATACGCACCTGCGAAGACAGCCATCAGGGGGAAATCCGCTTCGCGGTGGAAGGCGCCATCGGCCTGGTTCCGCTGCTCAAGGGAATAAGCGCGCGTCAACGCGCCATCGAAGTGTTTTCGACGCTACGGGTGTGGGATACCGAGAGCAACAACGGCGTATTGGTCTATCTCCTGCTGGCCGACCGTAAAGTCGAAATCGTCGCCGACCGCGGTGTGCATCGCTTGGCGGGAAGCACCGCGTGGGTAGCAATTTGTCATGATATGGAAAACGCGTTCCGCCAGGGGCGCTTCGAGGAAGGCGCAATCGGCGGCATCCGCGCCATCGCCGCCTGCCTGGCGGCCTATTACCCGGCAAACGGCAGCGCCAAGCGCAACGAACTTCCCGATAGGCCGGTGGTGCTATAAAGCGCGCGCAAACGGATTGACACGACCCGGTAGGGGCGTCTCAGCGGCTCCGGCGGTACACTAGCCTTGATTTATACTATGCCCATGCATGCTCCTGTCACCACCGAATACATGAAGCTATCCGTCTCGGAGCGTATCCAGCTTGTCGAGGACATATGGGACAGTATTGCCACGGAATCACCCGACACCATAAGATTGTCGCAAGATCAAAGAGTTAAGTTGCATCGTCGTTTAGCAGCACACCGTACTGATCCTTCCACGGCTGTCCCGTGGGAACAGGTTCGATCCAAACTGTTTTTGAGCAAACCCTGCTTGATTGCAAGACCTAACCCCTTCCTAAAGCCGGACAAGCCGGAAGCCAACAGGGGGTAGGGTGGATAAGCGAAGCGCATCCACCGAACGGTGTCTCGGAATGTTCAGGTGGATGCGCTTCGCTTATCCACCCTACCAAAGAGCCGCGCCAGTGCTTGATCTACGACTCATTATTCGCACTTCGCACTTCGCAAACAATGTAAAGACTTGGCTGATAAGTTACTAAATATGTGTTCCACTTTGAAAAATAGACCTCTGCGATAATGCTGGTGATTCGAGGCTGTGAACCTGCGAATTTAGGGATAATTCATTTTAAAATCAACCAGCTTTATTCTGAAAAAGCAGATTGGCAACGCATTGCCTTTAAACGGAACATGAATTTGTAATTACCAAAATTTGAAAGTTGCGCGGACATGGGGTAGAATGCGCTTTCTTTGTAGGCGCGTAGCTCAGCTGGTTAGAGCATCACCTTGACATGGTGGGGGTCGTTGGTTCGAGTCCAATCGCGCCTACCAGCTACATTCCAGCACCCCGTGGGGTGCTGATTTTTTTGGAAGACGTATATCCTAGAAACCGTCGGTTGGACGGGGTGGAGTGTGCGGTTTTTGGGGTGCAGGGCATACCCGACAGCCTAACGGCTTGGGCACGAGAGGCGCAACGACGCGCAATGGTCGTTCCATTGCAAGAAGTTGCAACGCTGCCATGCGCCCCAAAAACCGTGCAATCCGCCCCGCAGCGGACTCACCAGCCGGGCGAAATCAAAATCATGAAGAAGTTTATTAGAATTAACCTGCCGAATTTACAGTCGAGCGGTCAACTGAGGTTTCTAGGATAATGCCCATCGTTCGCTTGCCGGATGGATCCGAACGTAAATTCGATCAGGCCGTAACCGTCGCCGAAGTGGCTGCGTCCATCGGCGCCGGCTTGGCGCGCGCGGCGTTGGCGGGCAAGGTGAATGGCCGTCTGGTCGATACCTCGCAGCTTATAGACGGCGACAGCGATTTGGCGATAATCACCGACAAGGACGCCGACGGCCTGGAGATCATCCGCCATTCCACCGCCCATTTGCTGGCGCACGCAGTGAAACAACTGTTCCCGGACGCGCAGGTGACCATAGGCCCGGTAATTGAGGACGGTTTCTTCTACGATTTTTCCTACAAACGCCCATTCACCCCGGAAGACCTCCTGGTTATCGAGAAAAAAATGGCGGAAATCGCCAAGCGCGATTTGCCGGTGGTGCGCAAAGTGCTGCCGCGCGACGCAGCCATCGAATTTTTCACCGGTCTGGGCGAGCATTACAAGGCACAAATCATTGAGGCGATTCCCGGCGACCAGGAAGTCTCGCTGTACACCCAGGGCGAATTCACCGATCTGTGCCGCGGCCCGCATGTGCCCTCCACAGCCAAGCTGAAAGTCTTCAAGCTGATGAAGCTGGCCGGTGCGTACTGGCGCGGCGACTCCAAGAACGAAATGTTGCAGCGCATTTACGGCACCGCCTGGGTCAAGAAGGAAGACCAGGATGCCTACCTGCACCGCCTGGAAGAAGCCGAAAAGCGCGACCACCGCAAGCTGGGCAAGCATCTCGACCTGTTCCACATGCAGGACGAAGCGCCCGGCATGGTGTTCTGGCACCCCAAGGGCTGGACCATCTGGCAGCAGGTCGAACAATACATGCGCGCCAAATTCGTCGAGTACGGCTACCAGGAAGTGCGCACGCCGCTGGTGATGGATCGCACCCTGTGGGAGAAATCCGGCCACTGGCAGAATTACCGCGAGAACATGTTCACCACTTCATCGGAAAACCGCGATTACGCAGTGAAGCCGATGAATTGCCCAGGGCATATCCAGATTTTCAACCACGGCTTGCATAGTTACCGCGATTTGCCGTTACGCTTGGCCGAATTCGGCTCCTGCCATCGCAACGAGCCGTCCGGCGCGCTGCACGGCTTGATGCGCGTGCGCGGCTTCACCCAGGACGATGCGCATATTTTCTGCACCGAAGAGCAAGTGCAGTCCGAGGTGTCGGCGTTCATCGTCATGCTGTATAAAATATATGGCGATTTCGGTTTCAGCGATGTGCTGGTGAAACTTTCCACCCGCCCGGAAAAACGCGTAGGCTCGGACGAGACCTGGGACAAGGCGGAAGCCGACCTGGCTGCCGCGCTAAAGCAGAACAACCTGGAATACGAATTGCAGCCGGGCGAAGGCGCATTCTACGGCCCCAAGGTCGAATTTACCCTGAAGGATAGCCTGGGGCGCATGTGGCAATGCGGCACCATCCAGCTTGATTTCAACCTGCCGGTGCGCCTCGGCGCCGAATACGTGACCGTCGATAGCGGTCGCAAGCCGCCGGTGATGCTGCATCGCGCCATCGTCGGTTCGATGGAGCGTTTCATCGGAATACTCATTGAGCACCATGCCGGCGCGTTCCCGCTGTGGCTGGCGCCGTTGCAGATGATGGTGCTGAATATTTCCGAAAATCAGGCCGAATATGTGCGCAATGTTACGGAAACCTTGAAACAAAATGGCTTTCGTGCGCAATCGGACTTGAGGAACGAGAAAATTACCTATAAAATCCGCGAGCATAGTTTGCAACGCTTGCCCTACCTGCTGGTGGTGGGCGATAAGGAAGTCGCCACCCGCCAGGTGGCCGTGCGTAATCGCAAGGGCGAAAACCTCGGCCAGATGTCGTTGGATGCGTTAATAGGCCGACTGAACACCGAGATGTCGCTTTTGGGCGGCATGGTTTAGTTTTTTTATTTATTGATTTGGAGATTTAGCTATCGCTCAGGCAAAGGAATCACGGGTAAACGGCGAAATTACAGTGCCGGAAATCCGCTTGATTGGGGTGGAAGGGGAGCCGTTAGGCATCGTCAGTTTGGCGTCCGCGCTCAAGATGGCGGAAGACGCTGAGATTGATTTGGTGGAAATAGCGCCGACTGCGCAGCCTCCGGTATGCCGTTTGATGGATTACGGCAAGTTCAAATACCAGGAGAGCAAAAAGCAGCACGAAGCCAAGCTCAAGCAGAAGCAGATCCAGGTCAAGGAAGTGAAGTTTCGTCCGGGAACGGACGAGGGCGACTACCAGGTCAAGCTGCGCAACCTGGTGCGTTTCCTCGAAGAGGGCGACAAGACCAAGATCACCTTGCGCTTCCGTGGACGGGAAATGACCCATCAGGAGATCGGTTTGCGGCTCCTCAAGCGGGTTGAGGCCGACCTCCTCGAATACGGGGTGGTTGAGCAATTTCCCAAGATGGAAGGGCGCCAGATGATTATGGTGCTGTCGCCGAAGAAGAAGTAGCGTTTAGTCCACAAGCGCCGGCTTGCCGGCCACTAAATCGTTATGTTTATAAATGAGTAAATCGAAATGGAGTTGTCATGCCTAAGATGAAAACCAAGAGCGGCGCCAAAAAGCGCTTCAAGGCTCTGGGCGGCGGCGGGATCAAGCGTTCCCACTCGCACCTGCGTCATATCCTGACCAAGAAAACCACCAAGCGCAAGCGTCAGTTGCGCGGCACCACCATGGTGCATGCCAGCGACGTGGCTTCCGTTCGCGCCATGATGCCCTACGCTTAAAGGAGAAACCAGATGCCTAGAGTTAAACGTGGTGTAACGGCACGCGCCCGTCACAAAAAAGTCCTGGACCAGGCCAAGGGTTATCGCGGTCGCCGCGGCAACGTATTCCGCGTCGCCAACGAAGCGGTGATGAAGGCGGGGCAATATGCCTACCGCGATCGCCGCCAGAAAAAACGCCAGTTCCGCGCCTTGTGGATTGTGCGTATCAACGCCGCCGCGCGCGAATTGGGCTTGACCTACAGCGTATTCATGAACGGCATGAAAAAAGCCGCTATCGAAATCGACCGCAAGGTATTGGCCGATCTGGCCGTTTTCGACAAGCCTGCGTTCGCCAAAATCGCGGAACAAGCCAAGGCCAGCCTCGCTTAAATTGGCCCGCAACGGAATAAAGGGGGCTGTACGCAGCCTCCTTTTTTAACGCCTGAATTATTCGAGAGGCTAGAGGCTGGAAGCTGGAGGCTGGAAAATTCCCGCCTGGTACGCAGGATGCTTCAGCAAATTTTCCGTTCGTGGTGAGCTTGTCGAACCATGAACGGAAAATTTGCTGAAGCATCCTGCCAAATCAGGAAATCCATGGGTTTTACTAGTCTCTAGCCTCTAGTCCCTAGCCTCTAGCTAGGAATATGCAAACCCTCGACCAAATCCTGAGCGAAGCGCAAGCCGCCTTCGTCGCTATCGACCATCCCGCCGAACTGGAGCAAGCTAAAGCGCGTTATCTGGGCAAGAGCGGCGCGCTGGCGGAACAGCTCAAGCAACTCGGCAAAATGCCGGCGGATGAGCGCCGCGAGGCCGGCGCGCGCATCAACCAGATCAAGGACGGGATCGAACTGGCTTTGCACCAGCGGCGCGAAGCCTTGCGCGAAATGCAATTGCAGGAGCAATTGGCGAAAGAAGCGCTGGATGTCACGCTGCCGGGACGGGGCCTCTGCACCGGCGGATTGCATCCGGTGACGCTAACCCTGCATCGTATCGAGGAACTATTCCGCTCCATCGGCTTCGCAGTGGCCGAGGGGCCGGAAATCGAAACCGATTTTTACAATTTCACCGCGCTGAACACGCCGGAAGACCACCCGGCGCGCTCCATGCACGACACCTTCTATGTCGAGGGCGGCGACCTGCTGCGCACCCACACCTCGCCGATCCAGGTGCGCTACATGCTGGAGCATCAGCCGCCATTCAAGGTCATCGCGCCGGGGCGGGTTTATCGCGTGGATTCGGACGCCACCCATTCGCCGATGTTCCATCAGGTTGAAGGATTGTGGATCGCCGAAGATGTCACGTTTGCCGATTTAAAGGGCGTGGTGGCCGATTTTCTGCGGCGTTTTTTCGAGCAGGAAGACCTCAAGGTGCGTTTCCGACCGTCGTTTTTCCCGTTTACCGAGCCGTCCGCCGAAATGGACATGGGCTGCGTATTCTGCGGCGGCGCCGGTTGTCGCGTGTGCAGCCACACCGGCTGGCTCGAAGTGGGCGGCTGCGGAATGGTGCATCCCAATGTGCTGAAGCACGTCAAAATCGACTCGCAACGCTACCAGGGCTTCGCCTTCGGCATAGGGCCGGATCGCCTGACCATGCTGCGCTACGGCGTGAACGATTTGCGCTTGTTTTACGAGAACGATTTGCGCTTTTTGAAACAATTCAATTGAGGGGTAAGGAGTGAAGAGTGAGGAGTGAGGAGTAAAAGCGACACTGTCGCGGCATTACTCCTCACCCCTCACCCCTCACTCCTCACTAAAAAAATGAAATTTTCCGAAAACTGGCTGCGCACCTTCGTCGATCCCGCGCTGGATAGCGCGCGTCTGGCGCACGAACTGACCATGGCCGGCCTTGAAGTGGAAGCGCTGGAAACGGTCGCTCCGCCCTTCGACAAACTGGTGGTGGCGCAAGTGCTGGAAATCGCCAAACACCCGCAGGCTGACCGCCTCAACGTGTGCCAAGTCAACGTCGGCGTCGGCGCCCCCCTGCAAATCGTCTGCGGCGCGCCTAATGTGGCGGTCGGGATGAAAGCGCCGTGCGCGCTGGTGGGCGCGAACTTGCCCGGCATGGAAATCAAGCAGGCTAGGCTACGCGGCGTGGAATCGTTCGGCATGTTGTGTTCCGCCAAGGAACTCGGGCTTGTCAATGATGCCGGCGGGTTGCTGGCGCTGCCGGCGGATGCGCCGGTGGGCGAGGACATCCGCGCCTACCTGGATTTAAACGACAAACTGTTCACCCTGAAACTCACGCCCAACCGCAGCGACTGCCTGTCGGTGCATGGCGTCGCGCGGGAAGTCGCGGCGATTACCGGCGCGCCGCTCAAGCCGGTGAAAATCGTCCCGATACACGTCAGCTCCACCAAAAGAATCGCGGTGCGCCTGGATGCGCCGCAAGCCTGCCCGCGTTACGCCGGGCGGGTGATTTCCGGCGTCAAGCCCCAAGCCGCCACGCCGGCATGGATGGTCAAGCGCCTGGAGCGTAGCGGATTGCGCAGCATCAGCGCCATCGTCGATGTCACCAACTATGTCCTGCTCGAACTCGGCCAGCCGATGCATGCCTTCGACGCCGCCAAAATACACGGCACGGTGGCCGCGCGCTATGCCAGGGAAGGCGAAACCCTCAAACTGCTCAACGACCAGACCATCGCGCTGCAATCCGACATGCTGGTGATCGCCGACGACGAAAAACCGCTGGCTCTGGCCGGCATCATGGGCGGGGCGGACAGCGCGGTGGCGGATGATAGTAGCGAAATCTTCCTGGAAAGCGCGTTTTTCAGCCCTTCCGTCATCACCGGAAAATCGCGTCGGCTCGGGTTCGGCTCGGATTCCTCCTACCGTTTCGAGCGCGGGGTGGATTTTGCCGGCACGCTAACCGCGTTGGAGCGCGCCAGCGCATTGATCGTCGAGATTTGCGGCGGACGGGCGGGCGCCGTGGTTGAAGTCGTGGCACATTTGCCCGCGCGCGAAAAAGTGACACTGCGTAGCGAACGCGTGTGCCGCATACTCGGCATAGCGCTGGAGCGCACCCGCATCGCCGAATTGTTGGGACGCCTGCACCTGGAATGCAGCGAGCAGGACGGCGTATTTGAAATCGTGCCGCCCAGCCATCGTTTCGACCTGAGCATAGAAGAAGACTTCATCGAAGAAATCGCCCGCCTGCACGGCTACGACCAAGTGCCGGAAAACCCGCCGCACGGCGCGATGCGCATGTTGCCGCTGCCGGAAAGCGCGCGTTCCACCCATCAGTTGAAACTACTGCTGGCCGGACGGGATTATCAGGAAATCGTCAGCTACGCCTTCGTCAACGAAAGCTGGGAAGCCGATCTGGCGGGCAACACCCAGCCGGTCAGGCTGCTCAACCCGCTGGCCAGCCAGATGAGCGTAATGCGCTCGACCTTGTTCGGCGGGCTGCTGGATACGCTGAATTTCAACCTCAACCGCAAACAGGAACGGGTGCGCCTGTTCGAAGTCGGGCGCTGTTTCAGCAAACAAGAAAACGGCTACGCCCAGCCGGAAAAAATCGCCGCGCTGTGCCATGGACCGGCCCAGCCGGAACAGTGGGGGACAACGACACGCCCGGTCGATTTCTTCGACCTCAAAGCCGATCTTGAAGCGCTGTGCCAGCCGGCAAAACTGCGTTTCGAGGCATCCGTCCACCCGGCGTTGCATCCCGGCCAAACCGCCCAGGTAAGCCTGAATGGCGCACCCATCGGCTGGATAGGCGCGCTGCACCCCAAATGGCAACAAAAATACGGCTTGGCGCAAGCACCGGTAATGTTCGAACTGGAACTGCCGGCATTGCTCCAGCGCCAACTGCCCGCATTCGCCGAAGTATCCAAATTCCCGCTGGTGCGGCGCGACATCGCGCTCATCGTGGACGAAACCGTAAACGCCCAGGCCATGCTGGATGCGGCAAACGAACACCTGCCGCCGAGTGTGGCGGATTTAACCCTGTTTGACGTGTATCGCGGCAAAGGTGTTGATTTAGGTAAAAAAAGCCTTGCATTCCGGATGCTGATGCAAGATACTCAAAAAACTTTGACCGACGATGAAACTGATGCTATCGTCATATCTCTGGTGCAGATTTTGGGCAGCCGTTTTGGCGCCACGCTACGTAGTTAAGGAAAAGTTATGACGTTGACCAAAGCCGAATTGGCTGACCTGTTGTTCGAAAAAGTCGGACTGAACAAACGCGAAGCCAAAGACATGGTGGAATCCTTCTTCGAAGAAATCCGCACCTCCCTGGAAAATGGCGAGGGCGTTAAACTTTCCGGTTTCGGCAACTTCGAATTGCGCGACAAACCGGAACGCCCCGGACGCAACCCAAAAACCGGCGAAGAAATTCCGATCACCGCCCGCCGCGTAGTGACTTTCCATGCCAGCCAGAAACTCAAGGCGCTAGTGGAAACCGCCAACCATGGAACCGGCAATCAAGGCTGAACTTCCGCCGATCCCGGCGAAACGCTACTTCACAATCGGTGAAGTGAGCGAGCTGTGCGACGTAAAGCCGCATGTGCTGCGTTACTGGGAGCAGGAATTCACCCAGCTCAAGCCGGTCAAGCGGCGCGGCAACCGGCGCTACTACCAGCACCACGAAGTGCTGCTGATCCGGCGCATCCGCGAATTGCTATACGAAGACCGTTACACCATAGACGGCGCACGCCATGTGCTGGAAGGCGGCGAAAGCACCAAACCGGAAATCCCCAAACAGGAAACCGTAGCGCAGCCGGAGCAATTGACGCCCACCCCGCCCACCCCCATCCCAAACGTGCCGGGCGCCCACTTGTCCCTCGTAAACCTGACGGCATTGCGCCGGGAAATCCAGAACATCCTGGGAACGCTGCAAGCCTAGCCTAACGCCGCAACTTCGGCTATAATGCAACGCTTCTCGGGGCGTAGCGCAGCCTGGTAGCGTACTTGCATGGGGTGCAAGTGGTCGGAGGTTCAAATCCTCTCGCCCCGACCAGTAAAATCAAGCACTTAGGCCAATCTTCGGATTGGCCTTTTTGCTTTGCTGCGGATTCCTTGAAATCTACCCCCCACATTTACCCCCACAGGTTCGCAGGCTGGAGTTGGGTTCAACCTAGAAAGCTCAGTTGAACGGGCTGGAGTGTGCGGTTTTCCGGGTGCAGGGCATACCCGACGGCCTACGGCTTGGGCACAAGAGGCGCAACGACGAAGAATGGTTGTTCCATTCTCTTCTCTTGTAGTTACAACGCCGCCATGCGCCCGGAAAACCGTGCAATCCAGCCAGTCGCGCTCTCACCATACGGGTACACGCAAAATAGATGACAAAGTTGTTTAGAACCACCCTATTACACATCTTGGCAAGCGGTCAACGGAGGTTTCTAGGATCATGCAAGCACCACAGTGGATTCGTCGTACATCCTGCGCCCCTTTCACATTTCCCCTTGAGAATCAGGAGCCACGCCAGCCGAGAAGGGGAACCCGGTTTTCGCCCTCGGGGATCAGCCTCGGGCTAGGCGCAGCAAACAGTCAACGGAACAGGTCGCTATGTGTGCCCGTCCGCTCAAAAATGATGGTATCGCCGTCTATCTTGTAGACCAGCAGCCAGTCCGGTTCTATGTGGCATTCCCGCCGTGGCGCCCAGTCGCCGGTCAGGGCGTGGTCTCTGTTCGCCACATCAAGCGGCTTTTCTTCGATCAGCAAGCGGATTATTGCGTCGATCCGTTCAATCTTCTTCCCGCGCTTCATCGCAAGCCGGTATTCGCGCTTGAATGCGCCCGTAACGACGGGCTTAAGCATTGGCCTTCAAGTCCTTCAGCATGGCGTCCGCAGAGTCGTAGCGGTGAAGCTCCCGCCCTTTGTCGGTGGCTCTGAACGTGGATACCGTCTCATCGTTCGGGAGGTTCACGGTAAATGGAATGCCCCGGCTTGAAATGATTTGGCGGTAAAGCAGCTTGACCGCTTGCGATGGGGTCAAGCCAAGCTCTTGAAGAATACCTTCGGCTTTGGCTTTTGTGTCTGCGTCGATTCTGACGTGTACATGTGCGGCTTCCATGGGATTTCCTTGTGTTGAATATGTGCCACATTCTACGCTTTTTTCTCCCACTGAATGGGGGGCAGTTTCCAATCTTTCCCAGCCTCGTAGACTTTCAGCAAAACTAGCCAGGCCTCAAGCCTTTGCCGGTCGCCTATCTGCTTGGTGATGGTTTGCGCCCATACCGTCCCTGTTTCGGATAACACCACTCATGCGCACCATTGGACTCATGCAGTGTGCGAAAGTGGGGGAGGGAGAAGGCAGACAAGTAAATGGTGTGCGGCTTGCCATTTTTGCTGTTTTCAGCGGGGATAGTCCACACGCCGCGCTGGAAGTCCACCTCAGCCCAGCGCGCATTCAGCACAGGGTGGAAAGCGCAATCCAAACAGCCGACTCAGTGGATGGCATCATCTTCGTTTCTCTTGCGCTTTTAATTTCACGTTTTTGAGCAGCCCGTCAAAACCTCGCCGCAGATCGGCTTTTTGTTGTGCCGTGTCTCCACCACCCTCTGCGTAAATTGCAATTTCCGTCATGGATTACCTCCAAGCTCGCCAATACGCCATATTTCGCCCAGCCGATAGCGATCCAACCAGTAGCGCAATTTGCTTGACTCAACCCGGCGTAGAATAGTCCCTCCTCGGTGCTCGCAAACGAAAATCGAGTCCGCGTGATCAGTCAGCGCGGAAATGAGTGCGTCGGAATGGGTCGTGACGATAAGTTGAGTACGCCTGGACGCGTCCACAAGGAGGTTTGCGAGCAACGCTAATGCATCTGGATGCAGGCCAAGTTCAGGCTCCTCCATGCAGATCAAAGGAGGAGGCTCAGGGGAAAGCAACAACGCAAGAATCGCCATAAAGCGAATCGTCCCATCCGACAGACGTGTAGCGGGAATCGGCGCCTTGAGTCCCTGTTCGTGCAAATAGAACTGAACCGTGCCACCCTGGATCAGTGTGCTGAAGCGCTGGTAGCGCGGCAAAAACTGCGATAAGAGACCATTAAATTCGGGACCAGCGTCGGAGTGCTCCAACTGATTGAGCACTAATCCAAGGTTTCTTGCGTCCGGCAACAAAGTATTTGAGGACAGGTCGGCTTGCTGTGGCTTACGAACTTCAGTATAGCGGCCAAAACCCCACTCCCTGAACATTTGAATGCGAGTGAATTGTTGACCTACCCACGTTAACTCTGGGTAGATATCAGGGTCTTTGCGCTGTGAGAGCACTGATTCGTCAGGCAAGAGGCTTTGCCGCTCCAAGGGTCGCTCCAAGTGTTTTTCTGTCCGACGGCCACTCTTAACCTCTCGCAGGTTGATAATGGGATTCCCGGCTCGAAAACGGTAGTAGAAGAAAACGTCGGCCTCGGCGGGACGTCGTTTTTCCTCCTCCTCAATCACTTCATCGATTACTTCAGTACGTTGACCGGATGCGGCAAACGCTAACCGATAACGCAAATCCCGCATCGGCGGAGTTCCGCTCAGTCGTGCTTCGATGCTTGCGCTGGTTTTAGTTTCATCGCCTTTCCACAGCCACTCCCTGGCGCCACCACCATCCCGAATCGCTGCGGCAAAAGCCTTCGGCGTCGCGTTGAGCAACTCCAATGCTTCGAGCAGGTTGGATTTTCCCGATCCGTTCGGGCCGATAAGCACGTTCAGCGGCCCAAGAGTTATTGCGTCGCTTCCCGGCGGGAATGACAAAAACCCGTCCAGCCGTAGAGACTTTAGAAAATGCATTTGCTACCCCCTTAAATTCCAAATACGCCTGACACCTAATGGTATATCCGGCGATGCAGCAACTCCGAATGGAGTGGTTGAGTCATGTGGTATCACCGCTCCATTTTCGAGAAACTCAATCCCGGCATTTTCAAGCGCATTTTGCAAAGCTTGCCACCTTGCCGGCCTAATTGCGCTATCGCCTTCCTCTGCTCGGACTACTGTATCAGGGGATACCTGGGCATTACTGAGTCTGGTCAGCTAAATTGATGGACTGATAATCATGTTCGGTGATGGCAAATATTCAAAACAAGCCCAGTCTGCATGGTTGTAAGCGCGAAAGTGCCGCACTTACAACCATGCACCATC
>Ga0172380_10002914_pt1 | contig 24888 bp, 26 predicted proteins | sample Leawe162metaG_FD_119747 | JGI IMG/M metagenome (GOLD analysis project Ga0172380, IMG submission 119747) | Leachate microbial communities from a municipal landfill in Southern Ontario, Canada - Leachate well 162 metaG | ecosystem: Engineered > Solid waste > Landfill > Unclassified | place...
ACAAACAAGGGCTGTTAATGAACAGCTTACTTCTATCTGGGTCTTTTTATTTAGATGATATGATTGATAAAGGGATTTATTGATGAACGGTTTGCTCCTATCAGAACGGTATTATAAGTTCTATGGAAAACCTATGATAGAAAAACAATTCCCGGACTATCTCAATAGAATGGCAATAGGTTTAGTGGGCGAGGGCTCCGAGTGTTTCGGATTCGATGATAAACTATCAATGGATCACGATTGGGGCCCTGCTTTTTGTATCTGGCTTAATGAACAAGATTATGCAGATATCGGGAAAGAATTGCAATTAGCTTATAATTCACTCCCCAATGAATTTGCCGGACTTTCATTTAAGAAAAGAAGTAACGATTCAAAACGGAGAGTGGGAGTTTTTGAAATAAAATCTTTTTATGAAAAATTTATTGGATGGCGTGATGTGCCTGCCGCTTGGGAGGATTGGATAGAAATCCGTGAAACCGACCTGGCGGCTTGCACTAACGGCAAAATCTTCCTTGATGAATTTGGAGAATTTACTCATTTCAGAAATGAATTATTGAATTTCTATCCACACGATGTACGACTTAAGAAAATTGCCGATCGATGTTTTATTATTTCGAGAGCCGGACAGTATAATTATATGCGTTCTGTTACACGGAGAGATATTGTAGCAGCTAATCTTGCTGAATCAAAATTTATCGAAGCATCTATCTCACTCGCCTTCCTAATCAATTGGCGATATATGCCCTATTATAAATTGATGCACCACTCATTATATAACCTGCCTGTACTTGGTACTAAATTGTACGAACTAATTAAGAAGCTTTCATCACCGTTAATGATAACAAACCCTATCGATTATTTCAATCATAAGTCGGAAATCATACAAACTATTTGCGGATATTTTGTCGAAGAACTCAATCGCCAGCAGTTGAGTTGTGTAAAATCAAATTTCCTATTTGATCATTCGTTGGAAATATTAAAGTGCATCGATAATCCCGAGATAAGAGATTATAACATAAAAGATATTTATTGATCCCACCACCATTTACTACACTGTGAAAAATCTAAATTCATCAATCCGTGACCTGATTAAAGAACGGAGATGTCAAAATTCCCGAAAGCAAAAGAAAATTTTTGTCTGATGCATCCCCTATGATATATTTATCTGAATCAACTTTTTCTATATTTTTCTCAATGATTTTATAATCGATATCTTTTTCATCAAGTGTCTTTCCAAGTGCCCTGCCGACTACCCCGCCACCAATAATCAACACTTGTCCGACATTTGTGTAAATGGTTAAAGAAGACTTAGAAGCTAAGCGTAGTGAGGCATCGCCGAACGTAGCTTAGCTTCAGGATTTTCCCTTGCAAAAGGGAAAAATAATTCACAACTTCTATAACCAAGAAAGGATTTATTATTATGGAACTTACACCTGAGATGATTGAGCAGCTTAGAGCTGATCTTAATACAGCAAGAACCTATAATAACTTGATGGGAGAGAATGGAGCCATCAAGAAAATAATCAAAGCTTCACTTGAGGGTATGCTTGATGCAGAACTAACCGAACATCTCGGTTATAATAAATACTCACCTACCGGCAGGAATACCGGTAACAGTCGCTATGGCAAAACACCTAAGACTCTTAAGAACGATAATGGAGAAATTGATATAACGGTTCCACGAGACCGCAAAGGTTCATTCGACCCCATGATTTTGTCCAATTTATGCCATATAATTTAATTTATGCAGTTGATGGCGATAAGAACGGGGAGATAAATCTTTTTGAGTTTAATGATGCAATTTATAGTGTCGCAAATTATTTAGTGGAAGTGGGAAACTACGGTGATACAGAGGAGAGCCGACACGATGCAATTTTTTCTTACAACCGAAGCCACGAATATGTTAATGGAGTAATAGCTTATGCCGATGCGATATGGACAAGATACAGCGCAGGTGAATATAGCGTTCCGGCAAGCGAACCGGATTTCTCATAGACCATTAGGCAGTCTTTAATACAATGTAAAGATTTTTATAGCAGGCGATGCCCCCGATTATTTTCCTATCATCACCGAAATTCTTTCACCAATTCGCATTCTCTGGGAGGCAATCATAGCTTGGCTTAATATATTGCAGCTATCGATAAAATAGTTATGAGTGCTCGTTCTCTCAGAATCCATTGCTAAAAAAGTATAAAAATATTTATGTAAATGGTTAAACAAGAATCGGCTAGGACTAACTCTTTTCTCATTGATTTTTCTTCCAGTTATCGGCGAGGTTTTTCATCTTAGTATCCGCATGTTCAAAAAACATAAGGTAGGATTCGCAGAAATGGCTTACTTTATTTGGATCGTTTGAATTAACACGATCCTTTGTACAGCCGCCCCGGCAATATTCTAGGTAGTTGTACGATTTACATTTTTGAGGTAAGGCCGATTTCATTTTTCCAAATTCATCCTGACGTGAGGAATTCAACATTTCAATAATTTTATTCCCATGAAGATTTCCAAGATGCCACGATGGCTCTACAAAAAAATCGCATGAATAAACATCACCTGTATGTTCGATAACTACATAATTACCGCATTCCGCCAAAATTGTACAATCGGGAGCAGGCATCCCTACATAGTTATAAAAAATGGAATCAAAATATCGAATTGATGTTGAAGGGATTTCGTCGTTAAAATCGTGGATTCATAAATCAAAATGTTTGCAGAGAAATTCGCCAAATTGTTTCGGCTCTACCGAATATTTTGCAAGTAATCTCAGACCGGACATATCTCTTTCTACGCACGGAATATATTGATGGTAAGTAAGTCCAATAGATTTATGAAAATTATAAATCTCTTCCGGATATGAAACTGAATAATCATTAACTACGGTAAGTGCGTTAACTTCTACACCGTGCTCTAAAAGTATTTGAGAAGCGGAAAGAACTTTTTTCCATGAGCCTTTTTGCGATTTAGTTTTTCGGTAGTGGTCATGAATATGTTCCGATCCATCTATTGAAAGTCCAATTAAGAAATTATATTTATTTAAGAACTTTACCCATTCATTATCAATTAATATCCCATTTGTTTGGAGACCATTGCCCACTGTTTTTCCTTCGCCATATTTCTTTTGGAACTCAATAACTTTTTTGAAAAAGTCTAATCCCATTAATGTTGGTTCGCCCCCCTGCCAACCGAAAGTTACATAAGACCCGCTCTGCTTCATCACCTGTTTGATAGTCTCTTCTAAGGTATCGATACTCATTCTATGTTTTGGGTTTTCACCGAACAAACTCGCTTTTTGAAGATATAAACAGTAATCACAATTCAGATTGCAATCGGGTCCCGAAGGTTATATCAGGACACTTGAAAGAGGTTTAAAGAAGATAGTTTTTAATCCAATGATTTTATTTTTGATTCCATTATCGTTAAATTCATTATTTGCAATCTACCCTCCTCATTCAATATCATTGTATTCAATCTCATTTTTTATTTAATTATCGGTAATCCAAAAAGTATTACTTATGAGATAACAATCTCAGTTCTTCTCATTTCTTTTTTATTGTAAAGATAGAATTTTTCTTACTAAGGAGTTATGTTCTATTATGCGGAAAATGAAGTGATTAGCTGTTATTGCATTTTTATATAAGTATTAAATATGGGGAATTAATATTCGATAATCAATACTTGATTATCGAATATTTAAATTGGATATTTATTTATTCTTAATTTCAATTAATACATATTACTACAAACGCAGGGCGAGAGTAATCTATGGCTTTTATTGATTTTGTAAGGTGGGCACCCCAAGGGGATGAAACCATTTTTGCATACAGATTCCCCGAAACAAATCTTAGTACTTATACTCAATTAATAGTTCAAGAATCACAAGAAGCTATCCTCTTCTCCAAAGGTCAAATAATCGGTAAATTCGGTCCGGGAAAACACACGCTCAATACAGAAAACTTACCGATATTACGAAATTTCTATGGACTCCCTTTCGGGAAAAACAATCCTTTCACTGCCGAAGTTTGGTTCGTTAATAAACTCCAACCTTATAATATAGATTGGACTATAAACCGGATGGACATTCATGATGCTGACTATAATACCGGTATTCCATTAGTTGCCGAAGGAAGATATGGTCTTAGAATAAATGATGCAGAAAGATTTTTAATAAAAATTGTGGGTACCAAAGACTCATTTAGTCAGAAAGATCTAACCGATCAATTTCTTGGTGAGTTCACTTCAAAAACAAAATCGACTTTAATGCAGTTTATGTTAAAAAACAAAATTGGATTAAAACAGATTTCTGCTTTCTTGGATGATATCTCGGAACACTTACGCACAATAATGCTCCCCTTCTGGGAAAATATCGGTTTTGAACTTACTAAGTTTTATTTAACTTCAGTGGAAGTGGATGGTTCGACCGAAGTGGGCAAGCGAGTCCTCGATGCAATTTCGAGGCAGAGTGCGCAGGCAATCGGCGGATATACATGGCAGCAATCGCAAACTTTTGAAGTCGCCAAAGATGCGGTCAATGGGATGTCGAATGGGGAAGGCAGTGGTGGTTTATTAGGCGCAGTAGTAGCTACTAATCTAATGGGCGGGCTTGGCGGTGGATTGATGCAGCCTCAATATAATCAACCAAATTTCAATCAGAATAATCAAACAGCTCAAAATTCATCTCAAGAAAATTCTGCAGCCATTCACGATGTTTATTGTTCGAATTGTTCAAAGAAATTTACAAGCAATCTAAAATTCTGTCCACATTGCGGAGATGAATATTGCCCTTGTCCAAAATGCGGAACAGATAATGATAAAAGAGCAAAGAAATGTGTAAGCTGCGGACAGGCATTGCTTCAGAGTCAAGTAATCTGTCCCAATTGTAATTCACCTGTTGCAAGCGGAAGCGGGTTTTGCGGTAATTGCGGAAAACCTGTTTTTCAAGGAAAATGTACAAGATGCGGAGTGCAATTAACTCCATCAATTAAATTCTGTCCAAAATGCGGGCAGAAAACTTAAATAATTTTTGATGAGAAAATGGGTGCAAAAAAGATTCTCTTAATTTTAATTCTCCTTTTTGGAGAAGCAGTAATAATTGTTGGTTTCTTACATTTCGGAAGAAATCTCGATTCCAATATTCTTGCACTTAATATAGTTGTCTCCTCACTTATCTATTCTCTTTATTTTATCGATTTATTTATACCGATTATTGACCTAAAATCTTCTCACAAAAAAACTGTCGGCTCAATAGGTATTAGATGGTTTACGGTCATTTTATATACTATTGCAGCTATTTCAGCAATAGTGATTCTGAATATCTCTTATTCCTTTTTGTTTTTAAGTCAGTTAATAATTCAATGCGCACTTCTCTTTGCCCTTGCCGGAGGATTATTCTTTTCGTTAATAGCTGCCGATAAAGTTGAGAAAGTTTATGAGGAAGAAAAAGCATTACGAAGCAATTTGAACGAAATGAAAAATCGGACAGGAAAAATCCTATCAAAATTAGAATTGATGAAAGATATTCCTACCGATGTCTTTAAGCGAATAACCGAATTAAACGAGGGACTTAGATTTATTAATCCAAATAACACCACCCGAGCAAAGGAATTAGAAAATAAATATTTAATCACAATAAACGAAATAAATGATTGTTTATTAGATACTCCCTTTAATTATGAAAAGATTGTTGAAGTAATTCAACAATGTGAACAAATTTACAAGGAAAGGAAACATGATAAAAGGTAAGATATTCCCTGAATCAAGCAGTGTGGAACAAGATCAAGCAAAACTATTATTCGATTACTATTTACAGTCTGCAGAAAAAATTGTTCAAGAAGAAGAACGAATCGAAAAAGAGATTGCAAAATTAGAAGAGGAAAAAACGGCTCTTAATCAACAGTTAGAGAAAGCAAAATTATGGAAATGGGTTTTACTTATTACTATAATTGGTTTTTTCGTTATGATGTTCAAGGAAAAAGGATTAGTAAAACAGATTGCTGATATTGAGAGCCGCATTGATGAATTTAAAAAGCTGCACAACGAGATTTTCCGAGATTATAAAGTAAGCAAATTAGGCATTGCTTATGTCCCTGTGGCAAGCCAAATAAAATATGAAGACAAAAGCTTTATAGTTGACCATACAGGCATGGTAGAAGAATCGGAAGTGAAACTTCAGCTTTCAAAGCAAAACGATCTTTTGATCGAAAAGATATCGGAACTCGAAAAACTCTCAACTGAAGCACCAATGGTGGAAACATCTAACGAAATTGAGGAGATTGATACCGAACAATATTCCCGCTCGATGCAGCAAATTAATCAGCATGATTATTTTGGTAATTTAGATAGAACCCTTAGGACAATATCTTATTGTATGGACGATTTGGATGTTACTTCAGTTTCGCTTCCTCTGGTTGCCAATGAAAGTAAATATCTTAATTTTATAAAGGAATTTGCAACGAGCGAAGTTCCAAAGGATACCCCCGTTTTTGAAGTGTTCGATCAAAATAAATATAAAGATGATATCAATAAATTTCAAGAATTAAATAAGCTCAAAGATTCTCTTGCCAGAGATACGGCTCAATTTGAAGATGTATTAAAAGGGTTAATGATTACGATGGCAAATTCGGTTCAAGCTATTTCGGCTATGAAAATAGCTTCTACCGATAAGATTATATTTGAATCAAATAAGCTTCTTTTCAAAATTCTTAAATCACCTTATAATCATTATTCGCCGGTATTAGAAGCATCTGAGATAGAGAGAATTAAAAACGAAAACTTTAATTATGGCGAGGCGGTTCAAGATTATATTCCATTCCAATTAAAAGATAGTTCTCGTTTAAAATATAATCTTCTTTCAGATAGTTGGGTAGCCGAAGATGGCAGTTCTACCAATTTCCCATTTGGTATTCATCAAATACACGAAGAGATAGTTGCTCCAATGGTTCAAAACCTGATGAATGAAAACAGAATTGAAAGAATGAAGATTTATAATCATATAAAAGACCAGAAAATAAATTATCTAAACAAATGGCATCAAGATACGGAAGATTTTTATGGAAGGAATAGAGCCGAGAGTGCTGATCTAATCAATTTAATGAGAAGCAGTTTAAGAGATTATGTAGCCGCATATAATACAATGGAATCATTGAGAAAAACGGAAGACAGTATGAAGAGTTCCGGCGGTTCTTTAGATGCAACAGTAGTGAGTGCAACCGATAATTCAGCCGATACATTAGCAGCTTTTGAATTGCAATCGAAAGAATTTCATAATGTTCAGATAGATTTTGAAGCTTATATGGATCGCTTGAAAGAAGATATCGAAATGAAAGCCGAAAAATTTGAACATATCGATTATTACGATGCACTATTGCGCGATGGCAATGCACGGGATAATGCAGTGGCGGCAAGTGAAGTAAATATTATTGATGAGAGAAGAAAACCATTAATTGCAGTTAACCCTCTTTTTGCAAAGAGTTCAGAGATGCCTCCGGTGCCAAATATAGAACCACTTACTTTTGAACATATATCATTGAATCTGCCGGCGATTGCGATAAATGCTTTGGAAGAACTAAGTGGAAAATTAATAGATAAAGTTACTCCAAACATTCAGAATAAAAATAATAAAAAAGCAGGGAAAGAAGGAAAAGAAGAAGCCAAGTCCCCTGCCGCTGCGAATGTGGAACAAAAGAATGAAGCCAGTGAGCCAACTGTTACCGGCACGGATACAGTCTCTAAAAATGAAATAGATAAAGACGAACTCCATTATTTAGAAGATCGTGAAGTTGAAGAAACTAATAAAGTTGAAGCGAGCGAAGAGCAAGTAGAGAATGAAGAGGCAGAGAATGTCGAAGAAGAGGAAGAGAATGAAGAAGAAGTAGAGAGCAAAGAGGAAGATGATGAAGACCTTTATGAATATGAGATTTCAATTGTAGCTCTTGGGAAAAGAAAAAATGACCTAATAAATACGATATGTGAATTAACCGGATTTGATAATGACGAAGCGATAGAGTTTCTTGATAGAGATGAGGATAGGATCCTTATTGCGACTACACAAGAAGAAGCATTCTCGATTATGTCGGAATTCAAAAAAGCAGGCGCAGAAGTTAAAGTGGTAAGAAAACTAAAAGATATGTAGTATAAATAAATATTTTTAACAAAACACTAATATTATACGAAATAAAACTATGCCAACATTTAATTATACGGTCGATACGCAGCCGATGGCTGATGAATTAAACAGTGTTTCACGCCATGTAAATGGAACCACGGGGGCAGTTATTGCGATGCAATCTGCTGTGATAGCAGCGGAGAATAATGCCTCTGATCTTGTTTGTAATAATATTAATCGAGGTTTCTATTCTCTTATCCGTTCCCAAATTTCACAAAAATTGGCAAAGCTAAAAAGTGAAGTTGATTCCAATCTATTGCAGTTAGTGCAACAAAAGAAAGCACTCCTTTCCATTAAGAACAGAATGGGAAAAGACTATGCTATGATCTCTGCTAGGTATCTAAAACTTTTTAATTCTCTTAATGTGAATCTGAAAAACAGAGTTTTTGAGCTTGATAAACCAACTACCGATTTTGCATGCAAAGAAGTAGATAAGATTTCCAATAGAACAAAATACCTAACTGCCACAATCCCAATTTCACAATTGGAATCGATCTCCTTTAGTCAAAAAATAGTTTCCTCTAACGTAAAATGGAGAGGACGAAATGTTATTAATTCGATGAGAAGTTTTATTCACGAAATGAATATGCAAAAAAAACTAACCGACCAGATTTTAATTAATGGGATAGATTCTAACGAAAAGAGCATCTCTTACATTCCTATTCTTATTTATGAATGCAATAGGGATAAAAGTGATCACAAAAATTTAGATGTCGTGATTTCCGATGTTCTCTTAAATAATAATACGAAAGCTGCCATCAAAAACAGAATCTTTAATGAATCAGCTCAATTAAATTGGAAAGATAGCAGCAAAGCAATGCCGGAAATCAGAAATGAGTTTAATAAATATCTTAACGCTTCGAATAGATCTCGAAGAGTGGTGGAATTAGCACAGAAATTATATCAATCAAATAAATATCAAACTATTTAGACGATAATAAGATGAGTTATAGAAGAAGTTATAGTCATACAGTATCCGAAACAGTATCTGTTCGTTATCCGGCATCGCAAAATGGGGGGACTACATCGGCAACAGTCAATATTCCTATCTATGTTGATATAGATGTGGATACTGTCCCTTTTGATAATAGCGTTGGAAGATGCGAAAATAATATTAATTTACTTACCGGAGCCGTGATTGCCACCGAAGCAGCCGAGATAAAATCAATCAATGATAATGCTAAGAAAGTTTCCAAAACACTTATTGGCGGATTTTTTAGTTATATAAGATCCGAAATTAGCCAACAGGTAGCGGAACTTTCTCAAAATGTTGAGGCGCAGCTCCTTCATCTTAAGGAATTGGCACAGACTACTCGCTCTAAGAAAAAACAGATGGAAGGCGATTACAATAGAATTACAGGTCGCTATATGAAAGTTTTTGAAGACCTTAATCATGAACTTTCAAACAGAATTAATGAATTAGATAAACCGACATTTAGTTTCAGAAAAATAACCGACCAACAAAGAATTAGAACTACGGATAATTTATTAGTAAATACCGTTACTGTTTTTGGACCGGAAAGTAATGGATTTAATACAAAAATAAGCACTTCATACACTAAGAAACACGCATTAGACAGCATTAATAAAGCACGATTATTCCTTATACAGCAAAAGAGTTTGAATGTAGTAATTAAAAAAAATACAATCAATGAAGATGCAGCCAATACTATTTTCGTGCCGGTATGTTTTATTGAAACGAGAAACATAAATAACCAGATAGATAAAAATATATCTGTAACCGATTTTTATCCGTCTCTTAATTCAAAGAGAAGTAAAGATGAATTAATCAGTAAGCTATCCTCGGACAAGGTAAAATGGAATGAAATAGCAAAAGATGATGAAAAGAATTTAAATATCTTTTTTAATCTTGAGCTTAATAAAAGAGTGCCGGGGGGTGATCTTCATTCGGAAAGAGTAAAAGAAACGATCCAAAAAATTGCAAAGATTAGTGCTATAAAAGTAATTAACGTTTAATAACAAAAAAATAGAATACTATGGAAGAATTAAAAGAGCTTCGGTTTAACGAAAATAATGTGCTTCTGAATAACAACTTAGTAAAAAGTTCAATCTTGCCCGAAAAAGCTTCTGAACTCGGAAGGACAATAACTATTCAAGGTAATACGGTTATTGAAGGGGCAGTCTATGCTCACAAATTAGAGATCCAACAGGGGGAAACCGAGATACGTGGAGCGGTTTTTACTCAATTGGAAATGTATATTAATAGCGATGCCACAGGGAATATCTCTTTTAAGAAAAGTGTTGGCTCAGCAAATTCAATTGTGGCAAGAGCACCGAAATGCAGTTTGACTTTTTATTCTGATATCAACGCCAAAAGTGTCACGCTATATAATGCTTTTGTTGCGGGCAGTATCTATGCGGATGATATAATTCTGCAAAACTGTGTTGTTATTGGAGGAGTTTTTGCCACTCAAAATATTGAATTGACAAATTCAATTGTAGGAACTTTTAATAGCCCTTCGGTAAAAATAGCTCAACAGATTTTTCTACTTCTTCCGAGTGCTTTTTCAATTGAAAAAATCAGTTCTATCCCGGGTTCAAAATTTTTTAATCTTAGTCTGGCTGATCTTGGTTCACTTTATAAAGGGCTGCCTCAATCCCCTATCTCGGGTAAAATTGAGATAAATATCAATACCGATGAACTGAAGACAACTCTTTCGAATGATGAAATGCAAAAGACATTACGGAGTTATACAGTGATTGGGAAAGTCTTAGCCGCCGATCTATTAGATATGGATAAATTCCAAAATCATTTCTTGCTCACTGCTGCGAGTCTGGGTGCACAATTATTAAAGAATTACGATTTAGGAGTGAATCAGAAGGGGGAAACAATCCCATTAACATTCGAAAAATTAAGGGACTTTTTCTTTGATATTTTACTCGGTAAAATTGAAATTCAAGAAATTAGTGGTAAGTTTGATATATCAGACATAACGAATAAATTTAATTAAACACTAAACTGAATCTAATATATTGAAAACTTGCCCGAAGTGTAATAAAGAATTTTCTGACGAAAAAAAGTTTTGCGGAGATTGCGGTGTTCAGCTTTCGGAATCCATTGAGAATAAACCGCCTGTAAAACCAAAGGTTAGGGTTGTAGTAAAACCAAAACTAAAAAAGCCATTGGAAGACGGACCTTCTTCGGATTCGTATGAGATACCACTTCCAACGGAAGAGATGGGTTCAGTAACATCTCCACCTCCGGAGTTTTCAAGATCACCGCAGAGGAAACAAAACTCAGGATTTAATCCTCTATTCCTAATACCTGTAATCATGATCATTTTAATTGTTGGCGGTTATTTTATTTTCTTTAATTCGGACGAAATTGAATCGGCACCACCTGTGGTTCAAAACAATACAACAAATGAAACCCCTCTTGAAGAAACAGCAACAAACGAAGAAGAAATATTTAACGAATATCAGATTAATTATAAAGAGCTTGTTTCAAACTCAAACAGCTGGGAGCTTTCCACAAAATATATATTAGATGAAGAGGGCAATCCAAGAAATGATTATATAGCCAATTTTTTAGATCAGCTTGGGACTCAAGAAGGTACAGGCACTCCTGTTTCAAGAAATGAATTTTTAGAACTGCTTAATGACTCACGTGCAAAAATTGTTTATGCTGATAAGTTGATTAAATATGCTACTCCCTTAAATGAAATGATTCAAAAAAAAGAGCATGAGGATTTTACAAAAGTATTTTTACAAGAAAAGCGTGTATTAGCCGGAATAAAATTCCTTCATGATTATAAGAATGTTCTTTCAGAAGTGGAATCGAAATATAAAATCCCGAGAAAAGATATTGTTTCAATATTAATGTGGGAATCGGGTCTCGGCGAATTTACAGGCAATTTTCAGATATTCAATGTGTTCTTAGGACAAATTACATTAATGGATTATGCTCAAGAATATTCAATCAGACAGCTTAAAAATTCCGGTCAAGATAATCCATTAGATGATCCATCAAAAATGGAAAAACAAAAGAGGCGGCTCGATTTTAGAAGAAAGGATGCGGCAAAAAGCCTTGCTTCATTGCTTAGAATATGTAAATCCACGGGTCAAGACCCATTGAAACAGATCGGCAGTTGGGGTGGAGCTATTGGTTTTGTTCAATTTATGCCTTATAATTTAGTCTATGCAGTTGATGGCGATAGAAATGGGGAGATAAATCTTTTTGATTTTAATGATGCCATTTATAGTGCCGCAAATTATTTAGTGGAAGTTGGGCATTATGGAGATACAGAAGGAAGCAGACACCGAGCTATTTTTGCTTATAACCGAAGCAATGAATATGTTGATGGAGTAAAAGCCTATGCTGAGGCGATATGGACGAGATACAGCGCAGGTGAATAAGGGTGTGTAAGTAATTTTGTGTAAATGGTTAAAGAAGACTTAGAAGCTAAACGTAGTGAGGCATAGCCGAACGTAGCTTAGCTTCAGGAAAAGGGATAAATAATTCACAACTTCTATAACCAAGAAATGATTTATTATTATGGAACTTACACCACAAATGCAGTCGAAGCACTACATCAGAGAGTCCCGGTTCGTTTATTTTTAGCTTAATTTCGGGATATTCTTTCAGTTCATCGGAAAGTTTTTGAAAACCCATTTCAGTGAGAAGTTGAAAAATTTAAAAAGAAAAAGGGCTTAAAGAATATTTAAGCCCTTGAAGAATATTTGTTGGCTTTTTCGCCATTTAATTTCTCACGAAATGTAGTTGAGCCTTCTCGTGAATCTAGAATTATTTAGTGTCCTCTCGATTTAAAGAATTATCAAACTCTTTACGATTATAAAATTCTTCATCGATAATCGCTAAATCAATTGCATCATTGCTAGTATAATGGCGGAACAACATAAATTCGTAATCACGATCGATTGCACTTCCACTATTGAACCGTTTTGCTTTGGCAAAAGTATTATAGTTTATTTGGTTTGTAAGTACCTTCTTTTGCTCTTTATCTAAATTCACCATTCCAATCGGGACGATAAGGTGATCGTCTCCATCTTCGTTTAAGAATCCATGCACACCCTCACTTGCAGGAACTTGGTAAGTTTTGTAACCAATTTCTATCAAAGATTTATCCACTTCAACATCAAGATATACAACACGTTCTAAATGTTTATTAACCAATAGATTAGTTACTTTCCCAATGGTGCGATTCTCAGCATCTATTACATCCCAACCTCTCACATCATGATAATCGGATGCAACTTTATAATCCGGAAGATCTTCTAAATAGTACAGGTTCTTATTTTTATCTGGCATAATTTTTTCCCTTTTATAAATATTTAATTCATTTTTTTGAGCAGGTCTGCTGCTTTAGCAAAGAAAGTTTTAACTTCATTTTTCTGATTAAGAGTAAGAATACCGGGCTTAATAGATTCCGAAGCATTTTTTAATTCTGTAACTTCGTTTGTCAATCCGGGATATTTTTCTTTTTGAATATTTTGCAATACGTTGGCTAAAATGTCATCTGCTTTTCTAATATTATCTGCATGTGTAGTTTCAAACGGGTCTTTAGTAATCATTTCTGCATATCCCTTCACCTTTTCTAAATCTGCCTGAACATCATATCCAACTTCTCCGGCCATAGCATTTGTAGCTGCGACTAATTTTAAAAGTGCTTCATTAGTATAAGCATGGTCAAGACTCATTTTATTTTTATCGTTTTCCACAAAATTTATGAATGCGATAACGGTACTATTATCTTCTTTTACACTTATGAGGTCTTTATCATTCTTATCCATAAGTTCAGATGTTTGGGGAGTTTCATTCATTCCCTCATCGTAATTATAAAATACCAGAAAATAAACAAGAAGTGCAATTACGATAATACCTAATAAAACCCATAGCCACGCCAGTTTTTTCTTTTCAATTTTTATTTCTGCCATAATAACCTCTCAAATAGTTTAACATTTTTAGCTGATAACTCGAAACAATTACTTCTTTTACTACGTTAATAATATATAATGTATATAAACGTTTTCCAATCGGTCATAGGGATGAAAAATGGACTACATCTTTTGGATGAGGCAAGTCGTTAGACCTGCTATTCTAATCACTAAATTGTGGTTTTACAATAAAATTATTTGCAACAAAAGCTGTGACAATAGAAATTTATTATTGGAAAGATATGTTCCTTGGAAGAAAGATATCCAACATCGTGGTAACCGGATCATATAAATATTTTAAAAATCAAATGTGAAGAAGTGATATGACAAAAGAAAATAAAAAAATGAGTTTCAATGCCACATGGTCGATGGCTGTGGGAGGAATAGTGGGTGGTGGAATTTTTTCAGTTTTAGGAGTAATTGGTTGGTGCAAAAACATTAATTCAGGAAAAAGAAGTTGCCTTATCTATTGCAGGAAAACAAGCTTTTGGTATTACAGGATTGATTTTGGTAACTATTGCAGCAGCATTTTCGACAGGCTCAGCCATAAATGCAACACTTTTTTCAACTGGCAGATTAATGGAAACAGTTGCCAAAAAATAAGATAATAACTCTTATTGGATCTATTGCATGTTTGATAGCAATAACTCAGATATTTAAATTACTATGACCAACATCGTATATATTGATCCTCACCCAAAAGATGTAGTTCTCTTTTCAATCCTTTGCCTTATTGAACAATTCAAAATTCCATGATATTATAACATGGCGATAGTGAAGCCTTTTTGTTATTAAGAAAAACTCATTGGCTCACTATTAATAATTAATATTTCAGTCTATTAAGAAAATGAGGAGTACCATGAAAACGAAATATTTTATTGTATCGGTTATCTTACTATTTACGGGATTAGTTTATACCGGTTGTGAAAGCAATCGAGAAAATGTTAAGGATGCTAAAGAGGAAGTTGATGAAGCAAAGCAAGATTTAAGAGATGCTCGTGCTGAATATGACAAAGAATGGCAGCAATTTAGGACAGATTCTGACTTAAAAATTAACGAAATCCAAAAAAATATTGATGATTTTAAGGTAAAACTGAGAACTGCGAGTTCAACTTTTAAGACTAAATATGAAAATGAAATATTGTCCTTGGATGAAAAAAATACCAATCTAAAAGAAAGAATAAGCGAATATAATTTTCAAGGTAAAGATAATTGGGAAGGATTTAAACGAGAGTTTAACCATGACCTTGATGCCGTTAAAAAAGCTCTAGACGATGTAATAAACCAAAAATAGCAACAAGCATCTGATTTCTCTAAAAAGATAGGACTTGTAATTTTATTTATCGGTCTGATACTGACTTTATATACCGGGTTTAATTATGTAACACGAGATGAAGTAATGGATGTGGGCGGTGTTCACGTAATGATGGACAATAATCATTCTTCAAATTGGTCAACATTTATTGGTCTGGGAGTAATGGTAATCGGCGGTGTTATTTTTTTGGCCGGTAAGGAGAAATTAGTTTTAGCCGGTTGAAACTGGAATGAGAAGTGATTAGGGTAAAGACGATTTTTACTTCACGGCCACTTTCGTACCCGGTGATATATGATATTGGCTGTTCTTTTACATGTGGAATCTAAAATTATAACCAGTTGTCGTCAAATTTTTGTTAACTAAAATCAACACATCTATAAAGGGAGATAATTATGAATATCCAAATAAATACTGGACATAATATTCAGGGTAATGAAGTTCTAATTGATAAGTTTAGCAGCACAATTAAGAGTGCATTAAGTCGAATTAGCGAACACATTACTAGTGTGGAAGTCCATCTGAAAGATGAAGATGGTGAAAAGAACGGTAAGAACGACAAACGCTGCATGATAGAAGCACGACTTAAAGGACGTCAGCCCATTGGAGTTACTGACAATGCGGAGACCTTGAACGAGGCACTCGACGGTGCTATCGACAAATTAATAAATATGATTGAAAGCATCCTCGGACGTCAACGCGACCAAAGGAATAACAAAACTAATCAAACCGAATCTGAAATGTAAATTTCGGCGGAGAAGTGATTTACATTAGCAATAGGAGAAAATAATTTTTATGAAAACAAATATGGGTTTATGGATCGATCACAGAAATGCAATTATTGTAAGTCTCACTGAAGACGGTGAGAAAACAAATCGTATCAACTCCAATATTGAAAACGATGCACTAACTTACGGGGGGACAAATAATGACTCTGAAGATAATATTCGCGATAGACGATATACAAACTTCATTAACAAATACTATGATGAGGTGATAAAATTTGTACAAGATGCAGAATCAATTTTTGTTTTTGGCCCTGGGGATGCAAAAAATGAGCTTAAGAAACGTCTTGAAAATGAAATAAAAAATAAACAGATAATTGATATTGAAACGGTAGATAATATGACCGACAACCAGATTGTAGCAAAAGTTCGGGAATATTTTAAACTTTACAAGAAGTAAAAATTAACCGTGTCGGAATGGTCTATACTAAAAATTGATGTGGATTTACAAGAACAGCTTTTTTATAATTACTGAAAACCACCGTAATGGATAAATTCAAAAGGATAGCGAATGGAAGAAATACGCGCGGATTCTATCAGCAGCACATGCTTAATCCGATTAATTTGAAAAATACCCTATCACAATTTATTAACCTTTTTCTTACTATCAGCATTTTTATTATCTGCATATCAGACTTTCTGATTGCGCAGGAAAAAATCGTTGAATCTAAAGATACTAGCAAGGTAGTCCGGGACATTGAAGACAAATCGGAGAATGATAATTTTTTTTGGCATATCTTAAAGTCAATTATAGTAAGAGATGATGAACAACAATCCGAGATCACACTTACTGATCCTGACAAAAAAATAATCAAAAATTTTACAGGAAAAATTATTAGAAAAATTAATATTGAAATTCTGGATGTATTTGGAGCATCAGTATATAACCCAAAAGATACAATCCGAAGCTGGTTACAGGACAGTGGGAATTCTCTTCATATAAACACAAAAGAATGGATTATTAAAAACAAACTGATTTTTTTTGAGGGACAGATATTTATTCCCTTTTACATCTTGGAAAGTGAAAGGATAATTAGAGAAAGTCCTTATGTCTATGATGTAAGGATTATTCCAAAACCGATAGCGAACATTGTTGACAGCGTCGACATTATGGTATATGTTCAGGATGTCTGGAGTTTAAATGGCAGTGTATCATACAGTCCCGGAAATAAAAACGGAAGTGTTTCTATTTATGATATCAACTTTCTTGGATACGGCAATAAGTTCTACGGTGGGCTTAATTTTGATCGTGAACTTACACGGGGATGGGACTGGGATGGCAGTTATACCTTCGACAACATTGAAAGGACATTTCTTTCTGCAAATATTTATTATTCAACAGATATGTATAGAGAACAATATGGCGTAAGCATCGGCAGGAATTTTCTCTCACAAATTATTAGTTGGGCAGGAGGTATAGAACAACACTGGCAAAACACCAGATATCCTGAAATATTGAATTCATCAGGGCTTATAGAAACTGTTCGTTATAACCAACAGGATTATTGGCTGGGATACGCATTTAACTTAAGACAGTTTGATTCAAGTGAAGAAAATCAGAATGCATTTAATGTCTCAGGAAGAATTACTAGAAATGTATTCAGTCAGAAGCCAAGATTGGATACACTGAATTTATTTCAGGATAATACATTTTATATGAGTCGTATTGGATATTCCAATAGAAAATATTATCAGGATCAATACATATTCGGTCTTGGAAAAACTGAGGATATTCCACTGGTGTATATGATTGCGTTTCTCTACGGCTACGAAGTAGGTTCAAATTCCAGTAGACCATATTATGGATTTAAGAGCGGTTATAGTTTCCACAATGATCCTTTAGGTTATTTTTACGGGGGTTTTCAAATTGGAGCATTCCGCAGCAATCAAAAATGGTTAAATCTTACCTACATTATGGAAGTGATGTATTTCTCAAATTTTAATGTTGTCGGCAAATGGAAATGGAGACAATACATTAGAAGCAATTATTCCTACAGTTATGATCCGATCAGACCACGTGATATTATGAACATCAATAATGAAAGTGGAATCAGGGGCTTCTCGGACGACTACTTAAAAGGAGGAAAAAAGTTGTTACTGAATTATGAGGTTGATATTTTTGCTCCATTTCAATTTTTAGGTTTTAAATTGGCATTTATTACATTTGCTGATCTTGCTCTGATCTCTTCAAATAATAATTCATTATTTACTAGTAAGCTTTATCAAGGATATGGAATTGGCTTCAAGATAAAAAATGAACACCTTATTTTCCCGACATTTCAGTTTATGTTTGGTTTTTATCCCAACACATCACATGCAGACGGGAACAATTTTAAGGCGTTTCATCAAAATGAAATATACTATCACTTAAATAAATTTGAATTTTCAATCCCTTCTATTGTAACAATAGAATGAATATTGAATTGAAAAGAATCCGGATCTATTTCCTATATAACTACTTTAACCATACTTCCTCTGATTTGTTGATAGAAATTTCCTTTTAATAAACCCATCAAAAGATGTAGTTCCTTTTTCATCCCTTTGGCTGATTGATAAAGGACACTAATATGTTGTACGTTCAGTTGTAACGATAAAAAACTATTTAGAACCAGAGGTGATTGAACAAGGATAGGTGTTCGTAATAAAATATCAAGGACAATATAAGATGATCTTAATTATGAGAAAGGATCAAAGTACAAAATCAATAACCCCTGTTTTGTATATGTAATAAATGTAACCTTTATAGGAGGTATAACATGTCAAAAAAATTGAAAGAGGTACTGGCTAATGCTGGAATCTCTATGGACTTGCAGTCCGGTGGAGCAGCACCAGAAAAAATGGTTGATCGCGAAGTTAAACGAGAACCGCATCCCAGAATAAAAAAGCTAAAAGATATTTTCATGGATACATTATCTTCGGCAAATAATGAATTCACTTACTGGTATACACGTGAGTATATGATGCATGATTGTGAGATTCCAGTTGTTCGCCGAGCGATGGCATTAAAATCTGCCTTTTCTCATTCAACACCAGCAATTTATCCCGGTGAATTATTGGTTATGCACAAAGCATCATATTTCCGTGGATCTTTCCCAATGCCATGGTTATCAGAAGGATTTTACATGGCTCATGAAGATGAGTTTTATAAGGAAGCTTTAAAAAGAGGTTCTGCTTCTGTTGACGAACATTCCAAGTTTGGACAAGGCGGCGGAAACGTAACTAAGAGTTTTGGTAAAGTAATTTCTATAGCCGGTAAATTCGGTATGCGTCAAGAGGAAATTCCTGCCTTATTAAAATTAGCGAAAATGTGGTATGGTAAATCGGTAGACGATTTAGGTAATAAGTATGAGAAAATGGTCCCCGAATATAAAACCAAGGAGCAAATAATGAGAAGCATTATTTGTATGTTCGATTCCGGTTTTACATTGCCACAGGGCCGTGAAATTATTAACTATTATTATCCGTTAGAATATGGCTTCGATGGTATCATTAAAATTGCTAAAGAGCTGAAAGATAAAGTAGCAGGCAAGGCAGATGGGGACGGAATGGTTGGAATGAACCGTCTTTATAATTACGAAGCTATTATTCTTGTTATTGAAGGAATGCAGAAGTGGATTAATAATTATGCAAAGGAAGCACACAGATTAGAAAAAATTACTCAAGACGAAAAACAAAAAGAGGAATACAAAAGCATTGCTGAAAGATTAGAATGGATAGAACATAATCCACCTAGAACTTTCATTGAAGCTTTCCAGATGATTGAAACTCTTCATATCGGTGTCTTGAATGAAGATGCAATTTCCGGAATGTCGCCGGGAAGAATTGGTTTAGTATTATACCCTTATTTTGAACAGGATATTGAAGCAGGAAGACTTACTGAGGATGAAGCAATTGAATTGTTAGAACAGGATAGAATTGTAAAAACGTCTATTGATTGTTTCGCTTCAACAGGTGTTGTTGGAGGTGTATTATCCGGTAATACATTTAATACGGTTTCTGTTGGCGGATTAGATAGAGAAGGTCAATCAGCAGTTAACCGTCTTGAATATCTGATTCTTGAGGCTTCAGCAAATAACGCAATGCCTCAGTCAACAATTGCACTTCTTTATGATGAAAAACTCCCTGAAGATTTTTTAATGCTTGCAATGGAAGTAATTAAATGTGGAACCGGCTATCCGGCATTCATGAATACTGTGATTGCGCAAGAATTTTTAATGAAGCAATACTGTAAAGAAGGAATGAATCTTGAAGATGTTAGATCATGGGCTATTGGCGGTTGTCTTGAAACATCTCCAAGTGTATGGGAACTATTACATCTGAACGGGAAAGAGTATTGGATTCCCGGAGGTGCTGGTCAACCCACTAGTGTAGGTGTCCATTTTCTATCAATGCCAAAAGTACTTGAATTGGTTCTGTTTAATGGTATTGACCCTAGAACAAAAGAAAAAGTATATGAACCACATAATAGTAAACTTGAAACCTATGAAGAACTTTGGAAACAGTTCAAATTATATTGGCAAATAACTTGCCAGGTTCTAACATGGACCAATAATATTCAGCATGATGTCTGGAGAAAGAACAATATGGCGATTCTCAATTCACTAATGAAGCCGGATTGTTTGGACAAAGGTCATCTTATAAATGAATTAGGGTATAGATACAACGGAACATTCAGTATTGAAAGTGCAGGTACTATTACAATGGTTAACTCGCTAGCTGCTTTAAAGAAAATTGTTTACGATGATAAATCAGAAACTTTAGATACTATTAAAGATGCTATACTTGATAATTTCGGATTTAAAGATGCTAGCGAAGTTAACTCTTTTTCTTTGGCAGATCAGGAAAGAAAGAATAATGATGCCGGGAAATGGGAAAAATTACATTTCGAAGTATTGCAAGCTCCTAAATATGGCAACGATGATAAATTTGCTGATAATATTTTGTTGGAGTGGGAAGAATTCTTCTGCGAAGATGCAACGCATTACGAATCCCTTTATGGTCTTAATATGTATCCTTGCCAAATTTCTGTTTCAACACACGGCGCAATGGGTTCAGCTACATTGGCAACAGCAGATGGCCGTCTTTCCGGAACTACATTTGCAGACGCCTCAATGTCGGCATTCCCTGGAACCGATAGAAATGGACCATATGCTTTATTGAACTCAGCATCTATTTGGGATCATGCACAATCCCAAAATTCACAGTTGAATATTAAGATCCATCCAACAGCAATAAGAGGAATTGAAGGATCAAAAAAATTACTTGCCCTTACAAGAGCTTATATGCGAAAAGGCGGTTTTCATATTCAGTATAATATCGTTGATTCAAAAGTATTAGCAGCAGCACAAAAGAATCCGGAAAATTACAGAGACTTAATGGTACGCGTCGCCGGTTTTACTCAGTACTGGGTGGAAATTGGTAAGGCGGTACAGGACGAATTAATTGCAAGAACAGAATATGAAGGAGTATAGAAAAATGGAAAATCTATTATATAGAGATGCCCGTAATTACGTTCCGATTGATGTTACAAAAGGAATAGATCATTTAACCGGTCAGATAGTAATGGCAGATAAAGAAGCACCGAACGGCTATGAAGTAATGCCAAAATGCAAAAACTGCAAAAACTTTAAAGACGATGGTGAGCTGATGGGAATTTGTGAAAGCTCGATGAGTAACCCGAAATTCTTTGCTTATCCCGACATGGTAGCTGTTACATGTGAAATGTATTCAAACAAATTATAATCGGTTTGTGATAGACGAAGGGTGCAAACTTGCACTCTTCGTTTTTATTTTAAATTATAAGCCGAAAATATTTAAAAAGTGAGAAGGAATATGGAAAATAGTAAAGCAAGAAGATACGGATGGTCGGTTGTTGCTGCATCTTGGTTAGCTGTGTTCTGTTTGTTCGGATATCGTGCAACATTTGCCATTCTTAAAGGGCCAATGAGTGTTGATCTTGGATGGACGCAAGCACAAGTAAGTTTAGGTTACTCATTAATGATGGTGTTTTATGCGATCACTGCTTTCTTTGCAGGAATGATACTTGATAAATGGGGAACGAAACCTGTTTATGCAGTTGCAGCCGTTTTTGGTGCATTAGGTTTTTGGCTTACAAGTATGGTGCATTCTCATTTAGCCTATCTATTTACATTTGGATTAATAGCAGGTATTGCAACCGGTATGCTATGGGTTACTTCAACAGTATCTGTTCGTATGTGGTACGTTGGAAAATCATATGGCACTATGTGGGGAATTGCATTTGCCGGAGCTCCAATGGCACAATTAGTTTTAGCATTTGTTACTAAAGACGCTTTATCCGGTGGTGAACCTGATGCATGGAGAGGTGCAATGGTCCTTTTATCGGTAATAATGTTTGCTGCTTTAGTTTTAGCAGTAGTTTTAGCAAAGAAAACTCCTGAGTCTTATGGCATGAAAGCATTTGGTGAATTGCCAACACCTAAAGGAGGCACGGCAAAAACTGAGTATATCTGGTCAACAAAAGAAGCTTTTTCTAAATATGCAATCTGGGCTGCAATCATAACTTTTTTGGCTTCTATGATGGGTGAATTTTTAATATGGACTCAAGTAGTTAGCTATTGGACTGCTGATTTAGGATGGACAAGAGATACCGCTGTAAATGTTTATGCAATAATTGGATTAATTGGAATTTTTAGTATGCCTATTCTTGGTTTTGTTGCTGATAAAGTAGTTCAAAAAGTTGGTAATGAAGTTAAAGGAAGAAAGATAATGTTAATCATTGGTCCTACTACCGGCGCAATAGCCTGCCTGCTATTATTAGCTTCAGGTGCATCAATGACATGGGCATATATTGCCTGCTTTATCTTTGCTATTTATTGGGCAATTGTTCCAGGTGGTATTGTTGGTTATACAGGAGCTATATATGGAAGAAAGACATTAGGGAAAATCTGGGGACTTGCTACTTTAATGGTTATGGGTGTAGGTCCATTTCTTGGATCATTTATCGGTGGTTTATTAAAAGATATATCGGGCAGCTATACATACTCAATTTATTATGCTCTCGGTTCATTTATTCTTTCAATAATTCTTGCAACAACATTACCGATGGCTGCTAAACCAAAAACTGAAGTAAACGATATTCTTTGATCATTGATTCATAAGCATTAATAATTTTCATGAAGATCCACATCACTGTGGATCTTCAAATTTCATAAAATAACTTAGAGTGTTAATTACACAAGGTGATTTGATGTTAACCCCAGAATACGAACAAGTTGAAAATACGAAAGAAGTAGTAACGATAGACAAAGGTGAATTAAAGGGTTTGATATTCGATATTCAAGGTCATTCTGTTCATGATGGACCCGGAACAAGAACCACTGTATTCATGAATGGTTGCCCGCTCAATTGTATCTGGTGCTGCAATCCGGAAGGATTATTCCACAATCCCGTTATGTTGTATATGGAATCAAGATGTGTTAGTTGCTATGCTTGTATTAAGGCATGTCCCTCCGATGCAATAACAATTAGAGAAGATAAAAAACTAATACATGATAGAAGTAAATGCGATGTCTGCAAAACTCACGAATGTGTAGATGTATGCCTTCATGAAGCTTCTTTATTAAGCGGCAAGTATTACACTATTAACGAATTGATGGATTTATTCCAACGTGACCGTCAATTTTGGGGAGGCACGGGAGGGGTTTCATTTAGCGGCGGTGAACCATTGCTTCAAAGAGATTTTATGCTAGAGTTGCTTAAAAGATGTAAAAAATCTTATATCCATGTCGCAGTTGAAACTACTTCATGTTTTGATACAGATTATTACATGGAAACGATGAATTATATCAACTGGGTTTTTACGGATATTAAACACATGGACCCCGTTAAACATAAAGAACTTACCGGTGTAGATAATAAATTAATCTTAATAAATATTGAAACTCTTGCTGCGAAAGAAGATTGGAATGGTTTTATTGTTCCTAGAATACCTATAATACCGGGATTAAATGATTCGGATGAGAATATAAGGGAAACCGCTAAATTCGTTAAAAGAATTGGACTGGAAGTTATTAATATTCTTCCTTTTCATCGTCTGGGAGGATCAAAATATACAGAGCTTGGCAGGACCTATCAATTTATGGATCAGAAACCACCTTCAGATGAACATATGCTGTCGTTAAAAAAATTAATTGAAGAAGAGGGGCTTGTATGTTATGTGGGTTACGAGACACCATTCTAAACTCTATTGTGGAAATTAAAATATTGCTTTAAGATAATTGCAAGGACAAATAAAATGAAAAGGCAGTTTTATCTAATATTCAGTCTAATACTTTTTATTGCAATAATCACTTTTGCACAGGAACAAACAAATAGCAATCTACCTTCAAAAATTAAAATTAGCTTTTCCGAAAGATATCGCTTGGTTATGTGGGATAACGCAATCGATCTGAACGATAAAGGCGGTAATAACCAGAATTTTTCCCGTTATTGATCCTTCATTTCAAGGAGATAATTCTTATCAATTAATTGAGCAATCTGAAAAAGCTGCTGCTCTTTATTATAATGGTAACTTTGATCTTATTAATATTCAATCCTATGCGATTTGGAAGGCTATAATTGATGATGGTAAGAAAATTGTTCCTAAATCAAATATTTATACAATTGGCGCTAGAGTTAAGCTTCCAATTAGTGAATATTTCAATTTAACAACCGAAGCAGCTTATCAAGCAGGT
>Ga0172380_10002915_pt1 | contig 24881 bp, 33 predicted proteins | sample Leawe162metaG_FD_119747 | JGI IMG/M metagenome (GOLD analysis project Ga0172380, IMG submission 119747) | Leachate microbial communities from a municipal landfill in Southern Ontario, Canada - Leachate well 162 metaG | ecosystem: Engineered > Solid waste > Landfill > Unclassified | place...
CATGCCAGCGAGGCGACACCAGCAGCTGGGTGCGGTCGGGTTGGGCGTAGTGCGCACCGCTGGGGCCACAGCCGGTTTGCAGCAGGCAGGCGTCGCGGTCGGCGCCGCGCTCGCTCACATCACCCCAGTGGCTGCGCAGCTCTGCTTCGCTGAAGCAGTTGTAGTGCTCCACCGCAGCGGCCGGCATCTGCCAGGCCTGGGCCAGCAACTTGCGCAGAGCATCGCCCGGGTCGGCCTGGTGGCCAATGACCTCGAAGAAGACGGTGATCTCTGACTCGGCCTGCGGGTGGCCGGTGTAGACAAAAGCTCTGTAGAGCACGGCGGTTCCTTGGTTGCGTGGGGCACTGCTGCCCCGGTGGGTAGGCCGCGCAGGCAATGCGCGGACGGGGGTTGTTTGCGGCATGTCGCGGGTGTGCGGGTCAGCGGGCGCGCTGCATGCCGGCGGCGTTGATGTCGCGCACGTCCTTGGCCAGCTCGCCGGCCTTGATGCCCAGCAGCACGGCAATGCGGTGGCTGGCGCCACGGCTGCAACTGCGCCGGGGGTTGGCCGCCAGAATTTCGTAGACCAGCTGGCGGCTGACCTTGTGCGTGCGGCTCCACTCGGCGATGGATATGCCCAGGAGATCGAACTCCTTGCGCACTTCTGCGGGCTTCTTCAGGGCGGTGGTTTGCTTCATACTGTGTGCGTTTGCGTGCTTGTTCAGGAGGTGGAGCAATGGCCGGGGATAAGGGGCTGGGAGATTTCTTCGCAGTGCAGATGGCCACGCTCACGCGGCTGGTCGTGCACCTGGACGAGCGCGGCGTAGCAGACGGGCAAGCGTTCCTTGCGGAACTGGTGAAAGTTGGGCAAGGGCTTCCACCCGGGCAACACATCGCGCAAGAAATGCTCTGCAAGACCTTGCAGGCTCAGCTTGAGTCGTCGCGCTCTCGGCGGCGGCAGCCCACATCTGGCAGTCACTGACGTATGCCGCACTCACCTCGTCATGCAGTAGCGCTTGCGCTGCAGCCAGGTGCTTTTCACGACGGGCCTGGCCAGCGGCAAGCTCGCGCTCAAACCAGGCCTTGATCTCAAGGCGCTGCTGGCGTGCGCGCCACGCCGCCAGCGGCTTTTGATTCGTTTTGCGTTTTGCTGTTTGCATTTACAGGCCCTAATGAGAAGGAGTGCATTGCGGTGGGTATGGGTGAGAGTATGGAACCAAATGATTACATGCGTCAAGTGATTGATGGAACCGAATGACTCCGTAGGTGATCGCCTACGTGAGGAGCGCCTACGGCTGGAGTTGAAGCAGGAGCAAGTCGCTTCTGCCGCTGCTTTGGCTGGAGTCAAAGGCGCCACACGACAGTCGCAGTCGCTGTACGAGAAGAGCGAGCGGTCGCCTGACGCGGCCTATCTCGGTGTGGCAGCGAAGCTCGGCATCGACGTGCGCTACGTCATCACCGGCTCACGCGACTACGACCCACCCGCGCCACTGACCGCTGAAGAGCAGACGTTGCTGAGCTACTGGCGCCAGGCGTCCAGCGACACCCGCAAAGCGGCGCTCGGTGCGCTGGTGGGGGCCAAGCCAGTGACCAGGTCGCGCGTGCAGATCGGCGAAGTGGGACAGCACGTGCACGGCGACCTGCACCTGCAGGCGCAGACCATCAACATGGGCGGCAAGAAACGGTGAGCGGAAAGCGTCGCCCTGTCAGGCCTTACAGCCCGCAAACGCGGGGGCCCAGGCCTGCCCGGGCACCCAGCAAAGGCCTGAGGCAATTGGCGCTGCTCAAAATGAGCTTGGGAGCAACAACACAAAGGGCCGCAACGTGCCTGACCGAAAGTTTTTCGTTCGCCGCGCGGGCCAGTTTGTGGCCAACGATGTACACGTGCACCACCACTGGCCCGAGTCAGCGCCACCAGATGACCCCGCCATGTCGCAGCAGTGCCCACAGTGCCGCCGGCTTACCTGGCGCTATACCAATCACTGCATGCATTGCCACCTGGACCTGCGCGCCTGGCGCACCCGCACCCGGCTGCTGGCTACCTGGCGCAAGCTTGTTTCACCGCTGGCGCGGCTGCGCCGGTAGCGCTGTGGGCTGAGCAGAACCCAGCATTCGCATCGCCCGCAAGCCGGGCACAACAGGGAGGAAGAACCATGCAAATGGTCACTCGATTCGGGCGATCTATTCCGGCAGACGCAGCGTTCATCGCTTGGACCGGCGCGGACATCAATGCCATGTTGGCCGCACTTTCAGTGCCCACGAATGCAGTCGATAGGCACCACCTGCTGAGTTCGATCGTTGGTCACTTCTACCGGGTCAGGGCCACCACCAAGGGCGCATCACAGAAGCTGCGTACCTATGCCCAGATGCACATGCGCGAGATGCCAGAGCTGTTGCCAGAGCTGGAGCGTGACTGGCGTGAGGGCCGTCTTGCAAGGGGCAGCCATGACGGCATTGAATATGCGCCGCCAATGGTCGGCACGTTTGACTCTCTTTGCATGCTGCTGTGCGAGCTGGGCGAATTTGATGCAGCGCTCGATGTGTGGCGCAAGGCTGCAGAGGTGGACTACATCGAGATCGAAGGTCTCGACTACTACGCCAAGCTGATCGAAAAGCGGCGCAAGCGGTTTGCCAAGGCGCCGCCAGTGGTGCTCTAGCGAGGGAGAAAACGGCATGCAAAGACAAATTCCCTACATGCGCCACCGCACCGACACCAACCCTGCAAAGCTTCACGCTGGCGACGGGGAAGTGCGTGCCTGCGCGGAGAATGGCACCATCCACCCAAAGAAGCCCAGCATGCGCATCACAGCACGCACCACCATCGTCCTGGCCCTGCTGGCTGTGGCCGCCACCGCCACCTACGCGCAGGACGCGGCCGAACGAAAGTTCATCCGCGCGGGCATGGATGAAGCCGAGGTGCTGGTCAAGCTGGGCAAGCCAGACCACGAAAGCCAGGTCAGCGGCAACGGCGCAGCAGTGCGCGTGGTGCGCTGGAGCTACCTGCCCCACGCGCGCGACGCGCAGACGTTGACCATCATCACCCTGCGCGGCGGGCGCGTGTATCAGGTGGAGCGCAAGATTTCAAGGTAGACCTGCAGAGCGGGCACAACACAGGGAGCAACCAGCATGCAAAGAAAGTGCGTCAAGTGCGGCCACACCAATTTGGACGCCACGGGCAGTGACACCGAAGAATGTCCTTCGTGCGGCGTCATCTACGCCAAGGCCGTGGCCACAGCCAGCCGGCCTATCACCCCCGCCATGCAAGCCCGCCAGGCCAGCACAGCGCGCGCCTCGGGCTTTGGCTCGACACGGCCGGCACCGGCAGTAGATACGCCTGACCTGGTGCGGGCGTCGTTTGTAGACCAGATGCGCGCTGAAAGCCTGTACCCCACGTTTCGTGCATTCACGCAGATGGGCTACATCATCGGCCTGGTCGTTGCCGGCGTCATCGCCGTGGGCGCGGTGCTGGCCTTCTTCAAGAGCGGCCCCGTTTTGGCGGCAGGCTCAATGTGCGCCGCCATCTTTGTGTGGCTCGTTTCGCGGGCGTTCAAAGAGACCTCACTGATGCTGGCCGACATGAGCGACGCAATGGTGCGCATGGCGGCCAAGCAAGGCGGCTGACCGCGCCTTGACTCGTCCTAAGCCGGTTTAGCTACCGGCTTGCGCCCATGCCCCGCACATTGCGGGCATGGCGGCATTCAAGCTTCGGCTCCAACTGGTCCAGGGTGAGGACTTTCACAAGCGCTTCACGTGGAAGACCGGCACCCCGGCGCTGCCCGTTGACCTGACGGGTTGCACGGCGCGCATGCACATGCGCGCCTCTATCGACTCGCCCACGGTGCTGCTGGGCCTGTCCACTGACGACGGCACCATCACCCTGGGTGGCACGGCGGGCACGGTGGACATGGACCTCACCAACGTCGTCACTGCCGCCGTGAGTTGGACGTCTGCCGTCTACGACCTTGAAATCGTCTTCCCCAGCGGCCAGGTGAGGCGCCTGCTCAAAGGCCCTGTGGCGGTGGACCGCGAGGTGACCCGTGCTTGAGCAACTGATCGTCGAGGTTGCCGGCGCCACCGAGCTGATCGAAGTCGCTGAGCAAGGCCCGCCAGGCCCGCAAGGGCCACCCGGGGGCAGCGGCTCAGAGCTGACCATCTTTACTGCGGGTGACGCCGTCTCTGGCCACCAGGCGCTGGCCGCCCAGGGCAGCGGTGCGGTGGTGCATGCCAGCTGCCTGGTGGCTGCACACCTGGGCGCCGTGGCCGGCATAGCCACCGAAGCGGCCGCAGCCGCAGCGCCTGTCTCGGTGCGCACCGCCGGCCTCATGCAGCACGCCGGCTGGACCTTCACCCCTGACCAGCCCGTATTCCTGGGTGCCGCGGGCGCCCTGGTGCAGGCCTTGCCCGTGGGCGCACTGTTTGCGCAGGTGCTGGGCTGGGCCCGTTCCGCAACCTTGCTGCAGGTCAGCCTGCAGCCACCCGTTCTTCTTCAACCATAGGAGCCTCACATGGCGGCCAAAAAATTCATCCGCCTGGTGGCGGGCGTGCTCACCGAAATCTTTGGTGTGCAAAGCAGTGCAGGTGCTGGCAACGCGGGCGACATTGTTGCGCTTGACGACACCGGCAGGATCGACGCCACCATGATGCCGGTGGGCATAGGCGCCGAGGTGAAGATCATCCAGGCCAGCGAGGGGCTGTCTGCCGGCGACTTTGTCAACGTTCATGACGGGGGCGCAGGTGTGTTCCGTGCCCGCAAGGCCGACGCCACCGTGGCCGGCAAGGGCGCCAATGGCTTTGTGCTGGCGGCCGTGACCAGCGGCAACGACGCCACGGTGTACACCGACGGTGTCAACAACCAGGTCACTGGCCAGACACCGGGCGACGTGTACTTGCAAACCACCGCAGGCGCTGGCGGTGCCACGGTGCCCAGCGCGTCTGGCAACGTGGTGCAGCGCATCGGCACAGCTCTCAGCGCTACTGAGGTGGCGTTTGAGTACTCGCGCCCTGTCACCCTGGCTTGACGCTGGCCGCCATGTTGACCCCCGCGCTCGTGCTGGTGTACTCCAGGGGCTGGAGCATCGGCAGCCCCCTCATCCGCCACGCTGACCGCTGGGGCGCCTGGAGCCACTGCTGCGTGCTGGATGCTGATGGCCAGCACGTGCTGGAGTCGCGCGCGTTCGCAGGCGTGGTACGCACGCCGTGGCCTGAGTTCGTTGCCCGCACCTCGCACCTGGATCAGGTGGAAGTGGCCTGCCCCAATCCCGCCGCCGGCTTGGCCTGGGCTCACAGCCAGGTGGGCAAGGGCTACGACTACCTGGCCATCTTCGGCAACCTGGTGCGGCAGTCATGGCAAGAGCCCAGCCGCTGGCACTGCGCTGAATACGTGGAGCAGGCCCTGGTGCAAGCGGGCCGCCAGCGCTTCAGGCGCGAAACCTGGCGCATCAGCCCTAACAACTCTTGGAGCGTCCTATGACCCCCGCCCAACAAGCGGCACTGGAAGGGCTTGCGGGCCGCACGCTGCTGCCCGCAGAACTGTCAGGCATAGAGCTCCTGCTTAACCCGGAAGACCGGCGTGACGACCTCATAGCCGCTGTGCTGTCCGCAGGCCGCACCGAAATCCACAGCCGCATGACGAGCTCACGCGGCTTGGCCGAGCTCTACCCTGCTGGGCCTGCCGGCGCAGAGGTCGTGTTGATGAAGCTGGAAGGCGCTGCCGCCGCGCTCAAGACCAGCAGCGACCAAGGGGAAAAGGTGCTCGGCTCGCTCATCGGTCGCCAGCTCGGGTTTCTCAATGGCGAGGGGCTGGACTTCGGAAGTGGCGCCCTGCGCGGCATGCTGGACCAATTCGTCAGCCTTGGTATCCTGACCGCCGACGAAGTGGCGGGCTTGAAGTCGATTGCAGTGCGCGCCGCACCGGTGCCCGTGGATGTTGTCAGCCGTGCGCTGAACATCGCAGAAGGAAGGATGGTCGTCTGACATGGCTGCTGGTGACCCCATCGTTGCCGTTGGCACGATCAAGACCTTGGAAGCCTCCGGCGCGGCTGTCACCAACGGCTCTGTGGTGCAGGCCGACGACGCCAATTACAGCCTGGCCGATGACGCCGCGAGCTGGCCCGACGCCGAATTCCTGCTGTCCGCAGCCTGGACGACGGCGCCCACTGAAGGACGGGTGGTGAATCTCTATGCGCGCCCGTTGGACATCGACGGCAGCGCCGATGCCGAAGCGCCAGAGTCCTCCAGGCCCACGCTCTTCGTGGGGTGCTTCGTCGCCAACAACGTGGGCGGGTCGGCCACTCAGCACATGCCTCTGCAAGGGCTGATTGCTCGTGACCTGCCGCGCCTGGCCAGCTACTTCCTGCACAACGACAGCGGGCAATCAGTCAACTCAGGCTGGGTGCTCAAGGTGATACCACGCAACGTGATTCCGTCACCTTGACCTTGAGGTAGTGGCGGTGTCCTCGCTCATCCTGCCCTCGCGCCGGTTCGTCAACGCCTACCCGGCAGGCTTGCCTGGTATTGAGTGGGACCACCCTATTGCTCGGGGGCTTTGCGGCTTCTTGTGGTGTGGTGGCCCCAGGCCCGTTGACCTGGTCGAGCCACTGACGCAGTTCAGCACGTCAAACGCCACCGTCGCAATGGGTGGCAGAGGCCCCATCACCAGCACCGCCGGCGCGGTGACGGGTATCTACACGCCGCGCAACTCGGTCGCGCCTCTCGGCCGCTGGGCCATTCCAACCGTTCCGCTGTCGCTCTTCGGCTTCTTCTCGTTCACCTCATCAGCCAGTACCCGCAGCCTCCTCGCAGTCGGGTACGGGGCCCTGCAGGCACTTGACACATATGGGGCGCGAGGCAGGATGGTCCGCGCGTACGTTGACGGCACAGCGCGCAGCGCTGAATCCGGGACATGGAGTGCCGGCGAAGCGGTGCGCGGGATGGTCGTCACCTCTACCACTGTCTCTGGCTACGACGCGGGCGCCAAATTTGCCGACTCCGCCCCATACAGCGGCGCCGGGGTGGCCTACCCGGCGCCCTACTCCCGGGTCTCCTTTATGGGCGACCCGGACTCCACGCCAGTAAGCGGCGCGGGGTACTGGCTGGGCATTTGGGCTCGCGAGTTGTCTGCAGGCGAGGTGCACAGCCTCAGCGAAGCGCCATTCCAGCTGCTGCGTGCCAGGTCACGGCGGTTCGTCGTCGGCGCCAGCGGCATACCTGCCAATGCCCTGTGGCTGGACAGCGTGGGTGGTTTTGTGCGCGCCGGCAGCGCGGGCAGCAACAAGCGCATGCACCTCATGGCCGACGGGTCGATGGTCGCAAGTGCGGCGGCGGTGCCTGGTGGCAAGGCTATGCAGATGGACGCGGCTGGTCACTGGGGCGCCTGACGGCACGTGCCGTCATAAACCGGAATAGCTACCGCCATCCGCGCGCGCGGGCCACAGTGCCCGCATGCATCACCCAGCACCAGACCCCACACCGTTGCCGCCGCACCTGGCCGGCGGCGCTGCGCCCATGCCTGCGCTCGTGGCCGCCATCGGCGCCACGGCCGCTGCACTGGTGCTGCTGCTGGTGCCGGCGCACGAGGGCACTGTGCTCAAGGGCTACCGTGACATTGCCGGGGTGGTCACCGCTTGCACCGGCAACACCAGCGCCGCCGTGCTGGGCAAGCGCTACACGCCAGACCAGTGCCGCCAGCTGCTGGCCAGCGACCTGGTCAAGCACACCCGCGATCTGGACTGCATCACCACACCCACACCGCTGCAGCCGCACGAGCGCGCGGCGCTGCTGAGCTTTGCCTTCAATGTGGGGCCTGGCCGTGCGGGTGTGAAAGACGGCCTGTGCACCCTGAAAAGCGGCCGCCCGTCCACGCTGCGCGTGCTGGCCAATGCGGGTGACATGCCCGGCGCCTGCGCCCAGCTATCGCTATGGACTGGGGTGCGCGGACGCGACTGCGCGCTGCGTGAGAACCGGTTCTTCTGCGGTGGCATCGTGCGCCGCCGCGCCGATGAGCGCGCCATGTGCGAGGGCCGCTACATCGGCGCGCCGCCAGCAGCAGCTGCGTCCGCTGCATCGGCTGCGTCAGGAGCTGCGCCATGAAGGCAATCGCTGCTCTCGCGCTGCTTTTGATTTTCGCCTGCGGTCTTGGGTCTGGCTATTTGCTGGGTGGCCAGTCTGCCAAGGCCACTGCCCAGGCCGACAAGGACAAGGCCCAGCGCGCACAGCGCCAGGCCATAGACCAGGCCGTGGACCAGGCCCGGGCCGACGGCGACGCAACCACTGCCGCGCTGCGCGAGCAGTTTGCGCTGGCCAGCCGCTTCAACGCCACCCTTGATGAAAGGCGCCGCCATGCCCAGCTCACCGTGCCAGCCCCGCGCTGCGCAACCCCAGCGCCTGCCGCGCCCAGCATTGCGCAGGTTGGCCAGCCAGCACAGCAAGACGCCGAAGTGGCGGCAGCTGCTGACCCTGAGCTCACTCTGGCTGCTGTCAGCCTGTGGAACAGCGCCCTTGCCGGTGGTGATGTGCCCGCCGGTGCCTGCCGAGCTGCTGGCACCGATGACGCAGCCTGTGCCGCTGGGTCCGGACTCCGCATCACGCACGCCTGGGGCGACCACGCCGCAAACGCCGCGTCATGCCTTGCAGACCGCCAGCGCGCCAGCGCGCTGATCGCGCTGCTGTGCAAGCGCCCCGGCCAGCCTGGCTGTGCCAATCACCCCCCGACCACCGAGCCCGCACATGACTGAGATTTACCTCGCCCTGGCCGCCATGCAGTTTTTGTGGCTGGTGGGGTTGACCTTCAAGACCTGGGCCAGCAAGCCGGGCGAAGACGCCACCCGGGCCGCGCAGGCTGCCAGTGAAGCCGCAGAGCGCATCAAAGGCCGGGTGGACGTTTTGGAAGAGCGCATCAAGCACATGCCCAGCAGCGACGAGCTCATCCAACTGGAAGGCACCGTGAAGGCGATACAGGCCACGCAGACCCAAATGACCGAAAGCGTGAACGTGGTGCGCAACACCGTGGCGCGCATCGAAGACCACCTGCGCCGCAACAGCAAGGACTGAGACCATGTCCACCAAGAGCTATTCCGAAATGGAGACCGAAGACCGCCGCTTGGTGCTGCTGCGCGCCCTGGAAAAGGCGGTGATGTACCGCGCAAACATGTTCTTGCTGCGCGACTACGCCGAGGCAGTTGGCCATACGGTCAGCGCCGATCGCCTGGCCGCTGATCTGGCCTGGCTGAAAGAGCAGGGGCTGGTCACGCTGCACACAGCAGAAAGCGTGACCGTGGCCACCCTCACAGAACGTGGCCGTGACGTGGCCACCGGCCGGGCCGAGGTGCCAGGCGTGCAACGGCCGCATCCCGGCTACTGAGGCCGGCATGCCACGCATCAGCAAGATCGCCAAGCTGCCGCCCGAGCTGCGCTCGCGTCTGCAGCGCGTGCTGGCCAGCAACGGCTACGGCGAGATCCACGCGGCCACCGAACAGCTGAACGAGTGGCTGGCGGCCGAAGGCCTGGACACCAAGGTCGGCAAGTCGGCCGTAGGCGAAGAAGCCAAGCGCCTCAAGCGTCTGCAGGAGAACATTCAAGTCACCACCGAGTCGGCACGTGTGATCGCCGAGATGTCGCGCGACGACGGTGACGTGCGCAGTGAAGCCATCATGGCCACCGTACAGACCGACATCTGGAAAACGCTGCTTGAGCTGCGTGAGGCCGACTCGCTGAAGGATCCTTTGGACCGCCTGAAGGCGCTGACCAAGGCCGGTACCAGCGTGGGCGAAATGAGCCGCGCCCGCGTCAGCCAGGCCAAGTGGCGCATTGATGTGGACGCCAAGATCAAGGCCGCCGAAGAGAAGATCACCAAGCTGGCCCGCAAGGCCGGCGCAGACCCCAAGACGGTGGCCGAGATCCGCGCCACCATCCTGGGCATCACCCAGCGCCTGGCGCCCGCAGCATGAGCAAGCTGCGCAAGACCGCTGCAGCCGTGGCTGCTGCTGTGGCGATGGGCGCCGCAGCAGCCACCGGATCGGCGAACCCGCTTGACCTGCTCACGCCGCAGGCCGCCACCAACGCCCCACCGCCGGTGCTGCTGCGCTACCAGGCCGAGTGGGTTGCAGACGACAGCCAGCTCAAGTTGGCCGAAAAGGGCCGCCGCATTGGCCTGACCTGGGCCGAGGCCGCAGACGACGTGCTCATTGCCTGCGCCGAGCGCGGCAGCAATGTTTTCTACATCAGCGCCACCCAGGACATGGCGCGGGAGTACATCGAAGCCTGCGCCATGTGGGCCCGGGCTTACAACGTGATCGCGGGCGAGGTGGCCGAGGGCATCTTTGCTGACGAAGGCAAAGACGGCGCCGAGCGCCACATCCGCACCTACCAGATCACTTTCCCGGGCAGCGGCCACCGCATCGTGGCGCTGAGCAGCCGCCCGGCCAACCTGCGCGGCAAGCAGGGCGTCATCGTCATCGACGAAGCCGCCTTCGCCCCCGACCTGGCCGGCTTGCTGAAGGCCGCGCTGGCCATGCTGATGTGGGGCGACAAGGTGCGCATCATCAGCACCCACGACGGTGCCGAGAACCGCTTTGCGCAGCTGATTGCCGAGATCCGCGCCGGCAAGCGTGGCAAGGCCACCGTGCACACCATCCCGTTCCGGCGCGCGGTGGCAGACGGCCTGTACCGCCGCGTGTGCCTGCGCAAGGGCCTGGTGTGGACGCAGCAGGCCGAAGACGCCTGGGTGGCTGCCACCTATGCCTTCTACGGCGACGACGCGCCAGAAGAGCTGGACGTGGTGCCCAACCTCAGCGCGGGCGCCTACCTGAGCCTGGTGCTGATCGAGCAGCGCATGGTGGCCTGGCAGCCCGGCCAGGTGCCCAGCATCGTGCGCGGCCGCTGGGACGACGCCTTCGCCTTCAGCAGCGAAGAGACCCGCACCTACGCCATTGCCGGCTGGCTGCAAGAGAACGTGGCGCCCCTGCTGGCCAAACTGCACCCCGACCGCCGCCACTGCTTCGGCGAGGACTTCGCACGCAACCAAAACTTGAGCAGCTTCACGATCCTTGAAGAAGGCGTTGACCTGGTGCGCCGGCCCAAGCTGCAGATCGAGCTCTTCAACTGCCCCTTCACGTGCCAGGAACAGATCCTGTTTTTCATCATCGACCGGCTGCCCCGCTTCAGGGGTGGCGCAATGGATGCCGGCGGCAACGGCAGCGCCCTGGCCGAGAAGGCAGCGCAGCGCTACGGCACCGAGATGATCGAGCGCGTGATGCTCAGCGACGCCTTCTACCGCGACCACATGCCCAAGCTGAAGGCCGCGCTGGAAGACGGCACGCTGGTGGACATTCCCCGTGACGAGCAGCTGCGCGACGACCTGCGCGCCATTCGCGTGATCGGCGGCGTGCCCAAGCTGAAAGACGGCGACAGCAACCAAAGCGCCGCTGCCCGCGCTGCGGCCGCTGAAGGTGGCGGCAAGGTCAAGCGCCACGGCGACTTTGCGATCAGCCTGTTCCTGGGCGTGTACGCCTTCACCCGCGAGGCGGGCGAGATCGCGTGGACGCCGGTACCGGCCAACGCCAGCGCATGGGCCGAGGCCGCAGAAGCCGCCGGCCGAGCCTTGCGCATGCGATCCAACGCGGCCGAAATGGACGCGATGGCCGGCATGGGCAGAGGGGACGACGCATGGTGACGCCAAACGGCCAGGCTCCCCAAGGGCAAAACAAGCCCAAGCACCCGTTCCGGAACGTTTCTGTGGGCCCCAGGGAAAGGTCTGGCTACCACCCTAGCCAAAAGCGGCTCGGCGCCTTAAACGCCCGCATTTCCAAACCCGCCCCAAACCCGCACCGCACCGGAGCCGCACATGGCACTCGTTGACCAATACGGCCAGCCCATTGACCTGGGCCTGCTGGCCGAGCCCCAAACAGCTGACACCGCCTGGCTGGTGCGCGAATTCGACACCCACCCGGCCAAGGGGCTGACGCCATCGCGCCTGGCCAACATCCTGCAGGCGGCCGAGCAGGGTGACTGGATTGGCCAGCTCGACCTGGCCGACGACATGGAAGAGCGCGACGGCCACCTCTATGCCGAGCTGGGCAAGCGCAAGGGCAGCATTGCCGCGTTGGACGGCGACGTGGTGGAGCCCGTTGGCGCCACCGCGCAGGAAAAAGTATGGACGGCGCTGATGCGCGAATGGTTGGGTGCCATACCCGACTTTGAAGACGTGCTGCTTGAGATGATGGACGGCGTGCTCAAGGGCAGCGGCTGCCATGAACTGGTGTGGCAGCAAGAGGGGCGTGTGCGTGTGCCCCAGCTCACCTTCACCCCGCAACGCTGGTTTGTGCCTGACGCTACGCGAAAGGGTCTTTTGTTGCGCAGCGCCACCAACATGGCGCCGCCGCCCAAAGGCATGGAAGGCCTGGCCCCCGTGATGGGCGAGCCGCTGCGCCCGCTGGCCTGGATGGTGCACATCCCCAGGGCCCGCAACGGCTACCTGGCGCGCAGCAGCCTGGTGCGGGTGCTGGGGTTCCCGTACCTCTTCAAGCACTACGGTGTGCGCGACCTGGCCGAGCTGCTGGAAATCTGCGGCCTGCCGCTGCGTCTGGGCCAATACCCGGCCGGCGCATCGGCCGAAGAGAAGCTGACCCTGCTGCGCGCCGTGACCGACATTGGCCACAACGCGGCCGGCATCATTCCCCAGGGCATGAAGATCGACTTTCAGCAGGCCGCGCAAGGCACGCAGGTGCCCTTCATGGCCATGATCCAGTACATGGACGCTGTGCAGAGCAAGGTGATCCTGGGCCAGACGCTCAGCGCCAGCGAAGGCCAGAACGGCACGCAAGCCCTGGGCACCGTGCACGAGAAGGTGCGCATGGACATACGCGCCACCGACGCACGGCAGATTGAAGGCACCCTCACCCGGCAACTGCTGGTGCCGATGGGGCTGATCAACATCCCCGGCTTTGACCCGCGCCGCACGCCCCGCTTCAAACTGGACCTGGGCGAAAGCGAAGACGTAAAGGCCTACGCCGACGCGCTGCCCGGGCTGGCCAGGGCGGGCATGCGTATCCAGGTAGCCTGGGCGCACGAGAAGCTGCGCATACCGATGGCCAAGGACGGCGAGCCGATCTTGGAAGTTGAATCGCCAAGCGGTGATGCCAAACACCAAGGCGACAAAACTGGCGACCACGGCGGCGACAGTGGCGATGGTGGAGACGGCAATAGCGGCCCCAAGCCTGGTAAAGCGTCCGGCAAAAAGGCAGCTCTTTCTGGCGCGTTGCCGGCAGCGCCAACACGCGACGCCATTGACGAGATGGTGGACGACGCCATCGGCGACTGGCGCCCCCTGTTGGAGCCGCTGACCGACCCGCTGATGGCCGCCCTGAGCACCGCCATTGAGCGTGGCGACGACATCGCGACCTTTCGCGCCGCGCTGCCCGAGCTGCTGGCCGGCATGGACCACCGTGCAATGGCCGAGCGGCTGGCCGGCCCTGCATTCCGTTCCCGCCTGGCCGGTGAGGCCGACCTGGGTCTGAGCGACGCCGAGGCGTAGGCCTGCCATGCCCGCCGTCGTCATGCCCGCTGCCCTGCGCCTGGGCACCGCAACGCCCGAAGACGCCATCGCAGCCTTTGTGCAGCGCGAGCTGCTTGCGCCCAGCTTCCGCTGGCAAGACGTTTGGCAAGATGAGCACGCACGTGCCTTTGCCGTGGCGGGCGTGATGCGTGACGACGTGCTGAAGGTCTTCAAGGACGAGCTCGAATTGACCGTGCGCGAAGGGCGCAGCCTCAAGGACTTTGCGCAGCGCATTCGGCCAGCGCTGGCAAAAAAAGGATTTGGTGGCCCGGTCGACGTGACCGACCCCGACACGGGCGAACAGCGCACGATTGAATTCACCGATGCACGGCTGCGCACCATCTTTGACGTGAACATGCGTCAGAGCCACGCAGCCGGCCGCTGGGCCCGCATAGAACGCGACAAGAGGCGGCGGCCCCTGGTGATGTACCGAACCATGCGCGACGAGCGCGTGCGCGCCAGCCATGCAGCGTGGGACGGCCTGGTGCTGCCCGTAGACCACCCGTTCTGGGCTATGCACTACCCACCCAATGGGTGGCGCTGCCGCTGCACCGCATATGCGCTGAGCGAGGCTGACCTCAAGCGCCGCCTGGCTGCAGGCGAAAAACTCAAGACCGAGGTGCCGCCCGAGCAACTGGTCACCTATGTCAACCCGCGCACAGGCGAGATCGCAGCCATCCCGCACGGCGTTGACCCAGGCTTTGCCTACAACCCAGGCAAGGGGCGCGACGCCGCGCTCTATGACCAAGTGTTGCGCAAGTCGATCCAGTCGTACCCGCTGGCCGCCGCATTGGCCGTGGCGCTGGCGCAGGCGGACTTTCCGGCGATGGTCAAGGCGGCGGCCAAGGAGTTCAGCGACTGGGTGGATACGCTGGACGTCACGAGCAGCCGGCCCAGGCTCAACGGCAGCATCAAATACGTCGGCGTGCTCCACCCGGCCGCCCTACGTGCCTTGCAGCACATTGGCCGCGAGCCCGCATCCACGGTGATTGCCGTGCGCGACAGCGACGTTCTCCACGCTGTAGGCACCCGCAAGACAAATCCGAAAGCAGGCACCCCCGCAGACCGCAAAAAGGCGGCTGGCACGCCCATCAATCTGCCCTTGGAGCAGTACAAGCGTCTGCCCGAACTGCTAGCCAATCCACAGGGCTTGCTGCTGGGCCTGGGCGATGGCGGGCGAGCGGGGCCTGCCATCTTGGTGGTTGTGGACATCGGCACCGCAGACGGCAAGCTGGCCAAGGCCGTGATCAAGCTTGACGAACTGGTGCGCTTGAGCCGGCTGGCGCCATCAGTGCCCCTGAACATTGCGCGCACCGTGACGATGGTGCTGCCCCAGGCGTTGGCTGACCGCACGCGCTATCAGTGGCTGTTGGGGGCGCCGTGATGGTGCTGCTGCCAGGCGGAAGGCTAAACCCGCATACGACGAACCTTGGGGGAGGCACGCCCGGCCGGCAGCACGTTTTTCCCGGCGCGACACTGGCAGCAGCAAGGGGAGTTTAGGTCGAATGGCTGAATTCCTGAGCATCGATGTCACCGGCAACCGCGAACTGCTGGCGGACCTGGAGCAAGCGCTCAAGCGCATCGAGCGGCCGGCCGAACTGATGCGTGCGCTGGGTGCGCGGCTGGAGGCCGCCATTCAAGAGCGCTTTGACACCAAGCGCGACCCCGATGGCAATGCCTGGGACGGCCTGGCGCCCAGCACGCAAAAGCGCTACGACCGCGCCGACACCGCAAAGGGCGGCAAGTTCAAAGGCCAGGTGCGCAAGCGCGGCACGCTGCTGGAGCGCACGCGGCAGATGCGCCAAAGCCTCACAAGCAACGCCGGTGACGACTACGTCGAGGTGGGCATGAGCCGCCTCAGCGACGGCGGCAAGTGGAGCATCCCGCTGCTGCACGAGACCGGCACCACCCGCATGCCCCGGCGCGGAATCTTCTTCAGCGACCCCGATGCGGGCACCCTGGGTGCGCAAGACGAGGCAGCGCTGGATGAAGAGCTGACGGCGTTTCTGGACGACGTTTTCGGGGTTTGACTTCCGATATTCGTTGCCCGCCTCGATTGACCATGTATCACCAAACTCGGAGTATCAAGATGAGTTATTCATTCACTGTCAAAGGCCCGACCAAGGATGCAGTAAAGGCGTTGGTGGCCGCGCAGTTTGACCAGGTGGTGCAGGCCCAGGCCTGCCACCTACGCGACAAGGCGCAAGCCGTGGCCGCTGCAGGCGCCTTTATCGACCTGGTGGCTGACGACTTTGCCGGGCGGCAGCTGCAGGTGCACATGAACGGCTCGCTCACCGGCACCTGGCAAGGCAGCGACGTGACCCGCGTGACGGGTGCCGCCTTTGGCGTGAGCGTCGGCCTGGTGGATTGAGGGCGCGAGATGACCTTGAACATTGCGGTCATCGTCTTCTGCGCTGCGGTCGCCCTACTGTGCGTTGTGGAGATCTACGCCGCAAGAACAAGGCGGGACCACATCGATGCTCTCCAGCAATACATGGCCGCGCTGGAGGCCGCGCAAGCGGCCTTGCCGCCAGATCGGGAGCTTGCTAGTAGGGCAAGAGCGTCCGCAGGTTATTGAGGTTCAAAGGACCTCGCGAAAAAGGTGGCGCGATGAGGAACATGAGCTTTGCCATGACGACGAGCCAGATCATGGAGGGCACCAAGACCGTAACCCGCCGACTCGGCTGGCTCCACGCCAGGCCGGGCCAGCAACTGCGCCCGGTGCGTAAGTGCATGGGTTTGCGGCCGGGCGAGAAGCTGGACGTGCTACGCGACCCGCTGACCATCGTGAGCGTGCGCCGCGAGCTACTGCGCACGATGCTGGATGCCGTGGACTATGGCTTCCGCGAGTGCGTGCTTGAGGGGTTTGGCGCGCACCCGGATTACAAGTGGCCAAGCCAGTTTGTGGCGATGTTCTGCGCGACCCACAAGGGCTGCACCCCAAAGATGATGGTGACGCGCATTGAGTTCGCGTACCACCCGGCCGATCGAGATCCCCTGCCACACCACGGATTCACCACAGGCGGCGCGATCGGCATGCCATGAATTGGCGCTGCCTAACAGAAAGTTGAGCTGCACCGAAGGTGTCAGCTCGAACGCACGTTAGGCCGCGCACGTCCTAAGCCGGTTTAACTACCCCAGGCACCACCAGCCCGCCACAGTGCGGGCCATGCGCTTACTCACCGCCCTCCTTGCTGCATCGCTGGCCGTCACGGCCGACGGACGTGCGCAGGTGCTGCCATTTGGTGAGTTCAAGGCCCGCGACGGCCGCCCAGGCCCCGGCAAGGTCTGGAAGCTCGACGACGCCAAAGGCGCCGCCCTCGCCGCCCGCATGAACGCGGTGGCCGCGCTCACGCCCATCGTGGTGGACTACGACCACCAGACCATTCACGCCATCACCACGGGTGCCAAGGCGCCCGCGTCGGGCTGGATCGGCCAGGTCGAATGGCTCAACGGCCAGGGCCTGTTCGCCCAGGTGGACTGGACGGCCAACGCCAAGGCGCTGATCGCGGCCGAGGAATACCGCTACTTCAGCCCCGTGATCGAACACGACGAAGACACCGGCGAAGTCACTGGCGTGCTCATGGGCGCGCTCGTCAACTACCCCGCGTTGCTGGGAATGCAAGCCGTCGAGGCCGCATTGGCAGCGCAATTTTCAACACCCCGAACCACCCCACGCGAGAGCACCGAAATGACACTCCTTGCCAGCCTCCTGCTTGCCATTGGCCTGCCCGCTGAGACCACCGAGGCCACTGCGCTGACCGCCGTGTCTGCCCTCAAGGCCACTGCCGACACCGCCACGACCCGCCCCGCTGTGCCCACCGCGCTGGCTGGCCTGCTGGGCATTGCGCCTACCGCCGACGAAGCCGCTGCGCTGGCCGCTGTGACCGCGCTGCAGGGCAGCGCCGCCAACGGCCTGGCCGGTGCCATGCAGCAAGTCACCGCTCTGCAGGGCCAGGTGACCGCGCTGATGCAGGCGCAGGGCGAAGCCGAAATCACCGGCCTGGTCGACGGCGCCATTGCCGCAGGCAAGTTTGTTCCGGCCTTCCGCGACGAACTGCTCAAGCTGGGCCGCACCAACAAGGCCGCGCTGGCCGGCATGGTGGGCGCAGCGCCCGTCATTCCGGGCCTGGCTGGCCAGGCCACAGCCGCTGCTGCCGCTGCAGCCGCAGTGCAGGGCGACAGCACCGCTGTGGCCGCGCTGTCCAGCGCCGAGGCGCTGAAGGCTGCATCGCTGATGGGCATCAAACCCGAAGCCTGGGCCGCTGCCATCAAGACGCCGGCCTGACCAGGTCTGACGCAACGGCGAACACCCAACCCACACCCCCCGACTCCCGGAGCACGCAATGGCCGCAGCCACCCAAGACCGCAACACCCGCCAGCGCGCTGGCCACTCGCGCAGCTTCCCGCTGGCCGCCACCACCAAGCTGTGGGCCGGCATCATCGTCTGCATCAACGCCAGCGGCCTGCTGGTGGCCGGCGCCACGTCCACCACGCTCAAGAGCGTGGGCGTCACCAACGCCACGGTGGACAACTCCGCAGGCGCTGCCAGTGCCATCAGCGGCGAGGTCCACACCGGCGTGTGGGGCCCCTTTGGCAACAGCGCCAGCACCGACCAGATCACCCTGGCCGAGGTGGGTGACGACTGCTACATCGTGGACGACCAGACCGTGGCCAAGACCGACGGCAGCGCCTCGCGCAGCGTGGCGGGAAAGATTTTCTATGTCACCACCGAAGGCGTGTGGGTCGACTTCGGCTGACCGCACCACCACCCGCACCCACCACCGCGCCACCAGGCCGAACCGCACCCACACCCAGGAGCACCCTTCATGATCCTCAACGCCTCTTCGCTCGCCATCCTCGCCCAGGCGGTGGTAATGCGCTTCAACCAGGGCCTGGGCCGCTCCATCACGCCCTGGGACTTCTTGGCCATGACGGTGCCCAGCACCACGGGCGAGAACATCTACCCGTACCTCAAGGAATTTGGCTTCATCCGTGAATGGGTGGGCGACCGAGAAATCCAGAACATCGCCAAGGGCGACTTCAAGATCGGCAACAAGACCTTTGAGCAGACCCACGGCATCCCGCGTGAGGCGGTGGCTGACGACACCTACGGCCTGTATGGCCCGATGTTTGAGCAGACCGGCCAGAACGTGGCCAGCTTCCCGGCCGAGCAGGTGTTCAGCCTGCTCAAGGCCGGCTTCACCACGCTGGGCCCGGACGGCCAGTACTTCTTCGACACCGACCACCCGGTGGCTTCTGGCGTGGTGTCCAACCACATGGGCGGCTCGGGCGAACCCTGGTACATCGTGGACGCCAGCAAGGTGTTCAAGCCTTTGATCTGGCAGCCGCGCCAGTCCTTCGACCTGGTGCGCCTGTTTGACCCGACCGATGCCAACGTCTTCTTCAAGAAGCAGTTCATCTGGGGCGTGGACGGCCGGGCCGGCGTGGGCTTCAGCCCCTTCTGGCAGTTGGCATTCGCCAGCAAACAGACGCTGGACGACACCAACGTCACGGCGGCACTCACTGCCATTTCCGTGCAGCGCGGCGAAACCGGCAAGCCCCTGGGCGCGATGGGCACGCACTTTGTGTGCGGCCCCACCATCGGTGAATCCGCGCGCCGGCTGTTCACCAACGCGCGCCTGGCCAACGGTGCCGACAACCCGTTGCTGAACCGCCTGCAGGTGGTGGTGGCTCCCGAGCTGCTCTGACCGATCAACCTGGCCCCTGATCCCCGAGACCTTGCACCCGCGTCGGCATCGCGCCGCCGGGTTGCAGGTCCACCCCACACCGCACCGGAGTCGCCCACATGGCAACCGAAAAGAAAGTCAAATCCGCCGCCCCCGCTGGCTCGCTGCTGGCCTTGCGTGTGGTCAGCAAAAGCCCGCTGGGCACCATGCGCCGCGCCGGCTTTGTGTTTGAAGCGTCGGCCCAGGTGGTGGCGCTTGCAGACATCACCCCCGAGCAGGCCGAGGCCATCAGGGCTGAGCCCCTGCTGGACGTGACCGAGACCGAGATCGAGCCGCCTGCCGCCAAGAAGGCCTGACCAGAACTCATAGCGCCCCCGGCCATCTGGCCTGAGAGCCCACGGCCAGGTGCAGATCCTGGCCGTGGGATGGGGATAGCGCCCAACCACCACCCCGAGCCAAGCCCGCACCATGAGCGCCCCCTACGTGACGCCGCAGACGCTGATCGACGCCTTTGGCGAGGCCGAGCTCGTGGAGCTGACCGACCGCGAGACCCCGCGCTCGGACGAGGTGGACTTTGCGGTGGCGCAACGCGCCTGCGACCGCGCCACGGTGGAAGTGAACGCCGCGCTGGCCGTGCGCTACGCCCTGCCGCTGGCCGCAGTGCCCGAGCTGCTGCACTACCTGGCGCTGGACATTGCCCGCTTCTACCTGCATGAGGTGGAGCCACCCACTCTGGTGAAGACCCGTTTTGACGCTGCGCGCCAGACGCTCAGCGCTCTGGGCGCCGGCCGCCAGAGCCTGGGGCTTGACCTGGCCGGTGTGACCGTGGCGCCCACGCCGCAAGACCTGCCGCAATTTGCGCCAGGCGAAAAGGTGTTTGCCAGGGGCACCTGGTGAGCACCTGGGCCACTGACGCGCTGTGGCTGGGCCCGCACATCTGCACGCGCCTGCGTGAGCAGGTGCCCGAGCTGCGCGAGGTCTTTGTGCTCGACGACCTGGTGCCCGGGCAAAACGACCCCAAGCATGACCCGGCGGCCGTGGTGCTGCTGGACTCTTTGGTGCCGCCTGGCAGTGACCCGCTGCAGAGCCAGGCGCTGGCCGAGCAGGGCTGGTTGGTGCTGTTGGCCGTGCGCAGCGTGCGCAAAGACGGCGACCGCAACCGCCAGCTGCTGGGCCCGCTGGTGACCCAGACCGTGCGTGCCATGCAGGGCTGGTGCCCGCCTGGCAGCAAGCGGGCTTTCACCTGGCGGCGCGGGCCGCGCCCGGACTACGGCAAAGACATCAGCTACTTCCCGCTGCTTTTCAACATCCAGATGGTGGCCGCTTGAGCGGGCCCACCTGACCCCACCTGACCCGACCGGAGAACCCACATGGCAGAAATCATCAAGAGCTACATCGGCGTGGGCAAAGTGCTCGCCCGGGTGTTTGGCACCACGGGCAAGTTCCGGCACGTGGGCAACGTGAGCGGCCTGCCGCTCAAGCACACCGTGGACGTGCAGCGCCAGCCCGACTTCACCCGCAGCGGCGGCGGAACGGCGGTGCGGGTCGAGCGCATCCAGCAGATCGAGTGCGCCATGACCTGGCTGACGTTCAGCCCCGAAAACTGGGCCATCGCAATGGCGGGTGTGGCCAGCACCGTGGCCCTGGACACCATCGCCGACGAGGTGATCAAGGGCTACAAGGGCGCCACGGTGCCCTTGGCGCACCCGCCCTCGGTCATCACCACCGTGACCGACAGCGCGGGCATCACCACCTACACCGAAGGCACCGACTACGAGATGAGCGGCGCGGGCCTTTACTTTCCCGACGCCAGCACCATCGTCGAAGCTGCTGACCTGAAGGTGGACTACGACCACGGCGCTTACACGCGGCTCGAAGCCGCAATGGGCACGGCCACCGAGCTGGAGCTGATGTTCGAAGGCCTGAATGAGGCCGACAGCGACAAGGCGGTCATCGTCAACCTGTGGCGCGTGAGCGTGCCGTCGGCTGAAGAGATTCAGCTCATCGGCACCACCCTGGGTGAGATGAAGTTTGCGGCCGAGCTGCTGAAGGACGCCAGCAAGGGCACGGGCGTGTCGGCCTACTACCGCGCGCTGCTGGGCAGCTGACCCTGCGCCCCTGACCCCGCGCACACCACATGGCCACGAGCGGCGGGGTTAAGGAGGTAGGCATCCGCCTTAAGGTGGGTGCCGCCGGCCTGGAAAACGCCACCGCGCTGGGCAAGAGCCTGCGCGATCTGGGCGTAGACACCACCGCGCTGGACTCCAAGGCCCAGGCGCTGGACGCCGAGCTCAAGGCGCTTGCTGATCAGCAAAGGGTCATCGACGCGTTTGTCCGCACCAAGGCGGCAACGGTAGGTGCCGCATCGGGGCTGGAAACTGCGCAAGCCGCCGCGCAGGCCCTGGGCCGCGAGATGGCCCAGGCCGAGGCGCCCACCAAGGCGCAAACCGCTGCCCTGGACCGGGCGCGCACGGCCGTTACCGCAGCCAAAGACGCCTACACCGCGCAGCGGCTTGAACTGCAGCAGCAGCGCACCGCTCTGTCGGCCGCCGGCATCGGCAGCGACGGCCTGGCTGCAGCGCAGATTCGGGTGCGCCAGCAAACCGAGGCGGCCAAGCAAGCCGCCGTCACGCTGACCGCCCAATACAAGGCCACAGCCGATGCGGCGCAGGCCAGCGGCGCCAAGCAGCAAGTTGCCGCCCAGGGCGTTGGCGACAGCCTCAAGGGCTTGGGCACCCAGCTGCGCACTCTGCAAACCCTGGCCGGGGCGGCCATCGGTGGGCAACTTCTGGGCGGCCTCGCGGGCGACATCACCAAGACCGCCGACGCATACCAGAACCTGCAGGCCCGCATCAGGCTGGTGACGGGCGAGGGGGCGGCGTTTGACACCGCCTTCCAGGGTGTCTTTGACATTGCCACACGCACCAACAGCAGCCTGGAAACCACTGGGAACCTATTCACGCGCATTGCCCAGGCGGGCGCGACCATTGGGCGCACGCAGCAAGAGTCGTTGGCGCTCACTGAGACCATCAACCAGGCCATACAGCTCAGCGGCGCCACCGCCGGCGCCAGCGATGCGGCCATCGTGCAGTTGGTCCAAGGCCTGCAGTCGGGTGTGCTCAGAGGCGAGGAATTCAACTCGGTGATGGAGCAGGCCCCGCGCCTGGCCAAGGCGCTGTCCGATGGCCTTGGCGTGAGCACTGGCGAGCTGCGCAAGATGGCCGAACAGGGCCAGCTGACAAGCGCCACCGTCATCCAGGCACTGGCTGGCCAAAGCGCTGCCGTGCAGCGCGAGTTTGAGAAGTTGCCGCCCACCGTGGGCCGGGCCCTGCAAAACCTGTCCAGCCACTGGACCGTGTACGTGGGCGAGGTGGACCAGGCCAACGGCGTGAGTTCCACAGCGGCCAAGGCCATCAACCTGCTGGCCCAGAACCTGGACACGCTTGCCGGCTTCCTGTTTTCAGCCGGCAAGGCGGCCCTGGCCTACAAGGCCATCAACCTGGCGGCCTTGTTCCTGGAGAAGGCTGCCGCTGCCCGCGTGGCGGCCACCGCCGTGGCTGCCGAGACTGCCGCCACCGCCGCCCATGCGGCGGCCACCACGGCCGACACTGCCGCCACGGTGGCCAACACCGCCGCACGCACCGGCAACGCGGCCGCAACGGTGGCGATCGGTAAGGGGCTGACCGGGGCGGGCGCAGCGGCCGCTGAGTCTGCCAAGGGCATGGGCGTGGCACACGCTGCTGCGGGGCTGCTGGGCAACGCTCTTGGCGCCATCAAGCTGTTCAGCCTGGTCGGCGTGCTGACCAACATACGCGAGATTGGCACCACGCTCGGCGAGGGTGTCGCCAAGTGGGCTGGCTACGGGGACGCTGTCGCCGACGCCGAGCTGAAGCTGCGAGCCGACGAAGCCGCATCCAAAGCCAACATGCAAGCCAAGCAGGAACTGGCTGCCCAGTTACAAGCCACTGCCGAAGCCGCGCAGGGCCTGAACAAGGAAAGCCGCGCCATCGTGGCCACGTTTGACGACGTGGTCACCAAAGGCGGAAGCGTGGCCGATGCGCTTGAAAAGGTGACCAAGGAACTGCAGCTCGGCGAGCCCACCGGCATCACCAATGCGGTGACTGCGCTGGACGCGCTGGAGCGCAAGGGCAAGATCACCGCCGACCAGGTGCGCGCCGCGCTGGCTGGCGCACTCGATGGCAAAGACCTGGCGATTTTTGCCACCAACGCCAAGACCGCATTCGACAAGAGCGAACAGGGTGCGCGCCGCCTGAAGGCTGCCCTGGACGCGGTGGCCGACGAAGCGCTCAAGCGCGCTGGCACCAGCGTGCAGGAACTGCAGGGCGGCTTTTCCAAGGCCATGAATTCGGCGATCAACGACACCGACGCGCTGATTCAGACGCTGGGTGACATGGGCATCAAGGGCGAGCAGGCCGCCCAGCTTGTGGGCAAGAGCCTGGACAAGGAAATCGCGGCGGCCAACACCGAGCGGGCGATCAAGGCCGTGACTGATCGTGTGACCGAGCTGGGCCGCCAGGGCATCCTGTCCGGAGAGCAAGTCACCGAGGCCTTGACGAAGATCGAAACCAAGGCGGGCCAACTCAAAAAAGGCGTCAACACTCTTGCTGAAGCGCTGGCGATCCTGGGCATCAAGTCAAAAGAGAAGCTTGACCAGGTTGCTGCTGATTCACGTGCAGCCTTTGAATTTGCCGAGCAAAGCGGCAAGGTCAGCATCGGAGAGCTGATCAAGGCCTTCAACAAGATGCGTGACGACGCCATCGCGGCCAACAACGGCATAGAGCCGAGCTGGATACGGCAGAAGCAACTGATGCTGGAATCAAAAGCCAGCGCTGCGGGGCTTGGCTCCAGCATCGTGCAAGCGATGGGCGATGCAGCCAAGGCCACCGACAAGGCCAGCACGGCCCAAGAGCGCTACAACCAGCTGCTGCGTGATGACCCTTCGCGCCTGGTGGGCGGCAATGGACTCGCCGGCATAGGGCCGAGCCAGGACGGCACCGATTTCGGTGTGCGCAGCGCGGGCGGTGAGGCCAACAAAGTCAACGGTCTGCCACCCATCGACTCCTACGGCGCCCTGATCCGCAACACCGCCAGTGGGGACGTCACCCGCACCGTAGACGGCCCTCAAGCGGTGTCGCCAGGCGAAGGCTGGACCTACACGCTGGACCCGGCGCAGATCGTCACCAAAGGCATAGACGAGCGCGGCAACCCCGTGCCAGGTGGGTGGATGCGCACGCCGCAGCCCAACCGTAGTCTGATAGGCGGCAATGGCTTCGGCGGCGTTCCGACTATGGGCGTTGCCGACAGCGCGTTTGACATCTCGGACCCGTTTGGAAACGCCGCGCGGACGAATGCGGCGCCCGCCGCCGACTCGGGCGCCAGCTACACCGTCAACGTCACCATCGGCGGCACCAGATACGGCATTGCTGCCGCCAGCAAGAAGGCGGCTGACGACATGGTTCGCGCGCTTGAAGAAGCCTACCGCGCAGGCGGTGGGTCAGGAGGTTGACCTTGGCCACCACACTGACCCACGGCGCCACCACGGTGCAACTGCTCGGTGCACCACTGTGGATTGACGAGTACACATGGAAAGCTGTGCTGCAGCGCATTCGCCCCACGGTCACCGGCGCTGTGAATGTCGAAGC
>Ga0172380_10002916_pt1 | contig 24874 bp, 40 predicted proteins | sample Leawe162metaG_FD_119747 | JGI IMG/M metagenome (GOLD analysis project Ga0172380, IMG submission 119747) | Leachate microbial communities from a municipal landfill in Southern Ontario, Canada - Leachate well 162 metaG | ecosystem: Engineered > Solid waste > Landfill > Unclassified | place...
AATTCTTGTTACTTCATCTCTGAACTCTTTATTTGCTTTTTGAATCTCCATACTTGCTTTACGAATTCTTGTTCCTGCTGAATTATTACCATTTAAAAACTTTTCAATATTTTCTTTTGATTCTTCAATAGTGGCAATCATTCGTTCGGCAATTTTTTCAATCTTCTTTTTCTTTTTAATTTCATCTCTTTCTTTTCCCATAAATTAATACTCCTTTTTATTTAATGATTATGTAATGAATTAATATATTCTTCTTCAATCCAATCACCATGTGATGAATTTCCATCTTCTTCAGGTTTCTGAACAAAGTATAGAATTTTTTGATCCTCTTTTCTTTGTCCTCTAAATGTAATAATTCCTTCTTTCTTTTGTTCATCTTTTATATAAAAAACTTTTTCACCTAATTCATGTCCTAGTTGTATTTCGGGCATAAAATACTCCTTTATTTAAGTTTAAGTTTTAAAATTTTTCTCCATTGGGATATTTCTGCTATTATACTTTTAAAATTATACTCAGTACAAATAGAATGAAAGTTATCAAAATCTAATTTATTTTTTCTTACTTTTAATTTATCCATTTTTTCCCATGGGTAGGGAATAGTAACAAGTGGTAAATTTCTTTCATATAATAATTTATTTCTTTTTTGTTCAATAGCTTTATAAGCTTTGGTTGTTTCTTTTAAATTACCTGCAAGATATTTAACCGCCGTCTTTGCTCCTACTCCCCTAATCCCTGCAACTTCATCAGTGGAACATCCTGCTAATGCTTTTACCTTTGCCCAATCTGCTGTAGTTACATTTCCTTCTCCATGTTCACTGAACCAATCTGAATCAGTATATAATCTTTTTGCTTTTATTTTATACATTGATGTATTTATATCCAATAACTGATACAAATCTTCATCGGAGGAAACAATAATCTTTTGTTCTCCTTGATAATTATTACAAATATTAGCAATTATATCATCCGCTTCAAATCCAGGTTGAATAAACACATTATTAAATCCAATTTGAGGTAATAATTCTTTTCGTATTATATCAAATTGTTCGTAGTGGATATCAGATGGCCCAGTATATTCTTTTTGATATTTCTTTTCCCTCCTTTTCCTTTTATAATTTTTATAAAAATTTCTTCTGTAACTAAGTTTAGAATCCCATGCAAATATTAATGTAGGTTTTTTCTCATAGAAAAGTTTAGTTACAGAATATACTTGTTTTAAAAAACCAAATATGATACCGGTTGCTTCCTCTTTATTAGTTAAATCACTTAATGAATAAAATGCAGAATAACATAATTGGTTACTGTCAAAGATTATTAGCATTGAATACTCCATTATCATTTTTTAAAAGTATTCTTTTTTTAACTAATCTATGCACAATTGCTTGGATAGTGTTTCTATTCGTTTTATCTGTTGCTTCAATAACACCGTTGCTAAAAAGAAATAAACAAATATCATTCATTAAAAGTCCATTATGTGAAGAAAATACTTTCAATATTTCTTTCGTCCATTTGATAGTTGTTTTTCTTTCTTTATTTTTATTAATAGCAGATAAAGCAACATTTATTAATGATAATTCTTTTAAATGAAATTGTTTTCTTATTTCTAATTCTTCAATAAGTGTTTTTACTTTTTTCATTTTTTAATACCTCGGTTTACGTTCTGATTTAATATCTGCTATTTCATCCTGTAAACAATTCCATGCCTCTTGAACAATTTGTTTAAGTTTCTCTTCTCTCTTTTCATTCTCTTCTACATGCTTAATTAATTTATCAGAACTCATATCACCAAAAGGTGATTTAATAGTTGATCCAGATTTAGTCCAGAACTTTTCTTCAATCAACCAATCTATTATTGATTTAGTGTCATCTATTCCGTAGTACATGTTTAAAGGAAAAGATATTTCACCCTTAGTTCCTGTAATTCTATTCTTGGTTGTCTTTGCTATTACTTCACCACCAATAATATGTTTCTTTCCTCTTACTGTAGCAATCATGGGCTTTCTTAGTGCTAACCATATTTCATGAGTTGCCCAATGCTTTAACGCCTTCCCTCCTGATCTTGTTTTCTTACTACCAAACATAGCATCCATGTTTGTTCGTACTTGACTTATAATAATCAATAAAGAATTAGTTTTTTTAATAGCAGGAAAAGACTTTCTCATTCTTTCATTTAAAACTCTAACTCTTCTTGCTGCAATGTACCCTGCATCTTCATCTTCTTTTTCTTTTTCAGAAAATAAAGAATCAAAAGAATCTAATCCATAAATACAAGATTCACCTGAACTAACTGATTTTAATACCTGTCTACCAAATGCTTCTATAGTAGGAGATGATTTCATTACATCTTTAGTTCCAGGTATTATCATCTTTTTATTTTTTGGATTATCTTCCCATATAACATTATCCAAAATATTTTTACCAAATAATTTTGGTGCATTCATTTCAAATGCTAATTCTGGTTCATCAAAAAAACAATTAATTGGTATTTTAAGTTTTTGTACTTCCGCTAATAATGTCCAAAATAAAAAGGTTTTCCCAGTAAAAGAATCTCCTATTAAATTTACCATCTTTCTTCTAGGATAACCACCATGAACATTATTTGATAAAAGAAGATTAAGCATAGTTGAACCAGTAGGTAAAAACTTATTATAATCTGGTTCAACTACATGCGAATAATTTGTTACTATTCTTTTAAAATTACTCATATTACCTCTTTATTTCTTTTTTCTCTTTTTCCATACTTTATAACAAGCTTTCCAGTGCTTACAATCATCGCATTCTTCTTCACTATTACAATTTAAGCCAAAACATTTTGGCTGTTTGTCTTTCTTATTTTTTTTATTCTTCTTTCCCTTTGAATCATCATTATCATTGTCATTGTCATTGTCATTATCATCGTCATTATTATTGTCATCGTTGTTGTTATTGTTGTCATTATCATTATTGTTATTATCGTCATTATCATTATTGTCATTGTCATTATCATCGTCATTATTATTGTCATCGTTGTTGTTATTGTTATCGTCATCATCATTATTGTTATCGTCATCATCATTATTGTTATCGTCATCATCATTGTTATCTGATGAATCTTTTTTACTTTTCTTTTTATCCTTCTTTTTCTTTTTATCTTTTGAAGAATCATCACCATCAGAACCATCTAATGTTTCTTTTAATAATGTTTCAAGTTCTTCTTCCGACTTTAGTTCAATAATCTTTTCAAGATTAAAAGCTTCATCCTCAAGTTTCTCATATTTTGCTTCTGATAATTGATGTTCTTTATCTCTTTTAACAATTGATAAATCAAGATATCTTGTATCTGTCTTTCCAGAACCCTGTCTTTCAAAATTAATGTCCCAGTTTTCAGAAGGAATATTAAATAACTTTTTACCTTTGTCTGAACCTTTTCTGGCAAGTCTTGATATAGCATCAATAATTGTAGAATGGGCTGCCTCCCATATTTGGATACCTTTTTTCTTTTCTTTAGAATCGCTATGAATAAGAATGTTAACCAGCCCTCGTTTATAACTTCTTAATGCTTTTATTGATTCTTCATTTTCACTCCAGTCTAAACTATCTACATATTCACATATGGGGCATCTCTTCTTTACTGTTCTCAAACAAATAACCCTGTCCTGTCCATAGCCTATTCCTGAATGAACTAATACTGATAATTTCCAGTCCCAACAATTATCATTCTTTATGTCTTTTTCAGTAAAAGGTTTATTAAGTGATTCATTCTTTCTAAACTTACTTTTTTGGGCATTCTTAATATGGTAAGGAACAACCATTAACTGATGTTCTCCTTCTGGTACTTTCCACTTAGGAATACCATCTTCAAAAAAATCTCCAAATTTACCAGTATCTCCTTGATGATCGTATGCATGATCTATACTATCTCCCATTGATTCTGCTGACGGTCCTCTTCTTTTTCCCATAAACTAATTCTCCTTTTAAATTTTAATTGTTTTTACTTCTTCTTTTTTTACTTCATGTTTACTTAGATAATTATCAATTGTTTTTGAAAGACTATTACTTGCTGCTGACATAAAGCCTTCTTTTATAGAAAAACCCATTCCAGTTCTTCTTATTATTTCATCAGCAATCTTTTTTCTTAAATCATTTAATGCAGGAACAGGCATTATCTTTATCATTTCATTTATATTAAGATTTACTACTATTTTAAAAAAATCATTATCACCTTCTATTTTTTTAATTGGAATATTAATTTTTTTATTTTCATTAGTGATGTCTTCACTTGTTGATTCAGCTCTTTTAAATTTTATTCCGTTTTCTGCAATTATTTTTCGTAATCTTTCACCAGCTTCCTTCATGATATTTATAATTTCCGCAAATTCCTGTTTAGTCATAACAGAATTAAATGTAATGCTTTTTGTAAAGTTGTATTTTTTGACAAAAACAATATAGGGTTTTTCTGTTGTTGCATACCAATAATATTTAGCTCCTTCTTTATATTTCTCTGCAACAGTATTACCAAACCGTTCTCTTATTTCTTTTAATGAAAGAACATTCTCAATCTTTGTTATTTTAATTATATCTTTTATTTTTCTATAATATATTTCTGTTTGTTTCATTTCTTTTTCTCCTTATCTTTTATTTGTCTTATATGCATATTAATTGTTGATTCAGCATAACCTAATCTTGATGCTATTTCTTTATTTGTTAATCCTTCTTTTTTTAACTTAATAATCTTTTCATCTAAATTATTATCTTTTAGATAATTAGGTCTAGTCATTTTTCTCCTTCTCTTTATTTTTTATTTTTAATCTCCTTTTCGCTTTTCTAAATGTTGCTGTATTGGCATCATCGTCTGTTACTTTATTTGTATTAAAATAATCTGATAAATATAATTCCTGTAAATACTTAATCATAGATTTCTTTGCTTCAATAACATTTGCAAAATTCTGTTTCTTCAAATGTAATGTTTCTGCATCAAGTAATTTCTTTTTAAGCTTTATAATTTTTGGTAAAGTACAAATTAATCTATTAATAGCAGCATCAGTGGGAGCTTTTTCTATTGAATCAAAATATTTTTCAGGATTACTTTTTATCTTTAGAAATAACTGGCTTTCTAAAACATTTAAATCATTATTAAGTCTTTTCTTTTTTTCATAAAATTTATGTAAATTTTTTGTAGCTTCATAAAGTTGTTCTGTAAATTCTTCTGCTTCCTCATCTAGTCTATTTTTATCTACTTTTAAATTTATATTTTCAATATCCAATTTCTTCTCCATAACAAGGTAAACTAACCTTATTTGTAATAGATATTAATTCTTCTAAATGACGAATTGTTTTCTTTTCATCATCGATTAATGCCTTGGGTGCAGGATTAATTTTAGATAATATTCTTTCTGGTGAATCATCATATACTTCCCATAATTTTCCCATAATATCTCTCCTTTATATTTTAAGGTTAATAATAGCTTTTAATCCCGTTTTTAAGCTATCAAATTGGCTTGTGGCTACGTTTTTATTGTAAAAGGGTATGAATATATAGATTTAACTAAAATCGACCCTTACAAGCTAAAAATACTGCATATGTAATACCCGGAAAATCAGTATCATAAGTGGGTTCTAAAAAACATTCAATAATATATGCTGCTCTTTGTGCTGATTTTAAATTCTTTGCACTAAGTAAAACACTATTCATATATGCTAACATTATCTTTCTTATACTTTCTGGATTTTCTTTCTGTTGTGATAATGCTTTTAATTTTGGTTGTAATGAAGTAAATGAACCTCCTTTAATTAATTCTCTACAAATAGAAATAATCTCTTCATCTTCAGATATTAAATTACCTCTTATTAATCGTAAAGCTTCTTTACTTTTTAAACCTGTTATTGTTTGTAATATCTTTAATGCATTTCTTGCAATACCTTCACTTGCTTTTATTATCTCTTTTAATACTTCCTTTTTAATCTTTAAATTTTCTTTCTTACAAACATATTTTAAAAGAGTGATAATATCAACAGTAGGTAATGGCTTTAATTGATACTCATATGCTCTACTTCTTATTGTTTTACTTATCTTATTAATTTCAGTAGTACAAAAAATAAATATAACATGAGCAGGAGGTTCTTCAAATACTTTAAGTAAAGCATCTGAGGCATTTCCCGTCATTCTGTGTGCCTCATCTATTATGTATGCTTTTTTCTTACTATTAGTTGGTAGATAATATGCTTCATTTTTAATTCTTCTTGCATCATCTACACCAGTATTTGATGCAGCATCTATTTCATGGATATCCATATCATCAATATCATTATACTTACATATCAATCGTGCAAGAGTTGTTTTGCCTGTTCCTCTTTCTCCATGAAGTAAATAAGATTGAATTTTTCCTAAATCTTTTTTTACTGATTTTATTACTCCTTCATTTCCTAAAAACTGTTCCCATTTTTTGGGACGGAATTTATTACGATACATATCATCTGCCATATATTTACTCCTTAGTTTGTTTGATAGATAAATTTATAAATGATATACATTTACTAGTATCCTCTTCATTAAATCCACATTTACCTATACAAAATGTTCTAAATTTTTTTGCATCTCCTCTACAACTACTACATAGACAATTTTCTTTTTCTTTGCATTTAAAACATACGTTGAAAGCTGGCATTTTAATACTCCTTAATTATTTTCTCATAATTACAATCTTCCATATTTGCCCAATTATCACCTTTACTCCACTCATCAATTAAAGGTACAATAATCCATGGATTATCTTCTCTTATTTTTTCTGTCATAAGATAATGAACTTTATTTTTTATTGTGTTAAATTCTGTTTTAAGACAGTCCCAAAATAATGCATCATGTATTTGTCCACATAAAGGACTTTGAAAATTATAAAAATTATTTCTCCATAAATTATTAATTGTATATTGTAAGCAATGATACGCTGTCCCTTGTATGGGGAAGTTATATATCTTATTTCTTGTTAAATAACCGTGTCTTTCAAAACCCCATGCAAAATCTTTTATAAAACCATTTCTTTTATATGAATCAATATATTTGTTTTGCCACTCTCTTACACCTTTAAACTGTTTCCAAAATTTAGCTTCACATTCTTTTAAATGATTCTCCCATTCTGTTTGAGATTTACACCAACAATCTAATCCGTATTCTTCAAATATTTTAAATATGTCTGTTGACTTTGCAACTGATTTATAAAATGAACCATAAAACAATGGGAATACCCAATGATTCTTTGCAATGTATCTTAGCTTAGCAAATATACCTGCATCAATATCTTTCTTTTTACATTTGAAAAGAATCTCTGCCCAATCTCCATGCATATCACCACCTTGTACTAGATATGCTATTAAGGCTCCATCTTTAGTTACACAAGCAATAATCCTTACTTCCATTGAACCATAATCAACCTCAGCTAATTTTCCTTTATTTCCCCATCGACTAATAAATATTTGTCTTATCTCTTTTGCTTCTTCAGTTCTCTTGGGAATATTTTGGAAGTTGGGACTGTCTGATGAAGAACGCAGTGAGCGAGCAAGATGTAAATTAAATGAAGGATATAAAAATCCATCAACTTGTAAAAGTAAAAATTGTGATAAATAAGTATTTCTCATTTTATCTAATTTTCTTCTTTGCATTTCTAATGATACTAATTCACTCTTGTCTGCATATTGTAATAATGCTTCATTGTCTACTGATTCAGATGCCCCTGTCTTTGTTTGCTTGATTGATTTTATTCCATGTATGTCAAATAAAAGAGTTCTTAAATCATCATCAGATAATTTCTTCTCAAACTTTAATTGTCTGCCTTTGACTTTATTAAATTTTTTTGCTTCTCTGCAAGTTAATATTTCAGTTTTAAATTCTTCTATTTGTTCTCCCCATATATTATATAATCTTTTTGCTAAAGGAAGATTTATTTTGATACCGTTTCTTTCAATAACTGAAAATGCTTGAACTCCTTCTAAAAATAATTTATACCCCCTTGTTAATTTTCTTTTATGTATTGTATTTATTTGTGGTTCAATTAATTTGTTTGTAATTTTGGAATCAATAGCACAATATTTTGTAGCTACATCAAAAGGGAGTGTAGCAAATTTATTTAATTCTTGAGGATCACTACCAATAATATTATCTGATATCCCATAATGATATTGACCAAATCTTAAATATCCTTGTGTCTTTAAATTTGTTAATTTATCCTCTGTATTAATAACATGAGCAGCAATCATTGTATCATGATAAACATTTTTAACTTCTGCATTTAATAGATAATGACTACACTGAATTTCATGTTTAATATTTTGAGCTACTTTTTTTATCTTTTCATCTTCTAATATTTTTTTAAATAATCCAAAAACTTTTTTTCTTTTACTATTATCCCACCAGCTATCACTATTAGCATTTCTAGGAAAGTCTAAAGGAATAACATAAGTTGTATTACTATCTGTTGTTTGAATTGAAACTAAATAAACTTTATGTTTATTTTCATGATACCGATAACTACTTGATTCATAGTCAAATATCATTGTGGGTTTTTTTTGAAGTATATTTTGAAATAAAGATTTAACATCTTTATATTTTCTAAATGGAATTATATTTTCTTCAAAATTTGTAAACTTAGGTCTTTTCTTTTTCTTAACTATTGATGCAAAGGTTAAAAGATCAAGTTTAAAAATACTTTGCATATCTTTATTATAATGACTTACAAAAGAAGGATGCTCACTGTGAAAGATATAAGCATTACTATTCTTATCAGGTACACAAAAACCTCTTAATGATGTTAAAGGTAATGCTGCATATTTTTTTCTTTGTGGGTCAAATGAATAAAAGGATTTTTTAGCTTCTGCTCCTAGTAAAAGAATATATCTTGGTTTATATTTTTGTACTATTCTTTCCTTTCTATATAAACAACAACGAATATCCTTTTCTGTTAATGCCTTTTCTTTATAACAATCACATGCATTGATTATTAAACAGTCTTTATAAAGATCAAGACCCACTTCTTTAAATGCATTATGAAGAAATTTGCCTGTTTCTGATGCGGGATTAAATGGCTTACCAACTTCATCATCTGATTGACTTGGCATTGAACCAATAACTAATATTTTCTTTTTGAATAATCCATATGCTTTTAATTTTGGATTTATTTTACCCTTATATAATTTACATTGATTACAGGCAATATCACCTTTTGGAAAATTAACATTTTGATCTTTATTAAGTATTTTTTTATTATTTTGATTAGGACTGCTTTTAAGATTTTTTGATAATTCTAATATATTTTCAGTAGAAAAAAACCCTTGCATAATAATCCTTTTTTATTTATCTAATATAGTATTTAAAACCTATTTAAATTGATATGAAAAAGCTATCAAATAAGCTCTTGGTTAAACTATTTGATCTTGGCTATAGGTAAGACTAGTGTCCAATTATCACTTGAAAATTTTATCTTATTTTCTTTATATATAAAGAATAACTCATTTGCTGTTTCAATAGCCATTTGTAAATATTTTGGATTTATTTTAAAAGATATATTAAACTTATTTATTTGTTTAGTTTTTACTGTTTCTTCAAACCAACCAATTTCAGTTTTTGCATAAATTCTTATCTTATTATCCGTAATAAAAAATTCAACTACTTCTTCATCTGATAATGGAGATTTACTAAATATTTGTGCTTTATCCAGTACTTCAATTAATTCTTTTGAAATATAAATCTTATTTCCTTTAAAATTAATTATATCAGCTATATTAGGAAAAGTTTCTCCATATATTCTACAAGAAAAAATTGTATTTTCTTTTGTTTTAAAATGAATCCAATTTTTAGATACACAATATTTTTTAATATTATAATTTACTAATTCAGAAATTACAGAAATGGCGATAAGAATTGAATCTTTACTTATATTTTTAGATAAATTATACGATGCAACTTTAAAGCCATTTGAAGATTCAATTATTCCATTCTTATTTATATTAATATAGGATAATACTGAAGAACTAATATTTTTACCGCAAGATAATTTACAAAATTTTAAACCATCTAAGAAATTTGAAGGAAGAGATTTCCAGTTTTTTTCTTTTTCTATATTTTTTAAAGGAATTTTTATTTCAGATTGAATTATTAATCCAGTTTTTAATTTATTTGCTGTAATTAATATTTCATTTTTATTTTTTTCAATTTTAATATTTTCATCTTTTATCTTTTTTAAAATATTATATAACTCTTCAGCTTTTATAGCTCCAGAAATATTCAAATTACTTACTGGATGAGAAATACTCATTTCATGATTATAAGTAATTACCTTATTATCTTTAAATGTAAATGAAGTTGACTGTTCAACTATTTCTTTACTTGCTAATCCAGGACGAACTTCTTCAAGTGCTTTTATTAATTCTAATCTATTTATCAACATGCAGTATCTCCTTTATTTGTAAATTTTTTAATCTATAATATGCTGGCCTATTATTCCATAATTTTGTTTTAACTTTTTCATAATTATTTTCTTTTAATTTATCAATAAATATTTTTGATATTTCTTTTCCAGCATATTTATTTCCATTATAATTATAAATATTAAAATGACCAATTCCTCTTGTACCAAATGAATTAGCGACTAATAAATATTTTGGTTTTAGTTTTTTTAAAATTAAAGAAAGTTCATCAATTGGATTTTCTAAGTGTTCAAAATACTCACTAGCAAAAATCAAATCAATTTCTTTTAAATTATCTATATTTGTTAGTATTTTAAAATTGTAGTTTTTTGAAAAATACTTTGCTATGGAATATTGTAAAGTATTTTTAATATTTGTTCCATATACTACTGCTTTAGGAAATATTTCCTTTAGTATTCCTGTTGTTAATCCAAATCCACAACCAAGGTCTAAAATAATTTTTACATTTTTAAATTCAGACAAAAATCCATTTGGTGGAAAACTTTTAATATTAAGTAAACTTTTTAAATATTTTTTTGAATAAACAATAAAACAAGCCCATAATTCTGAAATATATCTATCATCATTATAGATACTATAATCAATAATATTCTTTTCTATTTTTTTATACCATAAAGTTTCTAATTCTTGATTATAATATAAGTTTTTTCTTTTAGAATTACTTGATGATAAGTATTTTATCGTTGTTAGTGCAATATTCTTTAAATTTTTTATATTAATTTTAGATTTATATTTTTTACATAATAACAATAAATTATCTAATAATATTTCATTTTTTGAATTAATTAATTTAATCATATAATACCATCCCATATTCTTTATTTTTATTTTTTAATTTTACTCCATCATTATAAATTAGTTTATTATTTTTAAATGAAGAATAGTCTACTTGATGATGCCATCTTCCATATCTCCATATCTTTTTAGTAACATCTGGATGCTGTTCAACTAATGATTCAGCAAATTCAGAACGATTATTTGTTTTTTTATAGACTTCTTCAGTGTTCCCTCCTTTCATCACCATTGTTGTAATCTTACCACATAAAAGTGCATTAAATAGAATAGTACATAATCCTGATTTTAAAATTCTTAATGATAAATCAGTATCTTCATTATATTTTCCTCTCCATCTAAATGGTAATGAATTATCAAGTAAAATACAAGAGTAAATTCTAGTATTAAGATAAAATGGAGGGTAATTTCCTTTTCTAGCAATAAAATATTGATAATGCATTCCAGCCATTCCAATATTTTTAAATCTATCTACAAATTGTTCAACTACATAAAAATTATTTCCATTAGTCATATAGTATTTTTTATTATTATATAATCGATAGAATCCTCTTATATTATCATCAAGAATCCAATGTCTTTTATATCCATTTTTAAGAGAATCTTCCCAGACCCAATTCCTTGCTGGTATTCCTCCTTGATTTAAATTACTAAAAGGTAGAACTTTTATTTTTTTAGGATTAATTACTGCTGCATAGTTATCATATTCTTGTGGTTCAACTACTATATGATAAGGAACTTTCATATACTCTAATGTTTTACTTGTTAGTCTACTCTCCCACCTACCCTTACTAATAATATAAATTGGATAAATAGGATTTAATATTTTTTTACAAATGCAGTTTGTCCAACGTAGAACTTCTATTTTAGGAAAATAAATAAATCTTGTTTTATCTGTTATTTTTTCATCAATAATTTTAGAAAATAATCTTTTTGCTTTTTTAGTTTTAAATAATACTAAAATAGATTTGTAATTTTGAATATTTTGTTGGAAAAATTTAGGCATTTCTTTCCAAAGTTTTTTCCATTTTTTATTATTTCCAGAATTTATTAATTCATTAATTTTTTCTGATTTTTTTGAAATATTATTTTGAAGAAAAAGATTAACAATATTTGTCTTTTTTTCAATTACTATATTTTTGAGATTATTTATTTTTGTTGTTGAAATGAATTTTGAAAACTTATTTAAATCATCTTTAGTTAAGAAATGAATGATTAATGGAGGAATTTCAACTTTTATTTTTATTTTTTCTCGAATAATTGGAAGTATCATATTTAACTCATAATAAAAACTCCCATTCTCAATTAAGATCATGGGAGTTTTTAGTTTTAAAAGGTTATGATTTATTTAAGCTTATAAGTTTTTTCAGTTCCTTTTCCCTTAGCTATTACAGTAATTCCTCTTCCTTCGAGATAGGAAATATGTTCCTTAAGACTAATATTTATTTTTGCCTTTTTACATTTCTTTTCAAGTTCTTCAATTGTACCACCTTCTACAAAAAACTCATTTACTTTAGCACGATTTGTTCCAAGTTTGGAACCATACTTATCTTTTCCTTCTTTTTCCTTACCCTTCTTTACTTCCTTCTTTGTTTCTTTCTTTACTTCTTTTTCCTTACCCTTCTTTACTTCCTTCTTTACTTCCTTCTTTACTCCCTTTTCCTTACTTTTCTTTACTTCCTTCTTTACTCCCTTTTCCATGGTCTTTCTTCCTTTCTTTGTTTTAGTGTTTTTTGAATCATCATTGTTGTTATCATCATTGTTGTTATCATTATTGTTGTTATCATCGTTGTCATCATTATTATTATCATTATCGTTGTTGTCGTTATCGTCATCGTTGTCATCATTATTGTTGTTGTCATCATCATTATTGTTGTCATTGTCTGATGATTCTTTCTTCACTTTCTTTACTTCCTTTTTAGCTCCCTTTTTTCCTTTCCCTTTGGAATCATCATTATTGTCATTATCATCGTTGTCATTATCATCGTTGTTATTGTCATTATTATTGTCATCATTATCATCATCATTGTTATTATCGTCATCATTATCATCATTATCGTCATTATCATCATCATTGTTATTATCGTCATCATTATCATCATTATCGTCATTATCTGATGATTCTTTCTTACCCTTCTTTACTTCCTTTTTATCCTTCTTACTCTTCTTTCCCTTAGAATCATCATCATTGTTGTCATTATCTCCAGATGATGTATTCTCAAGGGCTTCAAGAGTATCATTATACCAGTCAATCATTTCCTGATTCTTCTTATCATTTCTCCATTTCTTATCTCTGCTGTTTTTCTGAACTGCTGATAAAAGAGCATCAAGTGTATCCTGTTCTGTATCTCCCTTCTTTACTTTAACCCCCAATTCCTTTGCATACTTTGCAATAACCTTTGACTGATCTTTCTTTCCACCCTTCTTTTCTTCTTTCTTTGACTTTGCCATAATCTGTGTTCCTTTCACTTTTAAAAGTTTTTTTGTTTGTATTCCTTCTGGAATATTTCTTAATTTATAATCAATTATATCAGTTTTTTTCTTAAGGTGAAAAAATTCTTCTATTTCTTTAAAAATGGTTGATATTACTGAATATTTCCACCCTACACTTCTTAATACTTTCTTTAAATCGTTCTTTGTTAGTCTTTTCTTTCTCTTTTTATTAACAGATTTGATGAGTTCATTATTAGGATTGATTATAAGATTAACAATAAATTGAGCCTGTTTACTTAGATTCTTTATTTTAGACATAAAATCTAATTGTTCTTCAAACACTACTAAATGATCATTTGCCATTTCCAATATTGCATCTTTTGTTCCACTTCCAATACAATAATCAATACCTTCAATATTAAGCTCATCATCCACTTAAATCACCTCCTTTATTATTCATTAGTTGTTTTCCATTTAATTCTTTGTTCACCTGCTATATTAATAACAATTGGATAATATCTTTTATCTTCATCAAACATTTTCTGAATAACTGCATCTGGCATATAATCTTCAATCAAAGAATTATGAATTGTAGACATATCTTCTTTAATTAAAAGATCAATTAATTCTTGTTCTGACTTTCCTTCTGCTACCCCTGTAAAATAATATTTAGTTGTTATTTCAATTTCTTTATTTTTTGGCTTTTCTATTTTAGGAATTTCTTCAGAAACAAAAGGGGCTTTTTTATCACCCAATTGATTGTATACATAAATTGATACCTCATTATTTTCATTAATCTTAACCTCATTAGCAACAATATTAGGTAACTTTTGAAAGATTTCCAAAATATCTGACAATGTTTTTCCTCCTGTATTTTGTATATTATAAAATTTAATATACTTTTTTTCTATTCCGGAATAGTAATAAGCTTTTTTATAACTAATATTATTTTCTTTCAATATCTCTGTAACTTTATCCTTAATACATTTTAAAACATCTGTCATTCGTTCATACTGTAATTGTACTTCATTTCGTTTTCTTACTTTCGGTTGTAACTTAACTTCTTCTACTACTTTCTTTTCTGTTTTTTTAACAGAAACTTTAACATCCTTTTTTTCATAATGAATTTTTGCAAATATTCGTACAAATATTTTCTTCAATTTAGTAGTCATTTTATTCCCTCTTGTATCATTAGTTTTTATTATTATTAGAAACTACTCTTTTTACATGATATAGTTTATCCGCCTTTGCCTCTTTGTTTAATTTTGTTTCCAACCTTAATGCCATAAGGTTATCTGTAAATAATGTCTTATATATTTTATTTTTATCAGTATTAATTATAGCATATTTATGCAATAGCATTTTATTCTCCTTATATTATCATTGTTTTAAAATTATCATTCAGTTTTAATGTTTCCTTGTACTGGTATTGTTTTAATCTTCGATACCTGTTGGCTGCTAACTTCATTAGATTAATTATTTCAATAAAAGTATCTTTGTTAATACAGTCATTAATATGAATGTGATATTTCTTTTCACCCCTATAAACAACTATACTTGTTATTTTATTTCTTTCTGTTGAATTAGCAAAATAACAAACTCCATTTTGATGATATTCAGTTATAATTTCTTCACTTATCTCTTCATAAAAAAGAATGTTTTTAAATTCTTTAATACCAACAACTGAACCTTTCATGCAATATCTAATTTCTGATCTTGGCATATTTTATTTTCCTTTTTTTTTAATTTTATAAAATATATGTTCTCTTTTTTTCCTTAGCTGTAAATGAAAGCCTTCTTCTGATTCTTCTGTCTCCTCTATAATTTTTATAATAGCTGACCTTGTTGCTTTTGTTATTCCTTGTTTATGTAATATAAAATTTCTAAATCTAAAATCAGTATTCCAATATTCAATCCATGTTTCTACAATTGGTTCAAGCATAGGATTCATATATAAACCATACTCAAACAAATCTAAAAGTAATTCTGTCAATATATGATCTTCATATTCTATATCATAAGGATGTACGCTCATCATTTCCTCCTGACATAATATCGAATAGGAAAATATATTCGTTTAAATTTACTCTTAGGTAAAAACTCCTTCCATTTTCTACAGCCATTACATTCCTTGTAATATTCTTTCTTACTTGTACTGCGGTGAATACATGCTAATATATTCATTCTTTTAAAATTATACTTTGTACCAGCAGTGTACATTTTACAAGGTATGATTATTCTTTGGCATCTTTCTTTCATCCATTTATTCATAAAAGGACCTCATCATTAAATAGTTAATAAGAAAAGTTACTCCTTTATTTGTAATGCTTTAATCAATCCTGAAATGTTATGCTGTGCAAAATCTATTCTTACCAAGGGACTGTTTAAATTCTGTACCCATGCTCCCATTGATAATCCATATTGTATTTGTCCTTTACTACTTACTTCAATAAATCTATGAGCATGCTCAATAATGTTTTTCCTTTCCTCTATCCATGTTTTTTGAAGAGCTTTATTTGTTTGTAGTTTAATTCTTTTTTCAAGAATATTTGCATATGAAAATAAAGCTTCTATTCTACAACCAATACTTCCGAATACATCATACTTATATAAATCATACGGATCATAAATTATTTTAATAATACATTGTTCTGCAAAATTCAATTGATCTTTTGTTGGCTTATCTAAAAGCTCAATTGCCTGTACCATCCAATGATCCCTTGTCCATCCTGTTTTCTTACTTTGAAGATATTTATAATTAATTAATTTAATAGCTGCATTTTCAATCTTCTTTTTAAGTACTACTGTTAGTATATGACTATTTTTAATATAGGTTAATAAGCCAAGAGCAACTTCCCCATCGTAAAAATCTGATTTAAAGTTTGAAATTTTATCTTTTATTTTTTTATGAAATTTCAAACTACCATTTTTATTTTGAATACTTAAAATGTAATCAACTAATAAATGAGCTTCATCTCTATGAAAATTAAATGCTGAGTGTAATAATGCTAATATTGATAATCCAATACCTCCAGTTTTAATTGAATTGTTTTCTACTATTACTGAATGACCTTCTTCTGTTTCAAAAAGATTAGTATTTATTAAATAATCTGTTGCCTTTAATGCATACCTCCTGACTACTTCAATAAACGGATTAATAATTCCTTCATTTAGATTATGATATTGCCATAATGCATAACAACAACCTGCATGTCGAAGAATATTATAATCATCTACTTTTTTATTTGTAACACTGTCATAACAATAATTGAATCTACCATTTTCATCAATGGTTCGTATTAACCAGTTAATAGCTAATGCTAATCTATTTTTTATATCATCTCTGTTAATCATTTTTATTTTCCTTTCTTATTATCAATTAATTTATAAATTTTGAAATCATCAATAAACTCTTGAGCATTTTTTAATGATTGTAATTCTTCTTGTTCCTCCTCTGTTAAATCAATTTGAAAGTCTTCATCTTCATCATTTTCGCAATCAAATTCAAATACTGAATCATCATATATTCTTATACTATAAATTTCATCAACCTTTGAATGATGAATAATATATTTATTACTTTCCAATAATTTTTTTAATTTCTTTAATTCCTTTTTTAATAAAGCTGCGCACTTTTTAAATTCAACAGAAAATTTTTGCTTTGGCGGTTTTTCATTTGGTTTTTCATAATCAACAACATGATGGTATAAAGATTCATGTGATAAAACCTCAATTTGGAATTCTTTTAATATTTCAGAAAAGAAATCTTTTATTTCTTGTTTTGAATAATGAGAAAGCCTTTCCTTTATAACTTGCTTTATTGTTTCCTTTTTTTCTTTTTCTACAAAATTTGTTTCATTCTTTATCTTTTTCATTTTGTGCTCCTGTATAAATCTCTCTAAAAGGTTTATCTTTAATAATTCCACAATTACTACAAACTCTTTTCATTCTGATTTGTTGTATATGCCCTACTATTTTTCCTTTTACAGTTACAGTATATTCTTCTTCATATACTTTCCATTTTTCCCAAATATGAAAAAATAGTCTACACATAATTTGTTCTTTAATCGTCATATTTATCTCCACAAATAGAACATTTATTATTTCGCAAAATAACTCCGCAACACATAGGAGGAATTTTTGCTTTTAATTCTTTTAATCTATTTTCCTTTTCAATTACTTGTATCTTTATTTTATCTATTTCTTTGATCAATTCCTCCAGTTCTTTTTCTGTTTGTTTAATGATTTCCATTAGTGACATATTTACCTCACATTATAAGGTTAATAATAGCTTTTAATCCCGTTTTGAACCCATCAAATCGGGTCTTGGCTGCGTTTTTATTGTAAAAACATATATTCATACCCTTTTAGGTGTAAACCCGTAAATTTTAGGTATTTTTGAGCTTGTTTTATGACCAATCAAGAATACAAGTGGCTTCATAAACTGATATTTTTAAATCTTTCTCTTTAGCTTCATCTAGCTTTTTAAAAACTTCTTCTACTTCATAATGGATTTCGGTTGTTGGTTTATTTTCTTTGTTTGGTGAAAATTCTCTTACAAAATAATATTTTTCTGCCATAATTGATTATCCTCTTTTATAATTAAAAATGATTGATTTAGCATCACTAATTCCTGAACCCATTCCCATTCCACCAAGTATCATAAATGGGAGTATCGCTGTTGGAAATCTACTAACAACTTGTTTACAATTTTCTATTTCTTTTTTTGTTAAATAATCTTTTTCAATGGCCTTAGCCTTTCTTTGTTCAAAGGTTCCTCTTCTTTTCGCCTGTCCCATAATTATCCTTCTTTATAATTTATAATTGTTGGTGTAGTTTTTCCACTATTAAAAAAGTCTTGCAATTCTTTTAAAAATTCTGGAGGAAGGGGTTCTAATTTTAGATTATCAATTTCTTCCAATATGTTTGTTTCTAATTTTAATAATTCTTTTTCTTTTTCTAATTTGTTAATTTTTTGATTCAATTTAAAATTTTCATTTTTTAATCTTTTAATTTCTGTTTCTAATATTTCTTTTATAACTCCCATAATAAACTCCTTTCAAAATAGGTTAAAATCCTTTCAAATCTACTCGACAATGAGTTTTTATTATAAAGGGCATATATTCATACCCTTTATATTAAAACCCGCTTATTTTAAGTGTTTTGTTGTTTAAAATCATATTAAAACTCTAATGCCCTTTTATATTTAACTGTTGGTAATTCATTAACAGCAGATACCATTTTTTCAACTTCTTTTCCTATTTGCCTTCTATACTTTTTATCATCTCTTAGATCATCAATTTGAATACCTTTAAGTTTCCCTAAAAGCTGTTCTGATAATTCCATAAAAGGTTTATCATTATAAATATTAACCTCTTTTAATTTTTCAAGAAATGCAATTGGATTTTTAACTGTAGCATCCTTAAATTTCTTATCAGGTGTTTTTAATGTCTCACCGAGTTTAATTATTAACTCATAAAAACTTTCTCTCAGCATTTGAATTGTTTCTTCTGCTACTCCTTTTATCATTTCTTTAAACTTTTTATTTTCCAGTTCCATTACATCATTACTTACTAATGAAACTGAATTATCAGCAAATGGCAAACTGATTTTTTGCCATCCCCAAATAAACTTGAATTTACTTGTTACTGCATTTGCAGAAGGATAATATTCTTCTTTATATAATTCAGGATAATTCTTTTTTGCTTCAGCTTTTAATAAAGGATACCTATTTTTAAATTCCTCTTTTAAGCCTTCAACTAATTCCTTTGTCTCTTTGAGCTTTTTTTCTATTCCTTCAATCTTATCTTCTGAAACAAAATAAACGCCTTCTGTAAGCCATGGAAAACAATTAGCTCTGATATAAGTAAAAGCATTTGTTATTGGAGCGGTAACCTCTTTTATTGCTTCATGATCAATCAGTTTTTGTGCTGCTGATACTGCCTTAGCATTGTTTTGAAATTTCTCTGTAAGCATTGTTTTGCTGATTGCCTTTCTGTTACCCCATGCTCCGGTTTTAACCCATAAAAGAATATTTGTTTTCATACATTTATTAATTATCTTTTGCGCCTTTTCATCACTTATAAAAAACTTATTTTTACTTGTCATTTTGGTTTACCTCAATTTATTGTTAATAGTTAATTGTATGAGAATGATATCTAAGATCATTTAATTGATCAATTACTATTTCCATTAATAAAATTAATTTATCCATTTCTGTTTTCGTATCATCATTTTCATACTCATCTCTAAAAAGTTTTTCCAATATTTCTTTTGGAGTTTTTTCTTTTTTCAAAACAGTATTTCCAATTTTATTTGCCATTTTATTTCTCCTTTATTTTATACGTTTATATTTATTGATAATAGTTTTTGATGCTGGGATTGTTCTTCCCTCTGCCCATTTTTTTAATGAATAAATTTCTTCTTTCTTTGTAACTGATATAGGAACTATATAATTCTTCATGATATCAATTAGCTTAATACTTTCTTTTTTATTCATGATATTATATAGCCTACATAATGTTTTTAATTCACTACCTGACCATCCTTCTGTATAAGAAAGGGTATTTGCTTTAACTTCATTTACAGGAACTTGATACTGCTCCATGTAATATTCAAGAATTTCTTCACGCTCATTTTCTTGTGGAAGATCAATAAAAAATGGTGCTGTATCCCATCGTTCTGCTCTTAAATATTCTGGAGGTAAATTAATACTGTTACATGTTGCAAGAAAATAAATACCATCTGGTCTGTCCTGCATAAATTTAAGTAACTGAGAATTTGCTCTGTCATTCATACTGTCACTTGAATATGACCTATTACTATTACCTGTACCTGAGAGGCCCTTCTCGAACTCATCGATGAAGATGATCAATCTACCCCTTGCAACTCCTTTACTATCTACCTCAATAAAGCTCTTTATTACTTCAATTATCCTTCTCACATTCTCTTCTGTCTGACCAACTATACCGCCTTGTAACTCTGCCATTTCCAAAGTTAACATGGGAATATCAAATTCACCTGAACATGCTTTACTGAAATGTGATTTACCTGTACCGGAGGGACCAAGTAAACATAAACCCTTTGATTCTGGATTAGGTAATGTGATTGATACAAACTCTTTTAAATTCTCATATCCTTTTAATGATTTAAAAGTTTCCTTATACTGTATGTACTTAATACCGGCTATTCCTTTTAAATAAGCTGTTCGCCTATCAACGATATCACTGACTTTTAATTCACCATTTTTTACAACAGATAAGAACATTGAATTTTGTATCTCACTATGCTTCATACCAACCGCTGAATTAATTAAAGCTTCTTTTACTTGTTTATTTGGAATTGGAAATGTTGTTTTAACTTCCTTTGCTGTTTCAATTGTCTCATCTAATATCTTTTCAATATCTTCTCTTGTAGGTAATGGAAAAGTAATTTCAACAAAATCTTTAATCAATTCTTTTGGCAATCCTTCTTTGTATGATACTGAACTAATTATACAAGTAATCACTCTTTTTTCTTGGGTCTTAAATAAAGGCATTGTATCAAGCATCATTTGAACTATCTCTTTATTTGGAGCTTTGCTTACCTGTTCTTCAAATAAAAACCAATTGTAATTTTTTAATATTATTGCTTGTGGAAATACAGCTTCTTGAAATGATTCTTGTAATTTAAGAAAAGGCTCCATAGGGTCAACATTATTTGAACCATAACCCCAAACATTAATTGAAATACTTTCTTTCCATGTTGTTAATTCTTTTTGAAGAAAAGCAATTGTTTCTTCCTGCTCTTCCGATTGAATATAAAACAATGAGTAACCGGCTTTTAAATACTGTATCAATGTTGTTTCCATTTTTATTCTTCTCCTGGTCATTAATTGTCATTTTTATTAATTTTTTATCTTGAAATTTTATTAATGGTTGTTGTCTTTGTAAACTTAGGATAAAAAATAGGATTCATTTTTTTAAGTGGAAGTATATATGTCAAAAACATCACCAATATTAAAATACGAATTATAAACCAAAAATTAAACATAATCTTTCTCCTTATTTAAATTGTTATTTACATGCTATCCTTTTCATACCAAGAAGCTTCTGTATCTTTGATTTTTTCTTCTTCCTTTATAAAAGCTTCCATAAGTTCTTGGCATATTTCAATATGTCTGTGTGAAGCATCCATTGCATCATCAATTTTTTCTTGTTCTGTAAATTCAGGACCATTTGAAGAAATAGTCCCATGATACATTTTTCTTTTACAGCATGTTTTAGTTATCGCAGAGTTCATCCACCACTGTGCTCTTAATGCATGACATTGAAACTGTAATTTCATATATTCTTTATCCTTCATTTTATTCTCCTTTATTAAAAAACCATGTAGTATGTCCTTCATAAATAATGACATCAGGAAATAAACTGTTAGCTACATAAAAAACTTCAGCCCATATATGATCATTCCATGTTTTTATTTCTACAAAACATTGTAAATTTTCAAGATGAAATTTACATCCCATACAAGCAAAGGCTTCATGTAAAATTATATCAGTTTCTCTGTATGTATAAGGGAGTGAATCATATATTCTTTGTTTGAATAATACTGGGGAATAATAAAATTTAACAAGCTTAGAATCAGTTACTGTATAATCATTATTTCCTGAAATAGTATTTAACTGATATTCTTTTAATGCTTTAATAAAGTTACTTAATCTTTCATTAAAAGAGAGGCTGTGATTTTTTGTTTCATCTGTATCAATCATTTTTATTGATACAGTAAAAGATGCTGAATTTATTGTTCTTGCTGTATAGGTAATTATCATTTTTGTTTCTCCTTGTCTTAAATTATTAATATTTAATAGCTTTATATTGATACAATGCTACATTTCTTATTGCCCATTTATTCTTCTTTGCTGCTTTCTGAATTGCTACTATGCTGTACGTTCTTTTTAAAAGATTAATATTTTCTTTTGTTCCATATTTTGTTTCAATAACATTTTTTGTTACATCAAGTTTATATTCATTGTATGATTCATCCAAAAATAGAATATTTGAATTTCTATCATTAGTTAATGTTTGAAAGCCTAATCGCTTTATTGCTTCTTTTAGAATATCAATGTTCTTTACATTGAATTCTACAGTCATTAAGTTTACTTCATAACAGGGCATTATAATCCCTCCTTTAAAAATAAAAGATGAATAACAAAAACAACCAAGCCACTAAAAAATATTACATATAATATTCCATCAATTAATTTTATTATTTTATTTTTCATAATATTAATCCTTTATATCTGTTAACATGCCAATGATGGAAGAATCCATTTCATCATACCTTAATTTCAATGATTCTGATTTACCAAAACAAATTGCATCAACTCTGTTCTGTTCTACATTAGGAATGAATTTAATAAACCCTGCTGATCTTGTTTTAATTCCTGGATATGTGTTACTCATCATTCTTGCAACTTTAGCATGTTCAAATCCACTTGGAAATATTATAGGTAATTCCTGACCGCCTGGTTGTATAAACATTATATATTTCATTTTTTATTTCTCCTTTGTCATTAAAGATTAATGTGAATGTAATATTGAACCATGCCTGTGAAGCTTAGTTCCTTGTTTGTGTGTATGATGCTCATGACCAGCCTTTTGTGTAGTGGTTCTTTTACCACCACTTAATTCAGCAAGATCAGTTAAGAATTGATCCGCTGACATATGCTGTTGTTCTGATATCCCTTCTGTATTAACAGAAATTGTACCATCCTCTAATACTTCAATATTAATTATATCTGTCATATTAATACCCCACTATAATTGGTGCTTGTTTTGTTGTTGTTCCCATGAAAGAGGTTGTCATTTCTTTTGTTCCTCCAAGTTTTTCATTATATTGTTCTAATGTTAAAACTGTAATTGAATTTAATTCTTTTTTATTGGCTAATGAACCACAACCCCTAACATTACTCATAAAACTACTATACTTTGTGATATCAACTTCAATCCATTGTAAAATAGTTTTTGAATATCCTATTTTTATTACGGAAGACATACCTATTGATTTTTCTGTTGATATTGTAGTAAAAGAATTTAATGCTTCTGTTTTAATTTTATTCCATTCTGATGAAGAGATTTTTCTTTTTTCAATTAATTCGATTTTATTTTCTGTATTAAAAATCTTATCAAATATTTTACTTTGTTCCTTTCTTACAAAATGAACATACTTCCATTCTTTTTTAGATATTTCTAAATCTATTTTTTGTTGTAGTGATAATTTTTCTTTTTCTAACTCCTCTTTTTTACTTTTGAGACTTTCAATCTCCGTTAATGCCTTCTTTGTAATTTCCATAGTAATTCTCCTTTTCAATAATGTTAATAATAAAAAAACTAACCCAGCTATTCAAACCCTCAACTATATAATAGTCAAAGGCTTGGAAGAAAGGTTAATCAAAAAAATCAAGAACCATCTCAGGCATAACTGCATTAACCTCCATAAGAAAGTCAAGACATCTTTGCATTTCAGGTAAATCCCCCTTAACATATCCAAATCCTGTTTTTGTACTAAGAGAAAATTTTCCCTTAACTAATGCAATATATAATGGTCTATCACTATATGTTAATTCTCCTGTAATGGTTGTATCAGATTTATCTGAAGTTTCAACAAATGAAACACCATACTTTGACATAATGCTGATAACTTTTCCTATTTTTACAACTGCATTCATTTCCATAATACTTTCTCCCTTGTCTTTAAATGTTAACTGTTAATAAAAGCCATTGCTTGTTGTTTAGTAAAATAAAAAATATCAAAACAATCTATTTCTTTCCACTTCATTTTTAACTTTGTATAGAAATTAACTGCCTTGGGTGCTGATTCTAAATAAATACCTCTGTTATTGTTTACTGCTTCATTACATATTTCTTTCATTAATAACTTACCATAACCACCACATGATGCTAAATGTAGAATATGAATGAACTGATCATCTTTATATTGATATGTTATAATTCCCTTGATGATATCATTTTCACAAATAACTATACCATAAAACTTTCCCTCTTCATAAACATTATATAATATATCATCAAGTGCCCTGCAACCAATATACCTGGAATCTTTCTTCCAAGTGTTTATTTCTCTTTTATATTGTTTGTACTGATTTTCTTTTAAAGGATTATCAGGTGTATATAATAGTATCTGCATAATTACC
>Ga0172380_10002917_pt1 | contig 24870 bp, 49 predicted proteins | sample Leawe162metaG_FD_119747 | JGI IMG/M metagenome (GOLD analysis project Ga0172380, IMG submission 119747) | Leachate microbial communities from a municipal landfill in Southern Ontario, Canada - Leachate well 162 metaG | ecosystem: Engineered > Solid waste > Landfill > Unclassified | place...
AAAGACCCTTGAGTGCGACCACGGGCTTCTGATCATTTGGAAGCGTAACAAGACTGACTACCGTCGTCTTATCTACTCGAACAATGGTCAGATGTATGATCGAGCAATCGACCGTCTTCCTCATGGCATGGCTACGGACTTCGATAAGTTGGCGGAGATCATGGAGGCGGAGGCTAGGGGTCAGGACAAGCGACACGACTCTCTTCTCAATAGGTATCTCGATAATGGGCCGATTGCTGTAGCGAGACGTGAGCGCGAAGAAGAGGATGCGCGGGCCGCAAGGCGAGAAGAGAAGCGACTCAAAAAGAAGAAAAAGTCCAAGTAGTCTCGACGTACCAGAACTGGTACAATGGTCGCGGTAGGGGTAAAGCACGGAAGTGTTGCTAGGAGGTATCGGATGGCAACAGGCGTTTTGAAGGCTCACCGGACATGGCCCATCAACCATGTGCATTCACCGCGGTTCCGAGTAGGTGAGCCGCCACGAGACATCATGGGCGTGAAGGATCGACCGCTGGTACTCGACCGCCATCAGTCGGAGAAGGAACAGCAGATCGAGCATCGAGACGAGACGAAGTGGTGGGGTAAGAAGGACTATCAAGACCCCCGCGACTCGCTGATGCCGCCCGAGGTAGAGATGCCCTTGAATCAGGGCATGGACTACTACGTCCGCAAGGCACAGGATCAGGCTCGGAACAGTCAGTGTGGTGCTGCATACTGGTACTATCTGAAGGCATCTCAGAAGGCCAAGAAGCAGACCGACAAGAACCGCTGGCAGCAGTCAGCCGACTCGTGTCTCCGTACCTACCGCAGCAGTTTCAGATTCCGGGTGGCGTAATGCTTGACATGCACCGCGACCATCTTAGACAGAAACTTAAGGAGTGGAATGGTGAAGACAAAGAGACAATAGAAAACATTGTCTGGGCGTTCGCTCGTGACCCCGAGTTGTACGCATACTTCAAGATGGTGGTGCAGGACGATATTCGAGAACACCATCGATCCATGAGGGAGACCTAATGCCTGAAGTCGTAAAGGTTGAATTCGACCGCGCTGGCGAGAATGGAGAGATGCTTCGTCTTACCATCACAAGAGAAAGCCCGGAAATGCTCGGGAAGTCAAGCATTCTCATTAGGGATAAGGCGACGGCACAGGCTGTTCTTGAAGGCCTTGCTCTAGAGATTAAGGAATGGTAATGCCTCCTCTGGTTGTTGTTGAATACGACATCCTCAAGGACGACAACACTCCTATTGGTCGTGTATTCAAGTGTGGCAATATGTGGACTTGGCGTCTGTTCAGCGGACACATGGACGATATGCACTACGCCACACCAGAAAGGGCACAAGAGAAAGCGATGAAGGCATTTAAGGAGATCAACGGTGGCGGCTAACGCGGCAACCATCTGCAAGCAGAACATCGACAAAATCTCTGGCATGGTGTCGGAGTTGGCTCTTCAGCAGCACGCTCTAGGTCATGCTCCTGGAATGAATCTAGTAACCCACACAGAGTACAGAAATATCGAGCAGCACCTGACCTCCATCGTAGAGGGTCTCGATATGCTTAGGTCGGAGTACGTTCGCACAATCGAGAGGCTGAAACTCATCGGTGTGGTCCCAGACGGAGAAACCTATGAGGCGCATGTAGTAAAGCAGACGACATAATGGCTCTGGGTGGTCGTGATTCTGTTGACATCACTCCTGATGGTCTGACTTGGCGACATTATGAACACAGAGATGTTCTAATGATTACTGGCTGGACGCCGATTGAGTGGAGATGTAAGCATTGTCATAAGACTGCCGAAACAATCATGCTGATTGATCATGAGAAAAATTGCGAATTGTATGACTCTCCTAGTTCTCGATAACCCCGAGCCTGGACATGAAACATTCACATACTGGCAATGTGACTATTGCTTGAAGACTTCCAAGCCGCTTGTCTATCAAGGGTATTGGGAGGGTGCGCGTATGGCGAACAAAGACCTCAATAAGCATCGTGAAGATGAACACGATGGACTGTTGTTCAAGGGAAATAAGGTCACAGTCAAGTCTATTCGTAAGACTAAGAAAAAGGCTAAGGAGTTGAGACATGCGGCGTAGTAATTCATGGATTGAGTTGGCTCCTATCCTCATTATGGTCGTGGCGATTGTGATCTATGCTTTTGGTGGTTGGGGTAACTCTTTCTCTCGAACAACTGTCGGTGGAATTGATGTTGTCGAACATAGGATGAACAACGGCGTGACCTGCTACACCGCGCAACTTTCTTCATCAGTGAGCATTGACTGCAAGTGAAGAGAAGCGAGGTCGCTGCCCTTACTAGAATTGAACCCGATAAACTACGTAAGGAGAGAATCTCCCCTCAATATCTCGGTAACGACCGATTTCATTACCAGCGTCATCTTGAACAAGATCGAGTGCGAGGCATCATTGCCAAGAAGATGAAGTCGCAGAAAGAGCGACGCATCATCGTGGCGAAGCGACCAGACCACACGTACTGGATCATTAACGGACAGCACCACAATGAAGCATACATGCGGGCGGGGATCAGTGAAGTAAAGATCTGGGTATTCGATTCGACTGGATGGGGTAACGAGGCTCTGGTCTTTAACTACTTCCAAAAGGCACAGGCCAAGACTACATAACGATTCCGGGGCTTTCTATGTCGGACATGACCGAGTATCAATTCGCAAATGGAGATGGTCGGGAAGGTCTTGCCTATCGACTCCCTAGATATGCGAATGTAGAGAACTTCACGATGTGGCCGAGTAAGCCACCTATCAAGATCGTGGACATGACTGACACACACCTTGATAATGCGATCAAGTATCTGTCGAAGAATAAGAAGAGAACCGATGTGGCGGATACGCTGCTGGTTGCTCTAAAGAAAGAGAAGGAAAAGCGCGATGGAAGAACCATACCTTCTGACTCTGCGCCCCCACTATAAGGGTCTTCCTATTCCTATGGCCGTGTTGGTCAAAGATGGTAAGCCAGACTTCGCCGTGGTTGACTTCGCTGCTGTCTTCGATCTAGCAGGACAAAAGCGATGTGCTCTGTGTGGTACAAGGATGCGCGGCAATCGGTACGCCTTCATTGGTGGACCGGTATCCAAGGCCAACCATCTATATCAGGACGGACCCATGCACCCGGACTGTGCGTCATACGCTGCCGAGGTCTGTCCGTTCATCGCCGGGCGCAAGGATGATTACCGGGATGGCGGAGATCGCCCAGATGAGATGCACATCACCATCTATGATTCATACGAAGACACGTACATCACACACGGATACCCTCCTAGTAGGGAACGAGTCTTTCGTGCTGGAGATGAGATAGAATAATGATTAGAATCATTCGTCGGTGGTATCGTGGTGGTCAGAACAAGGAAAAGGAAACCCATGCACATGAGATTGTCTTCGTCTTAGAGAATGGTGAGAAGATTGAAGTAGGGTTCGACAAAGAGCAGAATTGTCTTAAGGTCAGTGGCGACAATGTCCGTCTGCGACTCGAACCACGAGCCAGTAATTCTGTTTGGATTCACCCGCATCGCTAAATTCTAACAGACCTGCCATTGCTGGTAGGTTCACGGACATCGAATTCTACTAGACTTTTTATTCCTAGTAGTATGGTCACTTGACCGATGAGTCCATTCCCTCCCCACTTGCGCTTGATGACTCCACTTCCATACTCCCCTTCTCGGGGATCTGCGAGGCTGCTATTACCACGCGCCCGCGTAAGAGTCCAGCAAAGAGCGCTTTCCCAACAAACTTATTCAACTCGACATAACAGTATTGCTACCCTCGGCCTAGAAGAGCATACTAACCATATCGACAGGTAAGCGTTCCCACCAATCGGGGCGCAACCTTAGTCCAAGGAGTACTGGACAAGATGGCTGAGACGAAGACCGCAGACCGCAGCACCCGCGCTATCACGGGGAGCCTCGGTAGTTCCCAGCGAGATGGCTACCTCGCCGCTCTCAACGGAGGCAAGCACAACCCTGAGGGCTACTCGCTCTCCGAGTTCCACATCCGGTACGTCGCCACTGGCGCTCCGCTGTGGAACAAGATGCCCGGCATCGCTGACCTGAACTGGTTCGTCCGCAACGGGCCGGGCAAGGCTGGCGGTGAGATCTACCGCATCTTCCACGAGGAGGGTGTCAAGACGGTGGTCGCCGAGAACGACAAGAAGTTCTCTGTCAAGAGCAAGGGCGACGAGGTCCGCCGCTGGCTCTACGTGGGGCCGACGCAGAACGCGCTGGTCGAGACGGCTGGCTCGGACATGAACGCGGTGTCTGCTCTCGCTGAGTCGATGCTCACGAAGCACATCGCGGGCCTGATGGAGAACGGCATGTCTCGCGAGGACATCGAGAACATCCCGTCCATCAAGCGGATGGCTGAACTCGGGCTGCGTCTGCGCTTCACGGGCACTACCCCGGCGAAGAAGAAGACGACGGCTGCTGCGAAGTCCAACACGACTCCGCGGGCCGCTCGCGAGAAGTCGGCCTCTGCCAAGACCAAGAAGGTCGCGGCCTCCACCAAGTAGTCCATCGTGAGCGGGAGGTGACTAACCGCTCATAAGGAGATTTTCATGGCTACGACTGAAGAGATTGTGGTTGCTGCCCGAGCCGTCATGAAGGAGATGCGTGCCAACCTGACCGCAGGGGCAGTGAAGGACAAGTTGTCTGGTCACCCTGACAACCCGTGCTGTCCTTCCTGCGAGCGTATGTATGCTGCTCTCATGGATGCAGAAAAGATCATCGGTACCAACTAGGACTACATAACAGTTCCGGGTGTTTCATGCCAAAGAAGAGACGCACGTACAAGTGTCCCACTTGCAATAGAGAAATCTATTGGCCGAAGAAGTGTCCTCACGATGGGACAAATGAGGTAGCGAAATGACCATTCTCACTGAACCGAATGACATCAATTTCTATCAGTTTCTCACGCGCAAGAGTGCCCTCAGTCTTGAGGTGAGGACTGGCATGAAGTTCTCGAGCCGCGGGTCAATCTACCAGACCTGCAAGGACGCCTACAACCTCAGGGGAAACAAGGCCCGCGTCCTCGCCCAGATGGAGGAGATTGCTAGACAGGGTCTACTCAAGTGCGACCGCTGTGGTGCCTCCTTTGGTCTCTCAGACAGGGCAGAGATCCCCGCCCCGCTCGACGGCCACAACATGCCCATCACCTCAGCGAACGGGACGACAGAGACAAACTGGCTCATCCACGAGTCTTGCATGATCGAGGGTGAGGAGATCGCATGATCCAAGACTCTCGAAAGGTGCAGGGTTCTCTCCAAGGGGAACTCCGACTCGACATAAACGTTCCGGGCGAGGGATTGATCTATCTCCGTACCGGAAACCAGGATGTCCGACTGGCGTGGATGGATTCGCGCACCGCGGCTGAAACCAAGACCACTTTCGAGGAAAGGGATGCCACTGGTAAGGAAATCGTGCGTAGGTGGAATGAGTACGACTGGCTCATGGCTGTGGCTGATGCAGCCAACCGATATCTCAATCAGAAGGGTGGAAATGAAGTCGCTCTGCACAATGCCCTCAACTTCGCCGGTCTAAGGGATTACAACGCGAGATAAGGTTCCCAACTAGCCACTTGCGGAAGTTACCAGAATGGTATACTTGTGGTGCAACGACGGTAGTCCAAGCGAAAGGGGCTTGAAGTGCATGATGTGACTGTAACCACGAGACCTGATAATGTGGTGGAAGTTTTGTGCGCCACCTGTCAGTACAAGCCGAGGGTGTTTGAACCAGAGAGACTTGAGGTTGAACCTCGTTCTCTTTCTCGAACGGCTACGAAGCCAATCGTCTACCGCACTCGACTTCACGAGGCAACCATCTACGCCATTGCTCACACTCTGGGCATTAACTTTGCAAGGATCGACTAGCATGGGACTCAATCGACCAGACATTGAAGTTTCTGCCTCAATCGTGTCGGCTGGTAGGCCGCTCCAGTACGACTGTGTGGTGGATGTTCTAAACATCCGCGTAGATGCCGTGGCGTCGCATCGTCTCCTGGACTCGCTGGTGCGGACAGCAACCATGCTCGTCACGGATCTCCCCGATTTCCAGGAAGACCGTTCGGTCGGCGGGTATCGCAAACTCAACGCGATCATCCCTCAACTCAACATCATCCATGGCATCCTCATGGCCGACCTCACGACCCGCAAGATCCCAAGCATCGGGATGCCGGTACTGTTCGACCTACGTATGAACGAACGAAACACGGAACTCATCCACCGTACTGACGTCCTGTTTTATTCATATCTAAAGTGGCACAAGCGATATCGTGAGCAGGAACACGCAGTACACGGACCTCATTGGGGAAACAACTTCGACGGTGTAGTGGAGAAGATGTGTGAAGAGGCTGCGGCGTGGGTGAAGGAGGTTCGAGCATGACCTACGAGCATCTCTCCGAGGAACAGCAAGCGAGGGTGAGGGAAATCGAGGTCTGGGTATCGGACCACATCAAGTCTCAGCCCGGTATTCGCGCAGTCGTCCTCATTAGTCGAGTGCATGTAGAGTTTCCGGGCGAGGACAACCTAGCCATCATCGAGCAGATGGTGACCGACGGTAAAATCGTAGAGGTCGAGTATGTCCTTTCAAGTATGGACTATCGCATCAAGTCGGTGTACTTCCCGAAGGGCACAACCATCATCGGCATGGCAATCACTTCTCAAATCGAGAAGTATGATCGCAAGCAGAGTGGAAAGGCTTCGTAGTGTCTGAGTACACTGGTCACACCGCCCACGAGTTGATGAAGATGATCGAGAAGTTGACGCCGGGTGGTAGTGAGTTCTACAACAACCCTGAGCGCTGCATCAATTGGGCCAATGACAGGATGTCCAGCGCCGGTACTCTCGCAGCCGAACGCAATCGCCTGAGGACTCAGGTATCGAATCTCGAGGAAGATCTTAGGACTATTCGCACTCGCATGGACGAGGAGCCTAAGTGGAAGCCTCTGCCATGGAGGTCTGAGATTCGATATATCATCGCAAGGGCATTGGGCGAGAAATCATTGGGCGAAGATGTGCTTCCCGAAACGCCCGCTCGTGAGATTGGGGAACTACCCGGAACTGGTACAATGGGTACGTAACGAGGTCGAGCGAGAAAGGGTCGCACGATGATTGTTCGCGTAGCAGAGTTCACCGTCAAGTACAAGGTTGATCTCGATGGTGTTCCCGGGTGGGGCCACAACGTCGAGGACTGGCAGAAACTGGCAATGGCCGGGATCGTCAGGCAGGACCACTACCACGCAGAGGCAGAGGTTGTGGGTGAGGTCACCTACACCGAGGTCTGTCACGACCACCACGACATCTGCGAGGGTCGCGAGGAACTGAACGTTCCGGGCATCACTCGCGCAGACATTCGTCACATCACGGGGTTGGACCGATGACCGCCTTTACCAAGAGCAAGATCGAATTGGCGTGGGAGATCTACGCCACCATCGAGGGCTGGAGCCACTATGGAGGAGATGACAGTAGGTATGAAATCCCTGTCACCATCACGTCGGGTGCTGCTTCTATGGACTTGCTGATCTCTGGCAAGCCGGGGCGGTGGTTCATTTCGGAGATCACTCGCGGGCGTGGTCTATACACTGGCGAGCCTCAGTTCCGTCGGGTCGTGCCCGGCGGTCTTCGAACGCTCAAGGAAGTGCGCGACTACCTCTCAAGCGCAACCGCGAGAATCGTCCTGTAAGGAGGACAAGATGACGCTGGTGACTCTGTACAAGAAGGGTACGGGCGAGGCCCGTGACTTCGACATCAACATCATCATGAGTGAGCCGGGCTGGTACTTGACCCGAGAGCAGGCTCTTGCTGCTGGCGAGAATGCCATGCTCCCTCGTGGTCACAACGGGATTATGTCTCGCGCCCCGTTCATCAAGAGCCAGTCGTTCTGGTGTACGTGTTGTGACGCTAAGGTGGTGGACGCTGACGACGAGACCAGCGGCCACTTCTACGTTCTGCACGGCCACGCGAGGACGATGATGGCGAACACGACTAACCAGAACCACATTTCTGGTGAGTACTCGCAGTTTGTGATCGCCTTGTGCTCTGAGTGCGAGGTTGGTCACTTCATCCACACTGAGGAGAAAGAGTAATGGCCTACGCGACTCACAACTACAAGACCAAGAAGGCTTTGAAGGAGGCGGTCGAAGTCTGCAATAAGACAGGAGATCAATTCCCTTGGTATCAGCCGGGACCGATGGGCAAGGGTCAGCAGTCTCTCAGCCCCGGCGAGTCTGTGTCTCTCGAAGGGCCACACTACCCTGAGCCTCACAAGTGGTACGCGCTACTGAAGATGGACTACAACGGGAAACTAAAGGTGACGTGATGGAAGCAACGCTGCTGCCGAAGAGTAATCGACTCAAGCAACTAATCAAGATCCATGGTAACAGATGGATCATTGAACGCGGACCTCACCCGATGCCGTGTTTCGACCTCGCAGAAGGTTTCGCCATCATGAGTCTCGATGGTACGCACCAGCGCAATGTGCGTAAGGAAGAGATTAAACTAGACGAGGTAGTAGAAAATGTACAATCTTCTTAAGTGGGCTGCGATGATCTATGGTATCTACTATGTCATCACATTCCAAGCCATAGTATTCGATCCCCACCGTGGTGATCTAGTGAATGTGGGTTTTGGTAGCGCAGTTCTGTACTACCCGGATCTAATCAATTGGTTGCTTATGATCATCATCTTTGTGATTATCATTGGTGATCGATTGTGGGAAGGAATTAGGCGCAATGAATGAGCCATTCGGTGCATCGAACCATCGCAGGGTGCAGGAGTTTCTTCTCATGGATAGCAACCTCAGTCATGCTCAGGTCACTCGATGTAATGTAGTAGAAGATAATGAGAATAGAGATGTCTTTGCGGTAAGAGTCCCGCCATACGGTAGACAGAAAGAACCAATCTATCTAGTGGTGTATCTCAACAAGACTCCATACGACTTCGAAGAAGTCACTTTTGACGAGTGGCCTCCTCGAACCGCACGTGATCTAACTCGAAACATCCTGGGAATTTAGAAAGGCCCCGGAAGCATTATGTACCCTGAACTAACCAAACTTCTGAACGAAATGGGAATGTGCAACCACATGAGGTTGCTGTCTGTCCGAGATGGACAGTCAACGATTGAATGGGGAAACATCGAGGTACTTGGGGTTGATCTTCCGGCCCTAGAATCTCAGGCTAAGAAGATTACCGCCCTCGATGACGAGGATATTCAGACCTTCGTCGATGGAGACTCGATGGATCAGGAAGACCTGATGAAGAAGCACAATGTCAAGGAACTGCACGAATTCCTTTCGGAGGCTTTCGATGGAAACTACACTTCTTTCATCTACCGTTAGGCGAGTCGAACACACCGCGGTCATATTCCAAGACCCGGAGATCCACTACAACAAAACTCGTGCTTCTGCGTGGTGTGGTCGCATCGTTGTTCCTACGATGCAAATGTCATGGGACATCGAGCATGGAATGATGTGGCAGCGAGCGTGTGGGGCCACTGGAAAGGAAGTCGATTTCCTTTTCTTCATGAACTCTCACCGCATTTGTCAGCAATGTGATCTTAAATTCTCGATGACGGTGATGAACAAGGCCGCAGATCGATTCGAAGAGTCTATGCGTGAACGCGGCACTCCCAACCGTCGCGCGTACTTCGCATAATTCTGCCAGATGTGTAGATTGTAGTAGGTCTTGTGATGAGTCACGATAACCCTGAGATCACACAGAAACTCCACTGTGGTTGCTCGCTACTTTCCAATGGAATGTGGATCGAGTGTGGTGGGAACAACTGTCACCGGATCGGTCTCCCATCCAACCCACCCAAGAACTAGCCAGAGCGGTATACTAGGGGTGCGGGCGAAAGGGGTCCGCGAAGCGAAAGGTTCCTAGTATGCGAAACGCTCCATTCACCGATCTCATTAAAGACGTTCTTGCTGAACTTGCAGGTAGGTCTGCTCCCGTCGATTGGGGTACACTCGAAGGTTCTCTTAGGTTCACTCTCGAGAACATGCGCGACGGTCAGCGTCACCAGTATGGCGCTCCCATGCGCGCGAGGCTCAAGTCTCTGCTGCGTCATGGGTACGTCGATAAGTTCAACGGACCAATCAACCAGACAGTCACGGTCGATTATCCGTGCTGCAAACAGTACAACGGTCTTGGTCAGTGGGACGAGGATTCCGAAAAGTACGTCATTCGTACCGACCACGGAGATCACGAACAGGAGTGGAAAACTCGTACATACGAGCGATCTGTCGAAACCAGTTTCTGGTTCATTACCGATAAGGGTCTCGAATACTACGAGGCTCACAAGGATGGTCCTACTGTCAGCAATGGCGGTACGTGGAATGACAGGTGGTAGTGATGGCACACTTTCTGGTTGATAACCCCGAAGACTGGATTGGTGAGAACAAGTCTCTACAGAAGAGATTCGACTCGATCAAGGCATTGCCCGACGGTATGCCGAAGCGTGGATCTATGACGCACGCGATTCTGTACATGCTTGTTCTGAACACGTACATGACCGCTCCACAAATGGCGAAGAGTAGATGGTCCTACGAGGTAGGAAACTACAACGAGACTCTTCGTCTCTTCGGTGCGCTTGGTCTGGTCGAGCGTAGGCGTCGAGATGATGAACCCAACGTGGCCTACTGGTGGATCACTGACGCGGGCAAGAAACTAGAGAAGAAGTGGCGCGAGAAATCTGGCACTCCCGGTGGTGGGAAGCCGATGGTTGCTAGGAGTACCGCAAGTGCTTGAACAATACGTTCCGTTCTTCATCATGATCGGGCATCAGGTGACACCCGCAACCATCTTCCCGGTCTTCGAAGACAACTACATCAAGTTCATGTCAGAAAACGGCGTCGAGGACAACGCACAAGGACGCGCGTTCCGCCAGTGGCTTAATCTCACAGGTCAGCCATTCGTGCAACTCACTCCTAGGTCGTTTAATGTCAGCAACGAGATTGTACGCATCCTCAATCTTGTTACAGGGCATGATCCTGATGACGATGATGTTGACCCACCTACCGAGGACATTAGAGTAGAGCGCCACTCGATCAATGGATCACTGGTGCTATCCTGTCTGGTCGGTGGTCATCTCCGAAGTAAGTCGTACTATCAGTACGCTGAAGAAGAAGCAAGAGAACTATTCCGTGAAGAATTCCTAAAGTAGTCTTCTCCTGCCCTGTGCTTAGAGGCCCTTTCCCTCTAGGTACAGGGCATCTCTTTGTCTAAAAATCTGCTAGAGATTTCCAAGTTGTAGTATGTTCTTTCCCTGATGAGTCTGGGCCGGCTCTCATGGAACCCGCCCCGGAACGAGTTATGTAAGCACAGAGGTGAATCAATTCCGGCCACACCCAGAAGTATACAGAGCAGTTACACTAGGGGCATGGCCTCGGGGTACGGGGTCTAAGCGAAAGGGTTCCGAAATGTTTGTTCTGGCGCACGAGGGTCTCGATGGGTTCAAGGCTTACGTGTTCGACACCGAGGCTCTGGCTCAGGCGTTTGTCAAGGCTAGGTTCACCGAATCGACCGACGAGGGTTCGACTCCCGAGGACTGGGAGGTCAGGTATCACAACAACGACGCGGATCACGAACAGTGGTCTTTCTTCGACGGGCAGTACGCCGAGACTCTTACGCTGTACCGCAATTGCCCGACCAACCCGACGCAACTCTAGGTCTAGGGAGATATCAATGCTCAATCGTGGCGACTCTCTCTTGGTCAGCGATGCAGCAAGAGTCTTGTTTACCGTAGAACTAAGAATCATCGAAGGGCAAAAGGTGGGAGAAGAGCCAGACACAGATTCCATTCGTGCTGGTCTGCTGCTGGCACGTGACAAGATCAACGCAGTGCTTGAGAAGGTGAACTCCTAATGCCAGAGATTAAGAAGTATCGATGTGGGAATAAGACCGGGTGTGACTTCGGTTACGCCTACACCGGGGCAGAGGGTTACTGCCCTCAGTGTGGACATCTTGGCAACGAAGTCCACGAGACCGAGGAAGAGAGCAAGACCAAAGACGAAAAGGCAACCACCCGTGAGTCTTACGCTCGTTTCTTCGATGAGCATGAGGCAGAACTGACAAACATCTAAGGGATGTAGGAGAAAGACATGCCGCCACGCCATTGGGAATGGGTTTCGAGTGATGGTTTCAGCGAGACATATCGTCTACTAGAATATCTACCAGATCAGTACGATAACCCAGACAGGGATCAGCAGTACAAGGTCATTAAGCAGATCAATGTACCCTATGAGGTAGCGGCACTCATGATCAAACGAAAGTTGGATGTGACCTTCGTAGGCACAAGCATCATTCACCCTGCTTAGTCCCAAGACTACCCACTCCTTAGCCGGGGTGGGTATTTCTTTGCCTATTTGTCTGTCTACTCCAAGAGTCTATGCAGAGATCCAAGACAACTAATGTCCATAGACACATAGGCCCGGTGGGGTCTTTATCAACATACCCACAAGACACATACTATATGTCTGCGAGACTTTGGAAAGCGGCCGCCGGAGGCACCACCTATGTACCGAACCAACTCCCCCAGCGTATAGGGTCGTAGGGAGGGTGTAGAGGTCGATACATACTGCACATAGGCACACAACACCACAACAAGCACCCCACCCTCTCTGGCTCGTTCTCAATGCCTCCTGAATGGGGGCCAAAACCCTAACCTCTACCCACTGTTTGAGGTGAGTTCTTTCCATTCCCTGACAATACCTACTCCCCTGTATACCTCCCCTCCAAGACCTGTCTGGGAGACCATCTCTTTCACTCATAATAAGCGGTCATTTCAATGTCAGGATCTGCATTATGAGGAGTCTTACACACAACTCTCGGTCATACCAGAGTCATAAATTCTAGCAGAGTTGGTCAGTCTGGTAGAGTCTTAGATGAGTCTAGGTCACCAAGATGTCATATCTCTAAATTCTACCAGAGTTTTAAGAGTAGTAGTCGTTTCCCCTGACCCCGGACTCCATAGAGTCTAGGTTATCTATCCGCTGATGAGTCTGGGTTCAACTCCCTGATGACTCTTGGCCGTCCCCCAGATGTGCCTCCCACACAGAATACCACAGAGCGTTTACACTGGTACTACCAGCCAGCGCACACTGATAGGGGTACTACAGTGACTACTTACGAAGAGATCATGGATCTGGCAGCACGCATTGAGAAGGACGCCCTCGCTGCACCCGATGGTGTGGCCCGCGACTCTGTCTTCCGCCTCATGCGTGTGTCTCGCATGGCACTCGTCAAGGATCTTCGCATCGCTGCTGCGAAGTATGGTGAGAAGGAAGGCCTCCTTCATGCCTAGTATCGCCATTCAAAGGGTGAACGTACCGTTCCCTGTCTGTCAGACTGGTCACCATGACAAATGTATCGGTGCTGTCATTGACAGGTTTGGTACAGAGGTGACCTCAGTGCAGGTCTGCTCTTGCGAGTGTCACCCCGATGTCTAAGGACAAGATGCTTGAGAAGAACAAAAAGTTGGTGCGAAGGAGAAACGGCCAACTCGTGTCTGTCAAGCAACTGTCCTACGGGCAACTCCTCTACACCCTCATCTGGGGTCGTGCTCCAAATTCTACCAGAGTTTAGGAGGTAGTAGTCGTTTCTGTCAGGTACGGAGTCTATGAGTGATGACTCCTCACTCTATGAGAACCGATGCCATTACCTTTCGCGCGCCCGCGCGTAAGAGTCTACGACTGAGGAGTCCTAGGCCCACACACAAGAGGGACGCGGTTCCCAAACACCTTACACTCAGGCCAACCAGAGTGGTATGCTGCGCTTGGCGGTGGGGTACACCGTCAGCACGAAAGGTCCTGCAAATGTCTCCCGAGCGTGCCGCCGAGGTCGAGGCCATGGAAGCGGAACTCAAGCCCCGCCTCGACGCGATCATCGAGCGTGCCAATTCCGAAGGCAGGGTGTTCCAGGGTTGCCAAGTGGCGTGGATTTCCTACACGCCGCGTGGTCGAGCGTTCATCGAAAAGTGCGGCGACACTCATGCAGGCGAACGCATCATGTGCGACGCGCACGAGGCCGACGCGAAGGCTCGTTTCCCTCAGGGCTGGCGCTACTACCCCGGTGATGTCTGCAAGCACGGGCGCTACGTCGGTGGCTCTGGGGCCGACTACCTCTGTGGCGATTGCGAGATGGGAAACTAGATGTCAAGGTTCGAATTGCTCTGGCTTCTCTTCTGGGGCGCAATGGCCTTCAGCACCGGCCTCAACATCCTCCTCTACATGATCATGAAGGACATCTAGGGTACATCATGTCTGTTCGTCTCGACGGCCCGTTCCATCTGTTTGCGAAGAACGAAGAGGAGATGAAGCGAATCGAGTCACTGCTTGAGGATGATGGGTGCATCGTCTTCTCCATCGGTGGCACTGACATCAAGGTGGTGGCAATCGATTCTCTCGAGACCCCTGAGGGTTTGGGTCAGGTAGAGTACGTCCACCACCGCACTCCGTTTGACCGGAAGGCGTAACCATGACCTGTGATGAATCCGGCTGCACCAAGCCCGACACCATCTCTGTCGCAGGTGAGCGACCTAGTGACAAGACCGAAATAGTCTCAGTCTTGGCATACTGCGAGGACCACGCACAGACAATGTCTCCTCCTGTGACTCTTGCCTACCTAAAGGAAGAGTGGACAGGCGGTCTCATCGCAGCAGCCAACAAAGACTGGAACACCTACATCGAGTCACCTGAGGCTGCAAAGCGTAGACACATCTTCCTCACCATCTAGTCAGTCTTCCTCTGTCCCCTCCTCCTGTACCCCGGGAGTGAGGGGACTTTCTTTGCCTAAATTCTGCTAGACTTATTTCCGTAGTAGTCGCTTCAAGTCTTTGATGAGTCCAAATTCTACCAGACTTTCATTCTGTAGTAGTCGAATCCAGCCCTGAGGAGTCCAGGCCGGACGGGCCGGCGATCTGTTCACCCCGCGCGCGTTTCCGCATACCCTACCGGGGTACGGTTCAGCATCGTTATGTAATGGGCTTCCTCTAAGGCTCTTCAGCACGCTCCCGATGTACCAATGGCGGTACATACCCGCACGCCTATTCAGCATCGCTCACCGCCTTCCCATGTCCTCCTACGGGCATCGTACCCCGCACGCTCGCGGGCAAAATGGCAACAAAAAAATCCCCCGCGCCGGAGCGCGAGGGGAAATTGATAAGGCGTGTTAGCGGATGGTGAAGTTGCTGACCTTGCGTGCGAGCGCTCCGGGGTTCTGCGCGAACCATGCCCGGTCCGCGTAGGTCAGCGCGCGCCACGTTCCGCCGATGCACACTTCCCGATAACCCTCAAGGCGCGGTCCGCTGGTCTTAGGTGTCTGGTTGTTCACGATGTACCCCTATCGAGGGTGCGAGTGTGGCGCGGGTGCTACCCCGCGCCACGTACCCCGCGTGCTACTTGGTTGGCTTCGACGCCTTGCCCGCAACCTTGCCCGCAAGCAACGCGGCGAAGTAGGGCACATCGCGCGCAACGTCGGCGCGGGTGCGACCGAACATCGCTGCTACCACGTCGGCAAGGTGCCGCGTGCGCTCGACCGCGAGCGTTGCGATTTCGGCATCGTCGGCATCGTAGGCGGCAACGTCGCCAACGTACCGCCATGTCGTGCGGGCCTTGCCCGCATCGTCGGCACCCATGTTCGGCGCGGTCGCGTCGCACACGTCGCCCGTACCGTGCCCGATGCACGAAACGCGCGGGGTAGCATCGGCGCTACCAACGTGCCGGTACTCGTGCGTTCGGCCCGCGCCTTGCATCGACTGGCCGGGGTGCGAGGCGAACCAATGCAGGTCGCTCGCGCCGAAAGCCTCGAACCACGCCGGGCCGCCAAGCGCCGCGTACCGAATACGCGCCTCGCCTAGCGTTACCCCGCGCTCGTCGGCCGTTGCCATTGCCCGCACGAACGCCGCGCCTTGTGGCACGCCGTACAGCGCGCCCGTAATGGCGCGTTTCGTGTGGCCTAGCGACTCGCGCGTAATCGGCGCGAGCGTGGCGGCTTCGTTGTTCGTGCGCTTCGTAACTGCCATTTCGATACCCCTAAAGCGATGGTAGCAAACGTGCTACCGGCGATGCTCGCGAGTGCGGCGAGCGCGCACGGGTGCGAGGCGGGAAGTTTTAGCGCCATTGCTGGCGAACCTTGCGCGACCGCTCGACACGGGCGTTAGGGGTTTTTGCGTTGCCTCGAACCTGACATGCGAAGCATAGCACGGCTGCTACATTGGCAATACGCGCACAACACGTTCTAAGGCCAATTTTAGGCTATTTGCGGCGCTCGATTCGCGCACCCGCAAAAACATCTGCTTTTTAGCCAGCGCCATCGTATGTACCCCCTAGGGGTATGTGATCAGCACGGATGTACTACTCGAAACAGAACGAACCCTCGTTCTGTGTGGCCCCTAGTGTCAGTGCAATTGTTCAGCCTATGCCACGTCTCTTACAGTCTCGCTCAGGGCATTCACTCGCGGTTCAAGGCCTCTTTCTTCCTCCCGCACCCTCCGAGCGTAGTCAGTGCGAATCATGCGCGCCTCCATCAGCATCCACTTGCTCCCAGCCTGTCCTAACCCCTCAGGCATGGTCACACGTACCCATTGTCATAGGGCAGACGATCCCAGACTCTTAGCACATGCTAACTTCCATTCATAGCATGCCCTAACTTGAAGAAGAAGCCGGGACTGCGGCCAGATATTAGGTCGGGGAGGGGACCCGGCCTAGCCGACCTACCTTTGATTATGTCGCCTCACAAACTAGAGCGTCCTCTACAGCACTAGATGGAACTCAGAATCTAGGAACTAAGACTCTAGGGGACCCAGACCCACGATACTAGAATGAAACAGTCCGGGGTGACGGTAACTCCCAAGGGGACCCATAGGGGTTGGTGCCATGACAGAGGTAAGACAACAGTACCTCTTTGACATAGAACTCGAGACTACGCTACGAGTAAAGAGTCTAGGATCGCCCTCGGTACTCGACCCTAACAACCTCCGCAGGGGACGGGCAACCGTAGGTTGACCCTCTCCACCGGGGACCCTACCAGCAGTATGTACAGACACGTCTGGCTCGATGGACCCTAACCATCTAGTAAGTTGGTAGGGCCGCACAGCGAGGGCTGTCTAAGAGTCTACAGAGAGGTTGTATTAGTAGAGGGAAGTTATCTATGAAAGGAGGTTTGAGACTAAACGCAAGACTTGAGACTTGAGAAAAGACAAAGAGAGAGGGGACCCTACGGCCCCCTCATAGACTAATACTTAATTCCTAAGTGATCCATTGCTCTTTGTACAGTCGCTATTGTCTTAGTGGAGGAAGACTCTGGGTGGTTGATGATTGCGTGGACAGACTCTACAGAAGCGTTGAGGTAAGAGGCTAATTTGTAGAGTTCTGTTTCAGTCAAGTCTGGTCATCAATCACTGTGTTGGGAGTCTGGCCTCTGGTAAGAAGAAGACGCGTAGATTTGTCGCCCTTGAGGATCTCATCGTTGGTCACACGTCCAGATGAGTATCGAACGATGAAGCGAATAAACTCTGGTCTCTTAGTTGTCCAGATCTCAATCTTGGAAACTGTCTCTTTAATAATCGACATTAATCATTTCCTGCTCGACTTACATGCTCTGGCAAAGGTGGTGAGACAACAAAATCTCTGTTTTCCAATGAAGAATTCTGCACTAGGTTTGACGATGTTTGAGTTGTGGGTCGATCTACATTCGAGACATGAGTAGTAATGGATGATTGATTCCCCGAATTCTTTCAGTCAAGAACAGACATTCCTTCGTTCGCTTTATCTTTAGATTCTTGGATCATTTTATGTACTCTGTTGTATGCAGAGACCTGACCCTTGACATAACCAAATCTTCCAGAAAAGACAATTACGAAGACAATGAAGATAAAGTCGATGCGCTCGACCCTATCGTACAAAAGCGCCAGACAGACAATAAAGGCCAGACCAATGACCCAAGCAAGGATTCCTTTGACAAGAGTCATTATCCACCCATTTCCATCTCATAATCCCTGTTGAATCTGCCAAGAATAAGAGAAATGCCCGGATCAATCTTACCGGCAATAACGTCAGTGACATCTTTGTCCGGAACAAGACGCACATGCTCGCCAGCAGACCAACTGACATTTTTGAAAGCAGAGTGATTCTTGAGGATAGCAATTTCATCCTCATAGAACAATCCTGGATTGGTAATCGAGAATCCAAGAGCAAAATCGATCATGCGGTAACTCATAAGAGTCTGAGGATCTCGAAGACCAAGAGGAGTAGTTGGGTGCTGGAGACCAAGAGTGTGACCAATCTCATGAAGAGTTAGACAAACAGAACCAGCACCATATTCCATTCTTCCATTGATGTCTGGTGCGCTGAATCTCCACTTCTTGCCATAGTCGAGAACGCTTTCTCCGACGACACAAAGACCACCCATATTGGGATCAATATATCCGACACCACGGCAAGTCTGACCAAGACCACTATTGTCATTAACGTTTCCAATAAGGAAGACAACAGTGATTCTAGATTCAATTGGATCATCGTACGCAAACTGGAGAGCATTGTAGATTGGGTAATACTGAGTGCGGGTATCAAACAATCGAGTTGATACGTCAACTGCTGGCCCGTTGAAGATAACCGGCTCAACAACCTCGATAGAACGACCCGTCTTGCGAAGAAGAACAAGAGCAACATCTCGCATGATGCTTCGTGCTGCTTCAATATCCTGCGGCGTTGCCGCTCGCTGACCAGACCCTGAATAGATAACTGGATAAAATTGCATATCTCTCCTTATGTCAAATCGCGGGATTTCGCGTAATTGCAGTATAGTGTCAGTGTTATATGTTTGCAACGGGGATTGGCGTAGAGTTATGCGCCCGTTACAATGGCACTCGACCCACACAACCGAGCGATAAGCGGCAAGGAGTATTTGGAACGCTCGCTAATCCCGCAGGAGTAGAGTGCATCTAATATTGAAGAAGAGTAGTAGTTATGAACCCTTCACGCAAGATCAAGAAGTACACCAGCAAGACGTTGCCCAAGTCTATGTATGCGGCTGTTCTTCATTCGTCTTTCCCTATCGATCTTCCTTGGTTGCTTGAAAGAATCAAGCCACTAAAATCATGTGATCATCAACGCGGTGGCGCGGTAGAAGTTTGCTATGGAGTATATGCTTGGAAGCCAGATACTCTGTTGCGCATGACAGAATTGCTGCACGGCAAACTCCGAAGAAGTGTGGATATTCTTATTTCACCGGCGGGAGATGATGGACTTCCCGTATTCTTCGTGAGAAACGAGCGCGAACCCATTGAGTAATCATTCTTTCCAATACTCAAACAAGATCGATAAGGGATTGTATGGCTACACTAGCCAACTTGGAACAGATCGAAAATTCCGACAATGGATTGCACCCGGAACTATCGAGCGGGTTCAATTCGATGTCGATGGTGAAGATGGTTCTGATTTCAAACAAACCTTCACAAAAGGTGATTGGGTTGAAATCTTCTTTGTAAGTGGTAAGCAGGGCAAGTTCTTCATCGACGATATCGATGAATTTAGAATTCGATTGGGATGGCATCTAGATTTCATGCCCGATGATTTTGATGAAGACGACGACGATGGACCTATTCATAAATGGCGAGATAAGCAAGAAGATTAAGTAAAGAACTTCCCCTCGGTTAACCGCCGAGGGGATTCTTTTTGCCTTCAATCAAAAGAACCATTTCTCCTTTATTTTGAGAGAATTTTGCACACTCCCTAGAGGCTGCTATATTACTTGGCAGGGAAAGGAGGTGATCCAATCTACCCTGCTGGCAACCAAACCATACACAAGGCAGGTGACAAATGTGAAAGACCCCGACGAGATTCGTAAGAAGAAGAAGTCGAAGAAGTTACATAAGCCGCCCGCTGAGGCGGATCTTGATGTAGAGCCCAAGAAGAAGAAAAAGAAGGACCGGCTCGAGAAACTTGCGCGCATGGCGCGTAAGGGCAAGCCGATGAATTCTGAGCAGCGACTTGAGTACCGCGTGGGCCTCGCTAAGTTGTCGCCCAACAACGGAGTGAGGTTCCCCGAAGGAACCAAGAAGATCGTTTTTGAACACTACCGTAAGTGTCTCGGCAATATTCAGGCTACTCGCCGTAGTCTTCAGGAGTCTAAGGCTCTTGAAGGTGGACGAGTGCCTACTGCCATGACACTGAAGAAGTGGGTCGATGACGAGAACTGGGAACTGACGGCGGCGATGGTGGACGAGGGCATCATGGATGTCCTGAACTTCAAGGACGATCCTATGATGAAGGAATTCGTCGAACAGGAGGCCGTCTACTTTAAGGTACTCAACCGCATCTCCAGTAGTCTTCTTCAGGGAATGACAAAAAAGGGCAATCCCCTGTACCCCAAGAACAACAAGGATGCAGTAGCGACCTTGCGTCTCTTCTCACCCGAGATTGCTCGACTACAGGAATTGGCCAATAAGAAGAATGCTCGTGGCGATGTTCCTGCAACCGCCGAGAGCAATGGAGATGAACCGCCTTCGACTCGTCCTCTGACAATTGCAGAATACCTTGCTAAGAAGCAAAAGGAACCTGTTACAGAGGAAGACATCGCTCGCGAGATCATCAGGCGCAAGCAAGCCTCCGAAGGATAAGTAATTGTGACGAGTAATAGTGCGGTAAAAAATCCGCGAATCATTTCTGTGGCTACTGAAGATATCATCGAAAAGAACACCAACTTCGTTAGAAACGATCAGGTGTCTTACGATGAAAAGATTTGGTTCTTCTCTGGTCCTAGCAATCAGCGTTTTCACTTGCAGCGTCAGGAAATTTTCCAGACATACCCTGTGAGTCGCCTCGTACTAAATGAGGCGCTTGAGACGTTCGAAGACATGACCGGGATGAAACTTCCAAGTGAGTTTGTGCAGGGTGCAAGTGTATACCCTCTCAACGATCTCCTGATGTACGACGGCGTGCCGATTCCGTTTAGGGTGCATCGACAGAAGATCTACCTTGCCGCGTCAGTGTTCCCACTGTCAGAGCAGCAGATCTTTAACCTTCTGTATCATTGCATTGGCAACGCGCTCTGGAACTTCCTTGATTACAAGGCGTGGCGCTTCAACGCGCTTGAGCGAAAGAACACGTACCGCCAGATGCGAGGCATTGTCTACGAAGACTTTGACGTTAAGATTAACGCCGAGGCCAACCGCAGACTGATGCATCAGCAGAATCTGTTCTTCATTGCATCCGAAGACTTTCGACACCTGTTTACTCCGGCGATTGCAAAGACTACTTGGAGTCTCCAAATCGGCGACTATCCAGTTAAGCCACCGAATCCGGAGGTTCAAGACTTCTGGATGAGGGAGGTAGATAGTTATGCCGCGAACGCCGGTCGAGTCTAAGCGACCTAGCAAGACTTGGCAGCAGGAAAGGGATATGGATGCTCAGTATGATCTGATGACATCTGATCCCGATTCCTATATCAAGAAGGTTGCTAGAGGAGATCCGGTCACATTCGCTGAACAGAACCTGAGAAATGAGAAAAGCGAGCCGATGAGGTTCGACGGCGCTCATACATTTCAGGTTCAGTACATGCGAGACTTCGCACCGGAAATCTACGTCATCAAGTCATCGCAGCAGGGAATCACGACTACTACGGTAGACAAGACCCTGTACTTGATGCACTTGGATAGCCCTCGAGACTTTGAGCGTTTCGGCGCTCACGGTATGCACGGCCTTACGATTATCTATACGTTCCCGACCGCGACTGATGTTCGTGAGTTCTCCAAGACTCGTTTCAAGAAGATGCTGGCATCGAGCCATTACCTTCGTACTGAAATGAAGAACAAGGACGATGCGGACGCAGTTGAAGTCCGGCAACTTGGTCACAGCACGATTTTCTTCAGAGGATCGTTTACTGAACGTCAGGCCATCTCAGTTCCTGCAGACCTTATCGTTAACGATGAACTTGATTTCAGTGATCAAGTCGTCGTCGATGCGCTCAACTCGCGCTTAACGGCCTCGCAGTTACAGTGGAGATGGAAGTTCAGTACTCCCACTATTCCAAACTACGGCATTGATGCTTTGTACAAGCAGAGCAATCAGTATCGCTGGCTGGTAGAGTGTCCTCGGTGTGGTCGTGACCAGCAGATCAAGTTTCCACAGAACGTAAGACGCAAGAAGGTAAGGGGAGTACGGATCACGTACTTTGGCTGTACCTATTGCGGGCGCGAGTTGCCGCGTGAGGATGGCAGATGGGTATCTAGGTATCCTCTGCGTCGAGCGCACGGTTACTTCATGCCTCCCACGATTGCGCCGTGGATCCAGCCTCTCACTATCGTAAAGATGAGATCTAATTATCGTAATGATAAGCAGTTCTTCAATTACGGTATGGGTGAGGCTTATTCAACGGGTGTTGATCTTCTGACTCGTGACCTCCTGCTCAAGCGAATTATCTTTGGGGAACCATACAACCCGGAGATGGATCGCATGACATACATGGGAGTTGACCAAGGCGACGTTCTACACTACGAGGTATCGCGTGGCGTTGGCGGCAGACGAGAACTCATTGAGACTGGTACGCGGACGACGTTTGAAGATATCGGCGTATTGATGAATAAGTACAACATCAAGATGTGTGTGATGGACATGATGCCGAACAAGAAGCCAGCGGAGAAATTCGCCAAGGACTTCTTCGGTCGCGTTAAACTTGCTACGTACAAGCAGGAGTTTGACGACGACGGTGATGTTCGTGACAGCAAGACCGTGACACATGGTATCAACGTTGACCGAACCAATGCTCTTGATTCCTCAACTGCTTCTTGGATCGAGGGAGAGTCGTGGTATCACCTCGACAAATATGAATTCTCTCGAATCCCTCAGACAGTAGACGACCCGAAGGATAAGAATTCATGGACCTCTCAAATGGGGAACATGACTCGTGACGAGATTGAAAATAAGAAGACTGGTAAGTCCCGCGCCGAGTGGGTGAAAACCGGTCCCGAACACTTCAGGCACGCTGACTCGTACAACTACATTGCGTGGAAGATTCACCAGTCAGTGCGGTCGGAGTTTGGTACAGATAATTTCAAGCGGGAGAACTCCGTGTTGACTTCTAGTCCTGCTGAACTTGACATGATGTCAAGGATGATTAACCAGCAGCGGACCAGCACATTCGAGAGTCCCTTCTAGGAGACCTACATGCCTTCTGAGCGAACAGCGCGACGGCATAGGGCCGCACGTGACCGCGAACGCGGCACATCGTCCCAGCCTACCGCAGAGTCGTTTAGAGAGTTAGGGGTCGAGGGTAACTACCTCTTCTCTGGACATAATCTAAACGAGGTTATCAATCCTGCTATGAGGGACGTCAACATTGACGACCTACAGCAGATGATTGATATGGATGGTCAGGCTCGCGGGTTGTTTAATGCCTTGCGCCTACCTATCATCAAGAATGCACAGGCCGCTGAGATCAAGCCGTACAAGCCGGGCGTAGGACTAGATGAGGCTGAGTTCATTCGCAGCAATTTCTTTGATCCTCGTCCTAAGGGCGGCATGACAGTTCCTTTCTCAAAAATCGTGGCTCATCAAACAATGGCTATGCTTCACGGCTTCAAGGCTTTTGAGAGAGTGCTGGATCGACCCGGTACTGTGGTTGATGATGGAAAGACGCGCCTGAGGAAATTGGCTCCACGAGATTCGAGATACATTACATTCAAGACCGACGATCACGGCGGGTTTGATGGTTTTGTGCTTCGGACTCAGTGGAAAAACAATTTCATTGAAAAGGACATCAAGCGCAGTCAGGCCATCTACTACACTGTCAATGAGGAAGAGAACAAGTTCTACGGTAAGTCGTACTTCAAACCTAGTTACTTCCACTATGACAAGAAACACAAGATCTACTTCATTACGCACATGGCTCTTGCGGTAGGGGCGATTCCGCCTCGACTGGCTGAGGAACCGCCTATGGCGTCAAATGCGGACAAGCAAAAGTTCTTGGACGCACTCGCCAACCTCGGTACAAACTCTGCAATGCTTGTTCCTTCGGGATACAAGATCCTTGAGCAGCAGTTCTCCTCAAATGGTGCAAGCCTTCCGTACATGGATATGATCAACCACCACAACACCCAGATGTCCAAGGCTCTGTTGGCGAACATCGTTGACATGGGTATTGATACGTCTGGTGGTGGATTCGCAATCGGTAAGAACGACCTTGACATGCTCATCATGCGAATTGAGTACGATGCTCAAGAGCAGATGGAAATGTTCAACAGGTACGTTATTCCCGAATTGATCGACATCAACTTCGGCACCGGCAACTATCCTCGGGTTGTCATGCCACCGTTCTCGACAGATCTAAAGAATCTGACAAAGGATGTGTTCTCCACGCTGATGACTTCGCGCACGATTCATTCGTCCGCTGAGTTCCTTGCTCAGATGGAGAAGAAGATGGGAGAGATCCTGAACATGGATCTCAACCCGGTCGAGGTAGACGCCGCGGCTCAGAAACTCTTGGAGATCCAGGAAAAGCAAGCCGAGGCAGATCTTAAGAAGACATTGGAGCCACCCGCTCCAGTCGTCAAGCCGGGAGCAAAGCCTGCTTCCAAGAAGAAGTCTTCTTCGTCCCCGTCAGTACGTGCTATTCAGGCCGCTGAGAGAATCCTCGATGAGGCACGCGCCGTACTTAAGTCGGGAAGTAGAAACCCAGAGGACTATGAAGACATTGAGGAAGAGGACTATGCGTTAGCCCGCTCATTGTTCGCCTAGCCACCAAATAGTGAGGAGCATGGTTTTGCATGGATGAACTTATGTCTCTGTCGCGATCAAAGTCGCGACTGAACAACGGAACCACTCTTCGTAAGGAAATCATTCGGTTTGGGAAGTATCAGCATCCCAA
>Ga0172380_10002918_pt1 | contig 24870 bp, 22 predicted proteins | sample Leawe162metaG_FD_119747 | JGI IMG/M metagenome (GOLD analysis project Ga0172380, IMG submission 119747) | Leachate microbial communities from a municipal landfill in Southern Ontario, Canada - Leachate well 162 metaG | ecosystem: Engineered > Solid waste > Landfill > Unclassified | place...
CAGTTCCCAGCTGCCAAACATGTTGTACAGCTTCTGCAAGTAGTCGAGCGCGGCATCTGTGGCAGCAAGGATGTCGCGGCGGCCATCGTAGAGCAGGTTCTGATCGAGGCCGAAGTGCTTGCCGGTGGAAGGGATGAACTGCCAGATGCCGGAGGCGTGGCTGGTGGAGTAGGCCTTGGGGTTGTAGGCGCTTTCGATGATGGGCAGCAGTGCGATTTCGGTCGGCATGCCGCGTTTCTCGATTTCTTCCACGATATGGAACAGATAGCGCTGGCTGCGCTCCACCGTGCGCTGCACATAATCCGGCCGGTTGGCATACCAGGCCTCGTGTTCCTGGACCAGCGGGCTGCCTAGTTCGGCCAGCTGAAAGCCGGAACGGATGCGTTCCCACAAGTCCTTGGGGTCGTTCTTTAGTGATTCGAGCTGTAGCGGCAGGATGTCGGAGCTGATTTTTTCCGACGGGCGCAGACTCAGTTGTCCCTCACCGGGTTCAAGGCTGGCGGAATCCTGCTCGCCAGGCTTGCCTGGTTCGTTCGCCTCGCTCTGCGTGAAGGTGAAGCCGCTCGTGAACGCTGCGTAACTATCCTCGGCGACAGCCACGCTTGACTGACTGGCGCTGGTGATCAGGCAAAGAAGGAAGAGGACTGACCGTGCTCGCATGCGTTCGGGCTTTTTTGGAGAGGTAAAAACCCTTCGATGGTAATGAGTTTTGAGTGCTCAGGTCAAGAAGAAATGCCTCAATCGAGCTTGTCTTTCCACTGCCGGATGGCTGCAAATATGTGGGCCGGACTGTTCAGCGGGTGGCCGGCGAATTGGCTCGCCGCTGCAATGAGATGCGGGTCGCCCCAGCGCAGGAAGGGGTTGGTGCTCTTTTCCAGGGCGATGGTCGAGGGCAGGGTGGGCAATCCTTGCGCACGAGTTTGCCGCTCCCGTATTTCCCTCTCTTGCAGCGCAACATTTCCGGGGTCTGCGATTCTGGCAAAGCGGATATTGTCGAGAGTGTATTCGTGAGCGCAGAAAACTTTTGTTTCATCGGGCAGTGCGGCAAATTTTGCCAGAGATGACTGCATCTGTTCCGGCGTGCCTTCAAACAGCCGTCCGCAGCCGCAGGCAAACAGTGCATCGCCACAAAACAGGGAATTTATCCCATAATAGGCGACGTGGCCCAGGGTGTGGCCGGGCACGTCAATGACGTGAAACGTGGCGCCCAGTCCAGGAAGCGTGAGGGTGTCGTTTTCGGCCACGGTTTGCGTGGTGGCGGTTATTTTTTCCCGGCGCGGGCCATACACCGGGCAGTCGAAATGCTGCCCCAGTTCCCTGGCTCCGCCACAATGGTCGCCATGATGGTGGGTAATGAGAATGGCAGTCAGTTTGAGGCCGTGCTGACGTAAATACGCCATGACGGGACCGGCATCGCCTGGATCCACCACGGCGGCATAAGCCTGATCACGGATCAGCCAGATGTAGTTGTCTTCAAATGCGGGGATGGGAATAATTTCAATCATGTTTTTATCTTTGGCCGGAGCCGCCTGAATGTCAAGTGCAGGTGAAAAGGCGTGGCTTGAAACGCCGCTCGGCCAGTATTTGCTGCGGCGTGAGCAGGCTTACTACGATCAGGTGGCGGCCAATATTTTTGGCTTCAATGCCCTTCAGCTGGGGCTGCTGGATCATGACCTGCTGCGTACCAGCCGGATTCCGGCTCGCCTGAGAGGCGGCAAGGAGGGGGAGGTGGCGTTGCGGATGGAGCCGGAATTCTTCCCTGTTGCCAGTCAGTCGATTGATTTGCTGTTGTTGCCCCATTTGCTTGAGTTCAGCAACCATCCGCACCAGATTCTGCGTGAAGCCGAACGCGTGCTGATGCCGGAGGGAAACCTGATCATCAGTGGCTTCAACCCTTTCAGCCTGTGGGGTTTATGGCGGATGCTGCCCAATAACAGGCAGAATTATCCCTGGTGTGGACGTTTTATCAGCCTGTCGCGCCTCAAGGACTGGCTGGCATTGCTGGGATTCGAAGTGGTGGGTGGACGCATGTGCTGTTACGAGCCGCCATTTCAGCAAGAGCACTTGCTTGGCAAGTTTCACTTCATGGAAAATGCGGGGGATCGCTGGTGGGCACTCGCTGGCGGTGTTTATTTTATTCAGGCGAAAAAGAAAGTGCAGGGCATGCGCCTGATCATGCCGGGCTGGAATGAGTCTCTGGCCACGCGCAAGGGGCTGGCGCCCGCAGCCCAAAAATCGTTCAGCCAGCAAGAGGTTTTATAAATGATCAAAAGAAGCAGCACCCGGGATCAGGAGCAAATTGATTTTTCGCAACAGAATCAGGGATTGTCTGATGACGCCAGCATCGTGGACGTCTATACTGACGGCGCGTGCAAGGGAAACCCGGGGCGCGGCGGATGGGGTGCCTTGTTGCGCTTCCGCGGCCAGGAGCGGGAACTGTTTGGCGGAGAGCAACACACCACCAACAACCGGATGGAATTGATGGCGGTGATCAAGGCGCTGGAGGCTTTGAGCCGCCCCTGCCGGGCGCGCGTGCATACCGATTCGCAATACGTCCAGAAGGGCATCAGCGAATGGATCCACAACTGGAAGCGGCGTGGCTGGCGGACAGCCGACAACAAACCGGTCAAGAATGTGGATTTGTGGCAGGAGCTGGACCAACTGGCCGCGCAGCATCAACTGGAATGGTTTTGGGTGAAGGGCCATGCGGGCCATGACGAGAATGAGCGCGCTGATCAATTGGCCAATCGAGGTGTCGAAGCCATTGCCGAGGCCCGTTGAGCGACAGGGTTTGCTGGCCGGGCAGAATGATTGTCCGCCCATGAAGCCTGAAATATTGTGTGGTTTGAACCCGGATTATCCGTTAGAGATTTGACATGCAAGGAAATCAACAGTTTGTAGGTCGGGCTTCAGCCCGAGATTTCGGGCTGCACCCGCAAGGAGTGTCCCCGCCGCGAGCGGCAGCAAAGCTGCTCGCACTGGCGAGAAAGCCCGACCTGAAATTTAATGGATTATTTGGTTTGAAATGAAATATGGAGCGTTCAAAGTTTGCGCCAGATTATTCTAGATACTGAGACTACCGGGCTGGAAACCAGCCAGGGGCATCGCATTATCGAAATCGCAGCGGTTGAGATGGTGAACCGCCAGCTGACCAGCAATCATTTTCACCAGTATCTCAATCCCGGGAGGGAAATCGATCCTGGTGCGCAGCAGGTGCATGGCATCAGCCTGGAATTTCTGCAGGACAAACCGTTGTTCCGCGATATCGTCAAGGATTTCCTGAATTACGTGGATGGGGGCGAGCTGGTTATTCACAACGCCCCGTTCGACGTCGGCTTTCTCAATTACGAACTCGGTTTGCTCGGGATGGAGCCGATCCAGCATTACTGTCCGGTCATTACCGATACCCTGAAAATGGCGAAACAGCTGCGTCCGGGGCAGAAAAACAACCTTGATGCCCTGTGCCGCAATTATCAGATCGATAATTCCAGGCGTACTTTGCACGGCGCCCTGGTGGACACCGAACTGCTGGCGGAAGTGTATCTCGCCATGACGCGTGGCCAGGAGAGCCTGATGATCGAGACGGCGCCGGTGCGGGCAAAAAATGTTGGCCGGGGACAGCATGAGCGCACGAGGCTGCGCGTCCTGCCGGCAGGTGAGGATGAATTGGCGGCTCATGCCGCTTACCTTGAGGATCTGGACAAGTCGAGCCGCGGTGTGTGTGTATGGAAAATGGCGATGCAGCGTGACTAAGCTGCATTTCCCCTCCCTGCTTGCTCGCATCATCATGTTTCTTGGCATGGCCTGGGCGGGCGCTCTCTGTGCCGCGCCGGCAAATATTGCCATTGTATTGAGCGACGAATCTGCGCCTTATCAGGATACCGCCAGCAGTTTGCGCGCGACATTGAAGCAGGGCGGCACAAAAGCGGTAGTCAATGTTTATTCGCGGCCCGAGGAAAAGATCGATTTTCTCAGGGAAAGTCCGGACCTGATCGTCGCCGTTGGCGTTAGAGCGGCACAGGAACTGGCACTTCAGAATTTGCCAACCCCTGTTCTGGCGGTGCTGATTCCGCGCCAGGCCTTTGATAAAATTGCCCGGCAACGCGAGCACAGATTTTTTTCTGCGGTATTTCTTGATCAGCCGCTGGCGCGCCAGATGGAATTAATCCGTCTGGCAATGCCGGATCGCGGACGTGTTGGCGTGGTACTCGGCCCCGATTCCGTGGGGTCGCTGAAATCATTGCAGGCCGCAGCCAGCGAAACCAGGCTGGGCCTGGCTGTGGAGAAAATCAGCGCCGCCGAGGAGTTGCTGCCGGCTCTGCAACGGGTGCTGGCCGAGAGTGATGTTCTGCTGGCTGTGCCTGATCCGCTGGTGTTCAACAAGGGCACGGTGCAAAGCCTGTTGTTTACCACCTACCGCTACCAGGATCCAGTCATCGGTTTTTCGCATGCCTATGTCAAAGCCGGGGCGCTCGCTTCTGTCCACACCACGCCCGAGCAGGCCGGACGGCAAGCCGGGGATATTGTTTTGCGCGTGCTGGCAAGCTTGCCAGCATGGCTGCCTCCTCCCGAATATCCCAAATACTTCTCTGTCAGCGTCAATTACCAGGTGGCGCGTTCCCTGGGCCTGAGTATCGGTGATGAAATATCCCTGTTCCAGAAATTGAAGCGAGCTTCAGAATCGCAATGAAAGACTGGGGCATAAAAAAAAGGGTGCTTTTTCTGGCATTGATGCCGGCAGCGGGCATTGCCTTTCTGTTGGCGGTGTATTTCATCGCTTCCGGTATTCGCAGCCTGGAGCAGTCCTTGCACGAGCGCGGGCTGGCCATTGCACGCCAACTGGCTCCGGCAAGTGAGTTCGGGGTGTTTTCCGGCAACCGGGAAATCCTGCAGAGCCTGGCTGACTCCGCCATGCAGGAGGTGGATGTCACCGCCGTCACCATCACCGATATGGATGGAGCCATTCTGGCCACCCGCGGCAAATCCGAGGGGCCGCCAATATTGAGCGATCACCGCGCGGGCTTCTACATTGCGGTGGCCGAGCAGGGGGCCGTGCTGAGTTTCAGTGCCCCGGTGTTTCAAAGCCAGACCGAGGTGGATGATTTTGCACCTGGCGGCGCGCGTCCGGGCGCTTCTCCCAAGGGGAAAATATTGGGCCGGGTGAACCTGGAGCTATCTCGTGCCAGCACTCAGGGTCACAAGCAATTACTGATTTTGAATGGCCTGCTTATTTCCCTTCTGGGTTTGCTGTCGAGCGCGCTGCTGGCGGTGCGCATGAGCCGGGATGTGACTGAGCCGGTGAAGCGCCTGGCAGAGGCGGTTGACCAGCTTGGCCGGGGGCATCTTGAGGTGCGTGTCAGCGAGAATTCGGGGGGAGAGCTGCGTACCCTCGAATGTGGCGTGAATTCCATGGCGGTGGCGCTGCAGATGGCCCAGGACCGGATGCAGGAGCGCATTGACGAAGCCACCGAGCGGCTGTCCTATCAGGCTTCTCACGATGCGCTGACCGGCTTGGTCAACCGGCGCGAATTCGAGCGCCGGCTGGAGAGGGCGCTTGCGATTGCGCGTGAAAGTGGGCGGATGTATGCGCTTTGCTACCTGGATCTCGATCAGTTCAAGATCGTCAACGATACCTGTGGCCATGTGGCAGGTGACGAGCTGTTGCGGCAGTTGACCCTGCTGTTGCAGAGCAAGGTGCGCGATACCGATACCCTGGCACGGCTGGGCGGTGACGAATTCGGGGTGCTGCTGGATAACTGTCCACCGCAACAGGCCGAATTTGTTGCCGATCTGTTGCGGCAGACAGTCAAGGATTTCCATTTTGTGTGGAAGGAACAGTCCTTTGCTATCGGGGTCAGTATTGGCCTGGTGACCATCAATCAGGATACGGGGTCACTCGATGTCGTACTCAGTTGTGCCGATGCCGCGTGCTACGCCGCCAAGGACAAGGGGCGCAACCGCGTTCATCTGTATCGGGAGGAGGACGGCGATCTGGTTCAGCGTCAGGGAGAAATGAACTGGGTGGCGCGCATTACTCATGCTATCGAGGAAAACCGTTTCCGGCTTTATTACCAGACCATCATGCCGCTTCAGGAGCCGGATCATGAGGGCAAGCATTTTGAAATTCTGCTGCGCCTGATCGACGATGATGGCCAGATTGTTCCCCCCATGGCATTTATTCCGGCAGCCGAGCGCTATAACCTCATGCCTTCGATCGATCGCTGGGTCGTGAGTTCGGCATTCGGCTTGTACTGGAAAGTTTTCCCCGAATGCATTAAATCCGAGGAAAAAAAGTGCCACACGTTCACTGTAAACCTGTCCGGGCCTTCGCTGTGCGATGAGCATTTCCTCGAATTCATCAAGCGCCAGTTTGCGCTGTACAAGGTGCCATACAAACACGTCTGTTTCGAAATTACCGAGACTGCGGCCATCACCAACCTGACCAAGGCTACGGATTTCATCAGCGAACTGCGCTCTCACGGGTGCCGCTTCTCGCTGGATGATTTTGGCAGCGGCCTGTCATCCTTTACTTATCCCAAGAACATGCAGGTGGATTACCTGAAAATCGACGGTTCCTTTGTACGTGATATGGTGGATGACGCCATAGATGAGGCGATGGTGTCTTCCATCAACCAGGTCGGGCATGTAATAGGCCTGAAGACCATCGCGGAATTCGTCGAAAATGACGCGGTTCTGGAAAAACTGCGTGAAATGGGCGTGGATTTTGCGCAAGGTTATGGAATCGAACACCCCAAGCCGCTGGAAGATCTGATTGCCTTGCAGAGTAAATCTTCTGCCCTGTAACGTACGCTGATACGCCGGATATTTCCCCCTCGTAGCCGGGCAGGTTTTTCTCGGCAATTCGTTTATTCCGGGCACCTCTGTCGCGCGTAAACGCTGACAACAGGCTCGTTCCGCTGGTTTCCCGGTAATGGCTTCAAGCCTGCGCGCATTTCAGACCTTGTCACGCGCCTCTACACCCCGCCTGATTTATTACTGTCTTTCCTGTGTTCATGTGCGGTCCATGCCCACTTATTCATGGTGAAAAAAAAGCGCATGTTGATGCTCCCCTTGTGGAAAAGGAGTTCGTCATGCATTGCCTTGTCCGTACAGCATTTCCCCTGGCGCTTCTAGCCCTGTCCCAGGTGGTAGCGGCTGAAACCGTGGTGCCGGGCAGACTGCTTGCTTCCAATTGCTTCCAGTGCCACGGCACCGATGGCCGGCCGGTTGCGGGCCTGGCAAGCCTTGCAGGAGAGTCGGCCTCGAGCATGTATTACAAAATGCTCGAACTGCGCCAGAAAACGAAAGAAGACAGCATCATGAATTCCCATGTCAGAGGCTATACCGATCAGCAATTGTGGGAGCTTTCGGTCTATTTTTCACAATTGCCACACTGATAATTTCAGTTTCCTGCCAGGAGAAAATAAATGATAAAACGTAGGCAGTTCATTGGGTTGCTTGGTGGTTCGGCACTCGGATTGTTATCTGGGCGAGCCTTTTCTGAGGATGAAGACGTCTTAAGCCGTCATATCGCAGCGAGCGTGCCCGGGCCAACCGGTGCATCCGGCAGGGTGGTGGTGGTCGGTGGCGGCATGGCCGGCGCCACCGTGGCGAAATTCCTGCGCCTGTGGGGCGGAAGCCAGGTTCAGGTGACGCTGGTGGAGCAGAATCCGGATTACCCATCCAGCATCCTGAGCAATCTGGTGCTTAACGGTTCCACCACGATGGACCGGATTACCTTCAAATATGACACGCTAAAAAATGTGTATGGCATCAATGTTGTGCAACGTACGGTCAGTGGGGGTGATATCGATAAAGCGCAAAAAAGGATCAGGGCCGGGAATGCCTGGTATCCGTATGACCGGCTGGTGCTTGCACCCGGGATTGAATTTGATTACAGCGGCTTGCCCGGCCTGGAGGGGCTTTCATACAGCCAGCTGCCACTTCACGCATGGATTGGGGGGGCGCAGACGACGGCGCTGCGCAATCAGATTGCCAACATGCCATCCAGCGGTACCGTTGTCATTACCATCCCCCCCGCGCCGTATCGTTGCCCACCGGGGCCGTACGAACGTGCCTGCGTCATCGCCGATTATCTGAAAAAGAAGAAGCGCGGGGCACGAGTGATCGTGCTGGACGCCAATCCTGACATTGTGGCGGAAAGACACGGCTTCTCGACTGCATTTGCGGGAATATATGGCGGAATCATCGAGTATTACCCGGGTGCCGTGATTACCGGCATCGATGTTGCAACCCGAACCCTGCAGACCAATGTCGGCACCATTCGTGCCAGTGTTCTGAATGTCATTCCACCCCAGACTGCCGCCAAAGTCGTCATGGATGCGGGTCTGGTTCCCTTTGGCAGTGTTCGGGCAAGCGTGAATGTTCTCAGTTATGAGTCCACCATTGCGCCAGCCATCCACGTGATCGGCGATTCCGCGGCAGCGTCCCCCCAGCCCATGGCCGGGCATCTCGCCAACGCGCAGGGCAAGGTCTGCGCCGATGCCATCGTGCGCATTCTGAGCGGGCGCGCGGTAGATCCATCGCCAGTGACCAATTCTGCCTGTTTCTCGCCAATAACGGCAAAGACGGCATCCTGGTTAAGCGTGGTCTATGCTTATAAGCCCCCTCTTCCGGGCAGCACGGGTTTCGGCAGAATGGAGGCCGTCCCTGCTTCTTTCGCCGAAGCAAGGGAGGCATCGAGTGAGCATTACGAGAAAATGTTCAAATGGTTCGGCAATCTGATGTCGGACACCTTTGCCTGATTTTTCCAAAGATGCCGGGTCAGTAACCCAAGGCCCGTGCACCTTGATAAAAGGCAAAGCTCAAAACCCAGGCCAGAGCCAGTGGCCAGGCCAGCGCCAGCGCAGTGTAGGGATAGCTTCCGGACTCGTTTTTAAGCGTGGCCAGGGTGGAAAGGCAGGGGGTGTAAATCAGGGTGAAAAGCATGAAGCTATAAGCCTGCACCCAGTCCAGCTGCTGCGCCATGGTGCTCATCAGCGCCGTGCCTTCGAGGCCGTAGATGACCGCCAGCGAGCCGATCACGATTTCCTTGGCGACGAAGCCGAAAATCAGCGCGATGGCCAGTTGCTGGTTGATGCCGAGCGGGTCGAGGATGGGCGAAAGCCAGCCGCCGATCATGCCGGCCCAGGTGTCGCTGCCTGCCGGGGTGGCATGGAGCGGGAAATGGGTGAGAAGCCATACCAGCACCACGCCGGCAATGATGAATTTACTGGCGCGGTTGAGGAAGTGGCGGACTTCGTGCCAGCCGCGCAACACAATCTGGCGCCAGGTGGGGAGACGGTAGGGAGGCAGTTCGAGAATGAAAGGCTCGCTGTTGCTGTAGTGTTTCTTGAACAGCAGAGCGGTCAGGAGGGCGGCGGCAAAGCTGAACAGGTAGAGGCTGAATAGCACCAGAGCGGCATGCCTGGGGGCAAACAGCGCGGCGGTGATGAAGACAAATACCTGCAACCGGGCGGAACAAAGCGAAAAGGGGATCACCAGCATGCTCAGCAGGCGCAGGCTGCGCGAGCGCATCACGCGGGTGCCCATCAGCGCGGGTACGTTGCAGCCAAAGCCCATCAGCATCATGACGAAACTGCGTCCGTCCAGCCCCATCTTGGCCATCAGCGCATCCATCAGGAACGCGGCGCGCGACAGATAGCCGCTGTCTTCCACCAGCGCCATGAAGAGGAAGAAAAGCACGATGATGGGCACAAAGGCAGCCACCGTGCCGACACCGTTGTAGATGCCGTCCAGCAGCAGGCCCTGCACCGGCGCGGGCAGGTTGAGCAGCAGATGTTCCAGGATCTCGCCGCGGAACAGCCCCAGTGCCCATGCGACGCCGTCCTGTAGCGGTTTGCCGAGAAGGAAAATAGCCTGGAACAGAACGTACATGACACCGAAAAACAACGGCAATCCCAGCCATGGATGCAGCAGCAGGGAATCCAGCCGGGTGGTCAGGTTGTCCGTCATTTGGGTTGGCACCTGCACTGCGTGCCGGAGCACGCTTTCCATCTTGGCTTCAATCTGGTTTTCGAGTTTAAGTTTGTCGCGAATTTCCTGGGTATTGGCAGGCTGGCTTGACTGGATCGCGCTGGAGATGGCCTGATAGGCATGATCGTAGCCGCTGCCATACTTGGCGGATAGCAGCACAACCGGCATGGCCAGCGCCTGGGCCATTTTTTCGACATCGACGGTGACGCCGAATTTTTTGGCTTCGTCGGACATGTTGAGCAGCAGCATGGCTGGCAGTCCGAGCTGCTTGAGCTGCAAGGCCAGGCTTAACTGGCGCTCGATCTGGGTGGTGTTGAGGATGATCAGCACCAGGTCCACCGGGTTGTTTTCCAGGAAATGCCGCACCACCAGTTCGTCATCCGAAAAGCCATGGATATCGTACACGCCAGGCAAATCGATGATTTCCACCATGGCGCCGCCGAGCAACACTTTTGCGCTCATCAGCTCCACGGTGATGCCGGGCCAGTTACCCACCCGTGCCGATGCGCCGGTCAGGCGGTTAAAGAAGGTGGATTTGCCGGTATTCGGCATCCCCAGCAGGGCAACGCGCTTCATTGCTGGATACGGGTGGCTGGCGTGACGTCGATGCATTGAGCATCGATGCGCCGCAACATGATGTCGGTGGTACCGATTCTGACGTGCAGGGGGCCGGCAAATTTCGCCCGCCGTACCAATTCGATGTTTTTGCCGATACGGAAGCCCATTGCGGCGAGGCGGTGATAGAGTGCTTCGTCGGTGTGCAATGCAGCAATCACGGCGATTTCGCCAGGCTTGAGAGTGGAAAGGCTGACCGTGGTCATTTGTGATCGGGCTATGTAAATAGGAATTGTTCTTGATTGTGCCATAAGCAGCCCATTTTGCATAGCCTATAAACCTTGAGAATGCGCCCTTTACGTGAGCACTGAAGAACTGGAGTGTCACGGCCATCTATGCGCGCCTTGGCCTCAACCCGGCGTGGCAGCCGGTCAACACTGCATGATGGCGGCGGCAGAGCTGAGGCACCGCAGAAGTGCTGCCGATCAAGCAGACGGGGTATAAATGTGGCTTGCCGGGCTATAATTTGGCGGCGGATGTGGTTAAACACAGGAAAACCATGTGAAGGAACATGGCCATGAACTCGATGGAAAAAATTGTCGAGGAAGTACAATCGCTGCCTGAAACTGATGCGCGCGATGTGCTGGATTTTATTGGCTATCTCAAGTACCGGCGTGTTCAAGCCGCCGAGTCGGGCGCCGAAATCGAAGATAGGCGAGAGGGCGCTGCGAGGGATTGATCAGTACGCGGGGGCCAAAAACTTGTGACGAAACTTGTGACAGTACCCCACGTAGTTACGGCCTTCACAGGGTGGTTGTGACGGGTTAGGTTGGTGGTTACTACCGTGAAGATGGCGCCCCGAAGACGAATCGAACGTCTGACCTACCCCTTAGGAGGGGGTTGCTCTATCCACTGAGCTACCGGGGCGAAGCGGCGATTTTACGCTAAAACCAGCGGCTTGGAAAAGCCGGTTTTTTGGGCGCCCTTTGCTTCGAGGCTCAGGCTGTGGTGCTGTCGAGCGGGGCGTCCTGATGCATCTGTTCTTTCAGCCAGTGCTCGAGATCCCCGGCGGGCATGGGTCCGGCGAAATGGTAACCCTGCAGGCTGTCCACACCCAATTCTCGCAACTTGCTGGCTGCTTCCGCGGTTTCCACTCCTTCTGCCACGGTTTTCAGGTCAAGGGCACGCGCCAGGTTGATGATGGCTTGGGTCATGGACAGGCCGCTGGCTTCATGCAGGCGCCGTACAAATGAAATGTCGATCTTGAGTTCATCCACATGCATTTCATGTAGATGTGAAAGGGATGAATAGCCGGTGCCGAAGTCGTCAATGGCGATGCAGAAGCCATACTGTTTCAGTTCCTGAAGGCGATCGGCGGCATGTTCCACATCCAGCAGCGCAAGGCTCTCGGTGATTTCGAGGATGATATTTTGCGGTGCAATCTGGTGTTTGGCGGCCTCTTCCCGCAGGTGTTCCGTGAAGTGCGGGGTAAACAACTGGCGTTTGGAGACGTTGATGGCGAGGGTCAGGGCCAACCCGGCTTCCTGCCAGCGCCTGGCGGCTGCGAGGCTGGCGAGCAGGATCTGGTGCCCGAGTTCGTGAATCAGTCCGAGATCTTCCGCCATCGGGATGAAGGTTTTGGGGGAAATCCAGCCCTGCTCCTGGTCGTGCCAGCGCGCCAGCACTTCGACGCCGGTGCAGCGTCCGTTGCTCGCCGAGAAGATGGGCTGGAACCAGGCCTGTATCTGGTTGGAATTGACGGCGCTGGCGAGACGGTTCTGGATGTAGAGTTCTTGCTTGTCGATGCCCTTGATGGTCATGTCGCGGAAGAAACATGCCTGATTGCGCCCCTGCGCCTTGGCAAAAAACATGGCACGGTCAGCATGGGAGAACAGGGTTTCCGTATCTTCTCCATCATCCGGATACATGGCGATGCCCATGCTGAAAGTCACGGCCAGTTCGGTGTCGTCTATCTGCAAGGGTGTTTGCACCTCCTTGCTTACTTTCATGGCGACTTCACGAATATCTTGCTCCATGTCCATGTCGGGCAGCAGCAGCACGAATTCATCGCCGCCCCAGCGTGCTACGGTATCGCCTTCCCGCAGCTGTCGCTTCAGACGCTCGGCAAAGGCCAGCAGAAGCTTGTCGCCGGATTTGTGGCCGAGAGTGTCGTTGACATTTTTGAAGTGGTCCAGATCGATGAAACAGATGCCGACTTTATGTTGCAAGCGCGAAGCCTGACGTAGCGAAACCTTGATGCGATCTTCCAGCAGCACCCGGTTGGGCAAGCCGGTGAGGGCGTCGTGCAGGGCCATGTGGGTAATTTGTTTCTCGTTCAGATAAGTTTGCGTAATGTCACGCAATACACCGCGCACGCCTGCCACATTTCCGGATTCGTTACGGCGACAGACGAAGCGGCATTCCACCCATGGTTCGTGGGGCGAGTTCTCCAGATTGAGGCGCAAGCGCAGGACGACATGATTCTTCTTGCCGCTGGTTAATGCCTGGCATTGTGCTTGCAGTGTTTCGCGGTCCTCGCTGTGAATGAAATCGTAGATGCGTGCGCCGACAGGTTCGTTGCAATGGGATAGCTTGTTCCAGCCGGGGCTGGCGCGCACGATGGTTCCGTCGCAGTCTATTTCCAGAACGGCTTCCTCCAGCATGGACAAGGTTTCCAGATAGGCTTTCTGCTCAAGATTGCGGCTTTCAATCTCGTGCATGAGCTTTTCCATGGCTTCAGCCAGATCGGAGATCTCGTCCGGTTGTCCGCCTGCTGCCCGCAGCTGTTCACTGGCCCGGGACGCGATGCCGAGCTGGGTGTAATCCCTGGTGGCCGTTTCAAGATTCTCCACGCGCCTGATAGTGTGCGTCAGCCAGCGTCCGAGGCCGAGCCAGATCAGGAGTGTGATGATCGATACGGCGGCAAGCGGGCGCAGCAGAAACTCTCTTAGTGGATAGAGGGTGTGAAATTCATGTTGAATGATAAGCATCGGCCGAGTGCCACTGCCGGGCCAGAGTTGTTCGGTCTGGATCAGCAGCTCTCCGGCAGGGGTGCGTGCTTCCTTCATTCCGGGGCGTGTCAGATCGTGGGTGGCGCTATTGGAGGTGGCCAGGATCCGGTCATGGAAAAAAAGATGCAGAAAGGTTTCCGGGGCGGCAATTTCTCTCAGTGAAGCATTGTTCACGGTCTTCAGTAGCAGCAAAGTGCCATGTTCACCAGAGCCAAGCCAGATGGGGATGCGATAGATCCGGTACAGTTCGCGGGCTTCCTCGGAATAGTGCCAGGAGGAAGCGAGCAGGGCAGCGTTGATTTTTATCTTGTGCGCTTCGGGGCCGTAGCGGTACAGGATACGGTTCTCACCGCGCAAAATCAGAAGATTGGAGAAGTGGGTAAATTCGGATTGGGCATTGAGAAACGCGTTAAATTTAAGCCAGCGTACCTCATCCCCTTCCTCCAGAATGCGGGAAAACTCAATGCGCGTTTTTATTTGCTCCGCATCGGCCTGCCAGCGCTCTTCTACCCGGGGCAGCTCTTTTTCATAGAGTTGCTGGATAGTGGCGCGCTTCTGCGTGTCTTCGCGCTCGCTTTGGGTTCGATGGCTGATGGTGGCAACCAGGGTGATGGCGCTCACAACGAACAGGCCAACCAGCAGCAGGCGCGCCAGTGCCTGCCAACGCAGGGTCCCGCGACCGCACAGCAGGCTGGAAATGCGCTTCGACATTAGCTGGGCTATGGTTTGACTCCCGCGAACTGGCTATCTATCAGCGTGTTGAGGTTGAAGTTTTCATCGGCAAGAATGCCCGCGGACCTCATGAACTGTGCCGTGGCCTCGACCTGTTGGCGCGAGAAACGGGCATTGCTGGCGTACATGCCTGGGTGGCGGGTCAGAACATCGATTAGTTCGAGTTTCTCGTCCTTATCCTGACTATCCAGGCGGTTGATAATGTTTACCGCACCAGCTCTGGCCATCCATTCCAGGGATCGATTCAGCATCCGCACCATGACTTCGGCGCGTTGTCTGTCCTGTGCCAGATTTTTTGCGGTAGTGGTGAGTGTGGCGCGCAAATGCCCCGCGCCAGTCAGTTTGGCCATTACCATGGGGTCGCTACAGTCACTGAGCAAAAAACCGGCATTTTTTCGTACCAGGCCGCTCATGAAAGGTTCTTCGCAGAATACGGCATCAACAGCCCTGCTGCCGAGCGCGCCAAGTTGCCCCTCCCAGTTCTGTGCCGTGGGTACCCAGCGCACCTCGCCGGGCTTGATGCCGTTGGCGGTCAGGAATACTTCCATTACTTGCTGCTGATAGGTTTTGCTGGTGGCTGTGCCGACAGAAACGCCGATCGAGCGGCCCTTGAGGTCAGCGATGCTTTTGATCTGCTTGCGTAATTCGTTTCTCACAACGATGCCGTAAGGTGGCACCTGACCACTCAAGGGAGCCAGAGCCAGGGGTTTTTTCCCCTTGACGTAAAAGGGATGCAACACCGTAAATCCCTGGGCGGAGAACTGGGCGTTGCCGGCCAGCATGTCCTCCAGAGCGCGCACGCCACTGGGAAAATAACGGATGACCAGTTGCGCTTTCTCGCTACGGTCAATGCCCAGAATGGGTATCAGCTCGATGGGGAGAAAGGGCAGTGAACGGGGTCCGGGCAGATTGATGCGTATCAGTGTTCGTGCGTCAGCGGCTCTGGCGCTGTCGCAGAGCACCGCAAGCGGCAGGGTGGATAGCATTTTCAGGACGTTTCTGCGCGGCAGATTCATGGCTTCTCTTTTGTGCAGGCAGCCTGTGGCGGAATGAATAGCTGCGGCTATGTTAAACTCCAAGCTATCAGAATGACAATAGACTTAAAGCGTATCGGGGTTTAAAGGAAAGATCATGGCACTATCTGCAGCGCAGCAAAAACAGCTCGAATTGGCGCTGAAAACACGCTATCAGCAATTGATCAATGAAGTGCGTCAGGAACTCGGGCAGGACGGCGAGCAGCATTTTGCCGATTTTGCCGAGGCGGGGGGCTCTGACCAGGGCGATGAGTCGGTCGCCGATGCGCTGGCGGATATTGCCGCGGCACGGGTGGATCGCCAGGTCAATGAAATGCGCGAGATCGAGGCGGCGAAAAAGCGCATGAAGCAGGGCGAGTATGGTGTTTGTGGAGATTGCGGCGAGGATATCCGCTTCGAGCGCCTGCTGGCTTACCCTGCGGCTTTGCGTTGTGTCAATTGCCAGCAGCAGCATGAAAAAACGCATGCCAGCCAAAATACGCCGTCGATGTAATTTATGCCATTAATTCAACTCGATAAAATTTCTCTCGCCTTCGGCCATGTGCCACTGCTCGACCATGCCGACCTGGTGCTGGAACCGGGCGAGCGGGTCGGCCTGATCGGGCGCAACGGCACCGGCAAATCCAGCCTGCTCAAGATCATCGCCGGGACCGCACACCCTGACGACGGCCGGGTGTGGCGTGCGCCAGGGATGAAGCTGGCTTACGTCCCGCAAGAGCCCGAGCTTGATCCCGGGCATACGGTATTCGAAGCCGTGGCGGAGGGGCTGGGCGCGGCACACCAGTTTTTGCTCGACTACCACGAGGTCACCCATGCCATGGGCGACCCGGATGATGACATGGACGCTCTGCTGGCGCGCATGCACGATTTGCAGGTAGAGCTCGAAGCGCACGATGGCTGGAACATGAAGGCGCGGGTGGAAGCCACCATGAGCCGTCTTTCCTTGCCGGAAGATGTCAAGATCAGCGCCCTGTCCGGTGGCCAGAAAAAGCGCGTGGCACTGGCGCAGGCACTGGTGATGGCGCCCGACATGCTGTTGCTGGACGAGCCCACCAATCACCTGGACCTTGCCGCGATCGAATGGCTGGAAGGTTTGCTCAACGAATTTGCCGGTAGCGTGCTTTTGATTACCCACGACCGGCGCTTCCTCGATAACGTGGCGACGCGTATTGTCGAACTGGATCGCGGCTTGCTGGCGGGCTTCGACGGCAATTTTTCCGCCTATCAGATCAAGAAGCAGGAATTGCTCGAAATCGAGGCGGTGCATAACGAAAAATTCGACAAGGTGCTGGCCCAGGAAGAAGTCTGGATTCGCAAGGGCATCCAGGCGCGCCGCACCCGCAACGAAGGCCGTGTGCTCAGGCTGGAAGCCTTGCGCCGCGAGCGGGCCGCGCGCCGCGAACGCAGCGGCACGGTCAACCTCAATGTCGACCAGGGCGAGCGTTCGGGCAAGCTGGTGGCGGAGCTGGAAAATGTCAGCAAGGCCTACGGCGATAAAATCATCATCCGGGATTTCTCCGGACGCGTGATGCGCGGCGACAAGATCGGCCTGGTGGGGCCCAATGGCGCCGGCAAGAGCACCCTGCTCAAGCTGATCCTGGGCGAGTTGCAGCCCGACAGCGGCACGGTCAAGCTGGGAACCAAGATGGCCGTGGCCTATTTCGACCAGTTCCGTGCCCAGCTCGACGAGGAAGCCACGCTGATCGATACCATCAGCAAGGGCAGCGACTTCATCGAGATTGGCGGCGAGCGCAAACACGTCATCAGCTACCTGGAAGACTTCCTGTTTGCGCCTCAGCGCGCGCGTTCCCCGGTGAAATCCCTGTCCGGCGGCGAGCGCAACCGGCTCCTGCTGGCGCGCCTGTTCACCCGCCCGGCCAACGTGCTGGTGCTGGACGAGCCAACCAACGATCTCGACATCGAAACCCTGGAACTGCTCGAATCCCTGCTGCAGGAATACACGGGCACGGTACTGCTGGTTTCCCATGACCGGACTTTCCTCGACAACGTGGTGACCCAGGTCATCGCCTTCGAGGGCGATGGCAAGCTGCAGGAATACGCTGGCGGCTACGACGACTACGTGCGGACGAAAAAGATGCGCGATGCCGAGGCGCAGAAAAGGCCGGACGTGCCGCAAAAAACCGCTGTCAAACCAGCCAAACCTGCCGTGCGGGTAAAACTGAACTTCAACGAAAGCCGCGAACTGGAAGCCCTGCCGGGCAGGATCGAAGCGCTGGAACAGGAGCAGGCAGAGATCGGCGCCAGGCTGGCCGACGGCGAAATCTATCGCCGCGACCCGGCCGGAGCCAAGCGCTTGCAGGAGCGGGTAAGCGAGATCGAGGAAGAAATGCTGGTCGTGCTGGCACGCTGGGAAGAGCTGGAAGCGAAACAGAAGGGGGCGGAGTAGGCCATTTTTCCAGAATGCTTTTTTGTATCAGACATCAAACCCACTCCAACTCCCCCTTGTCAGGGGGAGAGCCAGTACGTCCGTTCCCTGAAGCGGGGTAAGCAGGCAATCCGCGCTGCGGATGCTCGCACAAGGGGCGGATGGGAGGGGTTGTTGTGGAAATCCAGTGACATGCCATTGGATGTTGCAACCATAAATCCATTTGAATAATGGGATAGGGAAAAACTCTCTACCGTCATGCCCTCCGAATTCGACCTGATCCGCCAGTATTTCACCCGCCCGACCCCCAGCGCGATATTGGGTGTCGGGGACGATGCCGCCCTGCTACAGGTTTCGGCGGGCATGGAACTGGCCGTGTCGGTGGACATGCTGGTGGAGGGGCGGCATTTCTCGCCGCAGGACGGCCCCGGCACGGTGGGGCACAAATCGCTGGCGGTGAATTTGTCCGACATGGCAGCCATGGGCGCAACACCGCGCTGGGCGACGCTGGCCCTTGCCCTGCCGGCAGCCGACGAGAAATGGCTGCGCGGCTTTGCCGGGGGATTTTTCGGCCTGGCGAGCAAGTTTGGTGTCGAGCTGGTCGGCGGCGACACCACGCGCGGGCCGCTCAATATTTGCATCCAGATCATGGGCGAAGTGCCGGCCGGGCAGGCCTTGCGCCGCGACGGCGCCAAAATCGGAGATGAAATCTGGGTCAGCGGCACGCTGGGGACGGCCGCGCTGGCGCTGGCCTATCGTCAGGGCCGGGTGGAACTGGAGCAGCTGGAAGCCGCCGCCTGCCTGCCCGCGCTCTACGTGCCCCAGCCGCGCGTGGCGCTGGGGCTGGCGCTGCGTGGTATCGCCTCGGCCGCGATCGACGTTTCAGATGGCCTGCTGGCAGATCTCGGGCACATTCTGGAACAGTCTCAAGCCGGTGCGGAAATCCATTTCGAGGCTTTGCCCCTGCATGAAGTCACGCGCCGCTATATCGGCCCCCTCTCTCCTGGCTCTCTCCCTCGGGCGGGAGAGAGGGACGCAGACTCGCTACGCGAGGCTCAGGTAATAGTAGCGAAAAACTGCGTGCTGGCGGGGGGGGATGATTACGAGCTGTGCTTTACCGCGCCTGCTGCGCGCCACGCGGAACTGCTTGCCCTGGCAAACAAACTGGCGCTGCCGCTGAGCTGCATCGGCCGCATTACAGGCGAGGCGGGGCTGGCCTTGCTGGACGGGAAGGGCCATCCCATGCCGGTGGAAGTGAAGGGATTTGACCACTTTGCGCAATAAGCCGGACCTGAAGCTGCTGTTTGCCCACCCGGCCCATTTTTTCTCCCTGGGCTTGGGTTCCGGCCTGTCGCCTGTCGCGCCGGGAACGGCGGGGTCGCTGCTGGCCATCCCCCTGTTCATCGTGCTGGCGCATTTCCTGCCGCTGCCGGCCCTGCTGATCGTTACCGGTCTGTCTTTCGTGCTGGGCATCTGGTTTTGCGAGGTCACCGGCAAGGCGCTGGGCGTGCCCGACCATGGCGGCATGGTGTGGGACGAGATCGTGGCGATGTGGCTGATCCTGGCTTTCACGCCGCCAACCTGGCTGTGGTTTGGCATCGCCTTCCTGCTGTTCCGCCTGTTCGATATCTGGAAACCGTTTCCCATCCGCTATTTCGACCAGCACGTCAAGGGCGGCTTCGGAGTGATGCTGGATGATCTGCTGGCAGCGGGCTATGCGCTCGCTGCGCTCAAATTGCTGGAGCATTTTTATGGTTGATGAACTTTATCAATTGGCCGAGGAAACCGGCCATGCCCTGAAGGCGCGCGGCTGGATGCTGGCCACGGCGGAATCCTGCACCGGCGGCTGGGTGGGGGAGGCGGTGACGGCGGTGGCGGGAAGCTCATCCTGGTATGACCGCGGTTTCATCACCTACACCAATGCATCCAAGCTGGAAATGCTGGGCGTGCAGGCTGAAACCCTGGCGCGGCATGGGGCGGTGAGCGAGGAGACGGTGTGTGAAATGGCTGCTGGCGTGCTGCTACATAGCCAGGCCCACATTTCCCTGGCGATCAGCGGCATCGCCGGTCCGACGGGTGGCTCACCTGGTAAGCCAGTGGGTACGGTATGCTTCGCCTGGGCAATCAAGGATGGCACAGTGAAAAGCGAGCGTTGCCTGTTTCCGGGAGACCGGCGCGAAGTCCGACGACAGGCGGTGGAGCATGCCCTTCAAGGTGTTTTAGCACTGTTGCAACTGTGACATAATCCACGGGTTAAATTTTAAGGAATCAATATGGACGACAATAAAAGCAAGGCGCTTGCAGCGGCCTTGGGGCAGATTGAAAAGCAGTTCGGCAAGGGCTCCATCATGCGCCTGGGCGATCATGCCGCAATGCAGGACATTCAGGTGGTGTCCACCGGTTCGCTGGGGCTGGACATTGCCCTGGGCGTAGGCGGCTTGCCGCGCGGCCGGGTGGTGGAAATCTACGGTCCGGAATCCTCCGGCAAGACCACGCTGACCCTGCAAGTGATCGCGGAAATGCAGAAGCTGGGCGGTACGGCAGCCTTCATCGACGCGGAGCATGCGCTCGACCCGCAATATGCCCAAAAGCTCGGCGTGAATGTTGCCGATCTACTGATCTCCCAGCCGGACACCGGCGAGCAGGCGCTGGAAATTGCCGACATGCTGGTGCGTTCCGGCTCGGTCGACATCGTGGTGATCGACTCGGTGGCGGCGCTCACGCCCAAGGCCGAGATCGAGGGCGAAATGGGTGATTCCCACATGGGCCTGCAGGCCCGCCTGATGTCGCAGGCGCTCCGGAAACTCACCGCCAACATCAAGCGCACCAACACCCTGGTGATTTTCATCAACCAGATCCGCATGAAGATCGGTGTCATGTTCGGTAACCCGGAAACCACCACCGGCGGCAATGCTCTCAAATTTTACGCCTCGGTACGCCTCGACATCCGACGCACCGGCGCGATCAAGAAGGGCGATGAAGTGATCGGCTCCGAGACCCGCGTCAAGGTGGTCAAGAACAAGGTGGCGCCGCCCTTCAAGCAGGCCGAGTTCGACATTCTCTACGGCGAGGGCATCTCGCGCGAAGGCGAAATCATCGACATGGGCGTGGATCACAAATTCATCGAGAAATCCGGTGCATGGTACAGCTACAAGGGCGAGAAGATCGGCCAGGGCAAGGACAACGTGCGCGAGTATCTGAAAGAGCACAAGGATATTTCCGCCGAGATCGAAGCCAGGGTGCGCGAAGCGGTTGGCGTGAGCGGTCTGCCGACCATCGTCGATCCCGATACCGTGGATGCCTGAGTAGGGGTGAATTCATTCGCCCAAGCCAGCTCAGCCTGCGGGAGCGCGCACTCGGTTTTCTCTCGAGGCGTGAATATTCGCGCCTCGAGCTGAAACGCAAGCTTGCGCCCCACGCTGAAGACGAGCATGAAGTAGCGTCACTGCTGGACGATTTTGCCGCGCGCGGCTGGCTGTCGGAGGCGCGCTTCACCGAGCAGATCGTGCATGCGCGCCGCAGCAAATACGGCGCCCAGCGCATTGCGCAGGAGTTGAAGGAAAAGGGCGTTAGCGCGGATGCGGTGGCGGCGATTCTGCCCGAATTGCGGGAAAGCGAGCTGGAAACGGCGCGTGCCGTATGGGCGAAGAAATTTGGTGTTTTGCCGCAGGACGCCAGGGAACGGGCAAGGCAGATGCGTTTCCTGATGAGCCGTGGCTTCAGTTCGAGCATCATCGGCAAAGTACTGCATGGCAGCGGAGATCGAGATTAATGAAAAAAATATTGGCAGGCACGGTGTTGGCAGGTTTGTTGGCGCTTTCAGGCTGCGATTATCTGCCGTTCGGCCAGACGCCGGTCCAGGAGATCATGGCCGCACCGGCGCAGTTCGAGGGCAAGGAAGTGCGCATTCGCGGCAAGGTCAAGGATGTGACCAGGATTCCGCTGATCAACCTTTCCATGTACATCGTGGATGACGGCAGCGGCGAGATCACCGTGATGGCGCAGGACAAGCTGCCGGCGATGGATGAAACCGTCAACGTCCGGGGCGTGGTGGAAAGCGCGGCGATCCTGGGCGGGCATTCGATCGGGTTGCGCATCAAGGAACTGAAGCGCAACTGAAAGACGATTAACCACGGAGAGCACGGAGCGCACGGAGGTAGGGCGATAACGGATATGCGTCATCGCCAGAGGGATAGCCCGCAAACAGTGTTCATAGTGCTCCTGTCCTTCTCTGTGTCCTCCGTGTGCTCCGTGGTAAAACTGGTTTTCTTACTTAGATATAAATTTGGAAAGCAACAATGAAAAGCAGCGAAATCCGCAAGCAATTCCTCGATTACTTCGCCTCCAAGGGCCACACCGTGGTGCCGTCCAGTTCCCTGGTCCCGCACGAGGACCCGACCCTGCTGTTCACCAATGCCGGGATGAACCAGTTCAAGGATGTGTTTCTCGGCTTCGACAAGCGGCCCTATACCCGCGCTGCCAGTTCGCAGAAATGCGTGCGCGCCGGGGGCAAGCACAACGATCTGGAAAACGTCGGCTACACGGCACGCCACCATACCTTCTTCGAGATGCTGGGCAATTTCAGCTTCGGCGACTACTTCAAGCGCGATGCCATCCAGTACGCCTGGGAGCTGCTCACTGTCGTATTCAAACTGCCCAAGGACAGGCTTTATGTCACGGTGTATGCCGAGGATGACGAGGCTTTCGACATCTGGACCAAGGAAATCGGCCTGGCCAGCGAGCGCGTCATCCGCATCGGCGACAACAAGGGCGCGCGCTACGCCTCCGACAATTTCTGGATGATGGGCGACACCGGCCCCTGCGGTCCCTGCACCGAGATTTTCTACGACCACGGTGCGCACATTCCCGGCGGCCTGCCCGGCACGCCGGAGGAAGACGGCGACCGCTACATTGAAATCTGGAACAACGTGTTCATGCAGTTCAACCGCGATGAGCAGGGCGTGATGCATCCGCTGCCCAAGCCATCGGTGGACACCGGCATGGGCCTGGAGCGCATCTCCGCCGTGTTGCAGGGCGTGCATGCCAACTACGAGATCGACCTGTTCCAGACCCTGATCAAGGCCGCCGCGCGCGAAACGCACTGTGCCGACCTCGACAGCCCTTCATTGAAAGTGCTGGCCGACCACATCCGCGCCTGCGCTTTCCTCATCGCTGACGGCATCATCCCCGGCAACGAGGGGCGCGGCTACGTGCTGCGCCGCATCATCCGCCGCGCCATCCGCCACGGCTACAAGTTGGGCGCGCGTGCCGCCTTCTTCCACAGGATGGTTGCCGATCTCGATGCCGAGATGGGCGAGGCCTACCCGGAACTGAGGCAGAATCAGGCACGCGTGACCGAGGTGCTGAAGCAGGAAGAGGAACGCTTTTTTGCCACCATCGAGCATGGCATGGTCATCCTGGAAGCGGATCTGGCGGCAATGGCCGGGCAGGGCAACAAGATTTTCAATGGCGAAACCGCCTTCAAGCTGCACGATACCTACGGCTTCCCGCTCGACCTGACCCAGGACGTATGCCGCGAGCATGGCGTCAGCGTGGACGCGGCCGCCTTCGATGCCGCCATGAGCCGTCAGAAAGAGCAGGCGCGTGCCGCCGGCAAGTTCAAGATGGCGGCCAATCTGGAATACGAAGGCCCGGCCACCTCTTTCCACGGCTATGACCAGCTCGAAACCAGGGGCAACGTGCTGGCCCTGTATCGCGACGGCGCGCCGGTCAACGAATTGCTGGAAGGCGAGACCGGCGTGGTGGTGCTGGACGACACGCCGTTCTACGCCGAATCCGGCGGCCAGGCGGGCGATCGCGGCCTGCTGCAGAGCACGCATGGTATTTTTGCCGTGGAAGACACGCAGAAAATCCAGGCTGCCGTGTTCGGTCACCACGGTGTGGTGCGGACCGGCAAGATCAGTGTCGGCAACGGCGTGACCGCCAGGGTGGACGGCCAGGCGCGCGCCCGCACCATGCGCAACCATTCCGCCACCCACCTGATGCACAAGGCCCTGCGCGAAGTGCTGGGCGAGCATGTGCAGCAGAAGGGTTCTCAGGTGGATGCCGACAAGACGCGTTTCGACTTCGCCCACAATGCGGCGCTGAGCGCCGAGGAAATTCGCCGGGTGGAGGCGCTGGTCAATGCCGAAATCCTCGCCAACCAGGCCAGTTGCGTGCGCGTGCTGCCGATCGAGGAGGCGCAGAAACTGGGTGCGATGATGCTGTTCGGCGAGAAATACGGCGACGAGGTGCGGGTGCTGGACATCGGCAGCTCGCGCGAGCTGTGCGGCGGGACGCATGTTGCCCGCAGCGGCGACATCGGCCTGTTCAAGGTGCTGGCCGAGGGCGGCGTGGCCGCCGGGGTGCGCCGCATCGAGGCGCTGACCGGCGACAATGCCCTGGCCCACGTGCAGGAGCAGCAGGCCTTGCTGGCCCAGGCCGCGAGCGCGTTCAAGGCGCCCGCCCAGGAATTGCCGGGCAAGATCGCCCAGATCATGGACAATGTGAAGGCCCTGGAAAAGGAGCTGGCCAAGCTCAAGTCCAAGCTGGCTTCCAGCCAGGGCGACGAGCTGGCCGCTCAGGTGGTGGAAGTGAACGGCGCCAGGGTGCTGGCCGCCGCGCTGGAAGGCGCGGATGCCAAAACCCTGCGCGAAACTCTGGACAAGCTCAAGGACAAGCTCGGCAGCGCCGCCATCGTGCTGGCGGCCGTGGCCGACGGCAAGGTGAGCCTGATCGCCGGCGTCACCGCCGATCTGACGGCAAAAGTGAAGGCTGGCGAACTGGTCAATGTTGTTGCCCAGCAGGTCGGTGGCAAGGGCGGCGGACGCCCTGACATGGCGCAGGCGGGCGGCACCCAGCCGGAAAATCTGGCCCAGGCATTGGCCGGCGTGGCCGGGTGGGTCAAGGCGAAATTGTAGGAGGGCAAAAAGCTCCGGGGAGGCTTGAGCCTCGGGGTGGCTACTGTCATACCCGTTATTGCGGAAATTTTTCTGGGGGGCCGAATATGCCCCATCAGTTTACTGCAGGAGTTTGATCACGCGCTGCGGGTAGGGAATTTCGATACCTGCCTGCTGGAAGCGGCGCCAGATATCCAGATTGATTTCCGAGCGCAGGTTCATCTGGCCTTCCTCGGGGTCCTTGATCCATAGCGACA
>Ga0172380_10002919_pt1 | contig 24868 bp, 27 predicted proteins | sample Leawe162metaG_FD_119747 | JGI IMG/M metagenome (GOLD analysis project Ga0172380, IMG submission 119747) | Leachate microbial communities from a municipal landfill in Southern Ontario, Canada - Leachate well 162 metaG | ecosystem: Engineered > Solid waste > Landfill > Unclassified | place...
AATGGCTAAAATTAAGGAAATTATTTGTTGAATTCCTTTTCATTTCACCCAAATTTTTGCTTCTTTACTCTTTATTGATATAATATGGAAGCGAAGCAAAAACTTCAGATACACAGATACGTTATACGCATATGAAATACAAACACACCCAAATTGGTTATTTGATGCTAGTTGTCACATTAGCGGTGCTGGTGCTTTTTGCATGGGTCCAAATTACAGCAGCCAATGAGCCACCTTCAGCTGATTCGGGCACAAATCTTCTTATTACTTCTGTAATGGCATTAATTCTGGCTATCCTTGCTTCCTTTACCTCACTTCAAGTGAATATTGATGAAAAATATCTGCGAATCAAATTTGGCTATGGCATTTTTCAGAAAAAGTTTTCGCTTGATGATGTGATATCTGCCAAAGCCGTCAAGAACCATTGGTATTATGGATGGGGAATAAGAATGTGGCTCAAGCCCAAAATGTGGATTTTTAACGTTTCTGGTTTTGAGGCGGTGGAGATAAAACTGAAAAATGGCAGGACGTATAGGATAGGCACAGATGAACCTGAAAAATTGCAGCAAGCAATTTTTGATTCAATTAAGTAGTAAAAACGTTCCCAATTGGGAACGTTTTTTAAACTGCTGGTTTTTCTTCGGTGTCCGGTTTTACTTGGATGTGGATGTCAATGACCTTGAAGAAGTAGCGCCATTTCTCACCACTTTTGCAAAGCTCTTGTGTGTCACTGAAAGCGCGCTCTATGATGAGCTTGCTGTGCTGCTTGCAGACCTTGAAAACGGAACTTTTTTTGTTGGCTGGCACATCAAATTCTTGAATGATCTTCAGCGCCAATTCTTGCCATTGATAAGTGGGCGCCTTTTTGGGGGCGACAACTCTTTTCTTCATTAACTCTCCAAATGTCTTGAGATTATTGTTTTGCATAAGAGTATTATAACAGATAAGAAAAGAAAAAACACTTGACGTTTTGTTTAAAAAAGAGCATAATATGCTGTTTAGTAACTTAAAAATTAAAGGAGGGAATAACTCATGAAAAAGCCTCAAATATGGGATCCGTATAAGGATTTTCAGAAAACAGTGCTGCCCAATGGCTTGTCGATTTATTCAGCACATTGGGATAGATCATGGGCGTATGTAAGAATTTTGGTCCATAGTGGTGCACTTGCTGACCCAAAAGGCAAAGAAGGACTGGCACATTTTACGGAGCATATGGTTAGTCAGCGTGCAGGCAATTTATCAAAGAAAAAAATCTCTCGATATGTAAAAATGTGCGGCGGCAGAGTTGCATTTGGTAGCACTGACGCATATCAAACTGAATTTTCTTTTAAAGTACCCTTGAAAAGCAATGTGATATTAAAATGGATTAATATTTTTGGAAAAATGTTATTGTTGCCATTTGAAGACAAACGGTTGGAGATTGAAAGAAGTGTTGTTTTGCAAGAGTTTAAAAGAAGTTTTCCAACGATGTTAAAATATGATGTTGTGACTATGCCATATCAGCATGCTTATGTGGGCACAAGGTTTGATGGATATATTGAGCCGCTAGGAAATCCCGAATCTATTCAGGCAATTACGATGTCTGATATAGAAAAATTCGCGAAAAAACATTATAATCCTGCCAATATGACTATAATTGCTGCTGGAGGCATTGATCACGGCGAGTTTGTTGCTATGTTTAACGAAACAATATTTGCACAGGCAAAAGGAGGTTATCAAAACAAGTTGGTTAAACCTCTTGCAGAGATTGATTATCCGGCGAGTCAGGAAAAAATCCTAATTATTTCAGAATTTCTTCCGGGCCTTAAAACCGATATATCATCATTCGTTTCGTATGCTTTAATTCCTGGAACATTTGCAAGGAAATACTTGTTAATTTTAGCCAGGATATTGAGGGAGGTGATAATTGAAGACCTGCGTGAAAAAACAGGTTCAATATATGCGCCCGAAGTAGATTGGGAATTCCTTGGAGATGCCTATGATCTTCATATTTCGTTGATTCTTGATAAGGAAAAATTGGATCAAATTAAAGATTCAATTGTGGTTAATTCCTTAAAGAGAGCAGGAGGCAAAAAAAGATTTAATGATATGAAATTATCTATAGTCAGGAGTTTCGCCATTGACGATATGAATATGGAAGATTTCTGTAAGCGATCAGGCAATGACTTAGTGAAATATGGAAAAATATTCACCTCAGCTGAGGAACTTGCAGCCTATGAAACGCTTTCCTATGAGGGATATTGTTCTCTCGTCGATTATCTCTTGGATGCTAAACGTTGGTGGAGTCTCATTGAGATTCCCTGAAAAAAATGTGTGCAGCTTACCAGATCTGGTAAGCTGCTTTTTTATATTTTAAAAACATTGATTTATTGCGTATTTATGCTAAGATGAGGCATATCATTAATGAAAGTTAGCAATGCCCAGCAGTAAAAATTCAAAGAGGATTTTTGATAAGCTGTGGGGTATATATCGGAACTTAATGTAAATTAAATTATAAATCAAGAATAAATTTGGCCAATGGCCATCTGAATTTTACAGCTTGGGCATGGAAAAGAAAAAAATATTTGTTGAAATAGAGGTTCCAAATAACCTGAAAAGAAGACTGACGCTGAAAATTTCAGATTGGTCTGAATTGCCGATTAAGTGGATGAAAGAGGAAAATTTCCATATTACAGTGGCTTTTGTTGGCTATGTCGATGAGAGTATGTTGCCTGAGATTTGTCAGAAAGTTAAGGAATCAGTGGAAAACTTTGAAGCTTTCGACTTGGAATTTGACCGTATTGAACTTGGACCAAACCCTGAAGACCCTAAAACTGTTTGGCTGACAGGTGAGCCTTGCGTGGAGCTAGGAATGCTCAATGAAGAAGTTGAAAGAGCGCTCGGCATGAGACCAACGGCACACAAAGAATTCAGACCCCACATTACTCTTGGCAGAATTCGTAAACTGAAATGGGATGAACTGGCTGAAAAACCTGTGATTGCCGAGAAATTGCACGTTTCAATGACGGTGGACAGTCTTTCGATTATGGAAAGCAAGGGCGGGGGAGCAGAATACGTTTCACTAGAAGAGTGTCCGCTATTGTAAATAAGAGCAATAGTTTTTTAATTTGAGCACGCAGAAGAATGAAATTTTTTGAAAAATATTCTCGACGCTCCTTGTTTTATATCTAAAATTTTCCCTCAATCAGCACAATCACAGGAAAATTTTAGAAAAAACAAGGGCTTTCTCAATCAAATAATATTTTTAAAAAATTTATTCTTCAGCTTTTTTGAGGATTATAAAAATGCAAATACTTGGCATCCGAATTGATAATTTTTCCAAAAAAGAAATTCTTGAAAAAATAGAATTTTTTTTGAATGAGGAAAAGCTTCATCAAATCGCCACAGTCAATCCTGAATTTATTTTGCGAGCACAAAAGGACAGTGAGTTTAAAAGCATCTTGAACAAAACTGATTTGAATGTGGCTGATGGGGCTGGAATTTCATACGCCTTCTTGAGAAATGGTGCACACTTGGAAAATAGAATTGCAGGAATTGATTTGATGCAAGAGATTTTGCAAATTGCAGATGAAAAAAGGTTGAGTTTATTTCTCGCAATACACAGAGGCGGTCTCAGTCGCTTTGCAGAGATTAAAAAAACTTTGAATGAAAAATATCCCAACATTGAAATTGCTGGAGCGGATGTTGATCCTCGAAAAAGCAAGAAGATGTTGGCTCAAATTGATCACACTTTAGTCTTTTGCAATTTTGGTTTTCCTGCTCAAGAAAAATTCATAAATTTGCTCAAAAACAGACAAGATGCAAGCTTGCAGTTAAAGGGCTCTCAGGGTAAAATAAAAATAGCCATGGGAGTTGGTGGCAGTTTTGATTTTGTCACTGGAAAAATTCAGCGCGCTCCACTTTGGATGCAGCAAATTGGCTTAGAGTGGCTCTGGAGATTCATTCAGGAGCCCAGATACAGATTCAAAAGAATTATAAGAGCTGTGATTGTTTTCCCAATTAGTATTTTGTTTAATAAATGATTTATTTGAGACTTACTTGTTAATGTTCCACTATTTCTCTTTCTGGCACGCTTTTGAATAAATACACAATATTCAAAAGCTCAATAAGTTGCTGTCGCAACTTATTGGCCATAAAGAAAAATAGTTTCACATTAGAAAAAGTTTTTATGGAAGATTTGAAAAAAATTAGAGTGCGATTTGCGCCATCACCGACAGGCTATTTGCATATTGGTGGTCTTAGAACCGCTTTATATAATTATCTTTTTGCCAGAAAAAATGGTGGTGTTTTTGCGCTGCGCATTGAAGATACTGATCGTTCTCGTTATGTTGAAGGTGCCGTTGAAAGCTTGATTAAATCCTTACAATGGGCTGGTTTGGATTGGAATGAGGGCGCTTTTGAAAAAAACAATTTTTCTGGAAAGGATTTAAATGTAAAAGATTCAAGTGCGTATCCTGGGATTATTGAAGTTGGAGATTTTGGACCATATGTTCAGTCTGAGAGATTGGAATTATACAAAAAATATGCAGAGCAACTGGTGGCTGATGGAAAAGCTTACTATTGTTTTTGTGAGCCGCAAAGATTGGAAGAAATGCGTGAGACTCAAATTGCTGATAAAAAAGCTCCAATGTATGACCGTTATTGCTTGACCAATATTACTCCTGAAAAAATAAATGAGAAATTAAAAGAAAATTGTCCCGCAACTATTCGCTTGAAAGTTCCGAAAGATGAAATTATTGAGTTTGACGATTTGGTGCGCGGAAAAGTTTCTTTCAACACCAGTAATATTGATGATCAGGTGCTTTTGAAATCAGATGGTTTTCCAACCTATCATTTGGCTAACGTGGTGGATGATCACTTGATGGGGATCACACATGTGCTTAGAGCTGAGGAGTGGCTGCCGAGCACACCAAAACATATATTGTTGTATAGAGCTTTTGGTTGGGAAATGCCGGTATTTGCTCATCTTTCTCAACTTCTCAGTGTGGATAAAAAGAAACTCTCTAAAAGAATGGGCGATGTGGCCGTGGAAGATTTTATCAAAAAGGGATACTTGAAAGAATCCATCATAAATTTTGTGGCGATGCTTGGTTGGAATCCTGGAGAGGGAAGTGTGCAGGAGATTTTTTCTATGGAAGAACTTATTGAAAAATTCGAACTGACTAAGGTTCATAAGGCTGGTGCAGTTTTTGACATCAAGAAATTGGATTGGATTAATGGACAATATATCAAAAAACTTTCTGCAGATGAGCTTTTGAAAAACGCTTTGCCATTTTTTGCTGAGAAAGATTTTTTCGCAAAAGCAACTGCCGACAAAAAAACTGATGAATATTTGAAAAAAGTTTTAACCATCGAAAAAGAACGTCTCGCGAAATTTTCCGATGTAGGCGAGGAAAACATTTTCTTTTTTCAAGATATTTCCTATGACAAGGAAATGCTGCGTTGGAAAACCATCACGGATGAAGAAATCGTGGTATCATTAGAGAAGTCAAAAATAACATTAGAAGAGATTACTGATTGGACCCTCGAGAATATTGAGAAGGAGTTATTGTCCGCAGCTGGCGACAAACGCGGTGATTTGCTTTGGCCGCTTCGAGCTTCACTCACTGGGGCTCAAAAATCGCCATCACCATTTGAATGCGCTTGGATATTGGGCAAAACTGAATCTTTGAAACGTATTGAAAATGCCATTGAGATGTGGAAGCAGAAAAGCTAAAAGCTTAAAGTGAAAAGTTTAAAGCAAACTCAAAAATTCATCAAAGCATGAATATTAAAATAAAATTAAAAAACAAATTCATAATTCTCCCGCTGTCCGCAATGGTTTTTGCCGGAATGTTTTTTGCTTTCTGGAAAATTGGAATGGCTGAGGAAAATAGCATAACACAAGAAGCTATCACTGAGACTGACGAGGAAACACAAGAAAAACTCAAAGAGTTACAGAAACGAGCGGATGTTTATCGCGAAATTATTGAAATCAAAAAGAAGCAGGGTGAGAGTCTCAGTAACCAACTGGATGTGACTGATTCAAATATTCAGGCTGTTCAGGCGCAGATAGATGTAACCAAGGAGCAAATTGATGACTTCAACAGTCAGATAACACGTATCGCTGCGCAAATACGAGAAAAGGAAAAAATTATCGCCAATCAAAAAAGCATTCTTGCAAATCTGATGCAGTCATTTTATGAGATCAACCTGGTGAGCCCTGTAATTTCCTATCTAAATGGTGAAAATATAGCTTCCTTTATCGTCAAGAAAGACAGAATTTCGCAGACTGGAGACAAGGTTGGAGAAATGGTTGAATCAGTTAAGGACATCAAGCTTGATCTTGAAAAACAAAATGTCCTCCTTGATGAAAAGAAAAGTGAATTCGTTGCTACTAATGAAAAACTGAAAAATCAAAATTCTAGTCTTGAGCAAGCCAAAAAACAAAAAGCTAATTTGTTGGCTCAAACCAATGGGGAAGAGGCTCGTTATACACAACTGCTTGCGCGTGTTGAGCAGCAGAAACAAGAATTGTTGGATATCGATCAATTCTTTGCGGCTAGTGGTCTTTCCGTTGATTCATATCCAAAGCCAGATTCGAAATATTTTGCCTCAACTTCTTGGTATTTTTCGCAAAGAGATCCTAAATGGGGCAATGAAACAATTGGAAATACGAAAACACTAATGAAAAGTTATGGATGCGCTGTGACTGCGGTGGCCATGGTTTTCAAGCAGCATGGAGGAGGCATCGATCCTGGAGAACTTTCCTCTGAACCGATATTTTCAGGTGACTTGATCAACTGGCCACTTTCGTGGACATCTCCAAAAGTTGCATTGACCAGCAGTGGCAAAAGCCATGGCAATATCGGTTGGTCAATTATTGATGCACAAATTGCAAAAGACAATCCTGTCATTGTCTATATCAGAAAAACAAAGGGCAGCGGTGGTCATTATGTTGTTATTCATCATAAAACAAAAGATGGGAAATATGTCGTGCATGATCCATATTTCGGCCCTAATATTTTTCTGGACACCACGAGGGCTTTGGTCGGTGCCATGGGTACTTCCAGTTCAACAGTGATGGATCAAATGATTATCTACAACTGAAATGTTTTTCGAATTACTGTATAAAAAGTGTATGTATGAAAGCGTACACTTTTTTTATTTTGTTAATTTTTACATGCAAGGGGTTGTGCGACATTGAAATAGGTGGTTGGCTTGTTAAGGGGTGATTATGTTTCACTTGATGCCTTTACATATGATTCTTGAACTTGCATTGTATTAATAAGACATTAAAACATGGACTTTGCTTGATTTGGCCAATATGCCTAATAACTGATTTTGCCAAACTTTCCAAGTTTTTTAATTTTTCTTTTTTATGAAATTTAAATTCTGAAGAAATATTTTTCATAAAAGAAAGATATCTGAATTATGGTCATGCTAAGTATTCATGATCAGTTGAATCTCCTAATAGTTTAGAAAGTTTCAGGGCTTCATATTTTGACCACGGAAGGCTTATCTGGAAATAGTTATATCCATACACCAAGGTCGCATTTAATGTGATTTAGTGGTCATTTTTTGAGCAAAAATGGCTCAAAAAGCCTTAAAAAACACCCTCAAAAAAAGGCTTAAACGAGCCATAAAACGACGCTCAAAATTGACCTGTAAGGCCTCTCTAGACGGAAAGTGGTATACGTATACCACCTAAAAAGGCTTGTCTAAAGCTTGAATCAGTGACTGACCACAAAAACATAATTTTGATAGAGGATTAAGGGATGGATCATATAAAAGAATATATATTTAAGGAATTTAAAAATCTTACAAGCTGAGATTCGGCCATGAGACTCATTGGGGTGGATATATGATTAGGTATATATATGAGGTCATAGAAGAGTAGGTGCGATTAGTATAATAGTTTATATGTATAAGTATACACTTTAAAAAAACTTAGTTTAGGGGTCTAGCTATGGCTATACTTTAGCTAAATGTCGCAAAAGATATAATGTGCGACATTAGATATATAAACAAAAAAGGCATATAGCGCCCTATTTGAGTATGTCTTTCAATTACAAATCCATCACAAAAACATTAGTGTCTTTTACATGAAAGCCTAGTTTTGTATACATAACTCTTGCCACTTCTCTTTCTGGACTACTTGTTAATTGTAATTCAATTATATTCTTTTCCTTAGCCACTGAAATAATTTTTTTCATAATCATTTTGCCGAAACCTTTATTCCTGAATTTTTCAGCAATAACAACATCTTCAACATTGCCCAACTTCCCTGCTGAAGGTAAATAATATGTAACCAATGCCGCAAATCCAACGACTTCTTTTCCTTCCTCAATAACAAAACTTTCAACAGCATTATCCAAAAGTAATTCATCAATATTAAAAACTGAAAAATCCTTCGTAAGCTGAAGAAATAGTTTAGCTACTTGTTCCTGATCCCCTTTTTGTAATGGTCTTATGATAGCCATAGAAATTATTTTTTGGTTTTGTAATTTTTAATGGCAGCATGCAGTGCATCCGCAGCCAAGTTGCTACAGTGCATTTTTGCTGATGGAAGTCCGCCTAATTCTTCAGCTACGAGTTTATTGGTGATGGCCAAAGCTTCATCAATAGTTTTGCCTTTGGCTAAATCAGTGGTCATTGATGAGGTTGAAATGGCTGCCCCACATCCCAAGGTTTCAAATTTCACATCTTTAATGATTTCATTTCCCTGCTTATCTTTGGATACTTTAATATACAGACGCATAATGTCGCCACATTTTGGATTGCCAACTGTCCCCACACCGTCAGCATCTTTCATTTTGCCTTGATTATGAGGCTTCGTGAAATGGTCTAGTACTTTTTTTGAATATTTTTGCATCCCAGTAGTAGAAATTTGAATGGCCTTGAGCCATATTAATCTCGGATTAGTATTTATAGATAGTTAATAGTTTCAATTGTTTCCCAGCAATGAATTATATTATTATTCAAATTTCACTACTAGGTAAATCGCTCAATTCCTTATTGGAAATCTGCCAAGACGTTGCCGGAAATTTTGCGCAGACGTTTCACGACTTCCTTGATCTTATCAATCACGATGTCCAATTCTTTCTTGGTGGTGTATTTTCCGATCGTCAATCGAAGACTGCCGTGAGCTTGTTCGTGACGAAGGCCCAAGGAGAGCAAGACGTGCGATGGGTCCAATGCTCCAGATGAGCAAGCAGAGCCCGTGGAACCAGCAATTCCATCCAAATCAAGTGAGAGTATCAAACCTTCACCTTCCACATCATCAAAGCGGAAATTGGCGTTGTTGGGCGATCTTTTTTCTGCGCTTCCGTTTAGGTATGATTTCGGAACTTCTTTTAACACTCTTTTAATCAGATAGTCTCGCAGTTCGATGATTTCTTTGATTTTTTTCTCAGTGGCTGGGGTCTTGATCATGTTGAGCGCTTCGCCAAGTCCAACTATAGCAGGCACATTGTGAGTGCCTGCGCGCATCTTGTATTCCTGATCGCCGCCGTCTTGAATTCTTTTGATTGGTGTTCCTTTGCGGATATATAAAAGTCCAACACCCTTGGGTCCATAAATTTTATGTGCTGACATTGAAAGCAAATCGACTCCCAGTTCGTCCACATTGCAATTGAAATAGTTGATAGCTTGAGTAGCATCAGTATGAAATGAGATGCGCGGCAATTTTTCCTCCTTGCGCTCTGCATTTATTTTCTTTAGCAGTTTTCCAATCTCTTCAATTGGCTGCACTGTGCCAATTTCATTATTGACGTACATCACTGACACAAGAATTGTGTTGGGTTTGATCGCTGCTTTGATATCCTTTACTGAAATCAGTCCTTCCTTATTGGGAGAAATGAATGTAATTTCTGCCAAGCCATCTTTCTCGGCAAATTTGCAAGCATCCAGCACACAATGATGTTCAAATTTAGTGGTGATAATATGCGGTTTTTCATCTGCTTTACGAGCAATTGAATAAAATGAGCGCAAACTTCCCTTTACGGTCAGGTTATTGCTTTCAGTGGCACCTGAAGTGAAAATTATTTCAGAAGCTGAAGAGCGAAAAAAAAGTGCAGCTTTGGCGCGAGCTTCATCAACCGCTTCCAAAGCTTCCTGTCCAAAACTATGCACGCTCATTGCGTTACCAAAGTTTTGTGAAAAATATGGCAGCATTGTTTCCAGTACTTTAGCATCAACTGGTGTGGTCGCGGCGTAATCGAGATATATTTTTTTCATATTATGGTAGTGCTTACTTTATAAGAGTGTTTAATTTTATATCGTACAGTGTTTTTTTGATGGCTACTCCAAGTTTATTCCAAACAACACTAGATGGACATTTATGTTCACTGGAACAAAATTTTCCAACACAACGCATTGGAGCAATCTCGCCATCAAGCAGTTCAATGATTTCTCCCACCGGAATTTTCTTTGGGTCCTTGGCGAGGGTATAACCACCCTGTTTTCCTTTGGCACTTTGCACCACTTCCCCATTTCTGAGCAAGCCCATCAATCTTTCGAGATATTTTTGAGAAATATTTTCTTCTTTGGCAATTTCACCGATGGTTTTTTGCTGCGGATAACACTGCGCCAGATTGGTCATAGCCTTAAGACCATATTCAGCTTTGGTTGAAAATTTCATCCAGTAGTAGAAATTTGAATGGGCTATGCCCTATCGAACTTCTTATATTATATTGCTTTGATTAAAATTTCCGATAATTTGAAAAAGCCACAAGTCTAATGTTTCAAATTTCACTACCGGATAAATACTTTTCCATTCCCTACTAAATTAGTATATATTCATAATACCAGCTTTAAAATTATCGTCAAGTCCCACACTAACTTTTATACAAGCACAAAGTGCTAGGATTCAAAGGTATAAAAGTTAGTGTGGGATCAAGGGTTGACTATTGGAGACAAAAGTCGTATACTTCTTTGAAGTCCCTTACCATATTAAATTTCAAGGAGGTCTGCCATGTCAATAAGTGTCGTTTGTTATTTTGGAGAAGATATAAAACATTGTGAAGATGAAAACGTTCCAACAGAAAATGACAACAAGCTGGTTTTTGTTATAGTTAATGACAGTTTGCGGCCGCACGAGCTTGTGATGATTACAAGATTAATTGCCATTGCAAACGCTCCAGAACTTGTTTTTGCCAATGACTGCGCAAAGAAGATTGCAATTATTGGTGGAGCTATGCAATGCGAAGATCGAGTTGTCCTTAACGATGTTTGTCTTGAGGCATTTGTACATCACGAAGAACCTTTTGTTTTTATGCGCCAGCGAGATGCATTTCCAAGTCTTGCTAGTGTGAAAAAGATTCCCATTCCTGCGAAGTGCAAAAAGGCTAAAAACAACGTCAAGACGCGATAAGGAAATTCAATCCATAATAAGGAGGCATTCAATGAAATGTCCGAGATGTGGCTTTGTCCGTGACAGTGATGTTATTTCCAGAGATCTTTTTCTTTGTGGCGTATGGGCTTATCTTTATTTGACAAACAAGACCTTGCCTAATGAAGAACAGTTTGAAATAATGCAAAAAATGGAATTGCTGCCTTTAATTACTCCAATAGCAGATGGTAGCGGTACAACCTGTAAGCTTACACATGGTCATTATGGATATGGCGTTTTGCATGACTGGCCGGCTATTGCTGCAAAAACATTGGCGATGGTAGGAATTCCAGAAATTATACCTTACCATAAACAAGCTTGGAGTAAGGAAGGATAAAAATAACGAAACCATGCGAGAATCTCGTGTGGTTTTTTTCTTGCCCTTTTTTCCCAGCATGTCATAATGAGCATATAGAGTTTTGCATTTACTTTACAAACTTTATGAACCTTATAACTTTATGAACTAACTTATATGCGTTTATCATATTCAGCCCTTGATTCATTTCAAAATTGCAGCTTGAAATACAAATTTCAAAATATCGACAAACTCAAAGAACCTAAGAGCAAGGAGGCGGTTTTTGGAACCTTGTTGCATGGCACACTGAAATTCATCCACACTCCATCCCTGCTTCCGCCAAAACTGGAAGATGCTTTGGATTATTTTTCCAAGAATTGGAACAGTGATGTTTTTGAAGATGAGTTGGAAGAAAGAAACGCTTTTTCAATGGGCGTGGCGATGATTCAAGAATATTACAAGAAAAATAATATCAACGATTTTAATATTGTGGATTTGGAAAGTCGCTTTGCAGTGGAAATTCAAGATCCCAAAAATGGAACCAATCACATCATCTCTGGGATCATCGACCGTATCGACAAAACTGAAGATGGCTATGAAATCATCGATTATAAAACCACCAAGAAGATGCCGTCGCAAGACAAAGTCGACAATGATTTGCAGCTCTCAGTTTATCTCAACGCCTTTTTGGCTCGCTATCCCAAGGAGGTTGATAGATTGGATAAAGTGACGGTCAGCCTTTATTATCTCAAGCATGGGGTGAAATTGAGCTCTACGCGCACTTTTGAACAACTCGTGGCTGCCAAACAACTCTTTCTGGATGTGATTGCAGAAATTGAAAAAGGTGTGTTTGTGCCAAATGTCACTCCCCTTTGTGATTGGTGTGGTTTTCAAAAAATTTGTCCAATGTGGAAACACAAGTTCAAAGATGAAAGAAAAATCGACAGCGAAGAAATTAACACTGTCATTGGTGACTATATTAACCTAAAATCTGCCATCACTTCCACCAAGACGCAATTGGCTGAGCTGCAAGAAAAAATTGCCAAGTATATGGAGCAAGAAGGGGTGGAAAGAGTTTTTTCCGAGGAAGGCATCATTGCACAGACCTTGCGCAAGACTTATAAATACGACGAAAAACAACTGCGTGAAATTCTGGAACCACTCGACAAATGGGAGTCAGTCCTCAAAGTTGATGGTATTGCACTGAAAAATATTATGGCCGTGCTTTCTCCTGGAATTAGACAGGACGTGGAAAGGGCTCGCGTGTTGGACAAGGAAAGCAAGTCATTGACTATCAAGAAGAAATAAGGTATTGTATATAATCTTCTTTAACAATTCAAATTCAACCCCAAGGAGGGACACATCATGTCCAGCAAAAAGAGATCTATCAAAAAATTCATGCTTAATTACCGGGTGGGGTTTGTCGTTTATTGCGTTGTGGCTGGACTTATTTTTTTCCTCTGCAGCAGCAGTATGCCAGTCACTTGCATTGTTAACATGGTTTGGACTTTTGCGTGGGCAGTTGCCTTTGCTGATTACATCGCTAATGCAGCAGTTGATGAATACAAAGAAAGCAAACGGCGAGAAGAATTTCCGACAACCAATGATCTTAATGAGGATGTCGATAAGATTATCAGCACAGGTGACAAGGGCGAATTTACTACGAAAAAATATGTAGTGAAAAATCCCGAGAAGCTTATAACAGCGGATCTCAAAGGTGCTCATCTTGGAACTCGTTATTGCAAACATCTATATTGAGGAGCAGCAAAAATGAATATAAGAAGAAAGTTTCTTTTGGATTTGATCGTTGGTTTTGCAGCGTATCTCGAAGTGATTTCGCTGACACTGCATATTTCACAGCAGTATTCATTCAATGCATTGCCATTACTTTTACCTTTGTGGACTTTAGTATGGGTGGTTATCTACTCTCATCATTTTGCCAACTCAGCAAGAAGATGTTGGGAGAAGACGAATCAAGCATTATTAATAGCGCGCTAAAAAACGCGGAATCAAAAAGCCGGTCATTCATAGAATGGTCGGCTTTTAAATTTTCAGATATTTTTCCCAATACTCATACAGCGACTTCGTGGCCTGCAAGTCCCCCACGTTATATTTAGCGATGTCGAGAAATCTTTTTTCCTTGAACAGTGCACCCACATCGTCACCGGAAATTCCTTCGGCCTTGGGACTCTTGATTCCAAAGGCTCTGCTCCAAAGATGCAGGTTGCCTTTTCTACGCACGGCGCCATAAAAAGTCAGTTGATCAAGCAGATCAATATGCTTGGCATTTTTAGGCTGGCTGGAAAGATAGCGATTGGCCATCAAATTTTTGGTTGGCCTGATGGAATGGATTGCACTTCTGGCAAATAAAAAAGGCACATCAAATGTGCGCCCATTGAAACTGACAAACTCATCATATTTTTCGGCCAAATTCCAAAATTGCTGCAGCATCTCTTTTTCTCCCAATACTCTGAATTTTATATTTCCCTCCTCACTGTCAATAACACTTCCATCTGGCGCTTGAAAATACACCGCGCCCTTGTCTTTTTCAACATCATACACTCCAATAGCCACAATCTGTCCGGTAAGTGGAGAAAAACAGAGTCCATTTTTAACTTCTGCTAATTCTTTTGCATATTCCTCGTCAGATTTTGATTCTTTTTTTATCCAACGCGTAAGCGAATCCTGCGACACTTGGTCAAGCAAGTCAAAGTCTTCCCCTATTGTCTCAATGTCGAATACCAGTTTTCCCATCCCGCAATAGAAATTCAAATGGCCTTTGGCCGAAAGAATTTCTAGAATTTTTAAAATTATCTTTTAAAATTGTTGATCAGAAAGTGTTAATCCATTAGTGTTTTTTGAATTTCACTGCTGGACACGTAAGTGTATCGATATTATATTTTTATTATATCACAAAAACAAAAAGCCCAATAATATCCGATGAATATTATTGGGCTGCTAGGGGTGAAACATAATTTGTTTCAATAGTGCTCCTCAAGGCTTGTATCATCGGTAATCCTCCGGAAGAGTTTTTTCTGCATTCTTGATTTGCTTGGTATATGCGTTGTTCCGAAGCGAATAAGTGCATCTCGATAGGAGATGCCGTTGTCAACTTGTGGCAACTCAAGAATCTCTTCTAACGATTTGTCTGATGGGTCAGTGTCAGAAAAAAAAATAAATCTCCCGCAACCTACACTTCTCAAAAAAAGTAACTTTCCAGCAATTACCCCTTGATTGTGTAACATTCCTGTAATTCATGACACCACCCCCCCCCTTGTTTTTATTGTTAAGATTACTAAAACTCTTGTGCCTCCATTATAAGAGGTATTAAACCCCAGGGCAAGCAAGCCCTGGACCCTTTGGGCTCTCGAGGCAAGCCTCAAGGTTTCAAACCTCTTAGTATCGTCACTTGCTCGGAAATGAAAGTGTTCTTTCATTGCGCTCGCTTCGCTAGATAATAATACCATTTGGCTTTTTGTCTATTGCAGAAAGCTGCATAAAAAGATATCCTTTGAGTATGAAAACATCTTGGCAAAAAATCAAAAACTTCTTTACGCATTTTTTCACGCTGGACGACATTCCTCACAACATTGCTGGCGGAGCTGCACTGGGAGCTTTTTTGGGAGCGTTTCCTGGAGTTGGACTCTTGGTGGCGCTTGCCATTGTTTCAGTTTTAAAACTAAATAAAACTGCGGCAATTTTATGTGTCCTTGCTACAAACACGTGGAGCATTGTGGTAACCTTGCCATTGGCTGCGGTCACTGGCGGATTTTTGTTCGGACAAAGTCCGCAGCATCTCTCTGAAGAATTCCATAGGACATATAATTTAGGATTTCATTTCTTTCTAAACAAAGCAATATTTTTTGACCTTGCGTTGCCTCTTATCTTGGGTTTTACTTTGGTTTCTTTTGCAATCTCACTTTTTTTCTATTTTTCTATACTCATTCTTCTTAAATATTTCAAGGTAAAAGCTTAAAAAAATTTATACCGATACAAAAAACAGCCAATAGAAAAGGCTGTTTTTGCTTGACACCAAATTGATATTATGTCACAATGTCGTCTTAGCAACTTAACAATTCAGAGACCAAATAAATGATATTAATACCCCAGGGCAAGCCCTAGACCCTTCGGGTTCTCGAGGCAAGCCTCGAAGTATTAAATCCTTTGTTGTTGTCGCTCGTTCGGAAATAAAAGATTACCTTTATTTCACTCACTTTGCTAAACAATAAAATATATTTCTTGGAGGTGACAAATGAAAGGACTTATGCTTACGGCGTTATTAGAAACCACTTCCGACTCAATTGTTTTTGCCGATTTAGATGGTAAATACATTGAAGTCAGCCAAAAAAAAGCTGACAATTGGAACCGCACTCGCGCGGAAATGCGAGGCCTGACAGATTTTGAATTGATGCCTCCAGATGAAGCAGAGCAAGCCAGAAAAGATAGTTTAGAGGTTATCAGCACTGGTCAGCCAATTGTGAATTGCAGAAGAAAAGCAATCAGAAATAGTGAAACGGTTTGGTACTCCCTTTCGGAACAGCCCTGGCTTGATTACGAAACTGGTAAAATAATCGGAACAATCAGCACCACTAGGAACATCACCGAGCAAGTGTTGCAAGAAGAAAAGTCTCTTGCCATATCCAGACAGGTTTTAGATATGGTAAGCATCGTAAGCCATGATCTCAGTGGTCCACTTACAAACATAAGTGCTTTGGCAAAACAAAGCATGAGAGGTTACTTCGGTGAAGAAGGCAGCCGCGTCTCCCTGGAGCTGGATCAATTGATAGTTGACGCCTTTGCTGAGATATACAAGCGCACCTTGAATTTGCGTGGAGCTGTCACAGACTATCTGCATAGTTTCAGCAATCTCACGGAAGGACAGGAGCTCGAAAAAGAATCAGTTGATGTGCGCGTTTTGCTGGATGAGGTCATTGAAGAGATGGATGACAACATCCGGGAAAATAAATCCAAGATCGATTCGTCGCTTGGCGAAATCCCCTATGGTGTCGTCGTCGTCCGCGTAAACAAAACTCAGTTGAAAATTGTTTATCGCAATTTGATAAAAAATGCCCTCAAGCACGGAGGAGAAAATTGCATCATTTCTTTTGGATACGAAGGCTGGGGTGATGGATTTACCCTAAATGTTTTTAACAATGGACCGCCCGTGCCAGAAGAAGAAATTCAATCTCTCTTTGAGCCATTCGTGCGAGGAAAAAGTGTGCTCAAGGGAGACGGACTGGGCATTGGACTGTGTATCATTCGCAATATGATTCGCAGTAACGGCGGAGAAATGTGGTACGAAACAACTTGGTCCAATCATCCCAATTTCAAGTTCACCGTTTTTAAATAGAAAGGAGTCTGTCATGGGACAAATGATGCAGCTACTATATCACCACGCGATTCTCGACCAAGTCACTGATTCCATTGTAGTCAAAGAATATCGTCCTGATGGTAACGGAAATTTTGTCGGCGGAGAAATCGTGTGCGCCAGCAAAACAAAAGCTGAGCATTACAATCTGACAATCCCCAAAATTCTAGGACTGACGGATTTTGATTTGATGTCACTTGAACAAGCACAAAAATCTTTGGAGAGTGATCTCTATGTGATAGTCAACGGAATATCAATTCAAAATGTTGAGGAAATAGGCGCTTATCCGAATGGAGAGGTGGTCCGAAAATCAACCTCCAAATCACCCTTCACTTATTCAAACGGTGAAGTTGGCGGAGTGATTTGCATTTCAAGGCTGATTGAGATAATCTCTCCTGCCATAAAGTGAAAGCAAACAAGAAGAACGGCCCTGCGCGAAATTTCGCCAGGGCCTTTTAATTTTACAAAATTCTAATACTTGAGGTTTAACTTATAGATGTTCCAATAAATTTCTCCCCATTCAAATATTTCTGAAAGTTGTTCATTTTCTTGCCGTTCAGGATTGTCACTTCAATTCCCTCTTTGGCAGCCAGCTTGGAAGCGATTGGGTCAAAAGGCACGTTGGAACCTGGGTCCCAAGTTTCGCCGACAATCTTTTGAAATTCGCTCCACTGGATTTCTTTGATCTTTTTGGCATCCTTATATTTTTTAGGATCCTTGTCGCACAGATAATCAATATTGGAAAGATTGGCAATTTTTTTCACGTCAAAATGTTTGGCTAGCAGAACTGAAATATAGTCAGTTGAATTTCCTGGACGATATCCAGCCGCCACCAAGATTGATTCTTTGGCTTTCAAAAAACTTTCCAAGTCATATGGATTTTTGTTGATGGTTGGATGGGCATGCTTTTTGAAAATAGTTCGAACGAAATGTGCATTCATGCGAGTGGCGTGAATTCCAATCCAATCCTTGTCTTCACTGTCGATGTCCCCCACTTTTGCGCCAGCTTCAATATATTTGCGGGCAGTCTTTCCTCCGCCAGTCACGATGATGAAACGAAAACCTTTGGCGATTCCGTCTTCAATAACTTTCTTGAATTGCTTCACGAATTTCCAGTCAATTTCTTCCGGCACAATCAGTGATCCTCCCAAGGAGATGACGATGGTTTTTTTGTTCATTCTTGTTTCATTAACTGATTAGACTTCAATTATAATTATAGCATACTTGACTATGTGGCTTATTCCTGCTTTAATTGGTTTACTTTGAGGAAATGTTGGTGCTAAGTGAGCAAGGGTTAACGTGCCCAAGCTGAGGCTTCGCCCCCTCCACCTGATTTTTGGCGTACTGCTGAGAAAGCATTTCCTGAAGGTACACAGGTAGAACGAAATTTTTTTCGTTCTACCTGTCCAAAAATTAAAATACGGCGGTCTAAGTTAAGTGCCTCCTAGCATTTAACTTGGAGGGTGTAATTCTTTTGATCATCGGAGAATTATAGTTCCTCCCGCCACCTCAAAAAAATAGGCAGTCCAAATCATTGGTCTGCCTATTTTCATTTTCACATACGAAAGAATTTTACTTTATAAACTTTTTAACCTGATGAACTTTCTAACTCATTTGATGTGTTCGTCAGCTTGTTTTTTCGTGTCATGCAATTTCACAATCGTCTGCTGGATTTCATCCTTGATTCCCAGGAACATCGTCAATCCTTTTTGCAATTCCTCCAATCCCTTTTTATATTTTTTCAAAACTTCCTCGCTGGCCTTTTCCTCAACTTGTTTTTCCAGCATCTCTTGCCCAACTTGCAGATGATTTTCAAGTTCTTCAATTTCCCCATTGATTTGTTTCAAATCCTCATTTAATTTCGCGTCAATTTCCTCAAAAGTTTTTGGCTGCTTATTTTCATTCATATTTTTTGCTTTATAAACTTTATAACTTGCAACTTGATAAACTTACTTACACTTACTTTCCGTTCTCCCTTGCCCTGTCGCCTCTGTGGCACTCTTGAAGCATACCAGATTTTCGGGTTTTACGCGCTTAGCATAAGAGCAAGTTGGGAGATAAAATTTGTCGGAATTTTTGCTGCCCACATAGACACATCCTGTTGTATTTGGGGTTGTTGGAGCTGCGGCTCCTATTTTCGATGCCACGGCAGTTTTGATTGCAGCCGGGGTCTCCAAATTGCCCTGATTGGCAGTTTCCTGTCCTTGCCGTGTGTCAGAGGGCTTCTCAATTACAAGCGGCTCTTGCTGCCATTTTTGACCTTGCAAAACCCCAAATTCATAGGAAACGGCTGCAACAAGGCAAAAACCAATAATAAGGACAATTTTGCTCTCATTCGCAAGGAAAAAAGCTTTGATTTTAATAAATATTTGCTTCATTTTAATACGTTAATGCGTCAATCCGTTAATTCTTTAATTTTCAATTTATTGGGATTGACATATTATCTATTTCTGTTAGAATATCTCTTGTAACACTGAGTGGTAATTTAGCTTCAATTGAGTGTCAGTGCGTAAGACACGATTCGCTGCCAAGCGATATCAATTTTAACTTTAGTGACCATAACGACCCCCGCACTTATTTTCTTAATTATATTATATTTATGGATATAATGTAATAGTGGAAAATCCGCCTGCGGACTGCGGAATATTATTTTAAAATTAATTTTGCCCTATTGATTATTAACCTATTCAGTTTGATTACTGATGACTGGTTACTGATTACTAGTTACCCTTTTATGGCGCATCGTAAAGCCGGTGGGTCTACCCAACTCGGACGAGATTCGATCTCGAAAAGACTTGGTGTTAAGATCTTTGGAAATCAAAAAGTAAAAATTGGAAACATCATCATCAGGCAACGTGGAACCAAATATCATCCGGCAGCCAACGTACAACGTTGCAACGATGATACATTGATGGCTCTCGTAGACGGAATTGTAAAATTCACTTCTAAGAAAGTTCGAAACTTCACAGGAGTATTGGTGACTCGTCGTTATGTGTCAGTTGAAAAATCACTTACACCGATTGAAATCAAACCTAAGAAGACTGGTGCTAAGAAAGCTGGAGCAAAACTTCGCGTTAACCTTAAGACCAACGAAGCTGGCAAGAAAAAAGGAGCTTGGAAGGTTGCAAGAAAACCAAACATGCGAAAGACTGTCAGAAAGCATTTGGTTGCAAGAATCGCCAAGAAAGCTAAATAGTACACAAGTTCATCAAGTTATAAAGTCTGTAAAGTTCATAAAGAACAATGCAGACAAAAAAAGAAACCTCGCAAGAGGTTTCTTTTTTTGTTCAAGTCTCACTGGTCAATAAAGAACCTTGGAACTTTACTTTATTGACTCCCTCTTTATCAATTCGAGACAAAGACTCTTCCTTTCTTGTGACCAACTATAGCTACAGATATTATTTTTATCTGCAAATTTTAAATCCTCAGATGTTTTTAAGTTTGTTTTTGAGTATCTTTCAACATTTTTTACGCAATCATTCTTTTCTCGCTTTATTGTGTAGTCATATTTAGGATTATATGATTTATCTATTAAATCGCAAACAGAAGAACTGTTTCTAGCAATAGCAAATATATTTATACATTTAAACTGATTAAAGCGATCCCATTCTTGCTTGTATTTATCAACACTGAGACATAATTGTTCATCTCCATTCTTTAGGGCTATATCAAATGAATTTTGTTCAATGCACACTGGATCATTTTTACATTCCAATAAATCGTTGATTTTTGGAGCCAATTCCAATGCATTATTCTTGAAATACTTAATGTCTATTTGCCTAATAAAGGGATGTGGACCCATTTGATAATATTTTTTATCTACAGGAGAAACATCTCTATCCCAAGGTTCTAATTCGGCTTGAATACTATTGATATTAGCACTTAATGTGTCATCGCTAAAATAAGCAAACAGAGGAACAGTAAATTTAAACAATATCATTGGTCCGAAGAAGAATTTACCATCCCGATCTGTTTTTGCAATATAATTTTTATTTTCAACAGCCACCGGTCCACCAATACCATTAGAACCAACTTTAATAATTCTTTCCAGAATAATTCCTTGAATTGGTTTTTTTGTAACTGAATCCAGGGCTTGCCCCCAAATAGGCAACCTTATTGAAAAAATTCCAATAACTGGCATAAAAGATAATACCGCAAACATTAGCAGCAAGAATATTATTTTTCTATTTTTTATAAAATTCTTTATTTTTTCCATAAATTCAATTACTTTTTTATTTTATAAATTTATATCAATATTATAGCACATTTTCAGTGACACTTTAATTCCAAACAAAAAACAAGGCTGCAAGGAGCCTTGTTTTTACATCTTGCACGTATTATAATTTTTTATTTCTTTTTGCTTTGTGCTTTGGCTGCTTTCACAAATTCATGAAAGAGTGGATGTGATTTGAGTGGAGTTGATTTGAATTCTGGATGAAACTGAGCTCCAAGGAAAAACGGATGATCAGCTTTTGGAAGTTCAGCGATTTCCATCAAGATGCCATTTGGAGATTTTCCAGAGAAAGTGAGGCCTGCTTTTTCAATGCGTGACACATATTTTGGATTGACTTCATAGCGATGACGATGACGTTCGGAAATTTTTGCTTTGCCATATGCTTTCCCTGCAATAGTATCTTTTTTCAAAACTGCATCGTAGGCTCCAAGGCGCATTGATCCACCATAGTTGCATTCCAAAAGATGTTTTTTCTGCTCAGGCATGATGTCAATCACTGGATGCTTGGTTTCCACGTTTATTTCAGTGGTGTGAGCTTCCCCCAGGTTAAGGACGTTGCGAGCATATTCAATCACCATCAATTGCATTCCATAGCAAATTCCGAAATATGGAATCAAATTTTCCCGACAAAATTTGATGGCCTTGATTTTTCCTTCAATTCCACGACCGCCGAATCCTCCTGGCACCAAGATTCCATCATATTCAGCAAGTGTTTCAATTTTTTCCGGATCCTTTTCGAAAATTTCAGAGTTGATCCAATCCATTTCCACTTTTGATCCAACTTTATAACTGGCGTGCTTGATTGCTTCAATCACACTGATATAAGCATCAGACAAAACGAAATCTCCAGTTCCAAAATATTTTCCAACGATACCAATCTTAACATTTCCCTCAAGACTTTTTACGCGCTTGATCAGATCTTCCCATTCCTTTAAGTCGGATTTTTTTGGCTTCAAGCGAAGTTTCTTCAAAATAATCTTGCTCAAGTTATCACGTTCAAAGTTCGTAATAACTTCATAGACACTCTTGGCATCAGGAGCGCTGATGACACATTCCTCAGGGATGGAGCAGAACATGGAAATTTTTTCCTTGCGTTTTGCATCCATCGGCATTTCAGAGCGAGCCACGATGATGTCAGGTTGAACTCCGGCAGCGTTGACGGTTCGGACAGCATGTTGAGTTGGCTTAGTTTTCATTTCACCAATCATATTTGGCATCGGAACATAACTTACCATCACAGAAAGCACATCTTCCGGATGTTTGATTTTCATCATGCGAATCGCTTCCATGAAAAGAATGTTTTCATATTCCCCCACTGTTCCACCGATTTCAATCAAGGTTATTTCAGATTTGTCTTTGTTCGAAGCATGCACGATGCGATCGATAACTTCCAAGGGAATGTGCGGCACAACCTGAACGCATTTTCCGCCATATTCCAAATTGCGTTCACGATGAATCACTGATTCATACACGCGACCAGTGGTCATGTAATTGTCACGAGACAGTGTGATATCCATGAAACGCTCATAGTTTCCCATGTCTTGATCCGTTTCATCCCCATCATCCAGCACGAAAACTTCTCCATGTTCAGTGGGGTTCATGGTGCCGGCGTCAACGTTCACATAAGGGTCAATCTTCAGCGCCGTAACCTTGTAGCCACGAGCTTTCAAGATGGCACCAATTGAGGATGTTGTAATTCCTTTTCCCACGCCGCTCATCACTCCTCCCATCACAAAGATGTATTTTCGATTTTCCATTCCAGTAGTAGAAATTCGAATGAGCTATGCTCAAAAGAATTCTATATTTTTATATTATATTAAAAAATATGACTAAATTATTACTTTCCAAGTATCCGCGCATTGTTTCGAATTTCACTACTGGATAAATGTTTCAACTATTTTGATATGCAAAAAGTCGCCTGATTGCGACCCCCTTGAATTGCATAACTAAAAAGATACTTCCTCCCTATATTTCAACTATACACCATTTCTTATGCTTGTTCAACTACCAGCACAATGTTGGCTTTGATGCCAAAATCCAAGCTGATGACGATCTTCTTTTCACCCAAATCCTTGATATGCTGCGCATCAATAGCTTTTTCAGGGATGTTCACACCAATCTTTTTTATTTCCAATGAAATCTCCTTGGCTGTAATTGAACCAAAAAGCTTTCCATCCTTGGCTCGAGCTTTCATGATGATTCTTTTTCCTTCCACCGCATCTGCCAATTTTTGAACAGACTGCTTTTCCAGTGAGATTTGAACCTTTTTAGTGTCCTCCTCTTTTTTCGCCTGAGAAACATTAATTGCTGTTGCAGCAGTTGCAAGCTTGCGCGCCAGCAAGAAATTGCGAGCATAACCATCAGGCACGTTCTTTATTTGTCCTTTTTTACCGACATTTTTAACATCTTGGAGAAATATAACTTGCATTCCGGTAGTAGAAATTCAAATGGCCTTCGGCCAAAAAAATTGCTTAATTTAGATTATATTAAATTTTTTATCAGCTCAGTAAGGTTATATTTTGAATTTCACTACCGGATAAATATCTTATCCAGTGAGAACAGTTTTACCTAAACCATTATAGCTGAAATATTATTTTAAATCAACACGCTATATGACGCATTTCATCTGCTTTTTATTGCGCATAAACATGAAGATGAACAAGGCCTGAGCAGCTAAGGTTTTCATCAATTCAATATCATCAAGCTTTTGACTGGCTGTTATTTTCCTGATGAGAATATAGGAGAAAATATTATCTATTGTCTTGGGTGAAGTTGTGACAATAAACTCATCTGACTCGAAGTAATTGACATCCACCGTGCGACCCTTCAAGGAAAAACTCAGGGCCTTTTCTGGCATACTCTTGATTTCCTTCAAAATGTCATAGTTTGGCAAACGGACGAATCGAATAGTAAAATCATCCGATTTTCCAAAAAGTCTGACCGCATCCATGATAGAATCAAACAATTCAATCTGATTTTTTTGTGTCAAATTTGAACTTTCAGGATAGCCAAGCGCAATATGCTCCAAAATATCCAACTTACGATTTATCTCTCCGATATATGAATAAGAATATTTAAGATCCTTGCTCATGCTGTTGATTTGACCCTGAATTTTGTTTTTTTCAGACATATTTTTTTTCATTTTTCTTTCCATCATCAGAAAAATGAAAAATCCCAATGACCCCAAAAAGAGAATTACAAATTCCTGAGTCTGAGTCATATCAAAGATGAAAAATCCATTTCTGATGAAAGTGGGGACAAAAACTATGAGAGTGAACATGACGAGGTAAATCCAATACATAGACGCTTTCTCGTTATAGACTGAAAATTGGTCAAAAATTTTAGAGGACGAAGGTTTTTGATTGGTTAATTATTGTTTCATGAAAACTGCAATACGTCAAATGTCTAAACGTCATAACGCTTGAACATGTTTCCTCGTTTTGACCTTTAGACGCGCAACGTTTGACGTTGTTCTCTAATGAAAACTACCGGCATAGGCCGGTAGTTTCTGTCTTGCCGCCTATACAGGCGGCGTAGTTAGAATAGATGTGGTTGTTCTATCTGATACTTTCTTTGGTTTTCGATATATTTTCTAACTAC
>Ga0172380_10002920_pt1 | contig 24851 bp, 36 predicted proteins | sample Leawe162metaG_FD_119747 | JGI IMG/M metagenome (GOLD analysis project Ga0172380, IMG submission 119747) | Leachate microbial communities from a municipal landfill in Southern Ontario, Canada - Leachate well 162 metaG | ecosystem: Engineered > Solid waste > Landfill > Unclassified | place...
AACTCGATCACCGTCAAGATCCGCAACTCGTACAGCAAGCATGTAGAGGGGACAAACAACTCCCTCGATCCTCTCGATACCAACTCTAGCTACTACGTCGATAGTGCTCCGCTGTTGGGCCGCTACCATGCGTGCCGCCTAAGCCTTTCAAAGAATAGCGGGCTGGCATACACGCAAGTCTTCGTCGGCTACATCGGGCCGGGATCTGTCTCCGTCACGACTGATGTTACAGAGGACGACATCATTACAGTGTCTCCGGTTGACATTTCCCAGCCCTACAAAGAGGACTTCTGGTATGATCCGTTGATTTACAGGGATGCGGACGCGGTCGCCATTATGACGCAGATGTTCGCGGATCGCGGCTTCAATCAGGCAGTAGTCGAACTCGACGCGCCGGGATACCACATCGAGGAAATCAGCACGGGCGAGACGAGCCTGTGGGATGCTCAGAAGTCCCTCGTTGAGCCAACCGGGTACGTCTATCGTATCCGATGGGATACAGGGTCCTCTTCCTTCAAGCCTTGCGTCTACGATCCGGAGAGGACGAAGACTACTCCTGATGCCACGTTCACAGGCGACTTTCGTTCGCGCTCGATCGATGTCAACGAGAGCGACATTAGGACGAAGGTTGTTGTCATCTATCGAGACAGAAACAGTGGCGCGACGAGTTATGCCGAATCGGAGAACGAGGCCAGCCGACTGAAGTACGGTTTGCCAGATGGAAACAGTGGCCGAAAGCACAAGACGCTCTGGTACGCCTCTCTCGGTTCGGGAAACCGCTACTCGATGATTGACACGGCAGGAGAAGCAAAGACCCTGGCCAATAACATCCAGTCCGACCTCAATGCCCCGTCTCCTGATGTAGAAATTGCGCTGCCATACTGCCATCCGGGAATTGAAATGCACGACCTGTTGGCCTTCGTCGGCAATGACTACACGGTGAATGTTGGGGTTACGGGCATCGATTGGTCGATCTCGACCGACAATCCTGTTGGAGAAACGAGGATCACGGGCACCGCAGAGAGGATCATCGGCCAGTTCCGTCTGTGGCTTGAGCGGGATGCCAACTCCCCAGAAATGAGGATGGAGGCCGACATTGCGCTCATGCAGGGCGATGGCCTGCGCCCTCCGCAGCCAACGATCACGAGGAATGAGAGTTACTGGGGCTTTGACTCGACCACGGGGACGGATACACCAATTGTCGTCTTCGAATGTACCCCGGCCCGGGTTTGGGACTTCCGCGACTATCTGTGGACGTATTGGATTGCGGGCGAGGCGGAGCCTGCTCAAATCGCTACTGAGGAGCCGCGACTTGTCCTGAAAGGGATGCCGGTTGGCGCAGAAATCCAGGTCTACGTCGAAGTGCGAGACTGGAGTACCGTAGGAGGATAGAGTGGCAAAGACTGACACCACAATGATTGCGAGCACAACCGTCCTGGCTAATGAAACCACGATGGCTAACTTTAGCACGGGAACGCAACTCAACCTCGTGCGGGCAACTCAGTGCGTCTTGAAGCTGACGGCGACATTCAGCGCGACGACGGATGATGGGTTAATCATCTATCTTTATCCAAGTGCCGATAATGTGACGTATGATGATAAATATTGGTATCGTTGGACGATCCCGCACTGCATTCAGGTTGGATACGACGCCGGGCAAACGGAGTTCTGTATTGGGGAAACCATCACCGCCACTTCGGGAGGGACCGGAACGGTAATTGGATGGACCGTTACGGGCGGGTCGTGGACTGGGAATGACGCCGCCGGAGTTCTGTATCTTGAGTCTCCGTCTGGAACGCTCGCCAATAACGACACCCTAACTGGCGGAATCTCTGGCCTGGCAACTCAGGATGGGTCCGCTGCCGCCCACACTATCCAGCGACATTCTACTCCAATTAGTTCCGCTCCTCTCTACATGAAAGCCATGATCGCGAATAATGGCAGCCAAAGCGCGACATCTGTTTCTCTAACCGGGACGGTGTGGAGCCTGTAGTATGCCGAATCGTGCCGATCTGCACTCTTATAACCAGTACACGACCGATCTGAGCAAGAAGGGAGTTAGTCTCCCCTCGGATACGGCAGTCGTTACTGTCGTTGGGGATGATCTCGCGCCAGGGCCAGTCGAATCTCTTTCTGCTCACGCTGCTCCGAACGGCATCAGGCTTGAGTGGATCAACCCATCAACAAATGCAGACGGGACCACCTGCAACGACATGCGGTGGGCAAAGATTTACTACTACTCCACCACGGGAGTATCTACAACAGTCAATGATGGACACTATATCATTGCTGGTCGCGCCGGAAACAATCAGGTATTTCTTGATTCTAACCTTGCGGTTGGGGTAACTAGATACTATACGGTTACCGCAATGGATGGGAACTCCAACGAGAGCGCGATAGCCTCCGAAGTACACGCAGCCGCAGGAGCAATCGAGCAGGACACAGATATTCCTGATGATGCAACCGGACTAATCTTTGACGACTCCTTCGGCACTCAGGGAATCGTAACCGGAGACGGGATGCTCGGAGTTGTCTTTCTGCAACCGTCTGTCGCGTGGAGGAACTTCGATCACTACCGTTTGTGGTATGCGGTAGATTCTGGGGCCGGATTCGGTGCATGGACAGAAATCGAAGGCGTATCGCGCAACGGGTACGTTTTCAAGGGGCTGACCCCCGCGTATTACTATCGATTCAAGGCGACTGTTGTCTCGACGGACGGTGTCGAAAGCACAACGCCAGACAAAGCCAAGACAGACGATACCGGCTACCAGCCAAACTCATCTGACAACTCTTTGCTGGTCGCGGTTTTGGTTCTGGCTGAAAACATTGTTGCCACAAACGAGGTGCGCGGCGACCACTTCTGCGCTACGAGTTACCTCTCGATCAACAGTTCAACATTCGGGAGCAAGGGCATCCAGCTTCAGTACAACTCTGGCACTCCACGCTTCTACGCTGGCGATGGGGCGAACGCTTTTATCAAGCACGATGGCACGAAACTGACGTGGAAAGCCACCAATACTCAACTCGACGCGAGCGGCAACCTTATCGCAGCCTCGGCCACGCTGTCCGGGGCGATTACAGCTACCTCTGGATCGATTGGGGGGTTTACTATCGGCGCGGCGGCGCTGACTGCCGGGGCTGGCGGGACGGCGGTCGGAATTGCGCCAGCGACTTACCCATTCTACGCCGGGAATGCAACGGCGGCGAGCGCTCCATACCGTGTTTCCAGCGCGGGGGCATTGGTGGCGACAAGCGCGACCATTACTGGTGCAATTACGGCCACATCGGGCACTATCGGCGGCTTTACTATTGGCGCAACGTCTTTGACTGCTGGATCTGCCGGAACCGCAGTCGGGATTGCGCCAGCCACTTACCCATTCTACGCCGGAAATGCGACCCCGGCATCCGCGCCATTCAAAGTCACTAGCGCGGGAGTGCTGTATGCCTCGGGCGCGGTAATCTCTGGGTCTATCGCGTGCGGATCTGGAAGTTCATATTACGGCCTCGGGGCAATGGCGCTTGAGGACGACGTTGGGGCGGCGAACTGCAACACAACGATCATCTCTGGCGGGAAGATCATCACGGGGTTGCTCACGGCATCGAACATTCAAACCGGAACGCTCAATGCCAGCCTGGTAACGGTAACGAATCTTAATGCGACAAATATTACGACGGGAACTATCTCGGCGGATCGCATAGCGGCTGGCTCTATCGCAGCAACCAAATTGAGCGTATCACAACTGTCTGCCATTACGGCAAATCTTGGGGCGGTTACTGCTGGATCTATGACTTCCGTCGCCATCAGAACGGCATCATCTGGGGCTCGGGCCAGTTTGAATTCCACCGTTGGGTGGTCCGGGGCGAGCCACGCTCTCAGTATTTATGATGCGTCGATAGAGCGGATTCGTGTTGAGCAATTAGGAATTATGGGGTGGGATGGTTCTGGGAACAACACTTTCTGGATCGGAAACGCATCTGCTGGATCATATGGACAATGTTATATTAGACAGTCTAATTCATCGTATGCCAAACCAGTTCTATATCTTCAACAGGACGATGCTGATACTCCATACATCACATTCCAAGGAGCAAGCGCGCTTACTCCTCCTGGTTCTTTTGCAACATGCGTAGGATCTATAAAGATGGTAATAAATGGTTTTGTATGTAAGGTTCCATACTGGACGGCATAGGGGGCAAAATGCAATTTGAATACTCTCTAGCAGAGAAAGTCGCTATACGAACTCTCGTACAGCAAAAAGACGACGCGCAGCAGCGCATTGACGCGATTCTGGCAACCGTGCTCGAAAGAATCCCCGTTCCCAAAGACAAGATTCTATCAAGCGGCGGGCTTGAGTGGGGCCTCGAATCGGTAACAGGCGACGATGCCAAGGTTTTCATTCCAAAGCCCGCCGAAAAGAAAAAGCACAAGTAGGAGTCTATGGCCATCCTATTCGAGAGTCCATTCAGGATTGACGATCTCCGCCTCTCAACGGCGGGGAAGCTCACCATTAGTTCTGGCAAGATCCTCATTGATGGCGGGCACGCCTATCGCGTTGAGACAGAGGCTGCCGCTGCGTCAGACGATCTGGCTCAAATCCTGGGTGGAGAAGACGGGATGGTCTGCATCCTGTGCGCATACGACACGGCGCATACCATCGTCATCAAACACGACGACACGGCGGGAGAAGGGAAGATTGTTACCCCTAACGGGTCGGACTACTCTCTCGATGACGACAACAAGGTTTACCTTCTAGCCTATTTCGATTACGACAAGCATTGGCACATGCTGGCTGGCCCTCCGGGGCCGAGCGGGCCTACGGGGCCTGGCGGCGGAGCAACGGGGCCTTCCGGTCCAACTGGTCCGTCCGGTCCGAGTGGCCCGAGCGGCGCAGCGTCAACGGTTTCAGGTCCATCTGGACCCTCGGGGCCTTCTGGCCCGAGCGGCGCGGCGTCTACAGTTTCTGGTCCCACTGGTCCCTCTGGGCCGAGCGGTCCTTCTGGTGCGGCCTCAACAGTTTCAGGCCCTAGTGGGCCGAGCGGACCGTCAGGTCCGAGCGGTCCAAGCGGAGCAGCATCTACTGTTTCAGGTCCATCTGGTCCGTCCGGTCCTAGTGGTCCATCCGGTCCCGCTTCGACAGTATCTGGGCCTTCCGGCCCGAGCGGCCCGAGTGGTCCCAGCGGACCGAGCGGCGCTGCGTCTACCGTATCCGGCCCAAGCGGACCATCGGGGCCATCGGGACCATCAGGACCAGCATCAACTGTTTCTGGTCCTACTGGGCCTTCTGGCCCGAGTGGCGCTCCGGGTACAGACGCCACCGCCTCTGGATACTATACGACAACCTTTGTCGGAGTTGCGTCCGTAACGGTCACGCACAACATTGGTCAATATCCAAATGTAACCGTTATCAATACATCTAATGCTGAGGTTGGATGCAACGTATCCCACACATCGGTCAATGAGTGCGTTTTGACGTTTGCGGACGCCACCTCTGGTCGCGTTTTTTGCTCTGCTGGCGGAATGGGGGTATCGGGGCCGAGCGGGCCGAGTGGCCCCAGCGGCCCTAGCGGGCCTTCTGGCGCGGCAGGTGCGGCATCTACAGTCTCTGGGCCGACGGGGCCTTCTGGGCCGAGCGGTCCTTCTGGGCCTGATGGAGATGCCTCTACTGTATCTGGGCCTACGGGTCCATCCGGGGCCAGCGGGGCTACGGGACCTAGCGGACCGAGCGGCTCGGCATCCACAGTTTCTGGGCCTACTGGTCCCTCGGGGCCAAGTGGGCCGAGCGGCCCAAGTGGCCCCAGCGGTCCAAGCGGCGCGACGGTTCTCAATAGGGACGTTACCGCAACAACAGTAACCGGAACGGTTGCTGAAACAACGATATATACATATACAGTTCCGGGTGGGACTCTGAGCACGAACAAGATGTTGCGCCTTACGATGTTGGCGAATGGCTCTTGTGGAGCAACGGCCGCAGCCGCGTTCGTGCGCGCGAAATATGGGTCAACAACATTATGCACAATGTCTTTGGGAATGATTTCATCCAATACATATGCCGTCAGATTTATATTCGAACTCTCTGCATTAAATTCGTCTTCTGCACAATGCGGAATGGGATCTTTGTCGCGCGGAGAAGCAGGAAGCGACGATGGTTCTGCCGGGACGACAGATGCGGCGCGCTCAATATGTTACGGAACATCATCTGAGGTATCTTCCAATGATCTTGCAATTACTGTGACTATAGATCCTGGCTCAACAGCCCAATCTTTCTCGTGCAATATCGTTCAACTAGAACTCGTCTAAGGAGACAGCAATGGCCGTAAAAGACATCAATACCGACCTTCGGCTCAAGGGGAGATTCCTTTTGGACTCTCCCTCCGAGTTGACCATTGCTACTGGCGTAATAACGATTACCCAGGCATACCACAGCGTCGATACAGAGAGCGATGATGCGACCGACGACCTTGTAACGATCAGCGGCGGAGGCGCGGGCGACATTCTGTATCTCTGCGCCGCGCATACCGATCGTACCGTTGTCTTGAAGCACGGGTCGGGGAATATCCTAACGGCTGACGGAACAGACTACTCCTTGGACGATACGAACAAAGTTGTCTCGCTGATTCACGACGGAACAAACTGGCATCTTTCTGGCTCTGCTGGTGGCGGGGCGACGGGGCCTTCCGGCCCTAGCGGGCCAAGTGGCCCTAGCGGTCCCGCATCAACGGTATCTGGGCCGTCGGGGCCTTCGGGACCAAGTGGCCCATCTGGTCCTGCGTCTACGGTTTCCGGACCTTCGGGACCGAGTGGTCCTTCCGGTCCATCTGGACCTGCATCCACAGTTTCTGGCCCGAGCGGCCCCAGTGGCCCCTCGGGTCCGAGCGGGCCATCCGGCCCGGCATCAACTGTTTCAGGTCCATCCGGCCCATCTGGTCCTTCCGGGCCGAGCGGTCCTGCATCTACTGTATCCGGACCAAGTGGCCCTTCGGGACCAAGCGGGCCGTCAGGGCCAAGTGGCCCTGCGTCCACCGTATCGGGTCCGAGTGGTCCATCCGGCCCTTCTGGGCCTAGCGGCCCCGCCTCAACCGTATCGGGTCCGAGCGGGCCGAGCGGTCCATCCGGACCAGCATCAACGGTTTCTGGGCCAACGGGGCCTAGTGGACCTTCTGGTCCAGAGGGAGACGCCTCTACGGTTTCTGGCCCCACGGGTCCATCTGGTCCAAGCGGGCCTGCATCTACTGTTTCTGGACCAAGCGGACCAAGTGGCCCCAGCGGGCCTAGTGGACCATCTGGAGTTACAGGCCCCAGCGGGCCATCTGGTCCCGGAGGAGCAACCGGGCCATCAGGGCCGAGCGGACCTGCGTCTACAGTTGCTGGACCAACTGGCCCTTCTGGCCCGAGTGGGCCGTCTGGCCCGGCCTCAACAGTTTCTGGACCATCAGGCCCGACTGGGCCTTCCGGTCCAGAAGTAGCGAGTAATCTGGCTTATGGCCGCAGGTGGTTCCTGCAAAGCCCGTATACTGTTCAAGACCACACGTACAAGGGCCAACTGCACGCGCACTCAAACGGGAGCGACGGAACAGACACTCCGGCGAACCTGGCCGACTCCTACCATACGGCCGGGTATGACTTCCTGTGCATCACAGATCACAATGTTCTCACCGCAGATCCAGAACACTCTGGCTTGCTTTGCATCCCCAGCGTAGAAGAATCGGGGGCACTGACTGGAGAACAGAAGTGGCTTGGGCACATCTTAAACATCGGAGCAACGGCCCAGAGCACAGCACTGACGTATCAATCTCTCATCAACGCCATCGTAGATGACGGGGCTGTTGCGGGATTCGCGCACCCTAACTACTCCGGGTCCGAGTGGCGCACAGACACGCTAAAACAGGCGCAGCGAGCCAGCCTCATTGAGATTCGCAACTCCATCACATCCGAGGACGGAGAGGCGAAGTGGAGATCTCTTCTTGATGCCGGGATTCCTATCTGGGCCATCACTGTTGACGACTGTCACAATGATGCCGGCGCGAACTTCGATGACTGGCTGGTCATCGTGAACGCAGATAGTTGCTCTGCGGCAAATGTGAAGCTTGCGTTGCGCGATGGGAACTTCTACTGCTCGGAAGGCCCGGCGGCAACATGCCCGACTCTGTCGGTGTCTGTTTCTGGGAACGTCATCACAGCAACTGCGGGAGCCGCATCGACCATCGCGTTCTACGGAGATCGCGGGGCGCTCCTACAAACGACAGCCAGCGAGACGACAGAAGATTACACTGCGGTCGGAGATGAGAGGTACATCTACGTCAAGACAACTCGCGATTCTGACAGCAAGCTCGCGTGGTCGCAGCCTGTGTTTGTCGTTCAGCTCGGCTCTATTGACACCCGCCCCACGAATAATGGACTCTGCGTAGCTTACGTGGGTACAGAGCAAGTGGACATGATCGGGGGAGGCGATCCACATCGTCTAGAACTTGATACCGTAGTGATCGACCAGGGATCAAACTTCGTCACGGGAGACGCCTATGGGGCCTCGGGGGCCTACCGCCAATCGGACGCAGATTCAGACTCGACCCACATTCAGGATGACGACGCGGCCTTTGTGAAGTCAAAGATGCTTGGTGCCTTGGTCAAGTGGGCATCTACCTCTAACGGAGTCACGAATGCCGGCACTGGATATGTGTCGAACGCAGACACAGATACCCTTACGATTGCCAAGAACACCGGTGCCGACTTCGCAGCCAACTACTACTACTGGATCAAATATGCCCACTATGTTGTCCCGGTGTCTGGGATCTACGACGTGACGGCAGTCGCCGCGTTCAGCGGCGCGGTGATCGAGGCGGGGAAGGACTATTTGGTTGTGCTGTATCAGAACGGGGTGGGCCTCTACAACTCACAATGGACGACTCACTCAGCGGCCTTGAATCTTCGGGCGCAATTTGCTTCGAGATTTGCATTCACGGCGGGGGATATCCTAATCATCGGCGCGGCGACGACGGGGACGACCCTAACGCATCACCTGCTGTCTGGAACCGGGAATTGCCGATTCGACATCAAGCTGGAGTACGAATATTAATACAGGCTTCAAGGGGGCAAATGAAATTCTCTGTACGATCTTCGTTGATCTTGCCGAGTTGGTTCGAGGATAAAGTTCATGCCGCGCTCGACCTTTATACTCGCGGAGAAGATACTACAAACTCACCGTTGATCGAGTGGAGCCGCGAATGCAAAACAGTACATTCTAGTTGTTCCAATGTGGAAGATTACGAATCCGCGATACAGAAACGGCAAAAAGATGTATTCGGACTCTATGAGTCGATCAAGAAAAACGGGTACAGCGAGTCCGAATTTCTTGGTTTCTGGGACGAAGATGGATTCTTTCATATCTATGACGGGCACCATCGCCTCAGCATCTTGAGGTATCTCGGCTTAGACGTTGACGTGAATGTGGAAGATGAGTGGGCTGGCCTCGGTCCTGACGCCTACAGCCCATCCGAGAGTGCCGGATTCCCATTGAGGGATCGTCTGCGTCTCGAATCTGGTAGAGTAAGAGTTTACCAGCCGATTGACGATCCAAGGGTGAGTGACATCCCCATTGAGCGCCAGGATTCCGAGGCGCGTCTCGCGTGGATCAAAGAAAGACTCGCGCCGGGATCTGTTCTTGACATCGGGTGCTCGGAGGGATTCTTCTCGCGCGCATTTCTCAAAGACGGTCGGCGCGTTGTGTCTGTTGACATTGACAAGAACCTCGTCGCCGTCTCGCGCTATCTATCAACACGAGAGAACCTGGCTGGAGACTTCCGCGTCGGAAAATGGCAAGACAATATCGCGGACGGGTTCGACAACATCATCTATCTTTCAGTCCTGCACAATGAAGTCAATGCTGTTGGAGAACATGCGGCATTCGAGGGCCTGAAACTGCTGCGCGGAAAATGCAAGCGGCTATTTGTCGAGATCCCCAGCGTCCAAATGCAACCCGACTGGGCTGGAGTATTCTCCCCCGGCAAGGTCATCCCGCGACTTGAGAGTTTGCTAGAGATGAAGGTTGTGGATACAATGGACGGCTGGAGGCCGATCTATATGTTCGCAGCCGACGAGCAAACTCACGTTATTAATAACCTCTTTGGCAAGTTCGCGCTATCTCTTCCTGACAATGACGGATTCATTACGAGAGAACTCAAGCGCGACGGAGTCTGGGAAGAAAACACGACGCGGTACATTCGGGAGCATTTGAAGCCCGGCCAGACATTCGTTGACGTTGGCGCTCACGCCGGATACTACACCCTGCTCGCCGCCGATCTAGTCGGGCCTTCCGGGCAAGTCATCGCCTTTGAACCCGCCGCCGACAACCGCGAATTCTTGGAGAATAACATCACGGCGAATGGAGAGATCGGGAAGAAGATCATCGTCTATCCCTTTGCTCTCTCTGACGCGCAAGAGAAAACAGTTCTGCACCGCAACCAAGACGCAGGCGGGCACAGTCTTATAGGGCGCGGAGATGGGGAGAGCGTTCTTTCTACTCGCATGGATTCCGCGCTGGATTGCATCCCCGACATGGTGAAGATTGACGTTGAGGGCGCGGAGATGAGGGTCCTCGCAGGGATGAAGAACATCCTTTCGACGGAGCGCCCACTGACGATCATCGCAGAGGACTGGGGCGATAAGCAGGGCGCCACGGACTTCCTTGTTCGAGAGTACGGATTCAGAGAGGTTGCCAAGTTCCGATCCGACGGCACGGTTATCCTCGTCAAGAATCAAGAGGCGAAGCGTATCAAGGAGCGACTCGTTTGCCACCTAATCGGGAACATTGATATCCCGACAGTAAAGGGTGGGTGCGACGCCTTCGCGACCAAGGCGGCATACTTCGGGCGCATCCTGAAGAAGATGGGCCACAAGGTTTACTTCTACGGCGTTGAGGGCTCAGAAGTTCCTTGCGACGAGTTTATACAATGTATATCCGCAGCGGAGCTTGAGGCCGCTTACGGGAAAGAGTGGCGTTCCGGCTACAAGATGAAGCAGTTCGATGCTCTGCATAATCGGTTCATCGACACGGCGGTTGAAGAGGTCAGGAAGCGAAGAGTAGCGGCTGATCTTCTACTTCTATCTGGCGGGACGAATCATGCGCCCATCGCGTCGAGATGCGGAGTGCCCCTGGCGATTGAGATTGGCATAGGGTACGTTGGCAGCTTCGCGCCCTATCGTATCTTCGAGTCTCATGCGTGGCGACATTGGACATACGGGAAGCAGGGCCTGGATGATGGGCGATTCAGCGACTGCGTCATTCCGCCATTCTTCGATCCGGAGGATTTCGAGTATCGCGACGAGAAGAGCGACTACTATCTGTACATTGGCCGTGTAGTGCCGCGCAAGGGCGTCCAGATCGCCATTGATACCGTGAAGGCCATCGGGGGGAAGCTCAAGGTGGCGGGGCCGCGATTCGAGTACATCGATCTAAGCGACCCATGCGTGGAGTATGTTGGTATCGCTGGGCCAGAGGAAAAGCGCGAACTGTTGGCGGGAGCAAAAGCAGTCTTCGTCCCGACGCAGTATCTTGAGCCATTCGGCTATGTCATCATCGAGGCGGCGCTGTCGGGCACCCCAGTCATCACAACCGACTTCGGGGCCTTCCCCGACAACGTGAAGCATGGCGAGACGGGATATCGCTGTAGGACTTTCGAGCAATTCATATGGGCCGCGAAGAACTGCGGCGAGATCAAGCCGTGGAACTGTCGCGCCTGGGGAGCGAAACACAGCCTGGATGCGGCAATCCCGCGATACGAAGAGTATTTCGAGCAGCTAATGAATCTACACGGGAGGGGATGGTACGCCTTGAACCCAGAGCGCGACCATGCCCCGATCTTGTAGTTTGAACATCGAATGTTGAAACTGTAAGGGGGTGAACATGAATTTTAGCGATTTCCTCAAGGTAATCGAGATCGTCTCGAAGCTGGTCCCGTTTGTTCGCCAGTTGATCGAGCAGGTTGAGGTGCCGGGACACGGGCCAGAGAAGAAACAGGCCGTCCTCGATGCTGTGACTGGCATTATGAACAACATGGGGCTGACAATTTCGGAAGGCGTAAAGACTGGCGTTCTCAAGGTCATCAGTCTCCTAATCGACATTATCGTTGGCGTTTTGAACCTTCTGGGCCACAATTGGGATGAGCAAAGGCAGCCATAGGCTGCAATCCTCCTCGCGTACACAGGCGGCTCCTCCATGGGGCCGCCTTTCTCTCTCTTGACATCGAGGGCGAGATGTGGTAGGGTAGAGATGCGCGGCTGGAGACGCAATTCGGGATCTTCCCGTGTGAGACTTGCCCGCGCAGGGCACATGCTCCCATATCTCCAGCGCGCACTTGACATGAGCGAAAAGGAAACGTATACTCAAGACATGGAGGAGGTGGAGATGAAGGCGGCGAGCGTTGAGTGGAAAGTGAGCCGGAATAACAAGTCATTTATCGGCATCCCAAAGCCGTCTTCTGACGCCGAATTAGAGATCCTGTCGGAACTATACTTCGGAGCGCCTCTTCATCTGCGCTCGTTGTCTGCCTATGAATCCTCGGCGAGCTATGAAGTGTCGGAGCTATATGATTCATACCATGGTTCTGGTTGGCAATTTGGTAAAGGAGACATAAGGGGATACGATCATAGCGCCAAGTTCTGGCGACATGTTGTTGGGGAGCTATCTTGTGGAGGAATTGCAGGAAGGTCGTATGGCCAAACTCACGTACAATCCCACAGGGACTACATGAGGCTGAAAATATGGGTAGATAGTAGGCGGCGGAAGGATTCTGGCCGAATTCGGAAACCGTTTTCGAGGTTAGCCGATCATCTACGGGATCGGAGAGAAAAGAGTGATTCGCGGTAACTCTTTGCTTTCGTTTGGCCGGGCGGATGGCGCAAGCGGAGCTTCTAAGATGGGGAATGTGGAGATGGAGCGAACGCTAGAAGCACTCAAGGAGCAAGATGCGCGAATGCTCAAGCGGCTGGAAGAGATGTGGGGGGAATTTGTCCGCATCGAGCGCGCAATGTGAAGATGCCTTGCTCCACGAGGCCAGCTTTCCTCCTTACGGGGGCCGCCTCCGGGCGGTCCCCGTCTCCTTTTGAGTAAAAGAACTCGGCGTGGTGAGTAAAAGGGGGCATGGCGATAAATGCCAAACCGGATCATCAAAGAATCTGTTTCTACCAGCGCCAACCTGAATCGTTTGTCATTGGGGGCGGAAGTCATGTTCTATCGGCTTATTACCCAGGCCGACGATTACGGCAGATTCGATGCTCGCCCTCCGATAATCCGAGGACGGTGCTTTCCGCTAAGAGATGAAGTTACAAACGACCAGGTATCGGCATGGTTGAACGAAATGGTGGAGGCAGGGCTTGCAAAATGCTATGAGGCGTCTGGGGTGAGGTACGGGATGTTCGTGTCATGGGAGTCACACCAGAGGATTAGGACCAAGAGGTCTAAGTTCCCAGACCCTAATGGAAATGGCTGCGGCAACTCGCCGCAACTTGCCGCAATCGGCGGCCTGAATCCAATCCAATCCGAATCCAATCCGAATCCGAATCCAATCCAACATTTGGTCGAGACGCCGACCGCCCAAAAAGAGGCCAAGAAACAGAAGAGAGCTGGGAAGTCTTTCCCTGCCGAGGATTACAAACGAATTACGGAGGCGTATAAGTCTCTCAAGGGGGTTGAGCCACAGGGCGACGAGTGGAGTCCGATCCAACAAACCGTGAAGTCGATGTTCATTGACGGAAGAACTCCAGATCAGATTGTTGGATTCATGGAGGCTCTGAGTAGCAGCAAACTTGAGTGGGCGCAGAATTGGACGATGAAGACAGTGCGGATGAAGTTGCCAGAGTGGATAGCTGGGAAGCTAGTGTTGGTTGAGAATTATACTCGCGGGCATCCGAAGCGCCTCGCCAACCAGCAAACTGGGCGCGAGGATGGATATTACGACAAACTGGTGGAGACATGATTCGCGGATCTCTCATCGGTAGCCGATTCGACAACGCGACATTCGACAACTACCGCGTCACTCCGGAGAATCAGAAGGCATACGACGCCTGCAAGGACGTGCGAGATGGCAAGTCGCTCGGGATTGTCCTGACGGGAAAGGCCGGTGTCGGGAAGACGCACCTCCTTGTAGCTCTGGCAAGGGAATTTGGAAGGCCGAGAGAGGTCAAGCAAGAGGAAGAGATGCGTGTCCCGAGCATGAAGGAACTCATCGCCATGGCGGAGGATGCTCCTGTAGACAACTCCCCGGTGTTCCTAGACTCATCGGAAATGGCGCGCGAGGCCAAGGTGGAGTGGTGGCCGGTGGCGGATCTGGTTCGAGAGCTACGAAACGCAGTCAAGACGGGGGAATCAGACGTTTCAGAACGATGCAGGACGTGTGATCTTCTTATTATTGACGACTTTGGCCAAGAGAGGAACACAGAATTCACAACGGAGGAGCTGGACGCGATTTGGGACTGGAGATACCGCGACCAGAAGGCGATTGCTATAAGCACGGGCTTGACTATTGACGAGATTCGTGCTAAGTATGGTGACAGAGGAATCAGCCGCTGGTCGCAGCAGTGTCGGATTGTATCGGTAGGCGGGGCGGACCAGAGGGCGAGGAGGGAATGATGTGGTGGTGGCTCTGGTGCCCGATCGTGGTGTATATCTTCGGGGCGGCAATGATGGTCCGATATTTGGAGAACAAGGCCGAGGGACTTGCCCTTATTTTCCCGCTATGGATTGCGTGGCCTATTTCGGCAATTTGCATTGCTGGGTGGAAAGTTTGCGGGATGCTGCTGGAGAAAGATGATTAATCTTCTGTACGAAGGCGTGGATAAGCAACTGAAGGGGAAGGATGAGAGAATGGCTCTCCTGGAGAGGCTGCTGATAGAGGCTCGGCAGGATCTACAAGCGTACCACGACAGGAATGATAACCGATCCGTGTTGACAGAGAGGATTCTTGGAAGAATCGACTCCGCCATGAAGGAGGAGAAGTGACAAGTGGAGAACTCGGCAAGGGATATCTGCGGGGTATAGGCGGCGCTTTGTCGAGTGGCGCGCCATCAATCGCATGGGAGCAGGAAATAGAACGCGAGGGGCATACCGGGCGCTGCATCAACTGCGAATATCGCGGGAAGCTCCACGCAGAAAAGTGCCAACTCGGAGTCTCCGTAGACGGGCTGCACCCGCGAGAGACGTTTGGCTGTGTATTTTGGGAGCATGATGAATAGCGTCTACATCGTAATCGACATCTCCAAAAGTGCGGGAAATGCCATCCTCGCGGTATTCGGAGATCATAAAGATGCCGTCCTGTATGCCGATTGCTTTGGAGACAACACGATCGTTCAACAATGGGTAATCGACGGGGTGACGAAATGCCATCTGGAAGTGTAAAGTTCCCGCGCAGTTTCACGATCAGGAAGAGGATTGAAATTGTTACCAGCATGTATCCGAATGACTGGTTTTCTATTGGCGCTCTATCTGAATTGTGTGGAACAAAGCGCCAAAATATCACTAATGAGATATGGAGAATCAGCCCATCTTTGTGGGAGAAAGAGGATGGAGGAGATCCTGTTTTCAGATTTGATTTCAGCTATCCGGTGATTACATGACTTGGATCGTAGCCCCCAGCGGGAAGAAGAAATCTCTGCCAGTCGGAAGTGTTTCCGTGATGAAAGGAACCGCGAACCGAGTGGGGTACGTTGGCTTCGGGACAAAGACGGTTGAATCCTGGGGCCTAACGAAGTATAATTCCGTTGTGGTATTGAACTGCAAGGAGACGCCGCAACTGATTGGCTTCCAGTTTCGAGAGGACGACAAGGGGCGCAAGATTCATAACTATGGCGGGATGCTGCGGGTCCATTGCCAGTCTGCTCTTCGGATGGCTAATGCCAGAGTCGGGCACTATTCGGCGAACAGGGAGCCAAAGACGGGGATGATTACGGTGTCGGTGGACTGCCAACTGAAGGAGAGCGATGCCAGTAAGTGATGCGGCGCGGAAGGCCGAGGACATCTTATTGGAAGAGGAATGGAGGGATATACCGGGATACGAAGGATGGTATCAGGTTAGTTCTTTTGGGAAGGCAAAGAGATCAAAGGGCGGTCCATCTACGCGGCCCGGTCGCGAAATGAAGCCGTGGACAGACAGTGGCGGCTATCTACAAGTGGAATTGCATTGTGGAGAAATGGTAAAAACGGAGTCCGTTCATAAATTGGTAATGATTTCTTTTCTTGGCGTTCCGCCGCCTGGGCTGGAAATCAATCACATTGACGGAAACAAAAAGAATAACTATATATCTAATCTTGAATATGTAACCAAATCACAGAATATCCGTCACGCATATAAGACGGGGTCGATATCTCCAAAGAGAGGAGAGAGTAATGGAAATTCCAAACTATCCTTGCGCGAAGTGGAGGAAATAAGGAAGAGGTCCGCCGCAGGTGATCGGATGGTTGTTTTGTCAAAGGAATTCGGTGTCGGAAGAACGGAAATATACAATATAGTCAGAGGGAAGACCTGGGGGCCATACTAATGCCAGTATCAAAAGAGGCGCGAAAGTTTGTTGAAAACAGGGCGCGAGGATGTTGTGAAATTTACCACGAAGCCCCGTTTCCTGGCGATCAGATTGTACATACCATCGAGCATCAAGGTATGGGCGGGGCGAGCGAAGACGCTGAGATGAATGACCCGAACGTTCTCCTATATGGTTGCGCAGAGTGTCATCGAAAATTCCATGGCACAGGAGCAGTCCACTCCATCGTCAAGATTGATCTGAAAGCTGGAATCCTCGAAATCGTTGACGACAGTATGCACAAAGTGGACCACTCGCGCATCTTCTTCCACAACTCCGCGAAGTGGAACGAGGCGCATGATCGCTACCCGAAGCTCGTTGAGGCCGTGCGAAAGATGAACGAGGCTTCCTGGGACGTTGCCGAGGCTCTCGCATGGTTTGCCCCGGAGAAGAAGAAGCCGGAACTCATGCGCGTGTGCCCCGAGGTTCACGCAGGCATGGCGCGAGATAAAGCCTGGGGAGTCTTCCTTGCCATTTTAGGCATGACTCGGGGGAAAGCGGCGGGCCTGTCCAAGATCGGGAAATGGGGCACCAATGAGGGGCTAGGGGAGATGCTGCGCGGGGTGGATTTGGACGCCCTGGATGCCCTGAAGAATTCCGACGAGAAGGACTTGGTTGATCTCCTCGGCTTGGCGAAGGGGAAGCCTGCCGACTTCTGGGCCGAGATTGACAAGCGGCGCAGCAAGAACAGAAGGGCGAAGGAATGGCTATTCGACAAGCCAGATGGGACGATTGTGCGCACTCACGCATACGATCCTCCGCATGTTGATGAGAAGGCGTTTTTGATTAGCGGGAGAATCGTGTCATCTGGTAGGCACAAGGTTGAGGAGAGCAATGACGCTTGAACAAGTGATGGCGCTGTCGGTCGAGGAGTTGCGGATCAAGGCGGCGGAGTTGGCGGGGTGGAAGGGCGGAGAGCGCCTTTGTGCGGACGAACCGAGCAGCATTATCCCATGCCTGGAGGGCGAGCAAGATGTATCGGACTGCACTCACTTAGACGGAGGCGGATGCTGGGAAGACTGCAAACAGAAGTTCTCTCCACCTCCTCCCGACTACCCGCACGACATCGCGGCGGCTTGGGAGTTGTTTGAGGAGGCCCGCAATGGTGAACGTTTCTGGGACTTTGCCCAGGCGATGGAGGCGCTGTGCGATGATCCCGATATGGCGACGCGAGATGCCCCGCTACCAGTAATCCACGTACTCGGGCACTTGACTCCGGGCCTCGTTACTCGCGCCTTTGTCCTGGCGATGTCCTCTTGACATTTCCGAATAGATGTCTATAATTGGAGAGATGTATGACATGGAAGAAGATTGCACGAGAGAAGTTGCGCCAGTTGAAGCGCGTGGACTTGTCAAACAAGACGATGTTGGAACTCGTGCTAGACGATGTGGAGTCGGCGATCAAGGAGGCGGCCATTGAGGATCGTGGACAAAATCGGAGCGTGGCTGTTCGACCACACGCCAATCGAGGCGGACTGGATTTTCAACGCAAAGATGACGGAGATTGAGCGCGAGTCCGGATTGACTAGTGAGGAGTTTTCGATTCTGGTACGGGCCGTTATGGAAGATGATGGGGAAGAAGAGTAGGGACAAGGGGTATAGGGGAGAGCGTAGTCTCGTCCTCGCATTGCGCGAGATGGGGATACAAGTTGAACGCATCCCCCTATCTGGCGCAGCGCCTGGGACTCATGGGGACATCAACATCGACGGGCTCGGAGTGTGCGAAGTTAAAAATCAGGAGCAACTAAGTGCGAAACTATGGGAGTGGCTTGATGGCGTTGAGGCACTGTTCATTAAACGGAACCGCAAGCCCTATCTCGTCATCATGCGACTAGAGGATTGGGGGAGGATATGGAAGAGGTAAGGTCGTGGGTTTTCCTGATGGTGTTGGGCCTTTTGTTCTTCCTTGGTTGTAGCAGCAACGGCGCTCCAACCGTTACTGTTGAAGCCACTGGGGTAAAAGCGCTGACGTGGGATTGGTCCCAGAAAGAGTCGGCGGTGCAGGTGACTGCGACGAGCGCAAAGCTCATCACAAATAACGGGGTTGCCGTGATGACTGGGGCGACGGCTAAAGCGGAGCCGGTTGTTCCGGGGAAGGTAACTACAACCTGGACAAACCTCATGTTGCGATTCCTGGCGTATATTGCGGCGGGGGTAATCATCACCCTGATCCTGCAAGCTCTAAAGACCCGATTCGCGCTTCACGGCCTAAAGATGGTCGCCGCCCTGATCGTCTCGTGTCTTGGTATGGGCGGTGGTATTACCGCTTTATTCAAGGACAACGGAGTTTCTTCAATCCTATCTAATCCGCTACTGGCGATTGCCGGTATTGGGATTGCATTCATGGTGGCATATATCGTGTACCAAATTGTGCTCAAGAGGAGGGCATAATGAGTCTCGGAACCATTGTGGTCATTCTGGCCGTGGCGGCAATTCTTGTTTTTGCTGTTGGGAAGATGTTGAAGGTTGACAAGCCGAAGGTGGAGCCGGATATCGCGCAGCCGAATCTGCCGCCCGACAACCCGCCGATTACCTATGCGCCGGGGATCATCGGCGGCGGAAGCCATGTAACAATTGGAGATCCTATCACTCTCGACTTGCGCCATCGGCAGGCCGGGTGTGACGTATCCGGGGCGTACACGCTGGAATACGGGGCATACGATCCGGAGGGCAAGATCCTGAATTACTTCCTTTCGGCTCGCGGTCCGTCTCCAGACGGCAGATCGACGCTCGACTACGGCGTATTCAACAACTACGGAAAGCGCATTGACAATCGGTGGATTGCTCCTGGTTCCCAGGCTACATTTGCCGTCGATAAGGCTGGTCCGTTCTCCGATACAATGGAGGCCGTCGCTCAGTGCAAGGTATTCGTCGGCCTCGATGAGATCGAGCCGCCGTATCCGATGGTGGCAAAGGGATGCGCTCCCGAATCAAAGGACTACGTTTGCCCCAAGTGCGGATACAAGGCGAATCTCGCCACGCAGATGACTCCTCCCTGCGCGAAGTGCGGAACCGCGATGGAGGTTTACGTGGCGACGCTCGGGGATGTGTTGGGGACAATGGAATTCAAGTATGAGGTCTTCGACGGGAATCGCTCAGTTGCTGGTCCCGTGCTGTTGTTCACGGTTCACAAGCCGTGCGGAACAAGGGCGAAGAAGGCCAAGTGCGCGAAACCTTAACCGCCCAAGAAGCTGCTGCAATTGCGGGAACGAGCACGGCCCAGATGTCCAAGATTGCCCGGCAGAATGGCATGACGGTCTCGTATCGCAAATGCCCGGATGGTCCGCCAAGAACGGTGTATCTGCGGGCAGAGGTCGAGGCATGGGCTGCGGCACATGGATGTATCGTTCAGCGGCACGCGGACTTTATCGCAATGCGCGACTGGGCAGATGGTCTGGAAGAGAAACCGAGCGCGGCGGAGATGATGTCCGCCGCACGGTTTCCTTTTTCTTGGTATGACATCAAATCGCTGATCGAGACGCGGACGTATCGCGGGAAGGCGGCGATTGCGTAATTGGGGGCGTAATGGGCTGTAAACGCATTGTGTGTATTGCAGACAGGCACAGCGGAAATCCGTCTGGGTTGACGCCACCAGCATGGCAATTCAAGAAGGGCAAATCGCAAGAACTAAACAAATTGGCTGAATACCAGGAAGAATCATGGCAGATGTATTCTGATGCCAGAAAGAAGATTGGTCCTGCCGATATCTTGTTTGACCTCGGCGACCAGATTGATGGGCGGGAAACTGGCCGACACCTTGTAAGCGAGGACAGAGAAGATCAGTGCGAGATGTCGAAGGAGTGCTTGAAGATTTGGAAAGCCAAGAGAACCATCATGGTTTATGGTACTCCTCGGCACACGGGGAAGCTAGAGAAGTGGGAATCTATCGTTGCAAATTCAATCGGCGCAGAAATCGCATCGAGGGAGTTCGTGAATGTGGATGGGGTTTCGTTTAAGCTCCGCCACAAGATCGGTCGCTCCAGCCTGCCACACCTTCGCGGAACGGCCCTATTGAAAGAGGCGCTGAAGAATGAGATCAGCGCGGCGCGCGGGAAAGATCCCCTGGCTAGGGTTCTGCTCTTTGCTCACACCCATTACTTCTCGTATGCCGGGAACGCGGAGCAACTTGCCATGACGCTTCCTTCGCTACAGGGAGAGAGTGAGTATGGGGCAATGGAAGTTGATGATGATGTAAACTGGGGCATTGTGTGGTTCGAGGTGGATGGAGATCAATACGACTGGCACCGCGAAATCGTCACGCTAGAAACCAGCAAGCCGAAGGTGATCCAGCTATGAAAGCCAAGGGCGGGGCGGTTGATCGCGTTACTATTCCCGAACTCGAAGAGGCCGCAAAGTCGTATCATTCTCGTTGGTGGACGAAGAGCGAAGAGGGAATCATCCGCGCCTATTGGGGGCGGGTCCACCCGTCTAAGTTGGCCGAGCATATTCCGGGGAGAAGCGCGGACGCGATCCGCTACAAGGCGAGAAGGATGGGATTGTAGGGAAATGGCAAAGTTGAGGGTGTTTAATCTCGACTATGGAGAACTTGATGCCAAAGAGTTTTTCTCTACAGATCGATCAACTGGAGAATTGCTTTTCATCCCTCTTGAGACGACTAGACCAATGATCTCGGCAGTCGGATGTTCTGGTGGGGAGATTCGATTCTATCTTGGCGTGGAGGGCGAGAGATGACATGCGTCGTCGGCTTGCTTCATGGCGACAAGATTTACTTTGGTGCTGATACTGCGGCCACGAGTGATTGGACGCTGTCTCAGGTTCAAATGCGAGGACACAAGGTATTCCAGAATGGGATTTACGCGATTGGCGGATGCGGGTCAATCCGCTTGCTTCAGCTTCTGGAACATGCGCTAGAGACTGGAGAGCCAGATTGGGATAATCTTGAAGGATACATGGCGACAGAGTTCTCGAATCTCGTTAGGCATTGCCTTAGAACCGGAGGTTTCCTTAAGCGAGAAAACCACGTTGAGACATTCAGCGAACCTGGATGTTTCATGGTTGGGGTGGGAGAGCACCTGTTCACGATGTATGACAATTTTGGGGTAATCGAGCGCGCGGAGCCCTATGAGGCCGTTGGGTGCGGAGAGGACATTGCCCTTGGGTCGCTGCACTCAACGGCGGGCATGGACATAGATCCCCAAAAGAGAGTTGAAATGGCCCTGGAAGCCTCTGCAAGGTACAATGCAGGCGTCAGAGCGCCGTTCAACTTCCTGGTGTACGATGTTCCCGCATTCAGGAAAGAGGTGGCGATTATCACGAGTCGAGTTGAGCCAGAGTTTACTGGCTTGCAGATATCCGACGACGAACCGAAAAAGAAGCGGGCCAAGAAATGAAAGAGCATGGCTCCCTGTTCTATTCCCTAAAGGATTGCGCCCCGATGTCGGTTTCGCAAGAGAAGTGGGAGAAGGATCTTGATAAGGCGCTGAAGAAAGATGGAGAGGAGTGGTGTGCCGGGCTCTTTGGGACGGGAAAATATAGCCTGATTGATCTCGGCTGGGTGATTGAGCAACTGGCGTTGCGCCTTGATGTGGCGGAAGCCATTAGGGATTCCCTCGCTGTAAAGGTTGGAATCTCTGCTCCGTGCCCAGTATGCCACGGCCACAAGGGGCCATATACATGCGGGTTCTGTAGAGGAACAGGACTCGATCCAAACTTCCGCGCCTCTTGACAATGCCTCCGTTTTGCTGTATGGTGTCGCGGAAGGAGGGAAACATGAGGAGCGAAAAGTATTCGGCGTGGTATCTGGTCGGGAAAGTTGGCGATTGCGATGCCTATTGGCAGCCGGGAGTTGGCACCGCTATTGAAAAAGAGCATGGAAGAGACGGGAACGGGCTCGTTGCTTATGACGGCGGAGTTGATTGGGGGCCGACAATGGGCCTTCTGCGCGATTACAACGAGAATCCTGGCTTGTTAGACGCCATGCCGTGCGGTTTGCGGGCATCGATCCTGGCGTTTGCTCATACTGTGAGCCGATGGGACGAAGAGGAGCGGATGGACGCGCTGGCGAAAGAGAATGGGCAAGTCGCTAATGTGGAGGATTGGTAACGTGCCTCTTCTTGCGGACAATGTTGCCGAAGTCATCGCGCGCCCTTTCGACTCTCACGATATCGAGTGGCGACTGACCAGAAGCGGAGTCAAGAGCGGCGGGCAGAAGTGGGCCATCTGCATCCCATATATCACCGCGCGAGCAGTTCACTCCCGTCTTGATGAGGCGTTCGGGCCATTCAACTGGCGGTGCGAGTTCCGGGTAGAGTCTGTTCCTAACGGTGCGTCGGGAATCATCTGCCGTTTGTGGTATCGGCATCCAGAGATTACGGCTGGAGGATGGGAATGGAAGGAGAACGGTGCTGGGCAGTCCGAGATCGAGCCGTTCAAGGGCGGGCTTTCTGATGCAGAGAAACGCGCCTTTGAGCAGCTTGGCGGCGGACGGTATCTCTATAGCATGGAAGAATGCTTTGCGGAAGTGTCTGACACAAAGGGCGACAGGACACAAAACTATGCCAGGATGTCAGAAAAGCAGGGCGGAGAAGTATACTACTGGGGGCCTCCTCCTCTCCCAGACTTTGCTTTGCCGCAGATTGAACTAGATGTTAGGGCGGCTATTGCTAATGTTCTTGGGACAGAGATCAACTTGCCGGAGGATTACTCCACATTTGATAGCATCTGCGATTTGTATAAGGGCAAGCGCGGGGTGAACGATCTCCGCATGGTTGGCATCATCGCGAAGCAGAAGAACTGGCCGGTTGACCAGTTGATGATGTGGATTGCGAAACAGGGCGTTGACCTCTCGGCCAAAGAGGCGAAAGAGGCAGACTTCAAGCGGCTTCGGGCCGCGCTAGAGAAGGGGGAGGAATGAAAGACGGGGGCACAGTATTTCCGCACAATGGTCATGGAGGAGCCTCTCTGCGGGACTGGTTTGCTGGGAATGCAAGGCTTGAGGATCTATACATCCCAGAGACACAGAAGGGCGCGGCGGCATTCTTGGGAATACCAGAGGGCGAGTATGACGGCACGCGGGACTGGTATTCGTGCGTATCAAAGGCCCGATACATCTACGCCGATGCGATGCTGGAAGAAAGGGGGAGGAATGAGTCGTAGCGGAGTATTGCGAAAGGTTTTCGACAACGAAGTCCAGTCTGGCAAAAACAAAGGGAAGAAATACTGGACCCTATACGTTGATGAGGGCGGAGAGAGCGTCAAGTTGAACCTGTGGGATTCTGTATTTGCTGGCCTTCCCGGCAAAAGTGGCGAGGAGGCAATCTGCGACATTCACGCCATGGAAGGCCAAACCGTAATCTTCGACGCCGAGGCGGGCAAGCCGAAGGAGGATGGTAGCGGAGAGCATTGGCCCGACACGATCAAGATGATTGGGCCGTCTATTGTTCAGCATGAACCAGCAGAGGAGCCACTTCCCATTCAGCACAACAACGGCAGATCGGCGAACGTAGAGGCGGCAATGGCTGTCTCTCAGCACCTCAACGCGGCGCGGACGCACATCGCGGCGGCAGAGGAAGAGTTGAAGAAGATTGCATGACTTGGTGGGAATGCGCCATGATCGTTGTTGGAATATTGGTTATATTCTCCCTCGCTGCGTTTCTGTACGTTGTCATCAATATGTGGCTTGACGAATAGGCTTGACAGGCTAACCACAACAAGATATAGTAGAGGAAAGTCGCGCTCGTCGGAAGGCGGGCGCGCATCTTTTGGAGGGGACAACATGCCGCCAGAGACGGCTTTAGAAATGTAATGGTTAGGAAAATGAATGCAAATGGATTTGTAGCGAAAGCCCAGGCGGGCGACGAGGAAGCCATGAACTGTCTCCTAGAGGAGGCGGAAGGCTTCGTGTTTGACTTTACTCGCTCCCACATCGCCAATGCGGCTGACGCTGACGACGTTGCGGCGGAGGTGTTGTCCGAAGTCTGGATGAACCTTCCGAAGCGAGCGCCTGTTGACGACTTCAATGGCTGGCTGTCGAAGATCGTATGGAACCGCATCAATGACTACTTCAGGAAGCAAGGGCGGTTGAAGGACATCCCAGAGTCACGCGCGCACCGAGAGGAGATCAGGTACCCTCACGAGGCAAAGCGCGACATGAAGGAGGCGGAGAACGCTTACCGTGGACGCCGCTAACATCGAACGCGAGGCGTACCGAGAGGCTTTCTGGGAATCGCTACAGGGATGCCCCGTCTTGCGGTCGCAGCTTATCGAGTTGGTTTCTGCGTCCTCATGGCGCGAACTGGGCGAGATGTGGGGCTACGATCCTCCGCAG
>Ga0172380_10002921_pt1 | contig 24848 bp, 27 predicted proteins | sample Leawe162metaG_FD_119747 | JGI IMG/M metagenome (GOLD analysis project Ga0172380, IMG submission 119747) | Leachate microbial communities from a municipal landfill in Southern Ontario, Canada - Leachate well 162 metaG | ecosystem: Engineered > Solid waste > Landfill > Unclassified | place...
CCCCGTAATGGGCGGAGCTCACTTGTCCGGGGTTGGAGTCCGAAGCTCCCCCGGAGCTTCGTCCGACGCTCGTCCGCTCATTTCGGCTTCCGCCTCAACTCGCGTCTCGCTTCCAACCTGTTCGAATCCCTAGCTCACAAGATGATAAAAATAAAAACACTACTTTGTAGTGTCTTTATTTTTATAGCTCCCCACCTCGGATTCGGACTTGGAATTAGAGGGTTTCCAAGGGGTTTCTGACGACTTTTTATGAGACAAAATAACGGGAGTCGGTCGGGTCTTTAAAGAGAAAATGGGACAAATGGGACACTATAAAAGGGTGTGTATTGTGTCTTATTTGACAAAATGCTAAAATAATAGCATAAGAAGTATTAGCACCATTTATCTTGTTAAATTTAATGATAACTATATGAACGAGAATTCTCTAAGCGATTTAAAACTATTATCCATAAAGGATCTTAGTAAATTATTTGGCATATCGCAGGCCACCGCATATCGGATTGTTGATGGCAGAAAGATTCCCTTCTATAAGATAAACGGAGTTCTACGTTTTTCCGAAAAAGATATTTTTAAATATTTAGAAGAAAATAGGATCGAGCAGATACAACATAGATGATAAATCATTCTTTATTATTTTGTTGGACACAATCGCAGAAATGCGAGCGATATAGGGACAAAATAATTTAGAGTTTTTTATACAAAATACCGCCTAGGTCGAGGGCGGTATTTTTTTCAATCTAAACTATAGATGTATTATTTCAATATTTCATTTGCATTAATATAAATATTTGATTTCGTCTGTGCATACCTAATTTTTTCTTCAAGTAACTTGATCAAGGAGATCCTTTCTTCTAAAACGGCTATGAAGTCATTAGCATCAAAAAGTAATAAATGGGGACTTTTGCCAAATGTAATTCTTTCAATCGCCTCAACCGAAAATCCATTTATAGAAAAAAACAAACCCCGGGGATATAGCGTATTACTTTCAATTTTATAGGCAAAAACATATAAATCATTACATGCTGATTCGGCATCCTGCCATTTAGCTTCAAAAGTATAATTATTACCGTCAAACTTAATTGCTCCATCTATCTGTTCACCTTGTAATTTAAACGGTTTAAAAACATTAATTTCAAATAAACCAAATAATTTTTGCAAGAACTCCTCTAATTGGTATCCCCGTTTCTGGGAACCACTCTTATTTTTACACATTTCATAGAATTCGTTGCGCAACTCGTCCATAGTTCTGTTTTTTGCTTTAATCTTCTCTGTCTCTGCTTCTCGTTCTTTCGTTTTGAGCCTTTCTTCTTCTTTTTCCGTTTTATGGCCAAGTAATGTTTTTAATTTCTCAATTTTGTCTTTGGCTACTTTAGCATCAAGAGAACCATTCTGGAACCAATAAGAATCAAAATCACTCCAATCAAATATACCTCTAATTAATGCATGGTATTGCGCTACGCCATTATCAGTTCTCCTAGACAAGTTATTGTAGTAAATATCTATTATTTTTGACTTTGTTAATAATTCCTCTATACCAGACATATCGCCACCGGTAGATCCGCATTCTTTAATAAAGTTAATCAGATCGCTCTTTTTATAAAAAATACTAAAAAGACAATCTTTTATTGCATTTTTAACATCTAACGTAACCTTACTAATATAAATCTTTTCTTTCATAAATATCTGATTAATTTTACCTTAACCATGGCAGGGATCCATTTGGTCCATAAATATAATTTTCTTGTATATAGAAATGTCCTGATTCCCCCTGACTATAAATATATCCGTCTCGGATATAAAAATTTGTGTACATAAACTTATGGCTTTATTTTTAAAAAGGAATCTCATCTACAGTAATCTCCGACTTTTCATCACTTTCAACTAACTCAGCGACCGGCGCCTGATCACTTTTCAACAAACCAAGAGAAGATGCAATATTTTCAATAAAATTGGGAGTAAACTTGTTATTTTCTGAAATAATTTTAGCCTTTAAAACTTTCTCGCCTACTATTTTTGATTCTTCTTGCGAATACGTTGTGATTTCGTGACGCATATATGATTCAAAGTTTTTTCCAAAATACCCATATTTTTTAGATTGATCAAATGTAAAAGAATCATCACCATTAATCATGCCGCTTTTATCAAAATCAAAAGTTTTTGCAAAATCATCATTATCACCGCTTTCGCTATCAGCATCAAAGAGGCAAAAACATTCATAATTATAAGATTTGAATAATCTATAATTTCTAGTTATTTGACTTTTCCCGCGACAGTTAACTATTTCTACGCCATTTTTTATTAAATCATAATTACAATATACAAAATAGTTCGGTAAGGAAAAAAATTCAGTTTCCCCTTCAATTAATATTATTTTTCTAGCAAAAAATCCCCTAAGTTGATCATAAAAAGTCTTTGATTTATAAAATGGCAAAATAGACAATTCAGTTGTCTTCGCAGGATGAGCCTTTAAAATTATACAACTTTCTGCTAAAGATTTGGCAGAATGTTGTAAAGATTTTGTTATATCCCCGTCTTTATAAATCTTGATAAACCCTTCTATATTCTCAATATCTAAAAATTCTGGCGAATGTGTTGTCACAATTACCTGAATACCGCTTTGCGCCATTCTATTAATATTTTTAAATAACCATTTTTGAGCCAATGGATGTAAATGAGCTTCTGGTTCTTCGATGCCCAATATAAAATGTTCGCCTTTAAATGTTTCAGCATATGCCCTAACAAAAGCCATTAATAGAATCTGTTGCTCTCCGGTCCCAAATTCATCAAAAGATCTTGCATTTTCGCCTTCTTTTGCAATAATTTTTAAAGCATTAAAATAATTATTAGGATCATACGCTTGTAAATCTATTTCTAATTTATGTTCAAAGCCATCGATACTACTTTCAAAAGAGTTTTGCAATCTATCATAAAATATTTTATACTCTGGCACTGATTCAAATATTTCTTTAATCTCCGAAAATTTTGCTTTTAAGGAATCTCTTACTACGCCACTCATAGACTCATGCATTTTTTTAGACATTCTACTTAAAATACTATATTGACTGAAATAACTTAATTGTCTACTTATATCACGAGTTGCGTCAATGACAACAAACTGACATTTTTCCCTGTCATCATTTCCAAGAAAAATTTTTTTACCTTCATTTTCATCTTCATGATAATGAAATAAATTTTCCGTCTTTCCGGCAATATTAACATTCGTTGTAAAACATACCCGATTAGTAGCGGGATTATAATAATTTCCAGAAAAAATATTTTCATCAAAACATGCTTCAAAATATATATTCGGATAGCTACTTTTATCTCTTAAAAAATAATCGCTATCTTGAAAATCTATATAAGTGGCATATTTTTCGCCCAACATACATTCAATTGCCTTTAGAACGTTAGATTTCCCTACATTATTTGGCCCGAATAAAACGACTGGAGCATTCGAGGGAAAATCTATTTCAATATTCTCAATAGATCTATAATTTTTAATAATTATTTTCTCTAATTTCATATTTATTTAAATTTTTTTAATTTATTCATTACATATAAAATATTATCGATATCTTTTTTATTGAAAATTGCACCATCTAAATATAAATTATATATCAAATCGCTAACTTTTTTTTCTAAATCACCGTCTACATAGTATAAAATATCACCCAAGTCATTCTTTAAGTTTAACCCGCTTTCCGTAGCTGCTTTCATCGCATTTATACCATAATTAGACTTCTCCGTCAGGGAATCTATTTCATTTTGGTTCATCAAGACGAAATAATATAGTTGCTTATAAACCCTACGAAAGATAGTTAGCTTGGTTTCAAAAACTTTTAACTTTTTGCTTATCAAATATTGAAACAACAAACCTATAATAACGCCCACTAAGGATCCTACTCCAAATTGAATTAATAAACTAATTATTTTTTCTAACATAAATTTATTATTTAATAACTTTACCAATATTTCTTTGCTCTATTAAACAGTTTAAGCCGGCACTGTCTTTAACAATAAAACCATTTTTAATTCTATTTGTGGAATCAATAGGAACTAATATTAATTTACTGTCATAAATATCTGGAACTATATAAATATATTTTTGGTTCAAATTAGCACATCCGGACTCTACAACTAGAAAATTCTGGTTATATTCCGCTATCTTATTACCAAAGACATAAGAAAACCACAGAGATGATATAAACAAAATTATAAGAACGGTATTCCAGAATTTTCGCCAAGAGCTATTACGATTGCAAAGTTCAATAATCAACACAATCGGTAATATGGTCAGTAACAAAGCCCACCATTTTATTGAACTAATTATATTTAATGCTAATTGAAATAGTTGAAAGAAATATAATATATTTTCTTTTATTGATGATTCTATAAAACTGGATGGGATGCTAAAATAAGAAATATAACCATACTGCATTAAAATATTTGCCGCATAAAAATAAACAGTAAATACTGGTATACTCCAAAATTTTAGCACTCTTTTAATTCTCATAATCCTCTAAATAATATAAACTTTTATTTTTGATAATTTTCTAAAAGCTGACGAGGAAAATTCTAAACACTAGGCATTCTTATGTTTGGTCTTATCAACCAAAGTCCAAGACTGTCTAACTCCAGAATTGTTAGGTGGTACATGTTTACCGGATACAAATGTAGCCTCAACATTCCCTCCCGACGGTCTATACTGACCTGAAACAGGAACAGTGTCGCCCGTTCTAACAACGATTTTATTCTTTGCCATGTTATTCGAGTTAAAATTAATAATAGCGGGAAGTCAACCTTTAAATCTCCCCGGTCAAAAGTCTATAAAAAGCTTTTAACCGGGGGAATAAAGGTAACTGATCACTAAACATTAAAGAGCCCTCAAACATCCTCGCCAGCTTTTAAAAAACTATTAATTATTCAAAAATACCATATTTTTAATAAAAAATCAATTGAGTTGCTCACTATCTACTACCGTTCTATAATATAAGGTATAAGATAAAGAATATGAAAATAATGCAACATCAAGTCAGGGCACTAAAAATTTACAAGGCTATAAATAGGGCAAAACTAGAGGCCGTAGATAATCTTAAAAAACAAGGATTTTTTGATAATTTGGAGAAATCATATGAAAAAATACTAAAAGAAAGTCTGATTGATACGGAAACCGCAAGAACGCTAAAATATATATTCTACAACGCAAAAACTGATAACGCTAATATCCAGCTTGATAGTTCGGCTTTGAATATTTTAGATATGGTAATAAAAATGCTAGAGATATCTGAAAAGGTAAATAAAGCAGGAAACAAAACTTGTATACAAATCTTCCTATCAGATGATGGCGAGCTAAGCCGTGATCCATGGGAAAAATTTAATTATTCGATGAAAAACAGTAGTCAAAGATTTAAGATATTACAAACTTTAAATAATGATTATATTGAAACTAGTAAAATAAGAGATAAGGTTGTAGCGAAAAGCTCGGTGGCTATTAGAAAAGATATAAATACTCTAAATAGTAAAATTAGTTATAGTCTAAAGTTAAACAAACCTTTAATTGAATCTAAGTCGGGTAGTGGATACCGCATAAATGAACGCTACGAATTAATTAAAGGATAAAAGTACCCCACAGGTAGAGTTAATAAGTCTAGAAAAAAGAGCTAATAATGGCTCTTTTTTTTGTAACCGAGGTCTATGTACGAGGGATGGGGGTACCGTGAGATACTTATAATATAATTTAACAGATAATAATATGATCAATCAAAAACTAAACATCGTGGAAGTTCCGATCAATGAGCTTCAAGCGTCAGATTATAATCCCCGTAAACATTCTCAGGACCAAGCAAAACAACTTGCAGAAAGCATTAAAAAATACGGTTTGGTTGATCCCCTGCTAGTCAACTCTGCCCCTAACCGTAAAGGCATCGTTATCGGCGGTCATTTTAGGCTAAAAATTATTAGAGAACTTGGTTTTACAGAAGTTCCGGTCGTTTTTATCAATATCCCTGATATTGAAAAGGAAAAAGAGCTAAATATCCGATTAAACAAAAATACTGGCGAATTTGACTGGGATCTGCTGGCTAATTTTAACGAGGTATTTTTAAAAAATATTGGTTTTTCAAGCGAAGAATTAGATGATGTCTTCGGTATGGAAGATAATCCGGAAATGTTTGATCTTCAAAAAGAGTTAAACAAATTAGACATAAAAAAAATTCAAATAAAGAAAGGCGACATATGGCAACTTGGCGACCATCGGCTTATGTGCGGCGATTCTACGATAGAAACAGACACGCTAAAGCTAATGAACGGCGCCAAGGCCGACATGTGCTTTACAGATCCGCCCTATATCCTTGATTACTTGAAAGGCAAGAAAAAGAAAGGCGAGGCCGTGACTGGCTTTGGTGCTAAGAGGGACCGCCGCTATCTTGAGACCGATTCCCTGCCACCAGACTTTACAGAGTTATGGATGAATAACGTAGCTAAAATTGCTCAAGAGAATTTTCATATTATTGTCTATGAAAATTGGAAAAACATCCGGACTATTTGGAACGAGGTAGAAAAACATTGGAAGGTCAAAAATATGATTGTTTGGCATTTACCTAATCGGATGCAAGGGTTTTCGGCTAAATATAAATTTTTTAATAAACACGACATCGCTATGGTGGGGTCATCAACTGATCAATTAAATATTGAGACAGAGGACAAACTACTGCAAAACGAATACGAAACTGCCCTTTATGCTATCGCTGGCAAGCCCCAATGGGAAGGTTATAAAAAAGGTAAAAAAATTTGTCCCACTGACTTTATTGAGTTTAATGCAGCCGACGAGAAATCCAGCGGCCAAGGCATTATTTTCGGCACAAAACCGACAGAAATTTTAATTCCCTACATCAAAGTACTGACCAAACGAGGCGACCTGATTATTGAACCTTTTGGCGGTAGCGGGTCAACTTTAATCGCTTCCGAAAAGATGGGCCGCTGCTGTTATCTGATGGAAAAATCGCCAGTTTATGCCGAAGTGATACGTCATCGCTGGGAAAAATTAACTGGCCATAAGGCGCAAATAATTTTATGAAAAAAGACCGACTAAAAAACATGTTTATAGAACAAGTCCGCAAAATTCCCATTATCCAAGTGGCCTGCGAGAGAGTCGGAATCGCCCGTTCCACCTTATATCGATGGAAGGAAGAAGATGAGGAATTTAATAAAGCGCTAGAAGAAGCTTTGACTGAAGGCGAGGCGCTTATTAATGAAATGGGCGAATCGCAGCTTATTTCATTAATCCGGGAAAAGAATTGGCAGGCAATATCTTTCTGGCTTAGGAAGCGTAGTCCAAGATTTAAAGATCGTGTGGAAGTTTCTGGAAAAATTGAAACTATCCAAAATGAGCTTACGCCAGAACAGCAAGCCATTGTTACCGAGGCTTTACATCTGGCATCTTTGGATATCAAAAATGGAAATAATAAAACAAACAATGAAAAATCTAATATCTCCGAGCCTGGCGGAACAAATGTTCAAGGATCGTAGTATCCGCATCGCCATAACTCGGCAATCACATATTTTCTTTTTCCACTTTTACTTTGCACATTACGTAAAGTATGAGACGGCTCCCTTCCAGAAAGAAATCTTTCATCTCTCAGAACGGAAAGATATAAAGAATCTTTTTGTCGTGGCTTTCCGAGGATCGGGGAAATCCACCATTTTAACCATGTCCTATCCAATTTGGGCTATTCTTGGCGAACAGGAAAAAAAATTTGTGTTAATTCTCTGTCAAACAAAAACACAAGCTAAGCAACACATGATGAATTTAAAACGTGAATTAGAAGGCAATCAATTACTCCAAAATGATTTAGGACCATTCCAGGAAGAAAGCGATGAGTGGGGTTCATCTTCGCTGGTCTTCTCGAATCTTAATGCCAGAATTACCGCCGCTTCCAGTGAACAAAGCATCCGAGGAATACGGCACAATCAATACCGACCCGGTATTATTATCTGTGATGATGTTGAAGACTTAGCTTCGGTAAAAACCAGAGAAAGCCGACGGAAAACACACCAGTGGCTGACTGGCGAAGTTATCCCCGCTGGAGATATTGATACTAGGCTAGTCATCGTAGGTAACCTCCTTCATGAAGATTCTCTTATTATGCGCCTGAAATCAGATGTTGAAGAAAAAAAAATTGATGGGATATTTAAAGCCTATCCGCTAATTGATAAAAACGGGAATATCGCCTGGCCCGGTAAGTATCCAAATATGAAGGCGTTGGAAACCGAGAAACTTAAATCCGGCAATGATATTGCTTGGCAGCGAGAATACCTGCTTAGAATCGTTTCGAATACTGACAGGGTGGTACACCCTGAATGGCTCCAGTACTATAATCCTGAAGAAAATCCCTGGGAAGATGACCATTACATTGACTATATTGGAATAGATCTCGCTATCTCTGAAAAAAGTAGTGCTGATTGTACAGCGATGGTAACATTAAAAATCTGCAACAAAGGAAACAAAAAATGGGCTTATGTAGCACCATATCCATTTAATGACAGGATCACGTTCCCTGAACAAGTAAATAAGATTAAGATGATTGCTACTTCTCGAAAAATCTATCGCTACCCCAGAATATTTATTGAAAAGGTTGCCTACCAGGAGGCCCTTATCCAGCAGCTCAAAAGTGGTGGATTGCAAGTCGAGGGAGTATCGCCACAGGGCGATAAGCGGGAGCGGTTGGCAATGACCACCGCAGCAATCAAGAATGGTCTCATAAAATTTCCAAAAAAAGGAACGGAAGAACTGATAGCCCAGCTCATAGGTTTTGGCGTGGAAAAGCACGATGACCTTGCTGACGCATTTTCCATCGCCGTAAACGAGTTTATTATATTTGTCAATAAACCAATACCGGGCGTTACTTTTCTCTAAACGTTGAATCTGAAACAATAGACTCACTGATATAATAATCCATCCGAGTTTTTGCGCCATCTAAAACTGGATCGTCAAAGGAATATTTCTGCAAAAAACAAATCCCCCGCCCTGAGTATTCAAATGTCTTATATAAATAACCCAGAAAAGTCCCGGTATAGCGATAACAACGGATACATCCACTTATTCGCTCTTTGATAAGGTCCGTATATCCCCGCCATTGCCGAAAATCATAACATCGATCAATCCATTCATCAACAATAAACATGAGCCATTTTATTATTTCCTGCTCGGCCAGCTCATTCCCCTTCTGGGCTATCCTAACAAGAGTAATAATAATCTTTTCGCGCAGTCGTTTATCTGCATCATCTAATGGTGTAATAAAAATATATAACTTTTCCTTGTACTTATTAATAATCAGATTCACTTCAATCTGACTTTCGTATCGCCTTAAATTTTTACGACGATATCGGACCCAGCGTTTCTGAAATTTTCTACTCAGTCCTTGCGTCATCTGGTCCCAATCAATATCGTCATTTTCGGTCCGACAATTAACCCGAAAATAGCTATATACTTTGGGCGCATGCATTAGTATCCAGGGACTGCTAAAAATCTGAGGCTGTTTTTCTTTAAGAATCTTATTAAGAGTTTTAACGGCCGCACCAAAATTCATCTTAATTCGCGCCATAATCTATAACCCTAATAGCTGTTTCTTCTTGGCCATAAACTCTACTTCCGTGATAACACCCTTATCACGTAGCTCCGCAAATTTTTCTAAGTTGTCCGCATCACTTTTTGCCGGAATCCCGCCTTTAGCTTGGCTGACTCTCTGTTCAATTAACTCTTTAGCCTCCGCAAACAATTCATTGTTTTTCCCCCAACTTTGAAAATTAACGCTATTCTCGTCTGTCGCCGATTGGAAAAGCCCACCCTTAGCCTCAGATCCTCCGGCAAGCGTGAGTTGAAGGTAGCCGGCTACCATCCCCGCCTTTTTGAGCTGAATTGCGACAATAGAGCTATAGGGGATAGTTTTATCTCCTCGCAACATGCCACCACCAAGGAAGAATCCTTTAGCCCCTCTTTTTATGATCACTCCGGTGTCGGTCAGAATTATGGTGCCATTATAACCCTTATATTCTTGTTGGTTCATATATTTGTTAGATTATTTTATTAATATGGTTATTTCGACCTTTGCAATACCTTAGCTTCATTTTAGGATATTGCGAAGGCTGAGTTACCAACAGGGCAAATCTCAAGACCTTTTGGAGATTTTGAGGCTATTTATTATATCCGTAGCTCTGTTTGATTAGTTCCATAACGGCCTCAATATTTTCGCTTCGTTCCAGTTTTACCTCATAGTCGCCATTACCCCAATGCCCGATAAATTTCGGTTTGGTAAGATCACGGGCCAGCCCCTTCGGATCTGCCAATTCTCCGCTCGGCACATTTAGGAACAACTTAAGGGAATCTTTTAATATTACAACATCAACAAAATTAGTCGTCAGCTTATAGGCAATATATTTCGCTTTCGGCTCTTCGATAATAGTTTCATCAAGTGCGGATATTTTTTCTTTTATACTGGCAAATAGTTCACGGGTGGCCTTGCTGGCTACTTTTAGATGGTCATCGGCAGTATAATGAATCTTATCTTTGAATACGTGTTTTTCACTTTTTACAAAAATCTCCGAAGTGGATATTTTTACTTTTCTCTGACTCTCCGGCTCGACGAGAAGAATATCGTTTTCATAAATCCGATATCGCAACAATTCGATATCCATGGGCAACAGGTCGGCGGTGTCCAGATCAAACTTGTTATAACTCTCTGCCACACAAATCACCCGTGGTGAGGCCCAGTCAATTTCGGTGTTAATTTTCGTCTTACGCACTAATGTTTCAAAGGCGTCTTTATGATCTAAAAGCCAGCGAAGATAAGATAGCCCCTGATTAATTACATTATCATTCTGAGATCGCTTGTATTCAATGATTACGGGCGAACCGTTGTTGTCGATCCCTACCGTATCAATCCGACCACCGAAACTGGTTGAATACTCGGTCGCTAAAAATTGGATATTCAAAATTTCATCGAGATTTTTCTCAAATAATTTCTGTACGTCCTTCTCCAGACCGACTTTGATGGTTGGTATCTTTTTCGCTATTCCGTCTTTAGTAAAAAATAACGCCATAAATTTAAGTTATGGCGCGGGTATTTACAGAAACACTAAACCCCGCGCTAGCTAGGTCTTGCGACCCCGCACCAGTTTCCCGATACGGCCCAATGACGAGTTGCTGAACGCAGGGTTCAGTATCGTCATTGGGGCTTTGAGCCATGCCGCACCTTAGTTAAAAGGCAGGGTTTAGGCTACTCATATTCAATTTTCATCTTAATAATATCAGAGTTTTTAAGTCCTGACAATGGATTCTTTGAGATTTTGTCAAAAAGTTACCTACAGGTTGTCTACAAAAAAAATACCTTCAGATTTTGAGGGTATTTCTTTAAAAATATATGTTTAATTAACTCCTTGCGATATTTCCGCTTCTATTTTTCCCTTTTCTCTATCTACCTCTTCATGAGAAAAATATAGTTCTTTCCAATCACCAAATATTTCATAAATATAACCTCTATCTTTTGTCATCTCTAGACTCAGCCGCACACGAGCCAGTAGGTCTAAGGCATCTGATCTAAGATCATCTAGCTTACCTAACAGCACATCTTCCCAACTTGAAATTAAAAAATCATTACTTGTTTTATCTACCACTTTACCAGCCAAAAAGGTATCTTCAAATCTAGTGAGTGCGCGATCTATCATCGAAAAATCTTCATTAAAACGACCTATCGATAAATTATAACTGAAATATTTATTTACTAGCTCAATATCGGCTAACTTTAAGAATATGGGATCTATTTCTTTGAATTTAATAAAACGAGAGCCAACCAATGCTCCGTCCTTCAAAATTCTAACTATAGTATCGCCAGTTGTTTTTACAGTGCCTATCGCATCTATATGGTTGTTGAGTAAACGGTCAAGGTGCACGAGAGAATTCCAATGCTCCTTGAACCTATCTCGCCTTTTTATTAAATAATCCATAATAAGACCAAAAATAAAAGCAAAAAATGCCCCTAAAAATAGCCCCCAAAATTGACTATTGCTGGAAGTAGCCACTGTCTGATTTGTATAATAATGCCAATACATACCAATACTTTAGCAAATTATTGAAATTTATAAAAGAAAAGTTATCTACTTCTTGTCTACTTAAAGGGTCTGGACTTCCCCGTCACTTTGCGTCATTCATATGGTTGTAACCAATAATCATATGGACCAAACAACTACCACCCTAGAGCCAAAAACGGCCATCCAGGGACAAAATAAGGCTAATTTGGGGATATCACCACCCGAAATGAAGTATTGCTTATACGCCCGTAAATCAACGGAAGAAGATGAAAAGCAAGCTCTTTCCATAGATTCACAGATTAAGGAGATGTTGGAGATGGCGGTAAGAGATAATATACAAATAACTGAAATCCGAAAGGAGAGTCATTCGGCCAAAGACTCTGGCCAAAGGCCTGTATTTAATCAGCTAATATCAGATATCAAAAAAGATCTCTTTAATGGTATCCTCTGCTGGGCACCTGATCGATTGAGTCGTAATGCTGGCGACCTGGGGGCAATAGTCGATTTAATGGATCAAAAGAAAATAATAGAAATTAGAACCCATGGCCAAAAATTTACTAATAGCCCTAATGAAAAATTTCTACTGATGATACTAGGCTCTCAAGCCAAACTTGAAAACGACCATAAGGGTGAGAATGTAAAACGAGGCTTAAGAGCTAAATGTGAACACGGATGGCGACCTGGCCGGCCGCCCATTGGTTACTTACATGATAAATATGCGGACAAGGGCGATAAAAAAGTTTTTCTTGATCCTAAACGAGCACCGATAGTGAAAAAAGTTTTTGAAAAAATAGCTCATGAACAATTAAGCTGTAGAAAGGTGCACGCCTGGCTAACAAACGAAACTGATTTCAAGACTAGAAACGGTAAATCCATGGTATTAAGCATGGTACAAAGGATGATAAAGGAACCATTCTATTATGGTGAATTTGAATACCCTGTTGGCAGTGATAAATGGTATAAAGGCGGTTATGACCCTATTATCTCTAAAGAGCTATATACCAAGGCTAATGAACAATTAAGTAGGAATAATATCTCTAGACAAGACTGTAAAGAATTTGCCTTTACTAAACTTATCAAATGCGGCCACTGCGGGTCAGGAATAACAGCTGATGAAAAATTTAAAAAACTAGTTGACGGGTCAGTTAGAAGATACGTTTATTATGGCTGCGCGAGATCAAGAAATGTTAACTGTAAAGGCGGATATATCAGAGAGGAAGAAATGATTGAACAGTTAACTCAAGTAATTGATAATCTTAATATTAATGACCTAGGCTTAAAGCGACAATTCAATGAGGAAATAGAACGCTACTATAAATTCAGTAAAGGAATACTAGGCGCGAATGAATTAGACTTTAACAAGCAAAAAGATATTGATATGAGAAACTATGCTAAATATGTGCTTAGAGAGGGGTCAATTCTTGAAAAACGGGAGGTTTTAGGGTGTTTAGAGAGCAAATTAGTTATGAAAAATAAAAAAATATTTAAAATATCTTTAAAAATTGAATAACTTTAAATTTTCTTGCTCAATAACTATTATTAATATATAATATAGAAAGAAAATCGAAAATCATTCGTTATGCTAACAAAAAGACAAAAAGAAATACTTGACTATATAAAATCATATCAAAAAAAATGTGGTTATTCGCCGTCACTAGAAGAAATTAAGCTTAATTTTAAATTATCATCAGTATCCACAATTCATTTTCATATTAAAAAACTTCAAGAGAAAGGGATGCTTAATAAATATGAAAATCGACCAAGGACTATATCTGTAATAAAAGAAAAAGGCGTGATACAAATTCCTTTAATAGGAAAAATATCAGCTGGTCAACCGATAGAGGCTATTGAAACATTGGATGAGCAGATAGCTATTCCACGTGATGATATAAATATTAATCATAAACATTATGCTCTAAAAGTAGAGGGTGATAGTATGATTAATGAAGGTATATATAATGGGGATATTGTTATTATCAGAGAGCAATCTTATGCTGAGAACGGGCAAACAGTCGTTGCAATTATAGATGACAACCAAGCAACATTAAAAAAAATATACAAGGAAAAAGGCAGAATTAAACTTCAACCAGCAAATCCTACTCTATTCCCTTTTTATAGAAAAGAAGTAGAAATTCGTGGAGTTGTTGAAAAGATAATTAGAAAAATTGAAAATGAAGAAAATATCAATAAAGATAAACAAGAAAAAATAAATTCAAAAAAAGTTGAAACATCAAATTCGGACTCTATTTTTCTAAATAACAACATCCAACTAAATAAAATATATAATATGGATTGTTTTGATTTAATGAAAAATATTAAAGACAATTCTATAGACCTAATATTCGCAGATCCTCCATACAACTTAAGTAAAAGTGACTTCAAAATGAAATTCGTTAAATCTGGTGGCACAGATTTAACTACAAATAAAGGAAAATGGGATAAATTCACCGACTCAGATTTTGAGGAGTTTACAAAAAAATGGCTCCAAGAATGTTTTAGAATTTTAAAGAAGAATGGGGCCATATGGGTGGCTGGAACTTATCACAATATTTATTTGACAGGATATCTAATGAATAAGATTGGATTTGATCTATTAAACGAAGTTTTATGGCACAAATCAGACGCAACGCCAAATCTTTCTTGCACAAGATTTGTTGCAGACCATGAAAATTTTATATGGGCAAGGAAAGGAAAGGGCAATATCTTCAATTACAAAATAATGAAAGATATAAATGGCGGGAAACAAATGCGTTCAATATGGACAAAGGGGAAAACAACCGGAGGCAAAAGAATGCATCCGACACAGAAGCCAGAATGGCTATTAGAGAGAATAATAAAAGCAACATCGAATGAAGACCATATCGTGTTTGATCCTTTTATGGGATCAGGGACAACAGCAGTAATAGCTAAAAAATTAAAAAGACAATATCTAGGCTCAGAGCTAGATAAGGACTACTTTGAACAAGCAAAAAGTAGGATTAAAAATACTTAAATATGCATTATTTAGTTTTAGGGGATGCCCTACAAAAAACAAAATTAATAGATTTTAAAGTTGATACCGCAATTGTTGATCCTCCATACAACACAGCAAACAAAAATACAAAAATTCTAAAAGGACGTAAAGCCAGGTCATCTGATTTTGGTAAATGGGATTATTTTGGAGATGAAGAATATTTAATCTTTACAAAAAAATGGATAGAAGAGGTTTCAAAAAAACTAAAAGATAATGGAAATCTCTTAATCTTTTGTAAAATGGAATATATAAGTGATATTAAAAGAATATATGAAAATATTGGCTTTAAACATCATGGCACTATTATCTGGCATAAAACTAATCCAGCTCCTCAAATAAGAAAAAATGGATTTCTGTCCTCATGCGAAGCTGTCCTCTGGGCAACAAAGGGTTTTGATAATACTAAAATCTCATATACCTTTAACTTCTCTAAACAAAATGAAATGCATAACTTCATGGAATCACCGATTTGCATGGGTAAAGAACGCACCAAGCACCCAACCCAAAAACCAAAAAGAATATTGAGTCATCTAATAAATATATTCACAAATAAAGGCGACTGGATATTAGACTGTTTTGCTGGAAGTGGCACGTTAGCCGAAGCAGCAGACGATTTAGAGAGAAACTCTATAAATATTGAAAATGACAAAGAATATTTTAAGATATTAACCCAAAGACTAGAAAAAATTAAAAATAAAAAAGTGTTAAAAACCGGAAAAATTATCAAAAGGAAATCTAAAAAATAACACAAAAAAATCGGCATTAGCCGATTTTTTTTATTCTAAAATTGTAACTGTAATTCTTCAAAAGTCTTATCATTCCAATTAACACACCAGGCTTTTCTTTCTCCTTTTTCATTTAGGCCTAAATAAACGTCTGGAATTCTTATACTATTCTTTATCTTTTGATCATAAAATGTTTTTATAATTTTATCCTTATTTAATGTTTCTTCCGCAAAAATCCAAACGTTATTAAAGGCACTATTTGTATTATGGCCATGATCAATATAATTTTTCCAATCATGTTCTAATTCTAATTTCTGCTTTGTACCGCCAGAAAAAGTTAACTCAACATCTGGCCCCCCAGAACTGATAACTTTTACACCAACAACATCTTTATTATCTATTGAAAATTTTTGACTCCACTCTAAGAATAGTCTTAAAAAATTACTAAATTCATCCTCTCTCAAAACCTTTCTTTCCGTTTCTTGTTCGCAGTATTTTAAACTTAGTGCTTTCCAAACATAATCAAGTCTAGTTTCAATATTTTCATGTTCTTTAGAAAAACACGTCAAAGAGTCGGAAAGACTATGCAGTGGATAATTATTACCATCAATATCACTACATTGTTTCGTTGCTAAATTAACATTTAGTAGTAAAGGTTTGTTGGGGTATAAATCTTCATTTTTAATTGCATAAATTTCACTCCAAGAATTTTCTTTTGTTGGAATAACTAAAAGTGGGTGTATATTCCTTTTTTTAAACTTTTTTCCGCTCCACAAATTAATAAGACTAAATTGTAAAATATTATTATTTGAATCAATAAAGTTATTTAATAAGCTTCTAACAAAAATCTGCCCAGAGCTACTTCTACAAACAGCTTCTTTTTTAAAATTATCATTATCCCTTATTAATGGGATATTAGGATTTCTTTCTAACATTACTTTAATATGAGCTTGATCCTCTTTAACCTTACGCATCCATGATTCCGTTTCTAACAAATCCCTTAACTTCTCGTCATTCGTATTAGCAGACAAATCCGTTCCATTTAATATAATTTGACTATTTACAATAGCATTAATTAAACGATCATCTTTACCTATGCCATAGTAGTTTATAATTTGAGAATCTCTTTTAACTAAACCCTTAAACGTTAACAGGGTGGAAAGATTACCTCTAATTCCGCCAAAATTGGTATCATTTAAATATTTATAATCCTTTTTATCTTGTCTTGAGCGAACAAAATCAGTTTTATATTTATTAAATAAAATGGCCAAATCATTTGTATTAAAAAATGTCTTACGATAAAAACTCGCCACATCAAGAGTTAAATATAGTATTCTTGGGATTTTAACTTTATACATAAATTTATATATTCTTTATCTTTTCTTTATAATCCCATAAACACCCAAAAAGGTCAAATAAAACTAAGGTTACTTAATTAAAGCTACATTTCTCACCATTATCTAAACCGAGTATTGCCACGTGTCTGAAAAAATTATGCCAACTTTCGTTTTGTTTTTCCCAATCAATTGTTCCATGCGTGGCTCCTAATAACTCATTTTCCTTGTATTTCTCACATTTTCTGTTTTTGAATGTTTTGTCTAATGATAACTTTAGAAAATAACGAGAATCATAACGATTACGATAAATCAGAACCAAACTACCCTCTGTATCTAAAATTAAACTAGACAAATCTGGCTCATAAAGAACAGAGCCTAATACTTGTTTTCCATCTCTAATCGTATAACGACCTATAAGCACATTAAAAGGAAAGACTGAAAGTTCCGGCTTATCAACTAACCCTAATGGCTTAGGAATAAAACCAACGAAACCCCTCAACCTTGGGTCATTCATATCTATTTCATTTTTCATAGATTTAATTATTAATAATAAAAAAGCTCTTCCCAATAAAGGAAAGAGTTTTTATTTATAAAAATAAAAAATCGACCTTTATCTTCCCCTTGTTGGGCTAGAATTAGCACCTTCCGAATGGATTACTCCGGGGTTGCTGGCAGGTCATAGGGCTAGTTCCCTCGCTGCACTCTTTATAAAACGATTATTCAATTGTAATTAAATTATAGCAAAGATTTTTCAGCTTGGCGATAAACATCTTCCAGTTCGGCAACTATTGGATTATTTAATCTCGTCTTCATAAACTTCAAGATTTCTTGATAAAGCCAGAGTTTTTTCTCTTTCGGAGAGTTAAAATGAGTCCAAAGCTCTTTTCCTTTTTCTTTATACGCGTCCATCATTGATTGGAGATTATGAATTTTATCAGCACAGCAAACCAACAAAGATTCATCACTATCATATTCTAGTCTGGCTAGATATTTAAGTTTTCTGACTTCCCAGGTAGCCTTATCGTCACTTTCAACGTTTGGGTTTTTATCTTCACTAACACCTTTGACTATTTGAGCAACTCTTTCACTAAAGTCTCTAACTAAATCATTGTAGTAGTAGCCTTTAACGTCTTCTAGAACATCATGCAGAAGGCCACCAACTATTATATCCTCATCATCGGTATAATTACTTAATATCCAGGCAACCGAAAAAGGATGACTTATATACGGTAATCCAGAGTCACCTTTTCTAGTTTGTCCTGAATGCAAACGACTGGCCAGATTAATTGCTTGTTGTATTTTTGTTGTATAAATCATAAATTTTAATGTTAATCTTTTTCTAGCCAATAAACTTTTGGCACATCAGTAGTCGATGGAAAATCACTTCGCAGGCAGGGTCTAAATTGTAACAACCCAAAGACATTAGTTTTCCTAAGCCTTTCTATATCCTCATCTGTTTCCACCGGGATAAGAGTCGTGTACTGGGGGTCATTCCCATTCTCATAATCTATCCACTCATAAAATTCTTTAAAATATAGTTGCCCACACTCTTTGCATTTTACTAATCTTCTAGAGAAATGACCATCTTCTTCATAAGTTTTAATAAGCTCAAAATTATTATAATCTAAGCTATCGCTACTAGGATTATTCCATAAATGACATTGAATTGGCTCTTTCATAATAATCTCTTCTTGTGCAACTCCTTGATTATTCCTCTCTTGAGATATTTCCTTTAGCGCTTTCTCTTCCGCTAGTCTGTACACTTCATGAGCCTTCAAACACTCCTTGTTTATTTGTTCCAGGGATTTTCCCTCCGTTGATATTAAATACATTAATTTTTTCATATTTGATCACCACCTTTCTAGCTTAACCACAAAAAAAGCGGCTAAGAGATTTACCCAAAAGATATTGCTATCTCTTAGAATGAAATCTCCCAACCGCTTTAACGATTAGTCATTTATTACATCTGACTCTCAGCAGATTTCCCTGATTGCCTATTCACTTAGAGTGAAAGAAATAAATGGTGCTTTTATACTCCGCACTAGAGTTTGTATTGTTAACTACATTATTAGTATAACTGATAATTAACCAAAAGTCAAATTTAAATTATTTTAATTTGGAATTATACGAATAAGTTCTTTCCAAATCATATACATGGCATATGTATCTAAACAGCAGTATTTTAGTAGATTTGCGGCGACTACTTGCTGTTCTTCTATGGGCTTATTACCGAAGATCATATTATACCAAGCTTCCATCGCTGCGCCACCCTCTTGAATTTCTAAATCTTTATAACTTAAATTTGGAGCTAAAATAGGTAAAACTTTTTTTATAGACACTTTACCTTTAAAACCAGGATGAACAAATAACTGTTTCTGAAAAATTTCCATTAAATCATATATTCTCTCATTGATATCTCCTAAAAAATTAGCATCTTCTGGATGGCGTTCTGCTAATTGAGAATTAATACTTTTTTCAAACCTTTTACTCCAAACTATAACACTTCCCTCCGGGCCAATAAATTCCTTTAATTTAGCAATGACACTTTTCGATGGATCAGTGTTCTCAGTATGCAAATATTCAAAATGTTCTAATTCTGCATTAGGGCTTTGTAATACATGCAAGGAAAACTGAAAAGGAATTTGCTGATAAGGCTTAAATCCTTTAAAAAGGGGTATGGCGGGAGGATATGTTTCGTAATCTAAAAAATATAAAGGATACACTAGTGACTCTAATTCACTTTTTATTGACTGTAAATCAATAATTGGGGTCTGCGACACATAAACATCTTTTTGATTTTGCTGAATATCGGTTAATTTCATATCATCAGGAACATCAGCAATATCATAAATTCTTGAATCAACTAGCTCAACTAATTTCTTTTTACTTGTACCAATTCTTGATAAGTCGTGAATAGAATATTCTGGAACATCGGGATAAGAGTAGCTGAAGGTGGAACAATGATTACTTCTGCCTAGATATATACACTGACATTCTAAAGCATTCTTATCTTTCTGGAACAAAGCCTTAGAAGCTATTTGCATCCTTGCTCTAGTCGACTCCAATCTATTATCAACTTGCTCACTTATATTTTCTTTAATAAAGAGATCGGTAACATTGATTTCGTCTCCTCTGATATATTCTTTATTTAAATGAATTAGATATATCTGTCCCAACTTAACACCAGCGTCTCCTAATACTACAGCCTGGAAGGTGGTATCTTCAATATGATCAACAGAATTTTCATTTTCATCTAAAGTATTTGTACCTTTTATTTCATACAAATTCCAGCAATCATTATCAGCATCATATTCTAGAACATCATTTCTTACTAGGAACTTATCACTTATAAAAGTTGATTGAAAAATAACAGATTTTTTTTCTTTTAAGTAGGAATTTGTTATATTACACGCACTTTCTCCAAATTCAGATATTAATACCCCTTTTGGAAATAATTTACGCGCCCAAGATTCAACTAAATTACCTTTAGCGACTAGACTCTTATCAAAATCAGATAATTCAAACATCCCCTTAAGCTCTGGTTTATTTAACTGAAGCCAAGCATTCTTAGCGCACACACAAAACTGCAAATAAGTTGTTTTAGTGATTAGCTGCATATATCTTGTTTGTATCCATTATATTATTTTTTATTCACGCCTATCAATTTAATTGGTTTTGGGAGAGATATTTCTTCCATGCATCTCAGGGAAAAGTTGTCAGTCATGCCAGAAATATAGTCTACAACCATATCAGAGGGGGATGTGTGCGTTGACAAATAAAAATCTTTATTTTTCTGTATTACTTTTCCAAATGAAGCGGCCATATCACCATTTTCAGAATATTTTTCGTAATTATCACCGATTCTAGAATATAAACCTATCAAATGATTATACAAATGGAAAATAATATTTTTTGTATGTTTTTTATATTCTATAATCTGGGGGTGTTTGTATATTTCGCTATAATTAAACTCCTTTAATATAACCATTGCTTTATAAACATCACTCGAAAACATGATGCAATCCTTATCAGAAGAATAATTAATAACATCAAGTATTAACTTATTTATTATGGACGCATTACTGACATGACCTTTGCCATCATCAAAAATCTTCTTTGCGTCATTGGGAATATTATCTTCAATAATAAATCCAGCCATTATTGCATCTTCGATATCCCTTCCTAAATAAGATATCTTATCTGAAAATCTAACGATACAACCCTCAAAAGATGATGGCACTGTATTTAAATTAATTATTTCATTAAGATTTTTTTCTGAATTAACTGGCCTTAATTCTTGTTCAAATTTTTCTCCATTATGAGAAATGATTCCATCCTTTACGCCATATGTTAGATTTAACCGATAAATATGTTCTACGACTCTATAGCCTTGAACTTCATGATAAAACTTTTTTCCAGAAGCTTCTGAGAGAGCATCTTCCCCAGCATGACCAAATGGAGCATGGCCAAGATCGTGACCAAGCCCAATTGTATAAGCCATTTCTTCATCTAAAACCCATCCCTTCTTTTTTAACCCTATACATATAGTTTTGGCTATAGTGGCGACATGAATTGCATGTTCGATCCTGGTACAAATATGATCATTCTCTGGAGAAAAAAATACCTGAGTTTTATTCTTTAACCTTCTAAATGGCAGGGAGTGAATTATTGTTGTTTGATCGTGAAAAAATATACCCCTTGGATCATCTAATTCATTAGGTTTTGGATTTGTCCGTTTTTGATATATAGCTTCATCTAAAGGATTTTTCATATTATAAATCAGACAATATTTATAAAAAAATACTCAAATTATATATATTATAGCTTAATAAGAATATATTTGAAACTATATTTTAAGGAAATAAACCCAGGAATCGGATTCGAACTAAGAATCTCCTTTATTTACGGCTCTTTCTACTAATTTGACTCCAACAAAAAAACATGACCTAAATCATGCTTTCTTGTTTTTTTGCTAGTTTTACGACAAATATGTCGGTCTACAGCACAAAAAGTGTGTTGGCTCGGGGACAGGGATTCGAACCCCGATTAAATGGACCAGAACCATTCGTCCTACCATTAGACGATCCCCGAATACGATAAATAATATAATCTATTTATCTTCTTTTTTCAAGTCATCCGCTTTAGGACGCATCAAAGGAAACAAAGTAACCTCCCTAACCGGTTTATCAACCAAAAAGGCAAATAATCTTTCGCCAAAGCCAAAACCACAAGTAGGAGGAATACCATGTTCCAACATCTCCACAAATTCCCAATCCGGCATCATCGCCTCTTTATCCCCTCTATCAATTAAAGTCTGCTGTTCTTCAAAACGCTGACGCTGATCAACCGGGTTATTCAATTCGGAGAAACCATTCCCTATCTCACTCCCAGCAATAATAATCTGAAAACGTTCAGTCAACTCTGGGTTATCGGTCTTAGCTTTCGCTAAGGGAGAAACTAACTTAGGATGATTAATTAGAAAAACTGGACCGGCAATATTCTTCCGACAATATTTCCACAGCGTATCAGTTAATCTTTCCTTATTATCTCCCTCATATTTAACTTCTAACTTTTCCAAAACCGCAATCATCTCTTTTTCCGTAGCTTTAATAACATCCACCCCTGTTTGTTTAAGAACTTCAGCACGATAATCTATACGTGGCCATTCTCCCGCCAAATCATATTCAAACCCCTTAGTAGTAAACTTAGTTTTTCCAAAAACTTTTTGAGCAATATCCTGATATAACTCTTGTGCCAGTTTCATGCCCATTTCATAGTCAGCATAGGCCCAATAGAATTCCATGTTGGTAAATTCCTGTAAATGATCAGGGCTAGAGCCTTCATTACGATAAACTCGGCCAATTTCAAAGACTCTTTCATACCCGGCCGCCATCAAACGCTTTTGCCAAAGTTCACCTACGGAAATACGCATAAAAACATCCAAGTCAAAATCATTATGATGGGTCTGAAAAGGATTAGCCTCAGCGCCACCGGTAGTAGTTTCTAAGGTTGGGGTTTCCACTTCAAAGAAACCATGACTTTTCATAAATTCCCTTGTCACCTCCCAAAACCGTGATTTTTGGCGAAACAATTCTTTTAATTCCGGGTTTAACAATAAATCTAAATAACGTTTACGTAATCGCTCATCTTCATTTTTTAAACCATACCAAGCGTCAGGAATAGGTAATAAAGCTTTAGTCAGTAATTTCCAGTCTACAACCATCAAACTTTGTTCACCACGGGCGGTAACAAAACAATGACCACTGACCTGAATAAAATCAGCGACATCAATAAATTTTACAAAATTTTTAAAACTATCTGCGCCCAAATCTTTTTTAGAAATAACTAACTGTATAGAACCAGAAGCATCCTCTAAATTAGCAAAAACCAAATTACCATGCTCTCTTTTAGCGCGTAAACGACCCACGATATTAAAGTCTTTAGCCGCTTTTTCATGCTTAGCAAAATTACTTAAAACCGCGGCTATTTCATAGTCGCGTTCTACTTTAGCCGGATAAGCAACAAGTCCGGTGCTAGTCAGCGCCTCTAATTTTTTGAGGCGTTCATCTCGCTCGCTGGCTGAATTTTTTTCCGCAGAATTATCTGCCATATTTTTATTCTATCTTGGTAATTTTAAATTGAAGTAATCCGCCCGGAGTTTCTACTTCTACTTCGTCCCCCTTATGTCTGTGCAAAAAGGCAACTCCCAGCGGTGATTCATTAGAAATTTTTCCTCCCACCGGGTCAGCTTCGTTAAAACTCACAATGGTATATTGTTTTTCGCCGCTCGCTGTTTTTACTGTCACTTTAGATCCCATAGCCACTTCATCATTAGAATTAGTACTCTCTACTACCGTCACATTTTTTAAAGTATTAGAAATTTCCAAAACTCGACCTTCGTTCAGGGCTTGAGAATCTTTGGCTTCACTATATTCAGCATTTTCGCTTAAGTCCCCTAATTCCTTAGCACGTTCAATGCGCTCGGCAATCTCTTTTCGCTTAATAGTAGACAAGAATGTCATCTCATCTTTTAATTTATCGTAACCTTCTTGAGAAATTATTTGATCATTCATATTTTATCTATTTATATTATAGAACTTTTGATTAATTACTGTCTAATATACTTTATTTAACCAAATTAAACAAGAGCCGGCGATAATGGCTCCAATGCCGAGAGGATGGTTTAAATAGGGAGTAAAAAAGTTTGTAACTGCCAAAAAAACAAGAGCAGCACCAATACCAAACCATAGATAATTATTTTGTTTAAGGCCTTGCTGCCAGGCCGCCGACAAAATCTGCCACAATAAAATTAAATAAGCCAAGAGACCGGCTAGGCCCAATTTCAACCAGATATCTAAATAACCCCATTCAAAAGCATAAGTAGTATATTGACCACTAGGATTATTTTCCAGTACTCGCGGGTCACTGGAAAAATAAGTGACAGTCGCGCCATAACCTTGACCGAACAAAGGTTCTTTTAAAATAGCCTGGCTAAGAACCGGCAACAGCGACCAACGTGACACTAAAGCTGCCTCCCCGCTGGCCGTAACCCGGGATACTAATTCGGATCTAAAGTTAGAGCCACCGTTAATATTCCAATAAGGCCAAGCGGCCACTAAATAAATAATCAAGAAAGACCCTAAGAGTGATAGAATCGCCCAGCTGACTACCGACATCATCTTTTTAAAG
>Ga0172380_10002922_pt1 | contig 24847 bp, 27 predicted proteins | sample Leawe162metaG_FD_119747 | JGI IMG/M metagenome (GOLD analysis project Ga0172380, IMG submission 119747) | Leachate microbial communities from a municipal landfill in Southern Ontario, Canada - Leachate well 162 metaG | ecosystem: Engineered > Solid waste > Landfill > Unclassified | place...
AGCACGAGTGGAAGTTTGAGTAACCGATTCAAAGCCACTGGCTGGCTTGCTGCCGCTTGCTTGACTAGTGGCTGAGACAGTTTCAACTCCAATAATTTTTCCGCTTTTGTCGACAATGCCGTCGGTTCTTAGAGAAACTTGAGCCACGCTCTGGAATCCGGATGATTGGCCGATAGAAGCAACTTCGACTCTGCTGCTCAGTGCCGAAGATGTCGGCACCGTAGCCACAGTCTCGACGCGAGTTGTCACTGGGCTGGCGTCTTTTGCTGCTAGTGCTGTTGTTGTTGCAGTTGTGTCTTTTGCTGGCGCAACTGGACTGCTCAAATCGCGGGCAACAGTAGTTGTTGCGGCCAAGGGTGATGGCTCAATCTTCACACCGGGTGTGCTTTCTTTCACCACTAAATCGCTGGCTTTGATGACCGGCACAGCAGATTTATCAACGACCTGAGCCGTTGTCACCTGTGCTGCTTCAGCACGAGTAGAAGTTTGAGTAACTGAATCAAAGCCAGTGCCTGGCTTGCTGCCACTTGCTTGGCCAGTGGGTGAGACAGTTTCAACTCCAATAGTTTTTCCGCCCTTGTCGACAATACCGTCTGTTCTTAGCGAAACTTGAGCCACACTTTGGAAACCAGAACCCAATGGTGCCGCATCAAGAGCACCTGGGGCTGAAGCCGATACTGCGAGTCTTTTCAAAACAGACTCACCATTTCGCACTGAACTATTTACATCATTGCTCGTCTGCCGCGCTGAGTCAGTGAAAGATGAGGCTGGTGCACCAGGATCGTGAGTAACTATTTCAACTTGAGGTAATTTGGTTGGCGTGCAAGTAGAATCATTGCTTCCTGCATAGCCAGTCGTGCAGGAGTAAGCACTTACTTTGGCCCATGGGTCGCCGCCGTTTGACTTGCCTTTGTCTGATTGATCGTCGCCTTGCTCTTTTGTTTCGAGCGAATGTTTGCGATCGTGCTTAGTTAAACCATCACCATCGGCGGTGGCTCCAAAATGATCCATCCTGTTACCCTTGTGTACGCGCGCAGCAACTAAGCTTGGCAAACAGTCAATCAACCATTCGCTTTTGCAAACCGCTCGTGTATGTATTCGATATAGCTATAGGTATTCAACCACTGTGGCAACACCCCCAAACCCTTGCTGAGATTAAATCAGCGGCCTTGTCGTGTTGACAACAGAGTGTGTCCGATAAGGTAAAAAGAAACTTGGTTCGCTGTTATTAGAAACGTCACAGGCTAAGGCTTGTAATTTTTAAACCCGCAAAGATGAATCTTGATCAGAAAAGATACTTGTACTGAATTTTGCTGACTAAAGGCTTTTTATTGACTAAGCCCTTTTACGAGATCTTCAAGAGCCTGCCGATTTTTTTGAGAGACTATTACTTCTTTTAGATTTTCTGTGCGTTTATAGCCCTTGGGATACTCAAAATCACTGTCCTTGTAGGGGATTTTCTTCCATGCGGTGAGGTAGAGGTAGCAATTATCGGACGGTTTGCCGCGAAGGTTCTTCACAGACAGCCAGGGAATGGCCTTCTGCAGTTTTGCTCTGTCCTCGCTCTTTTGTGTTGCTTTTGCTACTGCTTGTTCCGGCCGTAAAATCTTTAACGGTATGGCTTCAATTGCCGGTGTACGGAAATATCTGGAGACCATGTCGTTGACTTGCGGGACTGTCTTTAACCCATCTGCGACCCAGAATATGGAGCCATCGCTGAGTTGATATTTAAGGCAACTGAGGCCTAATAGTTTGTCTTTTCCTAAGACGGCAAATTTTGCTTTTTTCTTTGCCTTTGCTTTGGTCTTGTTTGAGAGCATTGATGATGGATCAAAATAGTCTAGAGTTGATTGCCATTCTATTTTTTCGCTCTCTCGATAACAAGAAACCTTCCAGTTCGGTGCCTTTGTCAGCACAACTCCGCCATTGGACGTATTGATAATTTTGATGGCATCTGGTGCAACGAAGTAACGATACTTGCCACTGCCAAACTGCTGGCAATCGAAAATCCATACTGTGTCAGCTTTGGCTGCTGCGTAGGTTGCTGAGCAAAAACCATTTGAAAGCGAGAGGAATAGTGCGAGGACGACCTGGGTTCGAATCTTTTGTGTGGCAACTTTATTCACGAAGTATACTCCTGCGGAATTCACGCCATTGGCTACCGAGTACGAGCACAACAGTAGTTTTTGCAGATCTGGAGAGGACGCCGAGGAGGTCAACATAAGGTCTTTTCATCGCAGCTGCATAAATCAATTATTTGTAAGTTCTATCAGCATTGGCTCTGGCCGTATCAGCCGCATACTGTGCGCTGTCTGCTGCGGCTCTGGCTGTGGCATAGTAGCCACGTGTTGCCGCCGTAGCGTTGCTAGACTGTGCTTTGTAATAAGCGGCATCAGCTTCACGGCGGGCTGCGGCTGCGGCATAATAGGCCGTGTCAGCATTTTGTGAACGGGAGTAGTGATCGCCATAATATGAGCTGGAAGCAGCATTGCGGGCGACGCCAGCTTGAGTTTGGGCGCGACTGGCGTTGCCACTAGCATCGCCTGAACTAGAGTCTGCTGAATCACCAAACATAGTTTGGAAAATGCCAGGACGTCCAGAGCGTGGTTGTTGTTGTGCTGGTTGCTGTTGCTGCTCGGAGCCGTTCATCCATTGCCTAGCGCGATTGATTTTGGCAAAGGGGCTCTGATTTGTTTCTTGCATGCTCTGCATTGTTTGAGTTGGAGCCATGGACGGCACTGACCGGGGTTGCTGCCAGTTGTTATTGCCTTGGTTCATGAAGGGGTGCTGCATAACCGGGCTCTGGTTGAAAGGAGCCGCTTGATATTGCCCGCCATTCCCTAGCTGGGATGCAGCCGAGTAGCCAGAGGAGTTCTCAACTGAATCGAGCATTTGCTCAAGCTGTTGGGTGCTGTGCTGGGCGAATGCTTGCGCCGTGCTGGATAGCAGGCTGAGGCAGGCCACCGATAGCAGTTTCCGTTGGTGCTCTGCTATTAATCTAGATATTGTTGTGACCACTAACTATTTCTCTATGAATCAATCTCTCTATGAACCAGTATTGTTATTCCACTAAGAGATGGTTATTCAACCCTCAGGGGTAAGCTTCGTCGTTGACGTGTTACTACTAATTGAGAAGAGGTATATAGGCTCTGTCGCCATTGGCGTCAAGTGCTTTTAGCCTTCGGTATTTTCCAGTCAATTTTGCATTAACGGATTTGACCCCGCCAATGAAATTTAATGGTCACAGTTTTAAATATGGTGTTGCTCTTTCTGCTCTGCTCGCCGTCTTTTTTACGGCTGCCGAATTGCCCGGGTTGGCCTTAGATCAAGTGGGTCTGCCTGAGTTTCAAATGGCTAGCGGCGAAAAATTATGTTCTGGCAAAGCTTTTGCCGTGCGCTGGTACAGAGGCCGCAACCTGTTGCTAATGCCACTGCACCTTCTCTCCCCTGAGGCTGGCTATTCGAAGTACCTAGGCCCTGGAGACCTAGGTCGTGAAGTTTCTCAACTGCAAGTTTTCGATTTGTCTAAGCGCTCTATCTTGACCGTTGCTGGAAAACCGCTCCTCAAGTCAGGTGCGTCTACTGCGCAAGCGACTGGTTCTATGAGCGGAGATCTGATGGTTTTTGATCTCTATTCTTCGTCGCGCTTGACGCCGTTCGATTTATTCTTCGGTTTGGCACCAGCTGGAACAAAGGTGACGATATTGTCGAAGGCTGACGAATCGAGTTCTAGCCTGACAAGTTATAGAGGTACCATTACTGGGGCCAGTCGCACTGGTTTGATCATCAAATTGAATTACCCCCTCACCGCTCTATCTTCGAGTGGTGCTCCCGTAGTCGATGCTCAGAACAAGGTTGTTGGAATGGTTGTGGGCGTTGAAGACGACGCGCGCACAACCATCGTGGCCATCCCTTCGAGCACCATGATCAGCCGCATCTATGCCGATATCGGCAAGTAGTGATTCGCTGTTGAGCTGCAGTTGATCCACATTGGCTTTAGCTAAATAGTCGTTGAACAATTCTCCTTCTTACTGTGTGTTCCCTAGCTGCGTGCTCTCTGGCTTTGTCGAATAGATTATTGGTTCTCTTGTCAGAGTTAGCACCGCTGCCGTTTTCGAGTTCTTTGTTGGAAGCTTGTTTTTCAACTTCGCTCGTTTCGGTAGTTTCTTTACTGGTGTCGTTATAGCCCTTTGGTGCTGGCTCGGCTTCTAGTTTGAACTGACCGTGGTGCGCGCCCGTAAAGCTCTTGGCGTAGCGACTTTGGTCACGTAAGCTCTCTTGAATGTCGCCGCCCCAATGCGTGCTGACCACACGGTCGACAACAGGTTTACCATCAGCACCAGGTTTTACTGACTGCAGGCTGGTGAAAGCTAAGTCGGAACCGTTTGTATTTTGCTGTATCCAGTCTTGCCACTTTTTTGCATGAGCTGAATTTGGATTGTTTTTCACCTGTTCATTGACTTTATCTTTGTCAATATAGACAAACTGCATGCCGGGATTTTGCTCTTTCATCTTGGTCATTTGATCAAGCAACTTTTGCGTATCTTTAGTTGATTGAGAGCCAATGATAAAAGCTACTCCCTGACCCTCTGCTGCTGCTTTTTTCACAGCTTCATGGGCATTGGTGTGATCGTAAGCAGTCAGTTTGGAAACCGACTGATCATAGCCTTCGCGATTGGCAAATTTGTTGTCGCTAGGATAAATTACGCGACCAGATTCTGCCCCCCTGTTTGAGTGTGTACCTCGGTTTGAGTCGCCACCCCTGTAAGAATTTCCACCTTGATGCGGTGCGCTTGTTTGGTCATAAATTTGAAAACCGGGATCGTGATAACCGCCACGATACTGATTTTGCATGTTGTTGAAATTACGATTGTCTAGCCGTTCTTGGGCTTGACTGTTTTGAAAATTTGGATTCACAAACTGTGAATCGAGTTGGGGCGTCTCGTATCTTACTGGCCCACAATCTTGACGAGGTCCTCAGCCCATGGTTTTGCCCTCTTGCCTCACTAACTTGATTTTTTCAGATTAGCGGCAAATTGTTTCAGACTTGTTGCAGCATTCAAGAGGGGGAAGATTTTGATTGAAACACGAAAAGGAGCTTCACCTATTCTACTAATTAAATGCATATTATAAAATGTAGTAGAAAATTTGAAAGACAAAAGCTTCGAGATTTTAAACCCAAATAAACAGCAACGAAGGCAATGGCTTTGCCGGTTTTAGATGCAGTTGAAGTTACGGAATCTGCAAAAAAAAAGAAAGAGCAAGAAAAGCCTTTTGGGCCTTCCTTGCTCTCCACACTAAAGCAAGCAGTGGTACTGCTTGCTCTACTCAATTGTTTCTAGCTAAAGTTATTGTTGTTCTGCCGTCTTTCGTCTGTCAGACGCTTGCCTGTCTGTCCCTTCAGGCGATGGTGACGCCCTTGCAGAGGTAGACGTCTTGGATGGCGTTGAGCAGAATGACGCCTTCCTTCATGTCTTTCTGGAAGGCCTTGCGCCCCGAAATCAGGCCCATGCCGCCGGCACGTTTGTTGATCACTGCGGTCTTGATCGCTTGGGCCAGATCGTCATCGCCAGAAGGACCGCCGGAGTTGATCAGGCCCTGCCGACCCATGTAGCAGTTCACCACCTGGTAGCGGGTGAGGTCGATGGCGTGCTCGGTAGTGAGGTCGGAGTAGACGCGTTTGTCGGTCTTGCCGAACTTGAGCGCATCGAAACCGCCGTTGGTTTCGGGCAGCTTCTGCTTGATGATGTCGGCACCGATGGTGACACCAAGATGGTTGGCCTGGGCGGTCAGGTCGGCGGCCGTGTGGTAGTCCACACCGGGCTTGCCGTCTTTGCCGTCAACCTTGAAGGCGTTGTTGCGCAGATAGCACCAGAGAATGGTGACCATGCCGAGCTTGTGCGCTTCTTCGAAAGCCGCTGCCACTTCCTGAATCTGACGAGCAGATTCGGGCGATCCGAAGTAAATGGTGGCGCCGACAGCGACTGCCCCCATGTCGTAGGCTTGCCGCACCTGGCCGAACATGATCTGGTCGAACTTGTTGGGATAGCTGAGGAATTCGTTGTGGTTGAGCTTGACGATGAAGGGAATCTTGTGCGCGTACTTGCGCGACACGGAGCCGAGCACGCCGAAAGTCGAAGCCACAGCGTTGCAGCCGCCTTCGATGGCCAGTTCGACGATCTTGTCGCTGTCGAAGTAGATTGGGTTCTTGGCAAAAGAGGCGCCGGCGCTGTGCTCGATGCCCTGGTCGACCGGAAGAATGGAGAGGTAGCCGGTGCCAGCCAGACGGCCTGAGTCGAAGAGGGTCTGCATGCTGCGCATGACGCGTGGGTTGCGGTCAGAGGGCGCCATGAAGCGGTCGACGAAGTCTGCGCTGGGCAGGTGGAGAAGCGAGCTGGGGACCTTTTCGCACTTGTGTTCGAGCAGAGATTTGGCGTCTTTGCCCAGGGCTTTTTCGATCTTGGCGAGTTCAGCGGAGGAGAGTTCGGTCGTTTCGGTCATAGATTGCCTTTTGTTGATGTTTTGAAGGTGGTCGAAGAGCTGTCGAACTGAAAGCACTAGTGCCAGTGCTTTTCTGTTGGATGCTCTGTATTGTTGGGAAGAAATTGGGTGCTTAGAAAGGGTTCCGAAGTTTGGGTTGATGGAAAGAGTGACTATTTTTTCTAGCACCTATTACTTTCTTGCTGCCAGCTAGCTAAGACGAAGTTCTGTAAACCATTGCTGTAACTGCCTTGTAACAACTCGTCGCGAGCCGAACTCGAGCAAGTACTGGTGAGGCATAGACATGTCTTAGTCGCTTCTCATGCCGAAAAAGATCAAATTATTTGACCCTTTTTTGCTTGACCTAGAAGCCAATCTTCTTCTCAGCAAGATGAGATGCTGCTAGAAATGACCTTTTCTGCTTGCGCTAGCTCGCGCATCTTGTCCCGTGGCGCATCTAGTTTTCTTGGCAGACTCTTGTCTGGCTAGCTAGCAATCTGTTGCTCCCTTAAAGTCTGCAAACTCAAGAAGGGCCGAATTGTAGCCAATTGTAAAGAGGAGGCTCGTTACAATAGTTATTCTCAGTTTTTATATAGCTAAAGCTTAGAACTAAGTATCTCTTTTCTTTTTTTAAATCTTTGGTGTACTAAAGCAAACTCTTAAGCCAATACCATTTTTACGCCCGTATCTCTCTCTCTACTAGAGTGCGGCGCGGGTACACCATCGTTCTTCTTTGCCTTTTCAATTAATTCAACTGCTTCAACCAATCATGCATACAACAACAACTGTCTTTGGTGCTTCACATTCTCGTTTCAAACTGTCCTTCTACGGTTTGTCGCTGTCCTTGGCACTGCTCTCTGCTCTCGCCGGCTGTGGAGGACGTGACGACAATTCGGATTTTTCTGCTAGTTTGCCGTCTGGTCAACTGGTTGCAGCAAGCCCAGACCAGCTCGCGAATTCTGCTGCTGAGGGATCAACCAACTCGGTGATTGATCCCTCAGCGGTTTCGCTTGCGTCTTCGTCTTCGCCTTCGCTTTCTTCGCCAATAGCGTCGGCAGCCCCACTTCCGACTGCGGTCAAAGCTGCTCCGCTGCCCGGGTCTGTTATCGAAATCATTTCCACTGGTGCCAATATCACCCTCGACCAATTCTCTGGGCAAGTTCGCCAGTCGATGGATGTTCTCGAAGGAGAGGTTGGCATAACCCTGCAATGGGTGGCGCTTTTTCACTCAAGCAAAGGGGTTCGACATGCTTACGTTACGGTCGTGGATGTGGGCAGAGGTAAAGCGTCGGTTGCAGGAGAAGACGATGATGACTCAGCTTCAAGCGAGTACGATGATGATTCAGTTACAAGCGAATACTCCACTTCCGCTACCTCTAGCAGTGACGACACTATGACACCAGAGCAGGTGAAGGAAGTGGCTTGCGCTGGTGGTTCGGCTTCTAACCTCGACGAATACTACAAGTTCCTGCGTGACTTTGATGATGCCACCGAGGCTCTCGCTGTTGGCATGGCCATCGGCACCTCGCGCGAGATGGTCGACCAAAGGTTGGATCAACTTCTAAATGAGGAGATGCACTTGCCTGCCGCCGTCTCTGCTGAGAGAGCAAACGCTCGGTTTGCGGTCCGTGACCAACGGTATGTAGCTAAGCGCGAGTGCCGTCAACGCTGATTGCACTGCAATCTGAGAGTTCGCGCTGGTACAGCGCACTAAGCCAAGATCTGCCTACCAATAACACTCAAAAAAGGAGATACCCATGGCCCATGTTGGAATCGGCTCTGAGCTGGAAGTTGTTTTCACGCCCGCCCCTCGCGGCTCGCGCGTCGAACAGCTGATTAACGGCCGACCCGCATACGCGACCGAATCTGGCCCTGCACCGCTCGCCGGTGATCGCTGGAAGGTCCAAATCGTCGCCATGAACCCTCGTCGTACGGTCTACTTCGTCGAGCCGATTGAACTGGTGGAAGCCGCCGATGGTCTGAGCGACGTGCTCCGGCCCTTCAGCCCTTTCTATCACGAGTTCATTCGCAAGGCCGAAGCCGACCTCGCTCGTCTGCTCACTCGCACTACTCCTCGGAATACTGGGGTGCGCGGTAAGCAGCGGGCGAAGAAGTACCTGAGGGAAGAAGTGCTGCTGCCGGAAGGTTATCGGGCTCTCAAGCTCGCTGCCATCGGCTGATTTCGTTTATCAGAAGACGCTCCGACAAGGCATCTTCTTTCAAATGTTAGGAGAACTATCATGAACCGTGTACCTCAAGGACCGGCTCAGGGACCCGATCAGGTGCTGCTTGCGGCGCCTTTTCAGGTTCCTAGCGGTGCGATGGTTTTGCCTGGCAGTCAATCGGCTCTGGCCGACCTGCTGGCAAAGGCAGAGTGTGAGGGACGACCGCTGCGCATCAAGCTCGGCGTCGACCCCACTTCGGCCGACCTGCATCTTGGTCACGCCGTCGTTCTGCGGGCGCTCAAGCGCTTTCAGGATGCCGGCCACCAGATCATTCTTTTGATTGGCGGCTTCACTGCCACCATTGGTGACCCCACCGGTCGCGATGTGACACGGCCCGCTCTCACCAGCGAGCAAGTGGCAGTCAACGCCAAAACCTACCTCGAACAGGCCGGCAAGATCATCGACTTGTCGCGCACCGAGGTGGTCAACAACAACGACTGGCTCGGCGCCATGAGTGCTGCCCAGCTCGTTTCTCTGACGAGTATGGTGACCGTCAACCAACTTCTGGCCAAAGACAGCTTCGGCTCGCGCATCGAGAAGCAGCAATCGGTGGCAGTGCATGAGCTGCTTTACCCGGTTCTGCAAGGCTTTGACTCGGTGCATCTGCGCGCCGATATCGAAGTGGGCGGCAGCGATCAGCGCTTCAATGTGCTGATGGGACGACAGTTGCAAGCGCTCTTCAAGCAAGAGCCGCAGCTGGCTCTGCTGATGCCTTTGCTCGAAGGCACTGACGGCGTGCAGAAGATGTCGAAGTCGCTCGGCAATTCCATTGGCTTGCGAGATGTTCCTGACGACATGTTCGCCAAGTGCATGCGCATTCCCGACGACAAAATCGTGCGCTGGTTCGAGCTGGCTACTTCAGCCAGTTTCAGCGAAGTGGCGGAAGTGGCGGGCATGCTGGCTGATGGTGTCAACCCCAAAGACCTGAAGGAGAGCCTGGCCAAGCGCATCGTTGTCGAAATGCACGGCGCCGAAGCTGGCGAGCAAGCTTTTGCATCGTGGCAGGCCGTGCACTGTCAACGTCTGGCCCCTGCCGAAATGGCTGAGCTGGAAGTGGCCGCTGCTACCCCGGTGGTCGACCTGCTGGTTGCCGCTGAACTGGCGCCCAGTCGCAATCAAGCCCGCCAGCTGATCAAGGGAGGTGGCGTTCGTCTCAACGATGTCAAAGTGCAAGATGAAAAACTGGTGGTCACTGTGACTGCTGGTTCAAGTAGTGTTCTTCAGGTCGGTCGGCGCAAGTTCGTACGGCTGGTCAACCCAACCACGATATAACCTCTGAGCAAGGAGATAGATCATGTTGTCTATGCATACAAACTCGGCTGTGGCTGCCGCCCAAAGCGTACTCAAGGTCGACAGCACTGTCGTGGCCATGGCCTGCAAGCTCGATGCCAGTGCGCTGGTGCGGCTGGTGCTGTCGGCCACGAAGAAAGAATTCGATGATGTCGCCTTCTGGAATTCTGCCGATGAGACCCGCATCGAACGCAACGTCGGCGACTCGGTGACCTTCGTCAAGGAGGGTATCAGTCGAGTCGTGGTGCTGGCCGAGAAGCTGCAACTGTTGCAGAAGATTTGTCAGCGGGCCATTGCCGCCAAGGCGGAGGGTGAAGAGCAAGTGCGTTCGGCGGTGCGCTCACTGGAGGCCCTCGGGATTGGTGACGGTGAGGTGAAGCTCGCCGCTGCTGCCGACGACTACGCCCGTCAGCGCGTCCTGCTGGAGAAGGCCGCCGACGTGCAGCTGGTGCTGGCCGCTGAAGCAGCCACTGCCTTCGACCAGCTCTCGGCGCGCATGTTCGACCTGTATGGTGTCGGCACTTCGAGCGGGCATTCGACCATTCACTGAGTGGCGGCTTAGCCCTGCGTAACAGGCATCATTCGACTCTAATCCCCCTTCAACCCCCTTCAACCCTAACCCCGGTGCCGCCTTACAAAATGGCTGGTGCCAAACATTCCTGCAACTGGAGAAAGGAGCTAAATGTACACTCTGGCACAAATGATGGAACAGCAGGTAGAAGCTCATCTGGAGCAACTGCGTCGTAGAAGCTGGCTCACCTTTACTGGTGAGGAAGCGGTCATGATTTTGCGTAAGTCGATTTTTCTGCCGCGCTGTCCGGTGCTGATCGTGCACTGCCATCAGCGCCTCGGCTTTGCCCCGCGCGAGTACGAGCGCTTCGTGCCGCGCATTTTCAATGCCTCGCGGCGCGACGGCTTGGTCACCATATCTGGTGTGGTGGGCGAGCGTGAAAGTCCGCTGGATATCCACTGGCGGCCGGATCGGCCCTTCGATGAGTCGGGCACCTATCTCTCGGGCATCTCCACGTTGCCCGACCACTTTCCGCAACAGGCTCTTGCAGGCATAAACGTTGCTGAGATTTTGATCTAGCAAAAACCGGGCTGGTAGTGCCCGTCTAGTAAAAAGGAGAGTCTATGAACGAAAAGTCTCAAGTCGGCCCTGTGGAGCTCAGCTCTGCAGGCGCCGCAACGCCAACACCACCAGATCGCCCGGACAAGAGACGCACACCGCCTCCCGGTGACCGCGTCACTAATTTCGTGCTGATGCCGCCCGATTTCATGCCGCCTTTCGAGAGCGTTACTGCAGTTGCTGTGGTGGCGTTTACTGAAGGTGGCATGCTAGTCGCTTCCGAAGAGAATCGCGGCCCCGACTTGCCCGGCGGCCACGTGCAAGAAGGCGAAGAAAGCCCAGAAGAAACGGCTCGGCGCGAAGCGCTCGAAGAAGCCGGCATCACCCTTGGTGTCGTGCATTTCTTGCGGGCCATCCAGTCAGATCGATACGGCAGCGCGCCTGAAGAATTGACCTACATGGTGATCGTCGCCGCCTTGGTGCTCGAGCAAGGCCCTGTGCCACTGGGCATGAAGAAACACGTGATGACAGAGCAGCAGTTTTTCGCTGCCCATCGCGGCCTGCGCACTGAAATGGTGCGAAGTCTCGTGCTGGAAGCGCAGCAGCTGCTTTTTGCTGCTGCGCTTTAAGGCAATCGTTCTTGTCTCTTGCCTTGTAGAATTGAATAGTCGCTTCATCGCTTGTGGCTTCTGACTATTGTTCTGTGTCGTGGCTGATGGTGGCTGACACCTCGGCTAGTTTTGAGTGGGTGGGCATCGACTTTAGCTTCGGCTAGATCGGTGCCCATCCTTCATTTTTTGTTGATCTTAATACTGTATTCTATAGTTATAGCGGCCTCAAAAAATAATCAAGAGAGCTGCAAAAGTGCCTGTATAAGCGCGCTTTCGCAGCATTCAAAAATGGCAGTTGCTTGTTGTTTTTAGAGGCGGCTTACTTGAAGCCGTTCTTGATGGCCGCGGCTGAGGCAATCAGAGGTAGACAACAGCCGCAGCCAAGCTCACACGAAGAAGCCTTTGGCGAGCCTGGCTTCGGCGGTGGCCTTCAGCTCGACGCTGTCCTCTGCCGTCGGATCCGGCAGGTCAGAGGTCTGCAGGAGGGCTTCGCATTCGCGGACCGGCAGGGAGACGCAGTAGGAGATGCCGACCTGGGCAATGACCACCATATTGGGGTATTGCGTCTTCAAGCTTTCGATGGTCGGGCCGCCGGCGGGGAGGGAGAAGAGGACGATACCGCAAATGGTGACGGCATTGGTCAATGCTTCGACCATGGCGGCCAGAGAGCTTTCCGGATGAGCGCTGCTCGGATCTGCTGCGGCGGGATTGCCGGCAGTGGCGGCGGCAGTGGAATTGGAGGTGGTGTCGTTCATGATTTGTCGGGGTGTTGAGTTTGGGTGAGTTTCTGGTCGCCACGACATTGTTGCTGTCGGTGGTGGCAATCGTGGCAGCGGCAAGACAAGCAAGCGGCTCTGCCACTAAAGAGAAAGTCCATCGCTACACAGCAATGGACTTTCTTGAGGCTCAAGCCAAAAGCGAGAACCTATGCAATGCTTTCAGCGAACTGCGAACCTGAACTGGTCGTCTTCGGGCAGGCGTTCCCAGCGCAGAAAGATCGGGAGTTGGCTGCCCCAGGTCGGGTAGGCAACCATGGCGGCATCGATCAGAAGTTGCACGTGGTCGACCTTGGTGATCGCTTCTTCGCTGATGAAGAGGCGGGTCTGGACAACGGAACCAGGAGCGCCGGCGGCGACGTTGAGGTTTTGCATGACGACGAAGTAGGCGTATGGGTTCATAGTGGCTTTCGGTGAGTCAGTCGATGTTCGTTGCTTGCTGAATTAGCAAATGTAGATTGGCTTGCGGCAAGCTGCTGAATCAGCTCACCTTGAAGGTGCGGCCGTTGCGGCTGGAGCCGACGAGAACCACGGTGTAGCCTTTGGCGGCGAAGTTGGCGATCACTTCGTCCATGACCGGCTGCACGTAGCCGCGGGTGGTGGGGTTCCAGTTGCCGGCCAGGACAGCGGTTTCGATTTCGTTGGTGAGGCTGTCGACCTGGGCCTTGTGGGCTGCTGCGGCGGCGGCAGTGGCGGCGTTGCCGGCGGCGGAGGCTTGTTGCTTCTTGAGTTCGTCTTTGTTGGGCAGGGACATGATGTTCCTAAATGAAGTTGTGTGGAGGGATATCTCGCAAATTTTTCAACACAATAAGTCAACGCATGACGTCAACTTAGTAAGTCAATTTGGCTACTCAACAACAACCCGTTCTCGTTCGCTCTTACTACTTGTTGCATTGACCACCGCTTTCCCTGACAGCATCGCTGTTGGGTGAATTAGTAGAAGTTGCGGTAGTGGGGGCGTTTGAGTACTTGCTGAGGTGAGGTGATGAAAGAAGGAGATACAGCTTTTCTAGTTCATACGTGCGAGAAAAATCCATATTTTCCAACAAAAAATCGGGTGAATGTTCATTTATGTTGGCTTTGGTGTACTAGTGCGAGCTCACGGGACAATCCAATTTAGAATAGCCTTAACGCTGCTTCAGCAAGTATCGCCGTGCCAATGGGCAAGCAGTTTTCGTCAATATCAAAAGTGGCAGTTTGGTGAATTCGTCGACTGCTCGAAAGCTCAGCTCCGAGATAGATCATGGCGCCAGGCACACGCTCAGTCAGTAGTGTAAATTGATAATTCCAAGACTTGCGTTTGATCGCCAAGACGTTGTTAGCGCCAATTAAATCAACAGCAGCATCACTGAGGATATTAGTAACAGCCGCACTACTAACAGTTTGTTCAATGCATTTTTCAAACTCGACAGTGGCGTTGCTGTCAAAGGTTTTTGCAATTTTTTCGATTTGCTCTTGCGCTGGCTTTTGCATTTCTACGCTATAAGTCTTAAGTGTGCCGCTAATTCGAGCGCAGTTTTGATTTTCGATGCCTTCTTGCTCTACAGCCTGGTTGTAACCGCTCTGCATCGCCTGCACAGCGATGCTAACTTGGTCTGTTGCTGAGCCCGCGGCTTTAAATAGGGCGGGCGCCTTGTACAATTCACAGACAGTCTTAGCCATAGTCAGAGCGCTGTCTTCTGAAATGTTTGATGCATTGTTTGAAGTGCATTGAGAAGCGCTATTATCGTTTCCGTTGATACTAATAACAAACCGTTGCACAGTGGGCATGGTTGCCCCTGTGACAATGCCTACTTTACCAGTGGGTACTGTGGCATCGACATGTAGGCCAAGCAGGGCTGTAACCCCTTCCAGAGCTCCTGCTTCGAGCATCGTGCTGGCGCCAACTTTGCCGTCAGCGTCGTCACCGGGTTGAATAATAATTCTGATTCTTCCTGGTAATTTGCTTTGGCTGAGAATTGCTGCGGCACCCAGCGTGCAGGCCAGGTGTGCGTCGTGTCCGCAAGCATGCATGACACCGGTTGTTTGAGAAGCAAAAGTAGTTCTGTTCAACTCAGAAATAGGAAGACCATCCATATCGCAACGAATGGCAATTGTTTTGCCGCTGCCAAAATCAGCGACTAAGCCGGTTGGGCCACCAATTTGGCGAACAGAAAAACCCAAAGCAGTGAGTTTCTCTGCTGCATATTGGGAGGTTTTATACTCGACGAAATTGAGTTCAGGATGGGCGTGTAAGTGCCGGCGCATTGAAACTAGCTCAGCTTGCATTGATTTGGCGTTTTCAATCGTCGAGGTCATTTGGCACCTTAGTAAAGCGTTTTATATATTACCTCTTCCCGCAGTGCAAATGCTTCAAATGCCAATACGCTAGATCCAAACTCTCCCGGTGACGAATGCTGGAATGCTTGATTTTGCTGCCTTGTCGACTAGTAGACCGGTCAATTAACATTGGGCTAAAAAAAAGAGAAAGCAAGAGAGGCCCAGTTCTGGGTCCTCTCTCCTGCTTGCTCACCATCGCCGACTAGCTCAGTTAGCTTTGCCCAGGCCTTTTGCCAGAGCCGTGAAGTATTGACCCAGCTTTGGCAGGGCCGATGCCACGTAGTCGATGGCACCGGGGAAGCCGACGGCAGAGGCGAAATCTCCGCCGCTGGTTCTGGAATAGCTGACGGCCCGTTCGGCGCCAATCATGCCCAGTTGGTACATCAGAAAGCCGTTCTTCGCCAGCCTCGGTTCGAAGCTGAACGTGCGGGTGTAGCCGGTCAGTTCGATGCCGACTACGACGTGACCTTCTTTGCTCTGTGCGGCGGCTTCTCCCCGCAGAGGTAAGATCAGACCCAGCTCAGCCACCACCTCGTATTCGCGATTGAGGCCGGCTTGCAGTGTCACTGCCTTGAGACCGAGTCGGCCGCTTGGCCCCCAGTCTTCTGCGCCCGGCAGAGCCACGCAGCAACCGTGTTGCGGTTCGGTGTTGAAGGCGACGAACATTTTGTTCGAGTTGGCGATCTCTAGGTAGCGGGGAAACAGTGTCTTTTCGTCGGTATCCAGGACTTTGACGCTGTCTTGATTTGCCCGCGACAAAGCGAGCAGGCCTTGCACCACCGGTGCCACCGCGGCGGCGAAGTCGCTAATGCGACTGCGCCGGTTCCATTCGGCCAGGGCGGCTTCTGCTGCCTTCTGACCTTGCTTGGCCAGAATTTTGGTGTAGAACGAATTGCCCTGGCGGATGTAGCGGTCAACATAGCGCTCGTATTGCGAGGCCATGGCTTTGCCGTTTGCCAGTGCTTCCAGGTCAGATATTGCGGATGGTGTAAATGATGTTTGCATTGAATTTTCCGGTTGCAGATTGGTAGGGAAATCGACGGGGAAATTGCCGATGGCCAAATTGAGGGGCACACCAGGCTGATTGATTTTCAGCTTGGGGTGCACGTTATGCCGTCGAAGCTGATCTTACGAGGCGGCGGCTTCGATGGCGTCGGCTTCGGCGAGCTTGACTTTCGCCTGGTTGAGCAAGTCGCTGGAGAGCGGCAGCATGATGCTGTTGCACTCGACGAGGAAGGGCGCAAGCGCCGAGACATCGACATCGAGCATTTCGGCCAGGCCGGCAGCGACGTCCTCTGCCAATTGCACCACGACACCGAGCAGATCGCTGTCGTCATGTTCTTGTGGCACTTCGGCAGCGCTGGTGGTGGCCTGAACGCTGAGGTATTGGGCGCTTCCAGCCGACTGCTCCAGTATGTGCGCTGCTTGTTTTGCCAGGCCCATGGCCACCAAGCGCTTGGCTTGTGCCGCAGCAGGGCTGCCGATCAGTTTCTGCTCCAGGGTCGCCTGGATGGCGGCCAGGTCTGCTTGCTGCCCAGCGATCATGGCGTTCATTTGGGCGGGGGTGAGGAATTTGACGTGGTTCATGTAGTGCTTTCGCTAGAGTGAGTTGATTTGGTGGTGCTGCTGGCACCAACTGGCTGAATGACGAGCGTGTGCTTACTCGCTGACGCGGATCTTGATGTCGCCGCAGCCGCTGTTGCGCTTGGTGATAGCTGCGAAACGACCGCGCATCGAGGTGTCGCCGGAGCCGCTGTTGCTGACACTTCCAGACAGGGCAATGCCACTGCAGATGGTAGCGGTGCCGCTGCCGCTCTGACGCAAAGTGAAGTCGTTGACTGCGATCTTGTCAATCTCCAAATCGCCAGAACCGGAGAGCCTTGCGCTGAAGTCGCGCGATTGCAGCGAAGCGATGTCGATATCGCCGTCGCCGCTGCTGCGCAGCTCGGTTGCGCCCAAGCCCTTCATGGCGCCGATCTTGAAGTCACCAGAGCCGCTCAGGCGCAGGTCGAAACTGCCGCCTGGGTAGTTGTCCACCTCGGCGTTGCCGCCGCACCAGTTGTCGACTTCGATGTCACCGTCGCCGGGGTTGTTGACGATGAGGCTGCCTTGATAGGCAAGGGGCACGATGATTTCCAGGCGATCCGGAGCCGTTGGCTTGGCTTCCTTCGCTTCTGCAGCCGATTGGTCAGAGCCGCTTTCGCTATCACCGTCGACTTTCTTGCTGTCGATCGAGACCTCGCCGTTCTCGACAACAATGCGGCGACCACCGGCATTGATGACGGTGCGGTCGGCTGCGGTGGAAATGCAGCCGGTATTGTTGCCGCGCACGACTACACCACCGCGACCAACAGAGACGCTGCCGGGGCCGACTGAAATGGAGCCGGAGTTGTTGCCGCCAACGAATACTCCACCGTTGCCGACCGAGATGCTGTCGATGGAGACACTGCCGCGACTATGTTGCCTGACGCTACCACCGATGAAGCATCCGCCTGCGACTTTTGCACTGTCGCCAGATGGCACCATCACCTTGGTTTGACGCACGACGATTCCGTCGATTTCCCAGCAGCTCGGGTAGTTGGCGTTGATGACAATGTCCTCGCGCTCTTCGTGGCGCACGCTGACTGAGGCATCGAGAAGTTCCAGCTGCAGTTGGCGGAGCGCTGTTGCGATTTTGCCAATGGGAGAGAGTGGATTTTGCATGATTTGGTTGGGCCCTTAAGGTTGCCGTTTGAGGTGATTCACTACAAAAACTGAATTGACTTCTTGGTCAGCGTTGCACGGCCCAGAAGAGGAAGACGACGACGGCAGCGGCGGCGCAGGCACCGAGAGCGATACCACCGCCGACCGAGGTGACGATGACGGCGAAGACGATGGCGATGATGGTGAGGATGGTGGCGTATTTGCTAGGCATGCGGCTGGCGCCGCCGATGCCGCCGATGCCCGCCACCATGTGGATGAAGCTGAGGACGCCGAGGACGACGAGGGAGAGGATGAAGTAACCGATGAAGGGATGCATGTTGGTCTTTCGTTGAGTGGGTGTTGGTCGATTGGACGATCTGGGGCTTTTCTTGCCCTTGCTGGTTTCTGTGACTGCTTTTAGCAATGAGTTTGCCTTGAAGCGAGTGGCCTTACCTCTGGTTCAATCGCCAGATGTTGTAGTTGATGCAGTGGGTCAGGGGAATGAATGCGTCAGCAAAGTCTGCGTTCACGCCATTGAACCTGGAATTTGAGTGGGCTGAAGGAGCTGCTGACGTAAAACGGCATTGCTGCAGCTTTTGTGTCAGGAGAAAGTTATAGTTGTTTGTTGCGGGGTACTGCTGAATATTCCGGGAAGGGGAAAGTAAATGTGATTTATCTATGCTTATCATTGAGCTATTGCTAGTAGCTAATTTCTTGACCTAGATGTAGCAACTGCTGGGGACGCACTAGGCGCAGGCTTTTTGCTGTTTTGTGGTAGTGCACTGAAAGCGGTGGCGCGATTAGGGTGGTGCATATACGAGAGATCATGCACTTTCTCACTTGTCACTTGTCTGCCTGAAGATGCAGAAGTTGTACACTTTACGAGTGCTAGCAGGACTTTCGCTAGTTTTAGCTAGGCGAAAAGCAAGAACGAATTTTCGTACTTGCTTCTTGAAAGAGTTTGAATTTGTTGACTAGCTAAAATACTTTCGCTGCCGCTGCCATTCTTAGCAGGCGAAAAGCGCTTGAGCAAACGTTTTGATTAAGTCAGCGGTCTTCTCTACGGGGAGACTTGTGAATGGTACGAGAAATTCATTTGTATGAGCTGGGCCACTATAATACGAAGTGCTTGAAGCTAATGGAAGACCGACGCTTTCGGCAGCATGAGCAACTACTGCTTGGCTCCACTGCTGATCAAAGCGCACCACTAGATGCATCCCGGCTCCTGGAGAAGTAATGCGAATTCTTTCGCCAAAGGCCTGCTTCAGTTCGAAGATCATAGCCTGTCTGCGTTCTCTTAGTATCTTCCATGATGAGCGAATGTGATTTTCGAAATCACCGTCTTGTATGAATTTGGTGAGGACATAGTGTTCTATCAGCGGATATTGATGGTCAGCAACATGCTTTGAATTTGTGAATAGTGGTATCAGTTTTTCTGGTATCACTAAAAATGCCGTAGAGACCAACGGGAAAAGCAGTCGCCAGAATGTATGTGCATAGATAACGCAACCTTGAGTATCCATTGTATGCAGAGGTGGAGGAACCGGTCCACCATAATGAAAATCAGAATCCCAGCCGTCTTCAATAATCGCCGCGCCGCGAGCCTGGGCCCAGTTAAGTAGTTCTAGGCGTCGACTCTCTGACAAGATTGCTCCGGTGGGATCTTGTCCGGAAGGTGTGAGGTATAGCCAATCAGCCTTTTCTACAGTGTCTCTTAGTGTTTTTACGTTCAAGCCCTTTTCATCAACCGGGATAGATCTAACTTCTGTTTCGTGGCTGCGAAATTGTTCACGGGCTACGCTGTAGCCTGGTTCTTCGCATATGGCGGTGTCACCAGGTTTGACCAAGAGCTGCATAAGATGCGCTAGAGCGCTCTGAGAACTGGGATAGATAACAATCTGTTCGGCACGACAACGCATGCCTTTGCTTCGTCTTAGGAGGTCGGCAATAGCTTGGCGCAGTGGCCTGTAACCAAAAACGTCTTGGCGGTCAGCAAGGACAAACGGATTTTCACTATTGCAATGTTCAGTCAAAATTCTGCGCCATTGCCTCAAGGGCAAAAGTTCGTTAGGCAGAGCGCCATAGTTTAGCTGTTTGAAATCACCAGAGGAAACAAAATCTGCTTTTTGCAATAGTAGTTGTTGGGAGAGGTCGTTGTATTTACTTGTCCAGTCAAAAGCTTTTGTTTCTTGGATTGTCTCGCTTAGATTATTTAGCGGCAGGGTTTCGGTAAATGTGCGCGATATATAAGTAGCATCACCTTTGACACTATGAAGGTAGCCCCGGGCAGTCAGTTCATCGAAAGCATGCACAACTGTGGTTCTTGAACACTGGGTGAAAAGGGCCAATTCTCTGGCTGAAGGAAGCTTCTCACCTTTGACGAGGGTGCCACTATCGACCGATTTGGCGATGGCGTCGGCCAGCGAACGATAGGTAGTTTTGCCTTTCAGATCTAGAAGAAAACCTAAGTCCATACTAGTTGTATCTCCAGTCGTATTCTCAGTTTTGTCTATGGTCAGTTCTAGAGATGCCTATGTATTGATTGTCAGTCTAACTTGAAGACCTTGGCATTTTGTGGGCAGGATAATTTTATGCTATACAAGGTAGTAGTAAAATGGTTTTTGAAAAGGCTGGTGGAGAGATGTTGTTACTTGAGAGACACGTATTGTGTTGTAGGGCGAAATCGAGTCAAGATCTAAAAAAGTGAATGAAAATAGCGGCATAGGGGTGTTGACTTGTGGTCGCCAGAATGGCAGGTAAAAAGGAAGAGAAGTGGCGCAAGAGCGCCTCTTCTCTTCCTTTTCTTTAATTTCACGAGGCGCTATTCCGTCATGCATTAGCCGAAGTAGCGATACTCGACTGCGTACTTCAGAGTAAGGAGCGCCGTCATCATCGCACTGGCAAAGAATCTCCAGCGCGTAGGGACATGAACCTGAATAGTGTAGTTTCCGGCAATACTGATCGGCAGGTTGGTCAGGAACGACAGTGCTCCGGCTGCAACCACCGAACTGAGTATTTCTATTGGGCCAACAGAGTAGTCCATTGTCGCGGCGCCGATGAAAAACACATGCCTGGCAATCCAGAGCGGATTGAAGTACAACTGCGCTGCAATTGTCCTGCCTATCCAGTTCAGTTTCAGCTCTCCCTCGATTGTCTTTGTGAAAGTGCTTAGCCACCGGTGTCTGGTAAGCATAGTCTGCCTGAAAGTGAGCTTATCAATTTGTCTGAACCAGGCAGGCACTTCAAAACTATAGAGCAAACCGCCGGAGAGAAGCACGATCAGCGTTCGCAGAACGCTTACTTCGCCAAGCATCAGCTGAGCAAGAAGATCACCTGCGGGATAAATCAGCCACCCTGCCAGTTTATTGAGCGAAACTCTGCCGCGTCTATCGCAAACAGATTTATTCATAGAGGAAACCTCCGCAGAAGAGATAGGTCAGTCCATTTCTCTCTCTCTGCAAAAGAAGTCGCGCATCCTTTGTGCGACATAATGAGTTCAATAGCAGTGAATCGTTTTCAAGTCTGTCTAACCATGTAGCACGAGCAAGCAGAGCCCAGTGACTAGAGTGTCCACTGGGCTCTGCTGCTTGTCTCAGGCTTGAGGTTACGACTTTGTGTTGCGCCCGGAGAGAGCAATCACGAGAAAGATCACCGAGATGACGCCGATGACGATGCCACCTTGGAAAAATGCCACGACGAAGGCGAGGAGCCAGGCCGATACCGAAATCCAGTAGTCGGGCGCGTTGGCTCCAGCGGCGCCGACGACAAAGGCGTTGGCGATCAGGGCGAAGAAGGTCGCCGCGATTGTTGCCCAAACGGCGTCGATGATCAGCGCCCACTTGGCCACGCGGCGGATCAGGTCTTTGCTGGAAACATTGTTGTTGAACATGGAAATGTCCTCGTTGAGAATAGAGAAGTGCAAATTGAATGGAACGAGCGATTGGAAATATTTCGCTCGCGGTGATTGTCGAGGTAGAGCTGGACGTGTTTTGGAGCTGGACGTTAGTGAGAGCCAAAGCTAGAAACAGAGCCATTCTGTAGCTGAGACAAGCTCAGCTACAGAGGGTCTGTTTCTTCTTAGTTCTGATTGGCCGGGTTGAGGCCTGCCACTGCCATGCGGCAGAAGTCACCGCGGAGGATGGTAACCGAGGTGACGCCGCTGACCTTCGCTACCGGCCGGTAGAGCGGCTTGTGGCTTTCGACCATGCCTTCGGCGAATTGCACAGCGTCCTCGGCGAGGGCGCAGATCGAGCTTTCGTCGATTGTGCCGTTTGGGGAACCCTGACCGGCGGCGAGGGTCTCTTTGACGAAGGCTGTGAAGTCGTGCACCGCCTCGTCGACCTGGTCAGCGAAGGTGTAGCGTTTCACCGTGTTCAGGCAGCAGAAGCCGTACAGGCTTGCTTTGATGCCTTCCATGGCGTTGCCGTAGAACTCAGTGCGACCGTTGTCGGCGAAGTTCTCGGCCAGTCGGCGCAGCTCGTGCAGGGCCTTTACTGCGCGCTGAGCGAGCTTTTCGCCGACATCGTTGCTGTTCTTGGCGAGGAAGTTTTGTACTGCCTGGTTCATCCGATCAGATCCTTCTGCTAACGTGTTAAAGCTTAGTTGGGATGTTTAGATAAAGTAGAAAGCGACGCCGAGAATGGCGTAGAGACCGAGGAGCATGACGCCTTCCAGCCAGTTGGAGCGACCATCGTGAACCACTCGTGTCACCACCATGACCGACGCCAGCACCGCCAGAATTTCGGCTTGGGTGAAGACCAGGTCCATGGGTTGATGCATGAAGAAGCCGGCAATCACCACCACCGGTGCCACGAACATGGCAATCTGGGTGCTGGAGCCGAGCACGATGTTGAGCGACAGGTCCATCTTGTTCTTGCGAGCCATGAAGACGGCTGTGCTGTTTTCAGCGGCATTGCCGATGATGGCGAGCAGGATGACGCCGACGAAAACCGGTGTCATGCCCAGAGTTTCTGCGGCGTGTTCGACGCTGCCGACCAGCTCTTCGCAGAGGAAGACGATCAAGACGGTGACGCCAATCAGGACCGCCACAGACTTCTTCAGGCTCCAGCTTGAAGTCATTTCGTCGGCATCTTCGGCCACTTGGGCCTCAGGCTGCAGCAGATGTTTGTGCGTCCGCAGGCTGAAGTACAGGTTGGCGAAGTAGAGCACCATGAGCACGATGGAGATGGCCAGTGCCATTTTCGTATCGAGCATCTGGCTGTCGGGTCCGCCGGTGTGGTGCAGAGCGGCTGGCAGAATCAGGGCGAAGGCGGCAATGGTGAGCAGTGTCACCGAGGTGCCGGAGCCGACCGAGTTGAACTTTTGCTGCTCTTGTTTCAAGCCGCCGGCAAACATGCTGGCGCCGAGAACGAGCAGCAGGTTGGCGATGATCGAGCCTGTGATCGAGGCTTTGACCACTTCGATCAGGCCAGCATTCAGCGCGATCAGGGCGATGATCAATTCGCAGGCATTGCCAAAGGTAGCACTGACCAGGCCGCCGACGGTGGGGCCTGTGTGGTGAGCGATGTGCTCACTGGCTTCACCCATGATCTTGGCCAGCGGAACAATCGCCAAGCTGGCAATCACCATGACGACGATGGGTGACCAGTGCAGAAAACCCGCTGCGAATGTCAGCGGAATGAAAATCAAGAGAAGGTTGAGAGGGTTTTTCATTGAAGATTCCCGAGTAGAGGTTGATGAATTACTGCTTTTGCTCAGCCAATTTCTCGGCTAAGACTTGTTCGAAGTAGGCCTTGGCGCCAATCGCACAAATGCCGCACTGGGTGGCGACATGGAGCGACTTGCAGAGTTCCTTCCATGTGGTGATGCCATCCTTGACCGCTTTGCGAATAGCGGCTTCATTGACGGCGTTACAGATACAGATGTACATAACGACCTCCTTTGAAGGCTGTTTAGGTTAGGTTTCGCTCGGGCAGAGGTCACGTCACGGTAGCGAGGTGCTGCCGGGCTTCCTGCACATACTCGAAGCACTGGCTTTGGGCACTGCTGCCTTCGTCCAGCATTTCAAAGCAAGTCACGACCTGCGCCCATTCGTTGGCGTTGTCGAACTTCGAGGCCATGTAGAACTTGAAGCACATGTCGCGTAGCACGGCTTTGGCCGCACCGCTCTCAGGACCGAAGAAGGTCGAGGCCAGTGACAGTCGCATGCGAGTGACCTCGAGGATGGTCATGTACGAAAAGTTACCGCAATCACCTGAGCTCATATGGCTCTCGTCGTTCTCGAGCTGTTCGAGGATTGCAGCAACCGTAACCGGCGTAGCTCCCATCAGAGATGCGAAGCAAGGGGCGACATTCAGTTCGATGATATTCGACATTGGTGTGATTCTTTCTGCTACCCAACAAGCAAGCGCCCCTTTTTGACGAAGTCCTACTGCCCGGTGCGGGAGTGAGAACTTGGAGGCTAGAGTGCTTATCGGTTGGTGGAGAGACAGTTTTCTTAAGGGAGTTGGAGAGAAAGTAGATCTAGAAGATAAACAATCAAAGAGGCAGGAATGTAGCTGTACTTTAGGAATTACCAAGGGTAATTACGACGAGCGCGCCCGTATTTTAAGTTCTATGTGCTGGCGCAGCTAGCGATGGTTGTCAGGAGGTGATAGCTTTTGGTTTGAGTATGCTAGTGTTTGTTCGTTCAGATGCGCCGTGCATGGACAGTTTTGGTTGAATCGTGATTTAGTTGAAGCATGAGTAAGTTCGCTACATGGTTTGCCTCATTTATGACTGACTTTGCCGCTTTTAGGGCTAAGTTAGCGAAAGCTTGCGCTCTGACTAGCTCGGTACCCAATGTCATGGACCGAGAAGAAGCAGACCAAACACATGCTCGCCTCCAAGCTATGCAGAAACATGCAGAAGCTGCTCCAGCAAATGAAAAATACTATGGCAATTTAAAGTCGGTGGCCAGCCACACTGATTTAGATAGTGTCAACAGTGACCACTGGTTTGAAAAGGACGACCAACACTATGGTGAGGAAAAAGCGGGTGAACCGCGCAAAAGAATTACTAAAAATCGTTTGATGTCGCAGAGCAAAATGACCCATACCAGGCTGAACGCTTATATCGACACCATCAAGAAAGACACAGACAATGATATTGATCGCGATGCCCATACCGAATCAGAAAGTTAGTTAGCTGCAAAAGGGCGGATCTAAAATTTTTTCGTCATGAGGTAATCACCGCAATACGTGGGTAGATGGTAACCTGTGCCTCATTTTTCGCTCTTCAATTACTAGGCGAACTAGTAGCGGAAGGCAAAAAAAGTAAGTGGTCACTGGCGCACGTGCCCGACTACTGGGTCAAGAAGTGAACTGGGGGAGAATTCCAAGGAAGGAAGTCTGTGGCATTGTCTGGGGCACAGCCGCCGGATTTTGCAACGGCAAG